>Ga0334892_1001157_pt1 | contig 24166 bp, 19 predicted proteins | sample GraSluR3_MG_4_FD_207213 | JGI IMG/M metagenome (GOLD analysis project Ga0334892, IMG submission 207213) | Sludge microbial communities from methane-producing bioreactor in Wageningen University, Netherlands - Granular Sludge_15_04-R3 | ecosystem: Engineered > Bioreactor > Anaerobic >...
ACAACAGCCCCATCGCCGCCATCGGTGACCCTGCCAGAGGGTATTACGGCCTCCAATTCCATCCGGAAGTGCGGCACACACCCGCCGGACCGGAGATCCTGCGCCGCTTCGTCCTGGAGATCTGCGGTTGCCGGGGGAACTGGACCACCCAATCCATCATTGACCATGCGGTCAATGAAATCCGGGAACAGGTGGGAGATGCCCGGGTGCTCTCCGCGGTCAGCGGCGGGGTGGATTCGAGCGTCGCCACCGCCCTGGTGGGGAAAGCGGTTGGCGACCAGCTCAGGGCCGTCTTCGTGGACACCGGCCTGATGCGCAAGGATGAACGCCTCTGGGTCGAAAAGGCCTTCCGTGACAATCTGGGGCCCAACCTTATCACTGTAAACGCCATCGAAACCTTTTTCAGCAATCTGGAGGGGGTGACCGCCCCCGAGGAAAAACGGACCATTATTGGCGAGACTTTCATCCGGATCTTTGAATCCAAAGCCCAGGAACTAGGCCGGCCTCCCTTCCTGGTGCAGGGCACGATCTACCCCGACGTGGTCGAATCGCGCGCACCTGAACGAAACCATGTCCATCGTATCAAAACCCACCACAATGTCGGCGGGCTGCCCGAGGAAATGGATTTCAAGCTCATCGAGCCGCTCCGTTACCTCTTCAAAGACGAGGTTCGGATCGTGGGTGAAGCCCTCGGCCTGCCAGCCGAACTCGTCTGGCGGCAGCCTTTCCCCGGCCCCGGCCTGGCGGTTCGCTGCCTGGGGCCGCTGACCCTGACGCGGATCGAGAAACTGAGGGCTGCTGACGCGGTCTTCACCGAAGAACTCGCCCAAAATGGGTTATTGATGGTCAGAGAAGATGAAACCGGCACCTCACAGGCTTTTGCCGTCCTGCTTCCCGTCAAAGCGGTCGGGGTCATGGGCGACCAGCGCACCTATGAAGAGGTCGTCGCCCTGCGCGCGGTGACAACCGAGGATTTCATGACCGCGGATTGGGCCCGTTTGCCCTATGAGGTGCTGGCGCGGGTCGCCAGCCGGATTGTGAACGAGGTCCCCGGAATCAACCGGGTGGTATATGACATCACCGGCAAGCCCCCCGCTACCATTGAATGGGAATAACCGGAAAGCTGCCTCCCAGGTTTTTTGTCCTCAGGGCAATTTGCTTATATAATAGATATGGGGAAAACCCCATTTAATCAACAGGTAAGACAATTTAAAGGAGATTAACATGGATTTTGGAGAGATTCTTTCAAAAGCCTGGAAGACCATCTGGAAGCATAAGATCCTGTGGCTTTTCGGGGTTCTGGCCGGCTGCGGTGCCACAGGTTCCGGCAGCGGTGGCGGCGGCGGCGCTCAGGCAACCTACAGCGGATCACCTAACAGCTTCGGTAACGGGCCCTCATTCCTGGCCCCTTCCACGCAGCGCGCCCTGGAGGACTTTGGCCGCTGGATCAGCGATATCCCGGTCTGGGTCTGGATTGTTGTTGGCATCCTCGTGACAGTTGCCATCATCGTCCTCTCAATCGGGGGGTTCATGCTGGGTGTCCTGGGGACGACAGGCGTGATCAAGGGCACCGCCATGGCGGATGAAGCCGCAGAAGATGAAAAACCGCTGTCTCTCGGGGCTGTCTTCAAGGCCATCAAGCCCTACTATTGGAAAGTGCTCCTGTTTACCCTCGGGTTCATCATCGCATGTCTGATCCTCAGCCTGATCTTCGCGCTCCCCATCGTCCTCTTCACAGTGTGCACCTGCTTCGTCGGCCTGCTGCTGCTCATCCCGCTTGGCTGGTTGGTTGACCTGATGGTCAATTTCACCACCATCGCCATCATTGATGAAGACCTGGGAATATTCTCAGCCATCGGCCGGGCCTGGCGAATCATCATCCGTAACCTTGGTAATGTGATCCTGATGTTCCTGATCCTGGGGATCGGCCAGCTCATCATCGGCCTCCTGATCAGCCTGCCCATTCTTATCATCCCGCTGCCGCTGATCATCAACCTTGTTGTCACAGGGTTCCAATCCTTCACAGTCGGCCTGGTCCTGACCTTGATTTTCCTGCTGGCCTTCATGCCCCTGGTCATTTTTCTCGGCGGCGTTCTCAAAGCCTATGTCCTCGCAAGCTGGACGCTGACCTTTCGCAGGCTAGCCGCCAACATTCATCCTGAGGTCCTTAACGCTGGAGAGATCAGACGGGCAAGCATTATTGATTTGTGATTTCAGACAGCCATGCAGCGACACGCACACATTCCTGATACAGTCAAATACCAGGGACAGGTACCTGCCCCTGGTATTTCTATATTCAGACACATCCCCCAAATATGGCTGGCTGTAATTGGCCTGATAGCCCTGTTACTGACATCCTTTCAATTCGTAAGCGCGCAGAAGTCCTCTCAGCTGGTTGTCCAACCCCCTGAAACCGATGGGTTTCCAACCCTCTCGGTGGCCTTCAAGCTCCCCAGCGGCAGCGGCCAGCCCATCACTGACCTGCAGTTGGAGCAGCTCACCGTCATTGAGAATCAAGCCGCCATCCGTCCCACATCACTCACAAGCGAATACAGAGGGGTCTATTTCGCGCTGGCCATCAACGGCGACCGGGAACTGGACCTGCGCGATTCGGCTGGCGTCTCCCGCTTTGAGAAGCTTTTGGACGCTCTCACAGCAGGCGCCTTGAACCGGACAATGACCGGCGCCGACGCCTGGGCGCTGGTGACCAACGGCAATATCCCCCTCCGGAGTTCGGCAGACAGTCAGCAATGGATCAGCGCTCTGGAAGCTGACCCGCCTGATTTCCGCCAGCTCACAGGCGACCTTTCAAGCCTTGAAAGCGCATTTCGCCTCCTTGAAGACCGGGTGACGCCTTTCGGCGTGGATAAGGCCCTGCTCTACCTGACACCGCCGCCCTCGCCTGACCAGATCGCTCAGATCACCATGCTGACAGCAGATGCGCAGGCTGCCGGAATTCGGGTGGATGTCTGGATGATCGGGCCGGCCTACTTCCTTGAAAACGACCAGGGAAAAGCGTTGATCAAACTGGCAACCGCCACCGGCGGACAGTTCTTTAACTTCACGGGGACTGAAACACTCCCAAACCCTCTCACCGCCCTGGAAGGTCTGGGATATGTCCATCACTTAACCTACCGCTCCCGCCTCACCGAAACAGGCGTTTATCCCCTGGAAATCCGGGTCAATCTGGACGGGCTTGACATCAGAGGGGAAAGCCAGCCCTTTTATCTGGAGGTCCTCCCGCCCAAACCCATCCTGCTCTCTCCGCCCCCCGTCGTCACGATCAACCGCGCCGACCTGAGCGAGGGTGAGCCCGAGAACGATGTCACGGTCACGCTGGGCATCCTGATCGAATTTCCGGACCACCATCCCAGGGCGATCACCGAGAGCCGCCTGCTCGTGGACGGGGTTGTCGTTGACCTGAACCCCTCGCCCCCGTTTGACACCTTTGAGTGGAAATTCTCCCAATCCGCAGAATCCGGCTCTCACACGATCCAGGTCGAAATCGAAGATGAACTGGGACTGATGGGGGCGACCCTGCTGACGCCTGTCACAGTCGAGGTCATTGAACCGTCGCTTCTTGACCGGATTTCTCTGGCGCGGATCGGGTTATTCGCTGCCCTTGCGGTCTCCGCCGCAGCCCTGGTCCTGCTGTGCGGCTGGCTGCTCCGCCGCCTCTGGCGTTCCTCTGCGGTCAGCCTCCTTAAAAGCCGGCTGGCATCGCCCCCTGCCCCGCCCCATCATGACATCCCCGTTGAAACCCGGATATACGCCGTCCTGCTGCCCCTCAACCAGGTGTATGACCCTGAGAACCCCAACGGGATCCCCATCTGGAGCAAACGCCTCATCCTGGGAACCGACCCAGCCGGATCGGACCTGGTTCTCCCGGGTGCCCATCCCAGGCACTGCCAGGCGGAACTGACCCTGCACAACGGCCTCTTCCGGCTCCGTTCTCTGGATGATACGCACTCGATCTGGGTCAACTATCAAAAAGTCAGCCGGAAGGACGTTGAGCTCAAACAGGGCGACCTGATCCATTTTGGGAAATCCGGATTTCGGTTTACAATTGGAGAAGACCCCACCGCCCGTAAAGCAACCGTGACCCGCTACGAGCCGATCCTATGATAAAAACCGACCAGGCCCATCTCGCACTTGCCGCCGCCACCCATCCCGGCATAACCGGCAAGCAAAACGAAGACCGCTACCGTGTGACCGCTTTCCTGTCATCCGGCGCTGACCCCGTACCGTCCATCCTGGCGGTGCTTTGCGACGGCGTGGGCGGCCACCGCGCCGGCGAAGTCGCCGCTGAGATGGGCGTTGCGATCATCACAGATCAGGTCGCGGCGGGAGATGAAAGCCAGCCCCTCGAAACGCTTGAAAAGGCGATCACCCTCGCCAGCGCGGCGGTCTATGAAGCCTCCCAGGCTGACCGCGGCCGTGCCGGCATGGGCGCGACCTGTGCCTGCGCCTGGGTCATCGGCGACCGGTTATACACCGCCAACCTAGGCGACTCCCGCATCTACCTCCTCCGGGAGGGGCACATCGTTCAGCTCACCACCGACCACACCTGGATCCAGGAAGCCCTGGATGCCGGGATCATCAACGATGAAGAAGGCGGCGGGCACCCCAACGCGCACGTCATCCGCCGCTATCTCGGCTCTCAGGGCCCGCCCGAGCCTGACTTCCGTCTCTGGTTCTTTGAGGGTGAGGACGATGACGCCGCCCGCCAGAATCAGGGGTTGCCGCTCCAGCCCGGTGACATCGTCCTGCTCACCAGCGACGGCCTCACGGACCTGGTCTCGGACGAGGAGGTCCGCACGGTCTTGGAGAAAAATGACCTCGCCGCCGCCTCCGGTCTTCTGATCGAGATGGCAAACGCCCGCGGCGGCCACGACAACACCACCATCGTCCTGCTTCAAGTCCCGCCCAGCGCAAAGGGGAGACTCTCCAAAAAGAAACGCTGGCTGATCGGCTGTCTGGTTGTCCTGGCACTTGCCAGCATCATACTCACGGCGGCGTTGCTGGGGGTCCGCTGGTGGGCCGGGCGCAGCCGCCCGACTGACACCCCGATCCCCGCCGAGACCCGTCCGATTGAGGCCACCCCCGGCGCCCCAACCGCCACCCTCACGACCGCGCCGGCCCTCTCGCCGACCCTTTCCGAAGACGCGGGCGAACCGGGCCCGACCATCACCCCCTGGCCGACGGATACGCTGTCACCCTGAAAAAGAAGAAAGGGGTTCCGGCCATGGGGATCAGTCTCAGAACAAACCATCCCCAGGATTAATGATTGATACGAGGTGCGTATGAAGATACCCGAAGCAACCCAGGAATTACCGGAAAATTATCATCAGACCGACCAGTTTGACCTGAACCAGAACCGCGGCCTGGCGATGATCCTGAACCTGACCGGGGTGGGATTGCTGTTTGGCGTGGGTGCGCTCTTTCTGGAAGCACTCGTCTGGCTCCGGCCGGCGTATGTCGCCAGCGAGAACATCCTGATCATCCACGGCATGCGCGAGTTCTGGCGCGGCCTGCTCCTGCTGGTGGTCTCCGTCGTGCTGGTCATCCTCCTGCGCGAGGGCGTCCACGGGCTGGTTCTGTGGTGCCTCACCAAACGGCTCCCAAAACTCGGCGTGCGGGGCATGTACGCCTATGCCGCCGCGCAGGGGTGGTATATCCCCCGCCGCGGCTATCTCTGGTTCGCGTTCACCCCGCTGGCCGTCATCACCCTCCTCGGGATCGCCGCCGTGACGGTCGTCCCGCTCAACTTCGTCCCGGGCGTAATGCTGCTGGTCTCGCTCAATTTCGCCCTGGCGGTCAGCGACTTTGCCACCGCCTACTGGCTGCTCCGCAGGCCCAGGGACATTCTGATCTACGATTATGGGGACGGGGTGAAGGTCTACCATCACGAATAAACCCGGGGGCTGGGACGCCGCCATCCCGCACCTTCTCTTGTCTCTCCTCCGGATTAATGTTAGAATTCTACTCTCTGGAGGGATGGCCGAGTGGACTATGGCGCCTGTCTTGAAAACAGGTGTGGGTGCAAGCCCACCGTGGGTTCGAATCCCTCTCCCTCCGCCTGAAAACAGGAGGGATATTAAAGAAGTCAAGACTGGGGAGGTGCCAGAGTGGTTGATTGGGGCCGCCTGCTAAGTGGTTGTTGGGTGAAAGCTCAACCGGGGGTTCGAATCCCCCCCTCCCCGCTGAGATAAAAAGGAAACCCGCGCCGGGTGACGCGGGTTTTATGTTTGGTTATTTCGTTATCCCTCAAGCCGCCATCTCATATGCGGACAGCTCCGCCTGCTGGATCACCAGTTCCACTGCCCGGTCCTGCTTATCCGGCGGATACCCATACTTTCGCAGGATCCGCTTCACCATCCGGCGCAAATTCGCCCGGACGCTCTTCTTCTCCGTCCAGTCAATCGTGGTGTTCCGCTGGACAATCTTCAACACCTCCCGAGCAATCAACGCCAGTTCCTCATTCCCCAGCACTTCCACCGCCGATTCGTTTTCCGCCAAAGCCGTATAAAAAGCATATTCATCTTGGGTCAGTCCCAGATCCTCGCCGCGCTTGTCCGCTGCCTTGATCTGGTTGGCGATCTCCATCATCTCCATGATCACCGTCGCTGCGTCAATCGTCCGGTTTTGGTATTTCTGAATGGTCTCCGTCAGCATCTCGCTGAATGTTCGGGAGAGCACCACGCTTTTGCTGGCGCGGGCCTTGATCTCATCCTCCAATAATTTCCGCAGCAATTCCGCCATCAGATTGGGATGTTTCACAAACTGTGCCCCCTGCAAAAACGCCGGGGAGAGGATCGAGATATCGGGTTTTTCAATCCCGGCCGCGTTGAAGATGTCAATCACCCCTTCCGGCACGATAGCGCGTTCGACGATCTGCCGGATGGCGGTATCGAAAGCCTCAAAGCTGTAAGCCTCATCCGTCTGGGTATATTTCACAATCTGCGCCCGCACTTCCTGGAAGAAGGCGATATCGTCCCGCAGCGCCAGCGCTTCCTTCAACGGGATGGCCAGCGAAAAAGCCTTGCTCAGGTCGCTCACCTGTTTGAGCAGCCGTTTCTTGCCATCCTTCAATGCCAGGACATGCTCCGCGCCGTCCGCCACGGTGGATTGCATTTCCCCGAAGCTCCCATGCAGGTAGCCTGACCATTCGAAACCGTGAAAAAGCTGGCAGACGATCTCATATTTTTCCTTCAACACGGCCAGTGCTTCCAGCTGGTTCAGAACCACCTCGCCCTCACCACCGCTTTGGGTGTACGTGCTGACCGCTTCGCGCAGCGCCTGGCCCACCCCCAAATAGTCCACCACCAGCCCGCCTTGTTTGTTCTGATAAACCCGGTTCACCCGCGCGATGGCCTGCATCAGCGTGTGCCCCTGCAAAGGTTTATCCAGGTACATCGTGTGCAGCGGCGGCACGTCAAACCCCGTCAGCCACATATCGCACACAATCACCAGATGCAGGCTGTCCCTGGGGTCCTTGAACCGCTTCTCCACATCCTTCCGGGAGGCGTGGCTCAGCAGGAAGGGCTGCCAGTCAAGGGGGTCCGAGGCCGATCCGCTGATCACCACCTTGATTTCACCCTGCGCGATTTCCGGGCTGTGCCAGGCCGGGCGCAGCTTCACGATCTCCCGGTAGAGGTCAATTGCAATCCGCCGGCTGTAGGTGACGATCATCCCCTTGCCTTCCAGCGCCTGCTGCCTGGCCTCGAAATGTTCCACAATATCCGCCGCCACCTGCTGCAAACGGCTTTCCGTCCCGATGGCGGCTTCCAGGGCGGCCCATTTCCGCCGGAGCTGCTCCCGCACCACCTCATCCGCTGCCGCCGTGGCTTCCTCAAAGTCCTGGTCCAGCAGCGGCCGCAGCGCTTCGTCAATGTCGATCTTCGCCAGCCGCGCCTCGTAATAGATCGGAACGGTCACCTCATCCTCTACGGCATCCTTGATGTCATAGACGCTAATGTAATCCCCAAACACCTGCCGGGTGTCGTGGTCTGCAAAGGAGATCGGCGTCCCGGTGAAGCCGATGAAGGACGCGTTGGGCAGCGTATCCCGCATCGCCCGGGCAAAGCCGTCCACGAAACCGTATTGACTGCGGTGCGCCTCGTCAGCAATCACGATGATGTTCCGCCGCTCACTGATCGGGTCGGCCCGCTGGCCCCGCTCAGGCAGGAACTTTTGGGCGGTGGTGAAGTTGACCCCGCCGGCAGCCACGTTCAGCAGTTCCCGCAGGTGGGCGCGGCTCCCCGCCTGCCGCGGTGTCTGGCGCAGCAGTTCCCTGCCCTCGCTGAAGGTGCCGAAAAGCTGGTCGTCCAGGTCGTTCCGGTCGGTGATCATCACAATGGTCGGGTTCTCCAACGCGGGGTGGCCGATCAGCAGCCCGGCGAAGAACAGCATCGAGAGGCTCTTGCCGGAGCCCTGCGTATGCCAGATCACGCCCACCCGCCGGTCACCCTTCCGGCTGCTGGCCTGGATGGCGTCATGCAGCGCCTTGCGCGCCGCGTGGTACTGGTGATAGCCCGCCACGATCTTGACCGGATCGCCCCCTTCGTTGTCCTTGAAGACGATGAAATGCCGGACTACGTCCAGCAGCCGGTCCGGCGCCAGCATCCCCCGGGTCAGCACGGGCATCTGCGGCCGGGTCTTGGGGACCCGTTCCACGCCGTCCACCGTCCGCCAGCGGGTATACCACTCCCACGCACTCAGGAAGCTCCCAACCCGGGCGTCATGGTTGTCGGAGATCACGCACAGCGCGTTATAGGTGAAGAGCGAGGGGATGTCCTGCTTGTAGGTCTGGATCTGGGCAAAGGCCTTGCTCAGGTCGGCCTTGGGGTTCTTGGGGTCCTTGAGTTCCATCAATACCAGCGGCAGGCCGTTGACAAACAGGGCAACGTCCGGCCGGCGGTTGCGTTTGTTCTCGATCACCGTGAACTGGTTGACCGCCGCCAGGTCGTTATTGCCGGGGTTCTCGAAATCCACCAGCCGGGCAATGGGGTAGCTGATCTTGCCCTCCGGCCCCGGCAGTTCCAGCGTGAGCCCCTCCCGCAGCCAGCGGTGGAACTGGCGGTTGTTCTGGGCGGTGCTGGGCGAGGCCACGGGCAGGTTCACCACCTTGTGATAGACCTCTTCCAGCGCGGCCGGGGGCAGCTCCGGGTTCAGGCGGGCCAGCGCAGCGCGCAGCCGCCCGGGCAGGATCACCTGGCTGAAATCCGCCCGCTCCGCGTCCGGTTCCCCAGGGGCGATCTCCGGGCCGTGCAGGATCGTGTAGCCCAGGCCGGCCAGCAGGTCATCCAGGACGTAGTATTCGAAGGTATCTTCCGTGATACGTGGTGGCAATTCAGACTCCCCTGATTAGAGGCTAAAAGGGTCCCTTTATCATATCCGAAAAAATAGAAATAGCTGGATAATATTTTTCTTCTTTCCCAAGTATTCCTAAGTTAATAATGACGTTGTATGTATAAATTATAACGACTTTCGTTATATGATTAGCATAGAACAATATTGGCGTAAGAGGGTAAAACTAAACCATGGTATTAACAAGCGGTTTTACAGTTGAAGGCTTTTATGCTTTTCCGAAAAGCTCCATCCATTTTTGATACTTTAGTAGTGGGTAGTTGGCCTTCTTGTAATCATAGGTATTTGTGATACAATAAGAGCTAAAGGTAAGTATAATCCTTACCTTTAGCTTGCGTATTATGGAAAAAGGATTTCTCAAAACTATCCTTAGATCAAAACAGACGGTCTTTACTTTTACAGACTTCCTTTTAATGTGGGGAGGGATTGACGCAAAAACTGCTAAAGTACGGATTAATTACTATGTTAAAAGTGGGGATTTGTATTCGATCAGAAGGGGGATCTATGCCAAAGACAGGAACTATGACCGCTTTGAACTTGCTACAAAAATATACACACCCGCTTACATTAGTTTTGAAACTGTCTTAGGTAATGCTGGTGTTACCTTTCAGTATTATAGTCAAATCTTCGTGGCTTCTTACCAAACCAGGGACATCGTCGCCGATGACCAAAAAATTACTTATAGAACGCTCAAGAGTTCTATCTTGACCAACTCAGCCGGGATCGAGAACAAAGAGAATTATGCGATTTCCAGTCCTGAAAGAGCTTTTTTAGATGTGGTCTATTTAAGCAAAGACTATCACTTTGACCAGCTATCAACTCTCAACTGGGATAAAGTCAAAGAGATCTTACAGATTTATGGGAATAGTAAAAGAATGAGTGATCGAGTCAGTAATTATTATCAATATAGCAAGGCACAATAAAATGACCCTCAATCCAGCTATACATAAAAGCATTTTGGTAAAGATACTCAAGGATATCTATTCTAATACAGACATTGGGCCAATATTGGGGTTTAAAGGTGGAACAGCGGCTTATCTGTTTTATAACCTTGACCGTTTTTCGGTCGATCTGGACTTCGATTTATTGGATGCAGCAAAAGAGGAACTTGTTTTTGAAGAAATAAAGAGCATTCTGGAAAAATACGGTCAGGTAAAAATTGCTGATATAAAAAGATACAACTTAATCTACATCCTATCCTATGACGAAAAAGAACCTGGCGCACAAAACGTCAAGGTCGAAGTAAATAAGCGCAGTTTTGGCTCCAGATATGACGTCAAATCCTACCTGGGAATATCGATGAAGGTGATGATCCCTGAGGATATGGCGGCCAACAAATTAGTAGCTTTTTATGAGCGGATTGGCAAAACCAATCGTGATATCTACGATACCTGGTTCTTCTTTTCCAACAATTGGCCGGTCAATCGTGAACTGGTTGAAAAGAGAACGAATATGTTGTTTAAAGATTTTCTTGAAGATTGCTGCGAACTTCTGGAGAAAATGGACAATAAAGGTATTCTTTCTGGCATGGGGGAGGTATTAAACCCAGAACAAAAAGTTTGGGTTAGAAATAAACTGAAAGACGAACTATTATTCCAATTAAAGCTGTACCTTGAAACGAATTGTTAACTACCTGTCACTAAGGCTCCGAGTTTTCCCGGCGGTTTTTCATGACATTTCAAGAGATTCAGCGTAATCGTGTTTTTACGGATTCTTATAGACAACGCTTCCCCGGGGCGACCGTCGGGCCAGGCAGGACTTCGTAGCCCAGGCCGGCCAGTAGGTCATCCAGGACGTAATATTCGAAGGTGTCTTCCGTAATGCGAGGGGACATGAGATATTTCCCTGTTAAAATACTTTACCCATTATCATATCAGCGATTCAATGTACGGCGTGATGATCTTTTCAACCCGGTTGAGCCGGGCATAGCCCATCAGGGCGTTGAGGTCCTGCGCTTTGGATGGCTGTTCAAAGTAACGCTTGAGGGCGTCGATGGCGACCTCCAGACCCAGTTTGTTGCGGAATTTAAAGCAGTCCGCGAGGGTCTTTTCAGGGGAGTAGATCTTAATCTTGGCATTATCAAGCTTCACCTGCCGAAGACCTGCCTCATAGGTCTTATGAGAGAGCCAAATGATTTGGAGAGGTGGATAGTCAAAACGGGGTTTCTCAGCTTTTTGGGGCAGAGCGATATACACAAAATGCGGGATTTGTTCAGTCAGATCGTAATAATCAAGGGCGGAGACCAGGCAAATCACGGCTTTGGGGAGTCGCTTTGAGACTGTGAGCCAGTCCGGCCTGCCGGGCAGAGGCGTGTCGGCCAGCCGATAGAGTCCCCGTGACAGTTGGATCAGCAGGCCCTGATCGCGCATGGTATAAAAGGTCTTCGGCGCGATGCCGGCCTGGATCGCCTCGGCAGTCCGAATGATCCCGCCGTGGTCTTGAATGATGGAAAGTGCTTTTTCGATCGTGATCATAAGTTATAGAATTAACTGTAATTGTTGATGATTACAGTTAATATTATAACCTCAGAAGAGCGTTTGTGTCACCGTTTTTTTTAAAATTCCCTTATCCACAGCGTCCGGTTCACCCGGGGCGATCTCCAGTCCGGGCAGGATCGTGGTGCCCAGGCCGGCCAGCAGGTCGTCCAGGACGTAGTATTCGAAGGAGTCTTCCGTGATTCGTGGTGACATATTATTTCCCAGCCCGATTTATTAATCTTTGACATGCATGAATTGCTGCAAGGTAATAATAAAACATCCAACTATAAAAAATCGGTTTGTCATAATCAAATTTTTGATTTAAATCATTATGTCTGATGCCAAATTGATTAAGTATTTGAAACAAATCATTTTCATCTTTCGAAGTTAAAACTGATGAAGCTTCTTTTCTCAAGTTCTCAAGTATATCTGCTAAGTTTTTTAACGCGTCAAGCCTTTGTTCGATAGTAGAATGGCCACTACGGAATAACTGTATTGCATGCTCCAATCTTGAGTTTAAATCTTTGTTTTTAAATGGAACCGGTGTTTCTAATAGGCTTTCAAAACCTTTATCAGCAATGGAGATTATTTCCCCTTCTTTTGTTATTTCAAATCCACCAGCGTAGTTTGGCAGAATGTGATTTACATTAATTCGAAATTCATATTGCGCAAGTGCTTGAGTAAAATCTGTATCCAAGTCATTGAAATGCCAACCGCATTGGTTGTAGGAGTGAAAATACCCCTTTTCTTTTCTGGGTGATGAAACATGATCATAAAGGAATTCGATTATATCGAATATTTCATCTTCATTACATGTGGATAGTGAATTATCAAATGGCCAAAGGTTTTTATGTAGACATAGAAATATACGAGATTCTATAGCTGAATAAGAGCCAAACCTTCCCGGAACATGACCTTGATCTACGCACTCGTATCCAAAGTATTCTTGAAAATAATCATTGTCCCAATAATTATTAAATAACACAATAATTAATTGCCGGAGTTTATCTATGTCGAAACCATTCTTGGGTATTTTTCCTGTTCTTGCCGAATAATAATCCCTACTCATTGTGACCTTTTCATGCATAGATTAATTTGAAAATTTGTTTAATCTCAGGCTATTTTTTAGAAATCCAATTTTCTCTTTGGGTAACCTTTTAATTTCATTGAAATAGGTTAGTTATCATCATATATCTTTCTTTTAGAATTGTCTTATTCATCACTAAATTGTTCTTAATTGAATTGTAAAGAAATGAAATTAACGTATCAAACTGCTTTACTATTTCACTTTTTGGAACAAGTATATTCATTGGACGGAAGTTTCTCTTACTTAATTCAGCGAAGGTTGTTCCACTGGCACGGGATCTAATCTCTTCCATGTGAACCTTTGCCCAATTTAACATATAGAACGCTGATAGGCTTCTATCGCACTTCATGGCAACGATCCCCTGGTTGACGCAAACTGGGATTTGGTTAATCGCTAAGTATCCCACAGGTGCTCTGGAAGACATAAGAAGCGTCTCTTTTTCGAGTAAACCCGAGCTTATTTTTCCTAATCCTGCCTTGGTTACTTTTCTTTCTGTGTCTAAAAGAAACGATGAAGTTAATCTTGATAGATCTTTTGGCGTAGCAAAGTTATAAATACCATTTTCCCAATATTCCGGGTTTTTGGTGCTTGGGGTGCCACCTCCAACTAATTCAACTTCTTCTCCAATTGTCGAAACTTCCCACCCCTTCGGGATCATCCCCAGGTCGCTGTCCACCAGCTCATCCGGGAAGAGCGCCATCTCCTCATCCGGCAGCGGATAAGACTCGCCGGCCATCTTCGCGCGCACGGGGTCAAAGTCCACAAACCACGACTTGAACACCGCCCGGGCGATCTCTTCCAGCGTCTCGTTCATCCGCTGGTTGAGTTCGATCTTGTCGTCCAGGGTGCCGAGAATGTGGGCGATTTCACGTTGGGTAGTGTAATCTGGAATATTGAATTCTAAGGTTTTTAATGTCCCACCTGAAAGCTCTTGGAAGGTCGTACCCGAGGCATTTCTTTTAAGGTAATCGATATTGTTCTTGAGTAAATAATAGATAAACTCTGGTGAAAATCCTTCTTTAATAACTAAGTTTCTAATACCTTGATTGGTGCAAAGGGGCTGTTTGGCAATCGCCAAATACCCAACAGGTGCTCTTGAACTTAGAAGTATAGTGTTTGCTGGTAACATCTTTGCGCTGCTATTTGTCAATCCTTCTTCAGTTATTTTTCGTTCCCCATCCGATATATAACGGTTTGTATGATTTGATAAATCTTTGGGAGTAATCCAAGGAATATCACCTACCCAAAAATCATCATTTTTTGTGCTGGGTGTTCCCCCACCAATGACGTCTGCAAATTCGCTTACTTTGTATGTTTTCCACTCACTTGCCATATTTAAAGCTTTCCTAGTCTTCTACATTCACTAAATAGTTTTAGTAAGACAAAAGAAAGATGTCGATTTTTTTGACAAAATTCGATAGGTATTGGAGGATATGTCGACCGCATCGACATATTTTTGTAATCCGTCGATTTTTGATTTAACTTTCGACATATTTTGTCCATAATGATTGACTTTCTGGATTGACTATATTATTATGAATCTAACAGCGCTGACGAGAGTATCGTTAGCCCGGCGTCCCCTTCCGAGTTGGAGGGGGCGTTTATTTATGTTATAATGCCTACGGAGGCTTTGTGAAAACCTTGTTTTCCATTGCCTTTTCCTTTTAACTCCCTCACTCCCCATAACCCAGCTCCTCCAGGTTCTTCCTGATCTCCCCTTCCAGCCGGGTGCTATCGGTGAACTGCGCATAGAGCTGGCCCGTCAACCTTTGCATCTTCTCCTCAAACGGCTCATCGTCTTCCTCCCGCGCCGCCAGGCCCACATACCGCCCGGGGGTCAGGATGAAGTTGTTCTCCCGGATTTCCTCCGTCGCGGCGGCCTTGCAGAAGCCGGGGATATCGGCATACGCAGGCAGGTCCGGCTCCCCCCGCCAGGCGTGGTACGTCCCGGCGATCTGCTGGACATCCTCCGGGGTCAGTTCCCGGTGGGTGCGGTCCATCATCGTGCCCAGCTGCCGGGCGTCGATGAAGAGCGTCTCACCCCGCCGGTCACGGAAGCCGCTGTTTTCCTTGTCACGCGCCAAAAACCACAGGCAGACCGGGATTTGCGTGCTGTAGAAAAGCTGCCCGGGCAGCGCCACCATGCAGTCCACCAGGTCGGCCTCGATGATGTTCTTGCGGATCTCGCCCTCGTTGCTCGTCTGGCTGGACATGGAGCCGTTCGCCAGCACGAACCCGGCCGTCCCCCGCGGGCTGAGGTGATAGATGAAATGCTGCACCCAGGCAAAGTTGGCGTTGCCGGCCGGCGGCGTGCCGAACTGCCAGCGCGGGTCGCCATCCAGCTGCTCGCCGCCCCAATCGCTCATATTGAAAGGCGGGTTGGCGAGGACGTAGTCCGCCCGCAGGTCGGGGTGCAGGTCGTTGTGGAAGCTGTCGGCGAAGGACTCGCCCAGGTTGGCGTCGATCCCGCGGATGGCGAGGTTGATCTGCGCCAGCCGCCAGGTGGTGGGGTTCGATTCCTGCCCATAGATGGCGATGTCGGTCGTCCGCCCGCCGTGGGCTTTGACGAACTTCTCCGATTGGACGAACATCCCGCCGGAGCCGCAGCAGGGGTCATAGACCCGGCCTTTGAAAGGCTCCAGCATTTCCACCAGCACCCGCACAACATGCGCGGGGGTGTAGAATTCACCGCCGCCCTTGCCCTCCGAACTGGCGAATTTCGCCAGGAAATACTCATAGACCCGCCCCAGCACGTCCTTGCTCTGGCTGGTTGCGTCCCCCAGGCCGATCCCGCCGATCAGGTCCACCAGCTCACCCAGCAGCCGTTTGTCCAGCGCCGGCCGGCCGTAGATCTTGGGCAGCACGCCCTTCAGGCGGGGGTTCTCCTTCTCGATGGCAACCATGGCGTCGTCAATCAGCTTCCCGATCTCCGCCGTCTTTGCTTTGGCCTGCAGGAACTCCCAGCGCGCCTCGGGTACGACCCAGAAGACGTTCTCCGCCAGATATTCATCGCGGTCTTCCAGCATCTCCTGCCGGATCTCCGGGTCTCCGGTGAAGAGGTCGCTCTCCGGGTTCTGGAGTTCGGCTTCGAGCACCCGGTAGCGGTTCCCAAACGAATCGGAGATGTACTTGAGGAAGATCAGGCCCAAAACAACATGTTTATACTCAGAGGAATCCATGTGGCCGCGCAGCTTATCAGCGGCCTGCCAGAGTTTGTCTTCAAAACCGACATTCGAAGAATTGTTTTGGTTCGCCATCCTGCTCCTTCGTTGATAAACCCACTGACTGTCTCTATTTTAGCATATTCATTGCATCCCCACCCCCCATCACCTGCCAGCCTCACAGTCCCGGTTATCATGTATAATCAGGTCATTCAAATCATCGTGGTTCTCAAAAGCTGGACCACTACAAATGCCACAGAAGGGCTTATTTCATGAAGAAAAACAGGATTCCGGTTTTCAGCATAATCGTCTATTGTCTTGCAGGCGTGCTTTTAGTTTATTCCGTTTGGGCCGCGTTCTATTGCGCCAACACGATTTCGATGCTCTACGCGCAAAACCAGCTCACGTTTGCGGGGAACGAGTTTGAGATCATCAGCTACCATATGACAACTTATGCCCAGTATGTCCTGTTCGCCGTGGTTCTTTTCATGGCGGGATGGATTTTGCAGACCCTCTCCCCCAACGCCGTCGAAGAAGAATTCGTCCTCGAAGACCTCGCCGAGGACGAATAACCCCCAGTCAAGACGAGTATCATCGTTTCAGCACGAACAATCCCTGATCCGGCCAGTTCATCAGGAACCGGATCAGGGAATGTTATATTTTTACGTCGGGGTGTTATCCTCCGGCTTGTGCTTCCTGCCCCAAACAGCCCAGGCCGCGATCAGCAGCGCACCCGCCCCCAGCAGGATCAGGCCCTGGATCAGCATCGGGTCGCAGACATAGCCCGAAAGGCGGGTGAAACTCCGTGTCACCTCGGCCCGTAACAGCGTGGACGTCTCCGCGCCGATCCGGCGGATCAGCAGGTTCAGGAGCAGCGCGCGGGTCAGGAACATGCCGCAGACCACCAGCCCGCCGCTGACCGTCAGGGGGATCCCCAGCCAGCGGCCGGCATCGCGCAGCGAACGCACACCGATTGCCGCGATCAGGGCCAGCAGCACCAGCGGCGCAATCCACAGAAACGGGCCCAGGATGCGGACCCCGCGCAGGCCGGCCTTCACCAGTCCCGTTGCCGCCGAGGCGGCGGCCGTCCCGCCCAGCATCCGGTTGAAGTCGTATGCGGCGGGGACATTCTGGTTGACATCCACCAGCGCGTGGACGTAATCATCAATCTGGTCGGTCTGCCAGGGTTCGGGGAACTGGCAGAGGTTATAGAGCACCTCCACGCCCGGCGGCATGGCCGCCAGTCGGCTCCGGAAGTCAGCGATCTCCTGGTCAGTGCATTCCGGCAGCGTGCCATAGGCGACCAGGATGGCCTGCGCCCCTTCCTGCCCGACCAGCCGGTCCTTGAGGGGGGCCATCTCCCAGACAAAGGTCGGCGCCGGGTCAGGCGAATCCAGCCAGGTGTACAGCCCGTCCACGCTCACAGAGATCAGATGGAGGACGAAATCGTCCGTGACGACCAGGTCCTTGATCACATCCCACTGCTCATAATCCACAAACGAGATCAGCAGGACAATATCCGGCTCGTTCACACCGCTCAGGCTTTCCCCTTTGGTGATCCGCTCCTGGGCGCGCCGGATGGAGATATCCTCCAGCACCCGGGTGATCAATGGGGATTCGACGAACTCATCCTCCAGCATCTGCCTGACCAGCGGCGGGTTGAAGACCACCCGCCAGACGTCATACCCGCCCACCGCCAGCAGCGTGGCCAGCACGAACAGGACCGACAGGATGATGAGAAGCGTCTTTGACTTTCGTTTGGCCTTTTCCGGCCAGGCTGGGACTTCTTTCACAGAAGCGTTTTTATCAGGTTGCTCAGACATATCACTCTCCCGTATAGATCAGGACATATACCCTGGGTTCATCCGCCCCGGCCCGGAACAGGTGCATACTCTGAACGGCATATTCCCCCCTGACCTCTCCGGCGACCTGGTCCGAGTTCGCCGGCATCAGGTTGAACACGATCCAATCGCCGGACAGATGGTAGGTGCCGTGGTTGAACTGCATCAGGCTTTTCTCCACCAGGTATTCACCCAGGTTATCCCAGGCGTCCTCGCAGCTTGCGAAGGGTTGGGCGTAGACATCGATCAGGTTGCCTGAGGGAAAGAACCGGATCAGATTGAATTCGCCCTCATCAATATGGGATTCCCAGCAATAGACCGCGCCGATGAATTCCGGATCGCCCAGGGTGGGCTCCGGAGAAGGCGCAGCCGTTTCACCAGCCGCAGTTGGGGCGGTTGTGGATTCTGGAGGCGGCGCAATCCCACCAATTGCGTCACACCCGGCTGACAGTGCCGCGACGATGAGCAAAAGAAATATCTTCAAACACACTTTCATGGCGACCTCATTTCATACAGGATAGGCAATAAAAACAGATCAGGTTCCTGAATGTGAGCGGCGATATTCCGGATCGTTTCACGTGGATAACATCGAAATTTAAACTTACTGGACCTGATTCCATTATACAAAATTTCAGCCTAATTTCCATCTGCAATTTCGTCGGTCAGGGCAGGTTCCAGGGGATCCAAACACCTGCTGGTCTTTGTCGTCTGTTACAGGCTTGTCAAATCACAGGAAACATAGGTATAATCGGGGACTATGATTCAGGAATGAGTTTTTTGTCAGACAACACTGCCATGCACAGTGGTTTGGGGGAACCAGATGTTCATTCCTTTTCCATTTCATCTGTTTTATCCATAGAGTTTGCCGGGCAGCGTTGACGCGTGTCAAGACTCCTGGCATGCCAAGTTGAGCGTAATGGATACACATCCCTTGAGCTGGATCAGAACTGAACTGTTTTACATAAAATAATCAAAGATTGGAATAATAAGGATCGAAAATGTTTGTTGGGATAGATTTTGGGACAAGTAATTCCTCCATTGGCGTATACAGGGACAATCAACTCAGATTGTTTGACCTGGACCCGGGCTATCATAACCACCAGGTGCTGCCATCGTATACGTACATCACCAAAGAGCAGGAGGTCTTTGTCGGGGTCACTGCGATTAACAAATACCTTGAGCAGGAAACGGGCAGAAGACCCCTCTGGGAAAAGCGCTATCTCGGCGAAACACAGATCACAGTATCCGGCGGAAAGAATCCCATCGTCTATATGCATGACATCATGGTCGACATTGACATAGTGGCCAGGGGCAGGCTGATGCATTCCATCAAGACCGGGCTGCAGAATCCCAGCTACGAAGGCACCCAGGTTTTTGATCAATATTTCAGGATCGAAGACCTGATCGCCATCCTGCTGAGGCAATTACGGGAAAAATGTGAGCAATCCCTTCAGACTGATGTGGATCAGGTGGTGATGGGCCGGCCGGTCAAGTTTTCAGACAAGCCCGAGGTTGACGCCCGCGCCCAGGAAAAACTGGAAACGGCAGCCCGCCTGGCAGGGTTCAAGGATATCGCCTTTGAGTTGGAACCGATCGGCGGGGCCTATCTCTACCATCAAACCCAGCCCACGCACCAGAACATCCTGGTATTCGATTTTGGCGGCGGCACGCTGGATATGACGGTGATGGAAGTCGGCGGCGATCAGGCTCCCCGGACCATCGCAACCGAAGGTGTCCTGCTGGGCGGCGATGACCTGACCTCGGCGATGATGGGGAAACTCGTCAATCTCTTCGGCCAGGGCGCCTCACTAAAAAACGGGCTGCCAATACCATCCCATATCTTCGAAAAGCTGTATAACTGGAAGAACATGGTCGAACTCAGCAAACCCGAATATTCCCCCATCTTTAAGGAAGCCAAAGAAGGGAGCGATCCCCAGGGTATTGAACGTCTGGAGAAACTCGTCCAGGAAAAACTTGGGTTCACGCTGTTTCAGGAATTGGAGCGGATCAAAATCAATTTATCCTCAGAATACTACAACCGGTTCGAATTCTTTGACGGGGCCCTGAAGATCAGTGAATTGTTCTTCCGCTCCCATTTTGAAGACCTGATCCAGGATGAGCTCCGGATGGTTGATCAAGCCGTTGATTCCGTTATGGCAAAGAGCGGGTTGAAGGATGACCGGATTCAAGCCGTCCTCAGGACAGGCGGTTCAGCCGAAATCCCAATTTTTATTGAACGCCTGTCTGCCAGGTTTGGCCCTGACCGGATCAAAGAGATCAACCCCTTCACCACCATCGTCGGGGGGCTGGCGCTCAAAGGGCATGAATTGGCTTTGGCATAAACCCGGCTGTGACAATTAATTTCTTACACAAAACGAAAGAATAGTATGACCACCATATCCGATATTATTGAAAAAAGACGCACTTTTGCGATAATTTCTCATCCCGATGCGGGAAAGACAACCCTCACAGAGAAATTGCTGCTCTATGGAAATGCAATTGAACTCGCCGGCAACGTCCGGGCGCGCCGTAACCAGCGCTCAACAACCTCCGATTGGATGGAAATGGAGCGTGAACGTGGAATCTCGATCACCTCAACCGTCCTGCAATTCCCCTATCGCGGCCATATCTTTAACCTTCTGGATACGCCCGGCCACCAGGACTTCTCGGAGGACACCTATCGAACCCTTGCGGCTGCCGACAGCGCCATCATGATCCTGGATGCGGCCAAAGGCGTGGAGCCTCAGACAAGACGCCTTTTTGAAGTCTGCCGTCAGCGGGGGATCCCGATTTTCACATTCATCAACAAGATGGACCGCCCGGCGCGCCAGCCTCTCTCGCTTCTCGATGAAATTCAGGAAGTCCTCGGCATGCAGCCCGTGCCCATGAATTGGCCTTTGGGTGATGGCGATCGTTTTCGAGGTGTCTATGACCGTCAAAAGCAAGGTGTTTACCTCTATGACCGGATTGAACGGAATGAGCGCAAATCTCCTGAGACCTTTCATCCACTGGACAAATTGGTAAAGGATGGACAAATCAATCCTGAGCAGCTTGAAAAACTCAAAGAAGATACTGATTTGCTCAACGGTTTGGGATTCACATTTGATAAGCAGGCAATGCTCTCCCAGGCGCAATCGCCGGTTTTTTTCGCCAGCGCTCTGACAAATTTTGGGGTCCGTGTTTTTCTTGATGCCTTTGCCGAACTTGCGCCTTATCCGCAGCCCTATGAAAGCGAAAGCGGGCCAGTCTACCCCGTTGATCAAGGCTTTTCAGGATTCGTGTTCAAAATCCAGGCAAACATGAATCCCAAGCACCATGACCGTGTCGCATTTCTCCGGGTCTGTTCCGGCGAGTTTGACCGCGGGATGGATGTCACCCACGCCCAGACCCAAAAGACGATCCGATTACAACGCTCGTATAAATTATTTGCCAATGAACGTGAGACCGTTGAAAAAGCCTATCCCGGTGATATTATTGGCATTCCCAACAGCGGAGATATCGCCATCGGTGATACGCTGTATGCGGAGAGGCATGTTGTTTTCAAAGGAATCCCGCGTTTTCATCCGGAGTTTTTTGGAACAATCCGGAATTTGGATCTTAATAAACACAAGCAATTCAATAAAGGGATCCGTCAACTGGAAACTGAGGGGGCCGTCCAGATCCTTTTCCAGACAAAAGCTCTCAAACAGGAGCCCATCCTCGCGGTGGTTGGGGTTTTGCAGTTTGACGTCATTCAGGCGAGATTGGAAAACGAATACAATGTGCCCACGGCCATTGAACGTATCCCAAATGCAGCGGCCCGCTGGGTGAGCGGCCCTGAAGTAGACCTTCACCAAATGGCAAACCGCTCTTCTGTGACCCTTTGCCTTGATTCGGATGAAAATTATGTCGCGTTGTTCAGAGAACGCTTTTTTGCGGATTATGTTGCGGACCGCTTCCCAGCGCTGACATTTGAGATGTTGAATTAGCTGGAATTATTGAGGGTGGGTCTTTCCTGTCCTGAGGGGTAAATAAAATAACCCCGGAGTTTTCAGGGGTTTTGAAAGTCAACGGAGAGGGAGGGATTCGAACCCTCGGTAGCCCAAAGGCTACAGCGGTTTTCGAGACCGCCCCAATCGTCCACTCTGGCACCTCTCCGATCAGCAGGCATCCATTATACTCGAATTTACAGCGTGACTTAAGGACAGCGCATCCGTGCGTCGTTCCGCAGTTTGTCTTTGATCAGTTTTCTTAAGGATTTCGGTCAATAGCGGCGGTTCAACTTGTAATATTCGGAGGGGGTGAAGAAGACGGTCTTTTCATCATAATAAACGGTGTATTTGACCTCCTTGCGGTTGAGGCGGATAGCCAGCTTGCTGCCCGTTTCCGAATCGGCCTGGTCTTTGAGATATTTCTCCTGTTTTGCCGGGTCGTCGCTGTTGGCGGTCCGCAGAAGGAGGAGGACTTGTACCACCGCATAGATCAGGAAAATTCCTGCAAGAGACAGGCTGGCAATAGTGGGGTTGCGTGAAAAGAAGACCATTTCCAGTACCATCCCCAGGAGGGCAATGAGAAAAACCCCGACGCCATATAAGATAAATTCCTCGCGAAGAGTGCTCTTGATCACACAGCCGTTACAGAGGTATTCCTGCTTGTCTCCCCTCATGTCATAACTCGCGCCGGAGTGGGTCGTTGTGATCATTTTGCTTCCGGAATAGCGGGTTGTATCATACGAATAGGAATTTACCAACTGCCCGTAATAAAACGTGTACAGCTTGCCGGCCTTATGGGTCTCCCGGCACTTACGACAGGTCTCACTCATATCAATACTCCTTTAGTTGTCAGCACAGAAAAAATATAAATTATTGGATCAGTCTGCCAACAGGCGATAGATCCGTTTTATTATAATTAAAATATTTAAATAAGGGGGATGGTTTTTCGGCTAATCACCGATAAACAAGATTCTGCTATTCTCACATCACCCCCGCAGAGCATCCGCGCTATAAGGTGATTGATTCCATCCGTTTTGGGTAATGGACCGGGGGGATATCCGCATCCGAGCCCAGTTTCTTTTTGAGGCCGTTGGCCGCTTTTTCCTCCCCATGCACGAGGATTATGCCCTTTGCGCGCCCTGCGACGGATCGGGCATACTCGACCAGCAATCCCTGTCCGGCATGAGCGGAGAGGCCGTTGATCGTCTCAACCTGCGCCCTGCGGTAATAGGATTCTCCAAAGATCCGGATTTCCCGCTCCCGATCCGCCAGCCGGCGGCCGAGGGTGTATGGCGCCTGCCAGGAGACAATCAGGATCGTATTGCGTTCGTCATGGATGTTGTTCTTCACATGATGCAGGATCCGCCCGGCTTCGACCATCCCCGAAGCACTGATGATGATCATCGGTTCATCGCGATGGTTCAACGCAATCGATTCGTCGACCGAGCGGGTGTACGTGAGCTGGTCGAAATCAAGGGCGGTGTGCCGGTGTTCAGAGATGAACTGCCAGGTCTCCCGGTCATAACATTCCGGGTGGCGGCGGTAGATATCAGAAGCGGACACAGCCAGCGGGCTGTCCACAATGACGGGCACCGGCGCCAGCGCACCAGAGGTCATCAGTTCATTCAGGATATAGACCAGCGTTTGCGTGCGCCCAACAGAAAAGGCGGGGATGATCACCTTTCCCCCGCGCGTCACCGTGCGTTCAACCACATCCCTGAATTCATCAAAGGCTGCATTGATGTTGTCATGCGGCCGGTCGCCATAGGTACATTCCATCAAAAGATAGTCCACGTCATGCCCGCCCGGCAGGACCGGATCCCGCAAAAGCGGCATATCCGGACGGCCGATATCGCCGGAAAACCACAGCCGCCGCTTGTTTCCCTTTTCTTCCAGATCTAGCATCACGGCTGCGGAGCCGAGGATGTGGCCGGCGTCAAAAAACCGTGCGGTGACACCCGGGATGGGCTCAAAGGTCTCTTCATAGGGGATTTGCCGGAAATAGGGCATGGTCTGGGCAGCATCCTGCAGGGTGTACAGCGGTTCAACCGGCGGCAGACCTTTCTTCCTGCGCTTTCTGTTCAGATATTGAACATCGTATTCATGGATATGGCCGGAATCCTTCAGCATGATGTCCGCCAGGTCCCGTGTGGCGTCCGTGCTGTAGATCGGTCCCCTGAACCCGGATTTGACCAGATTGGGCAGGTTGCCGCTGTGATCAATATGGGCATGCGACAGAATGACAGCATCCACGGATTTC
>Ga0334892_1001161_pt1 | contig 24082 bp, 23 predicted proteins | sample GraSluR3_MG_4_FD_207213 | JGI IMG/M metagenome (GOLD analysis project Ga0334892, IMG submission 207213) | Sludge microbial communities from methane-producing bioreactor in Wageningen University, Netherlands - Granular Sludge_15_04-R3 | ecosystem: Engineered > Bioreactor > Anaerobic >...
CAGTATCTAAAACAATTAATCCGGTAACACAAGTAGCTGAAGTAGCTGTAAATAAGGCGTCAATCCATTTGATTGATCTATCACTGCTGGAAGCTATATCAAGATGGAGTAAAAAAGTCCCTATAATAATTATCGATAAGAATCCTAATACCAATATCTGATTTGGAGATAAATCAATCTTTTTTATTAAACTATAACGTTCTGAACTCACATTATTCCTATCTTTTAAAAATTAATTGTTCTATTTAATAATTATAACATACCTCTCTTTATAATCAGATATTTAAATAATTTTAATTAGATTTTATTTCTTAACAAAACTACTAATCTACACTTCTACAGTTTTTAAAAAGATATTTTTTAATCAAAAATTCTAACTATTGTATGAACGGGTTATTTGAGATATACTTGGGCTTAAGAAGTAAGAAAGGATATTCAAATAGTATGGCAGATTCAAATAAATGGCAAGTCATTAATGCAGATGATTTCCATGTTCCTGCTGCACCAACTGTTACAAAAGTCCAGCAACAATGGAAGAGTTTACTGCGATTACTTGGAATACATGAATCTGAACCTGAAGAAGAAGATGATAATGATCACCAATCAACGGTAAAGAAAGAATTTGATCGAAGACCAGCTGTAAAAGCATTGAATAACCATCTTAATGAATGGTCGAAAAAAAAGGAATCGACCGTTTGCTTTTTATTAGATCCTCCTTTTAGCAGTACAGATGATATTGCATGTGATTGGGCAAAGCAAAAGAAATGGAAAATATTGACTCCTCCGGATAATACTAAAATTCGTAATTTAGATATTGATGGATGGTGGAAAGAACAAAAGAATAAAAATAATTGGCTCATTAATGATCTGACACGATATCTGATTCGTACTTCTTATGGTCTATCATTCATCCGTGAATTATTACCCAGAATATTATTTGGGGAATTCGGCAAAGGATTGGTAGTCTGTGACAGCTGGATGTTTGCATTTATTCAAAGGATATGGCCATTAAAATTTTCAAAAGTATATTGTTTTGCAGCAGCCGGTCCTGAATTATTAAAACAGGTCGGTATTCATGCTGGTAATAAGTCACTACAAAAACTCGCTGCAAGGGTTCATGGTAACGTAGGTATTGCCCTTACTGTCAGGTCTATTGAGCAAAACGAGGACCGAAAATTGCCAGAATTACCCGGGGAATCTAATGATATTACTTCATTTATCCTTTATTCCGTCTTAATGCATCGTCATCTGAGTAGTAGTCAATTACAGGAAATATTGACAATGCTACCAGCAGAAGAATTAAATTTACAGCTATTTCAATTAAAACAATATGGCATTCTAAACTATAACGAAGATCAATGGGGAATTAATGTAGAAGCCTACCTGGCTGTAAGGGATTTCCTTAATAATCGAGCTTTTCTATTAGATATATTTTAAGTAAAGGAAAAGAAGATGAATTCTGAACAAATTGCCGGGATATTAAAACCAATAACCACTGATATTGTAATTGAAATTATAATAGTTATTGCAATTGTAATAGGGTTAAGTTGGCTGGCTGAAAGAATTCTACCATGGTTAGCTGGAAAATTATATAGCGGGCGTCGTCTGCTGATTCTTGCTTTTATCCCGACTATCCGAATCTTATTATTTATTATGGCCGTAATGCGAATTATACCACTAATTATTGAGCCCACCTTACAAAATATGATTGCCATATTCAGTGCTGCTGGTGTAGCGGTTGGATTTGCTTTAAAAGATTATGTAAGCAGCATTCTTGCCGGAATTGTAGCTGCCTATGAACTTCCTTATCGTCCGGGAGACTGGATTGAGGTTAATGGTGTTTATGGTGAAGTAAAACATATTGGTACCCGGGTAGTAACAATCGTTACTCCTGATGACACCACTGTTTATATACCACACTTGAAAATATGGACTGACCTTATACACAATGCTAACAGCCATACTCCGGATTTGCTATGTGTGGCCAATTTTTACCTGGATCCTGATCATGACCCGGAACAGATTTGTAGAATATTGAAAAATGTGGCTCTTACCAGTCCCTATATAAATCTGGCACAACCTGTAATTGTGTTACTGGAAGATAAACCATGGGGTACTCATTATCGTATTAAAGCCTACCCGATGGATCCCCGTCAACAGTTTCAATTTATCTCTGATCTGACAGCCAGGGGCAAACTAAGCTTGCGTAAAAAATCCGTTAAGTTTGCTCATTTGTCAATATATCCTGCTTTTCAAGAAAATAATTAGAAGATTAAGTTGTTTAAATAGTCTATTTTGAATTGAAATGCAAAAAAATAATACCTATAATAATTTTAAGGCAATTTTCTAAATTTAAAATAAGGGGATTATAATATATGGTAAAACCTGTGTTGCTAATTTATATAGTCAATCTAATTTCCACCATCATTGGTATTGTGGCAATATTAATTATTACCTGGGGTGCCATTATTATTTTTTTTGATTTGATTAAATTAGAATTTAAACGTTTCAAGGGATTAAAACCATATTATGAGCGAACTACTCTGCGTCATCGTTTTGGCTCATATCTTCTGCTTGGTTTAGAATTTTTAATTGCTGCTGATATTATACTGACAATCAGTCAACCAAGTTTGGAAGAAATAATTATTTTGGCCAGTATTGTAGGTATAAGAACAATTATCAGTTATTTTCTGGATAAAGAAATGGCCTATTCTGATAAACGCAACAACAACTAAGACAAATAATAATTATGGACCTTCATTAAAATCTGTCAGTAAACAATGCGGGTTATTGTTGCTAATACAATTGCAATCAGAAATGTAAAGATAATTGTAAATATAGTTCTTTTACTACCGATTTCCTTGATTAAAACAGCAATTGTTGCTACACAGGGTACATAAAACAGAACAAAGACAGTAAAAGTCATAATCTGTGTTGAGTTCATTACTGTACTAATATCGGTAACTCCCAGGGCTTGAACTAACATAACCATAGATAATTCTTTTCTTAACACACCAAAGATTAGTGTTACGCCTACTGCCACCGGCAATCCCAATAATAAAGTAACTGGCGATATCAGTTTGTTTATCAATTCTTCCAGATGCCAGTGTTTTAATAGACTTAAAACAACACTCCCGATAATCAATAACGGCCAGGCAATTACAATAAACTCTTTCATTCTTAGCCATACTTTTGATAATAGTATCTTTATCGAGGGCATATGATATGCGGGTATTTCCAAAATCATCCCGGGAGTGATTTCCGGCATTATTTTAGAAAGAATTAACCCGGCTATTGCAACAACAACAATATTAAAAACAAAGACAAATATAGCTGCTTTTGGTCCAAGATAAAAAGCAACTAAACCAAAAACTATCGTTATTCGAGCTGCACATGGAATCATAGTAGTCAGAACTGAAGTAATAAAACGGTCTCTTTCTGATTCCAGAATCCTGGTTGCCATAACAGCTGGGACTGTACATCCATATCCTAATATAAGCGGTATAATAGCCTTCCCGTGAAGTCCGATTCTATGCAGGAAAGAATCCATCAGGTAGGCAACTCTGGGCAAATACCCTGTATCTTCCAGAAATGCCAGTCCCAATAAAAACGGGAAGAGAAAAGGTAAGACAATTGCAATACCTCCGGCAAGTCCTTGCACAACACCATTAACAATGTGATATAACAAAGTATCAGCACCCAAAACCTGCTCCGCATAAGGTAAAAATTGATAAAAGAAATCCAGCAGAGGTTCTTCAAGTATTGCCCCTACATAAAATACAAAATTAAAAAATAAATACAAAATGCCTATCAGGGAAATATAGCCAAAAACAGGGTGCATTAAAACACTATCCAGGTAATCTCTGAACTCTTTTTTTGGTTTAGAAAGTTTCACAACTGATTCATAAAGCTGCATTGATAGATGGTGACGTTCAGATGATATTACCTCGTCGGAACTTCTTTCACGGCATTTTTCCAGTTGTTGCTGGTAATCTTGCACAACTTCAATAAAGCTGGCATCTGTTTCCTTAATTTCATCGATAAAATGCTGGTCATTTTCCAATAACTTAGTTGCCAGGAAACGATGGGTAACATTTAATTCTTTGGCATAAGCATTTTTTTCTATATATCCGGTTAAACCTTTAATAGCATTTTCTACATCTTTGCTAAAATGCTGAAAATCACTCTTTACTGGTTTTTGAGCCATTTTAAATGTAGTTTCGAATAATTTATTAAGTCCCCAACCTTTATGAGCTATTGCAGTAACTACCGGTACACCTAATAAATGAGAAAGTTTCTCAGTATCAATAATTATTCCTTTTGCCTCAGCTTCATCAATCATGTTAAGGCAAATTACTGTGGGTAAATTCAGCTCCAATAATTGTAATGTTAACTCCAGTCCTCTTCCCAGCAATGAGGCATCTATAACATTTACAACTACATCTGCCTCTTCTCTTAACAGATATTTACGGGCTTCCAGTTCAGCTAAATCAAAAGAAGTCAGTGAGTAAGTACCGGGTAAATCGACTATTTCACTGGTCATCCCCTGAAAAGTCATTTTGCTACTGCTAAATTTAACTGTTTTGCCAGGAAAATTAGAGGTAATTGCTTTATATCCGGCTACATGATTAAAAATAGTACTTTTGCCGCAATTAGGCTGACCCACCAGAACAATTTTCATGCTTCTACCTCCACCAATATTTTTGCAGCAATTCCCCTGCCTAAAGCAACCTGATTTCCATGTATATTTACTAAAACAGGGCCTCTCATAAACCCACATTTTTGTAGCAAAATTGTATCTCCAGGATGTATTCCCAAACAGCTTAATCTCTGCCTAACGCTTAATCCTCCCCTGATTCTTACAACTTTAACACTGCTACCTGATTTCACATCTGTTAAACTAATTATCATGATTGATATAACCTCTTATTATCCTATTTCATTTTTTAGAATGATTACCTTTTAAATCTAATTTACCCTGGCATTCTTTACAATAACCTTTAATTTCCAAACGATGTTCAGTTGCTAAAAATTGGTCATTTCGGCAAATCTCATTCTGTAATGCTTCTACATCTTCATTATAAAACTCGATAATCTTTCCACAATTTATACAAACCAAATGATCATGATGTCTTTTGTTATATATTTTTTCATAAAGAACTTTATCCCTACAATGAAATGTCTCTGTTATCAGTCCACAATCAATTAATAGTGGGATTGTCCTGTATACCGTTGCAAGAGAAACATTTGACTTATGCTCTCTAAGTTGTTTATATATATCTTCTGCATCAAAATGATTTTGAAGCTTTATTATTGCTTCAACAATCTCATTTCTCTCCGGCGTATATTTTAAATCTCTTTCTTTTAAAAAGCCTTTAAATTTATCCTTGTATTTAAACAAATTCCTAACTCCAAATGTGATTGCAAATCATTCTCAATAAAATTGTATAACATAATTCTGTTTTGTCAAGGAAATATTGTAAAAAATTCAGCACTTTATAAATATTTACTATCTAAATGAAGTCTTTGGGATTTTTTAGATATATAAATTGAGAAATAGAAAAGATTTACCTACCTGTCTATCAATGGGGCAAACCTTTTTTCCATTAATTTATCTTCCAGTGCACCTAATTTATTTTTGCTTATTCTAAAAAAATGTGTAGTACAGTGGCAATCTGAGGAACCAAATCCTTTTTTTACTAAATAACAATAATTACTCTTAAACAGTTCTTTTGATATTTGACATTCTATTAATTCCTGACTGGTCCAAATATTGACAATTAAAAAAGGAAATGGATTACTGAGGACATAATCAATATGCCAGAACTTGTTTTTTTTGGCTGAAAGATGCCTGTTCAGGCGCGAATTAATATTTTTTTTAGCAGAACCAATATAAATATAGTAGCCCTTATTAATTTTGACATGACCTAACCTTCCAACTACTATATCACATGATTCATTATAATAGATTAATAGGATGTAGGTAAAACCATTGGCTTTTTTGATAGAAGATTCAATTGAAACTTTACTCATATACTCATATTTTTCTTAAAAATCTTTACCTTCAGCAGTTTCAACTGGCATAATCTTTCTTTTTAAATGATTCTCCAAAATAAAATCTCCAACATCACATCCAATATGACTGGCTATTAGTGGACATTTGGCAATTAATAAAAAAAATAAAGGCGATGTCTCATCAGAAAGTGCTTCATAATTACCCTGGCCTTTGCTTATTATCATCTCAGCTTCATTAAAAATACGCATAAATTCAGGCGAACAATGCTTTAATGCAACCCCGGGAGAATCTGCACCACTAGAAATAATATTAGCATAATGGTTGATTCCACACATAATCGAATCATCAACCAGGGCGTCGTTTAGTACCGGCTTTCCTCTTACTGCGTAAATAACAGTTTTATTGCAACAATTTACCAGATATTCAATTAAAATACGATCAAATACTACCTCCCCTGCATTATCAGCAAGGTATAAAATAGAATCGACTTCAGATAAATTTTCTCGAAAAGATAAATAATCAAAATGTTCTCGATAATCACTTTCCTGGATATAAAAATCAATATTTAACATCTTGTTAATCTCGTCATAAATTTCTTCTTCACTATCTTTTATTCCAAAATCAATTATATTGCCAATAATTGCTAATTTGACAGCTGTTAGAAGTTTGTCATCTGCGTCTTTCATTTTAACTTTCATCTCCGGATACATTTTAAGAGCCATCTTATTACTTATTTCTTTTAGTTCTCTATAAGGATCCTTTTTACCGGTAATTTTATTAATCATGGCATATATTTCTCTACCCATCTGAACAGGTGAGGTATCCAGGGAAAAATCAGGTATCATCTCTGATAATCTGTATAATACTTCTTTTTGCACCTCCTCATTGGCACCAGATATTCTTGCCGCCCTTAATGCCTGCTGGTAAAAGCATGGAATACAGTCCAAATAAGTCTTCATTGTTTACTCCTTAAATATAAATCTATATATTAACAATACTCTACCAATAGATATAATTTTATAGTTGAGTATTGATTGTTCCGTCAGGCAACATATTATCTGGATGATATTGGTTTTTGTCCTGCATTTTTTTTCTTATACAACGCCAGTATTTTAATTTACAGTATTGTTCTGTCCATTTTTTTTCTATTAATTGTCTTTCTACATATACCCTTATTGGACAACAATAGAACCATGGACAAATTTTTCCAGTGCTCTTACTCTTACACATAAATCTAATTATCTTGTCTGCCTTTAATAATAACTAATATAGATCATGGAAAAATTATAATTCTATCCATAATCTATATTAGTTTGATACATCAATTTATTCAGGCTATATATTTATCTTAGATATGATTGCCTGAACAATTTCCTCAAAAGCCTGACCTGTCTCACTTTCTCCATTACTGCAGATAAAAGGTTGACCCTGATCTCCGGATTTGACCATTTGTACATCGATGGGAATAGCCCCCAAAAATGGCACTTTAAAATCATCAGCTGCCTTTTTGCCGCCACCGGTCATAAATAAATCAATCTTCTCACCACAGTTAGGACAACGAAATCCACTCATATTCTCAATAATTCCTAAGATTGGAATATTGATATCCCTCAGGAAATGAATACATTTTCGGGAATCAGTCAAGGCAATCTCCTGTGGAGTAGTCACAATTACCCCGCCATCCAATTCGGGTATTAACTGACAAATAGATAGCGGTTCATCTCCGGTACCGGGAGGTGAATCAATGATTAAAAAGTCAAGCTTTCCCCAATGTACCTCAGCCAAAAATTGTTTAATTGCAACTCCCTTTAAAGGTCCTCTCCAGACCAGGGGTGTATCAGGAGACTTAATTAAGGAAGCCATAGAAACAGCTTTTAAATTTTCTCTTACCTTTATTGGCTCAATAAAACCATTGTTTCCGGCTAATCTTTCCCCTTCAAACCCTAACATCTTGGCAACAGAAGGTCCATGGAGATCTGCATCCAGTAAGCCAACTTTATATCCCTTTTCAGCCAAAGCACATGACAAATTAACTGATACTGAGCTTTTTCCAACACCGCCTTTGTTTGATAAAACCAATATTTTATGTTTTATGTCAGACATATTTTGTTTTAGTTTATTATTCATGTCTTCCTGGGCTTTTTGTTGATCAACTTTGCTGTTTGTATTATTCAATTTTTAAATTCCTCTTCTTCCCTCGTCCAATATAAACGAATTCTATTATTTTAAGTAAAATTATGATTAATCTTATTTTCTAACCATCATAGTTCCACATTTTGGACATTTTATCTCAGTACAGGGTTGTCCGGGTCTATGAACTTGAACTGTTCCACAGGATGGACATACACATTCTCCTCCTGGGCCTGCCCCCTGGGCAAATCTTCCTGAAGGATTATTTCTTCCTCCCATTCCTCTGCCAGTCCCTGGACCCTGACCTCTTGGACCTGTTCCATCTCCTCTAGGCATTTTTTTCACCTCCTGTAAAATAACTATTTATGATGATCCTCTTTTTCAATACCATATCCCTTACCTGCACCAGGCTGACATAATGAATCACTTTCTTTTAACTGGCCTTTAAGATATTTATGAATTACTTCATCAATATCACCACTTACGCCAACAATTGCTTTTATTCCTTTCTCGTTAAAAAGGTCTATTGCTCTTCGGCCCATACCACCACAAATAATTGTATGAACACCTTTTTCAGCCAGAAACTTAGGTAAAAAACCGGTACGATGGCCGGGATTGGGAATAATTTCCTGATTGACGACCTTTTGATCTTGTAATTCAATAATCGCAAAAGAAGGGCACCGGCCAAAATGAGCTGACACTTGATTATTATCAACAGCTATTGCAATTTTTTCCATAAAAATTCTCCTACTATACCTTTAATTTAATCCTGAATGTGGTTCTACATTTGATTGATTTGATGGTTTTAAATTTCCTTTTATGTATTCTTGAATGGCTGATTCAACAGTACCGGATACTCCGGAAATCAACTGTATACCGGCAGCATCCATAGTTCTAAATGCATTAGGTCCACAATTCCCGCTAATAACAACTTCTACATCTTTATCAGCCATCATTTGGGCAGACTGTATTCCGACTCCACCCATTCCACGCATATTGCTATTCTCAATTGCCTCGAATTTTTTGTTGTCAGTATCATAAATTATAAAATAAGGACATCTACCAAATCTTGGGTCGATTTCACTCTTTAATTCGGGTCCTGAAGAAGTAATCGCTATTTTCATTAAACACACTCCTATCTATACTATTTTTTGTTACTTTTTATTGCTGCTATCTTTTATTATACCCCTTATGGCAAATTTATAAAATTTTACCTGAGAATAAAAACAAATCACCGGTTAATTCTTATCATTACCGGTGATTTGTTTTTATTATTTTAATTATCCTTCTTTTTTGTCTTCCCTCAATTCAGCTAATCTTTTATTAACTGCATCTAATTCGGCCTTGATATCCTCTGCTTCTGCCTGAAGCAAATCCATTTCCTGTTTTGGGTCCATTTTCCCCTGATACGGGTAGTCAGTCCCATAAGCAGGATATGCTGGTGTATAAGCAGGGTAAGCCGGGTAACCTAAGAAGGCACTTCGTCGAAAGCCCCGACCAGCACCTCTGCCAAATCCACGGCCAAATCCACGTCTAAAACCCATTCCTAAGCGACCACCAACAGGATTAGCATAACCCGGAGCAGGATAACCGGCACAATAACCGGCTGCTCTTCCACTCATAGGACCAAAGCCTGCAGGACCAGTTCTATCACCACCTGGCATAATAAACACCTCCTTCTTTTTTGAATATTATTTTTCTTTCCCACAATTTTTACATTCTCCATAAAATTGGAGTATGCAGCTTTTTACTGTAAAACCATACTTTTTGTAAAGCTTTTCCTTCATTTTTTTTATTACAGCTATTTCATCTTCGGTTAGATCACTGCTATCTATAAAACTTCGGCAATTCATACAAAATAAATGTTGATGACAATTTACACCCTCTTTTCTGCCTGCCAACTCAAATCTAGCCCTTCCTTCACCGGATTCAACTTTTAAAACCAAACCATTTCTTATCAATAAATCAAGTGTCCTGTAAACAGTCGTTAACCCGATGGCAGGATATAACTGATAAGCACGTAAATATATCTCCTCAGCACTTAAATGCTTTTCCGCATTACCCAGAACCTGTAATATAATTCTTCTGGGTATAGTCACACGATATCCTCTACCTCTAAAATGACCCGGCCAACCTTCCGGCGGACCTTTACCAAATCTTCCATTCATTATTATAATCTTCCTTAATGAAAATGATTACCATTAACATTTTATGACTGAAATATCTTTTTGTCAAGGTCCTCAATAAAATATTATTAATAAAAGAAGGCATTAAAAATAATTAATGCCTTCTTTATCTGCCTTAAAACTATTATTATAAGCTTACAATAATGAACCTTGCACAATAAAAATACTATTAATCAGTCATTAATTTAGATTTATAGCTTTCCCAAACATCTATTACTTCAGGGAAATCTATCTTCAGTCTCTTAATGTTGTCTAAAGTAGGAACCCCATTTTTATCCCATCCCTTTCTCTTATACACTGCATCGCATAATAACTCATATTGTTTTTCCCTGAAATCCCGCAAAACTTTTATTTTTTCTTCAATTGTTTTCCCTTTGACGAAAAATCCTGCCTTTTCTTCTAATTGCTTATCATATAATTCAGCTCTTGACTCATATTCTTTTTTAGTTACCGGTCCAACCGCACGATAGGGAATTTCATCATATTTTCTGGTTCCAAATCCCATTTTCAGATTGAAAAGCCTCTGGAAATTATGAACTGCTTCGGATTGAGCAATAAGGTCTTCGGCAGTAATTTTCTTGCCGGTTACCCCTTCAAATATCCAGCAATAATTTTCCACATGTTCCGGTATTTTTGCCGCATTAATTCCGGAATATTTCTTTTTATTATCAGCAGGCTCTATATCATTCCAGGGGAGTTTACATAGTCCTACTAATGAAAACCAGGTTCTAAATAAAGGAAAGTAAAACAATGCCTCCGCTTTATCCTCAAATGTTGGTATCTGTTTATTCACCTGATCCATAAAAATTAACCAGGATTCATCGTGCTGGGGTCCTTTATTGGCAATGCCATATCCACCCTGCTGGGCAAGAGATTCCTTGGTTACATATTCGGAAAATTCCATCCCCTTGCATTCCATTCCGATGTCATTTAAAAAATCCACATCAGCGTTGAAATTATCAACAAAGTACTTTTTACAACGGCGTACTCCCTGCCCTGCTATCTTGCCAAATCCTTTTCCCTGTGCAATTAGATGTATGAGTTCTAATAAATCACCACCATTACCAAACCTTAAATCCAATCCACCGGTTTTTTCCTTATCAAGCATTCCATTTTCATAACATTCCATCAAAAAGGCAATAGTTGTGCTGATTCCAATAGTATCCAGGCCATAATGGTCACAATAAAAATTTGCTTCCAGAACTGTGTCCGGGTCAAAGCAACCACAATTTCCACCAATACCGGCAGCAGTCTCGTATTCAGGCCCATCTACTGTTACCTCTTCACCTTTTAAAGGTCCTGTTTTTAACTTAAATTTATCAACTGCATGGGAACAACGTAAATTACATCCTATCCAGCAGGAATCACCAGGTTGTTTCTGTGAAAAACGTTTTCTCCAGACATCATTACTTATTTTTGGAGCTTCCACATGTGAACCATACTGAAAATTATGAACCGGTAAACAATCATGCTCATTCATATGATTTAACAGATTGACTGTACCGGTTTCACGCATTCCATTTTGAATATGATCTAAAGACAGTATTTCTTTAGTTAGTCGCTGTCCAGCTTTTTTTAATAAATCAGGTTTTGCCGGATTATTGCTCTTACCACTAACTCCACTGTATTTTACTACTATAGCAGCTACTCTCTTGTCTCTTAATACCGTCCCTGTGCCACCGCGAGCTCCTTGCTTTTGGCGTACTTTTTTTCGACCACGGTCATACCAGCTGAAATTTAAAATACCTAAAAGTGAATTTTCTGCTCCCTGCCCTGCAGAAACAACACTGATATTGGTTTTATCTTCTTCATTTTCTGCAAAATATTCAGTCAGTTTTTCTGCTAAAATATAAGAATTTGTTTCTTTATAAGGATAAGTCTGTACTTTAATTTCTCCCTTATTTCCATCAATGAATATTATTACATCCTGTTCAGCCTTGCCTTGAATTTCTAAGACATCCCATCCCGAAAATTTTAAGAATGGAGCAAAATAGCCACCGGCATTGTTATCATTAGCACTGCCGGTTTCAGGAGAAATACTAACGACATGACTTTTACCACAACCTGAATATTGGGTAATTCCACAGATTGGACCTGTACAAAACACTAACTCATTTTCAGGGTCATCCCATTTTGTTTCTGGTGTCACCGCCTGCCAGAGGTACCATAAGCCATAACCACGGCCACCAATTAATACTTTTTTAATTTTTACCGGAATATCTTTAATTGTAGATTCTTTGCTGGATAGATTTATATAAAGCGTTTTATCTGTATAACCATTGTTTATATTTACCGGTTGATATTGGGTGGATATTAGAAATTTTTCTTCAGACATTTTATACCTCCCGAATATCATAATTATTTTTTAATCTTATCTAAAAATTAAAACTTTTGTTCTTTTTTATTCTTATCCCAAAAATGTTTCTGCAACAATTCCATTAAGTCTGGTTTTCCGATTTCCTGTAATTCATACTGTACCCTGACATATTTTTTATTAACCTTCATAACTCTACTCAAATCTATTGGTGTACCAATGATGATTATTTCAGCATCACTATTGTTAATAGTTGTTTCTAACTCTTTAATTTGCTTTTCTCCATAACCCATTGCCGGTAACAATGTACCAATTAGCGGATATTTTTGATAAGTATCTTTAATACTGCCTACAGCGAATGGTCTGGGATCAATTATTTCCCTGGCACCATATTTTTGAGCAGCTACCACACCTGCACCAAACTGCATTTCACCATGGGTTAAAGTCGGACCATCTTCAATAACAAGAACTCTTTTGCCCCTGATTATCTCTGGATTATCAACTTTTATAGGTGAAGCAGCTTCCACTAATATCGCTTTTGGAGATAATTCAAAAATATTTTTTCTTAGTTGTGAAATATTTTCTGAATTTGCAGTGTCTATCTTATTTATTACTGCAATGTCTGCCATTCTCAGGTTCACTGCTCCGGGATAATAAGTTTTTTCATGCCCAACCCGATGCGGATCAGTGACAACAATGTGTAAATCAGGCCGATAAAAAGGAATATCATTATTTCCACCATCCCATACAATGAAATCAGCCTCTTTTTCTGCCTGCTTTAAAATCTCACCATAATCCACACCTGCATAAACTAAATTACCCATATCAATATGAGGTTCATACTCTTCCCTTTCCTCAATAGTGCAATGGTATGAATTTAAATCATTATAAGTCTCGTACCGCTGCCAGATCTGTTTTCTTAAATCTCCGTAGGGCATCGGGTGTCTGATTACTGCAACCTTTTTACCCATATTCTTTAATATTTGAGCTACCTTCCTTGTAGTCTGGCTTTTTCCGCTTCCCGTTCTAGTTGCACAGACTGATACTACTGGTACTTTTGCCTTTAACATAGTGTTTTTAGGACCCATTAGCTTAAAATCAGCACCTGCTGCTAGTACAATTGAAGCCCTTTCCATAACATACTGATGGGGTAAATCACTATAAGCCAGTATCACCTCATCTGCATTATATTTATTGATTAAATCTGGCAAATCATCTTCAGGGAAAATCGGTATCCCATCCGGGTATAGCTGTCCGCTTAGTTCTGAGGGGTATTTTCTTCCTGCGATATCAGGAATCTGAGTAGCAGTAAAGGCCATTACCTGGTACTGTGCATTATTACGAAAAAAAACATTGAAATTGTGGAAATCCCTTCCTGCAGCACCCATAATAATTATGTTCTTTTTTTCCAAAGCAATCACCTCTTATATATTTAAATATATAATAATTTTAATATTTATGGGATTATAAATCAATTTTCTTTATTTAACCTGAATCTATGTCTAAAATTAAAAATGATAATTGGCAATTGAGGATGTACAATACAGGATTCTATCGAATGAGTATTTGATGAGAATAAAGCGCATCTGCCTTAATTCTTTAGAAGGTCAGAAATCCCCTGAGATTAAGGCAGATGCTATGGGTGAACAATCAATTTATTATTCTTTTTCTTCTTCCAATACCTCTTTTAATGGAAATGTTATGCCTAATTGTTTTGCTGAAATAGAAGATAACATGTACACTAAAACATATACTAATACAATACCAATAATTATATCAATAATAACCGGTACTCCAATCCCAGCCAGTATATAGCAAAAAGCAGCAATCAAGGCAACAGTAATAGCATAAGGTATCTGTGTTCGGACATGATCAATGTGATCAGAACCGGCAAAGGTAGATGACATAACTGTGGTATCCGAAATCGGACTACAATGGTCTCCCATTACTGCACCGGTTAAAACACTGGAAATTACAATTGGCAGAGCTGCCCCTACACTGACTCCAAGCGGAATGACAATTGGTGTAACAATTGCCATGGTACCCCATGATGTACCTGTAGAAATAGCAATCAAAGCTGAAATAATAAAAGTCAATATCGGTAAAATTACCGGTGATAAAGAATCACCTAAGGCCCCAACAATAAAAGGAGCAGTTCCTAATTCATCACAAATGCTTCCGATAGACCATGCAGTTATTAAAACTAATGTTGCGTAAACCATCATCCGTGCTCCGCCCATAAAAGAATCCATAATTTCAGCAACACTGGCTATCTTTTGAACAATATACATAATCATCGCTACAATGAAGGATATTAATGTAGCTAATAAGATTGCAAACATGGAATCTGCATCAGAAATAGCCTGGGAAAATGATTCAGCTTCACTTCCGCCACCGGTAGTCCACATAAAATAGAAAGAAAGAATAACTAATAATGCTAAAGGGACCCAAAGATTTGCCGGTTTTAGAGAAGCTTTTTCAGCAACCTTTAATTCTGTAGTTCCGGATAATGGCCGGGAATCTTTTTCCCACAATTCCCCGGTTGTTCTTGCACGTATTTCAGCTTTCAGCATTGGTCCATAATCTCTACCGGTATAGGCGATAACCCCTACCATGATAATTGCCAGTATAGAATAGAAACTATAAGGAATACTGCTTAGCCATAAATAATATGGTGAAACTTCTACTCCAGCAGGAATAGAATCCCCGATTAATCCAACCTGATAGCCAATCCATGTTGAAATTAAAAAGATGGAAGACACTGGTGCAGCAGTGGAGTCTACAATATAAGCCAGCTTTTCTCTTGAAATATGATATTTGTCGGAAAGGGGTCGAAATAGGTTTCCAATAAAAGCAGAATTTGCATAGTCATCGATAAAGATAACGATACCACCTAACCAGGCAAATATTTGAGCCATCTTTGAATTATGAGCCTTCTTGGCTAAGGATTCTAAAAAAGCTTGTCCGCCACCTGAGAAGAAAATCATACCCATTAATCCGCCTACTACGAAGAAAAACAAAATAATACTGGCATTCCAGGAATCGGCAACTGATGATACAAGAGTTGTAGCCGTAGTATTGACACCTTCCCAGAAATTTCCATTATTTAAAATTGTAGCACCGGCCCAAACAGCAATAAACAAGGATATTAAAGCCTCACGTAAAACCAAACAAAGAGTGATAGCCAATACAGGTGGAACTAATGACCAGATACCATAGTTTACAGCCTCTTCCTCCTCCTGAGCAGCATAACCGGTTAAAAATAAAAACATCATAACCACAATTACAATAAATACTATTGTAAAACCCTTATTAAACCTGTTTATCCTAAACATTACTTTAAATAATTCCTTTCTTATTTTTTAATTAACTTATTGAAAAATGTTAAAAAATATAATTTCTTTTTAAATCAAATACTATATACCTCCTTCTTAAATTAGTTAAATATAAATTGTTTTAATTATTAAATTATTTTTTTGAATTTATTTTTATAATCACCATAAGGGGTTATAAAATAAAAAAAGCAATCAATAAGCGCCAGGCTCATCGATTGCTCTAAAATAATAACAAGCTTTCTTTTTACCCCCCTTTTATCTCTCCTCGATGAGATAGCGCACCATCAGAAACCGGGAGTAGTTTCTGATGACAGTACTATGATTGTTCACCATAGCCCCAGCCTGAAACTTAGAGCATCAGTATTCAGACTTCGGCGAAGACCCCTTTCCTGATAAATCATTGCTGCTCAGCTTATTATCAGTACTGTTGATTCTTCGCGCCTCTACCCCACTTCAGATAAAAAGTGAGGCAATTCAGTATTTGATTTTCTTCAAATTAACACAAACAATTAAGAAAGTCAACCCTGTAAAGTTTTTTACCTTATTTTCCTTTCTTTTTATATTCTATATATTTTTAAAGATATGGGAATTTATTATCTAAAATCCTTGATTAATGAAAAATCACCCTTCCTGGCAGCTTCTAAAACCGGAGCCATGTACTCATCAATCAATCCAGCATTAAGAGGAACAGGCATATTTTTTAATTTCATCTCTAATTGCGGATTTTTTGCAGAATTCAATGCTCTTTCAATATGTTTATTTGAAAATCCTGGTATATCTGTTAACTTATAAGGAGCACCTATGCTTTTATTAAAATCCACCAGACCTCTGGCAACTGCAATTCCAAGCTCTCTTCCCGAGAGTTTTTCAATATTCTTAGAAATAAGATTGTTTCTTTGTAATATTTCACCAATTACTTTTAGCTGTTTTTCAATTGCAGGTGCAAAAAAGACAGTATAATAAGGATTCATGATACCACATGCCCGACCATGACTGGTAATATCAACAAGAGAAAAACTGGTAAGATGAGCACCATTAGTGCCACCAACCATAATAGCATATCCACCCAAATCTGTAGCCAGGCCTAAAGCCTCCCTGGCTTCTAAATCTTCAGGGTTTTTAATTGCTTTTTTGGTGTTCTGAATAATTAATTCCAGGGCAGTTGCAGTAATCTCGCTTGTTAACTCAAATTTATCTTCTCCTGCTCCATAAAAGACCTCTAAAGTATGGGCTATACCATCCAAAGCCCCATCAATTGTTAGAGACTCAGGCATACTTGTACTGACTGAATAATCAAATACCGGTCTCTGTGGTATGATTGCCTCATCAACAATTAATTTTTTCTGTCCTGCTATCGGATCGGTAACATTAGCATACTTGGTCAAATGTGCAGCTGAACTGGATGAAGTTTGTATCGCAATAAATGGCCATAATTTTTTCTTGGAATCTTTTAAAGCACTACTAACCAAACCTGTTCCAAAATAATCATCAATTTCAGGGCTGTGTAAACCAAGAGTCGCTAATACATTTGCCGCTTTAACACAGTCAATATTGCTGCCACCACCAAAGGCAATAATACAGTCAGGGTGATAATGCAGTAAATAACTTTCTACTCGATATACGTCTTCTCTGGGAGTATTCGGACTGGAACCAGGCACAATACGATTGCCTGCTAATTGAATATTGCTTTCTCTTAGATATTCAAGTATCTTTCCAGTTTCTTTTTTCTGATGAGTTTGATTTGCTACTAACAACACATTATTACCATACTCAGAAGCAAGTTTACCAATATTCTTTAAAACATTTAAACCATGGGAATAATTATTACCTTTAAATTTATCAATTAATTTATATGCTTTATCTTTTAACATATGTTTACTCCAATTAGCATTCCTGGTGTTAAATACCTTAATTTTATATTTCTTGTATTACTTCATCTCTTCAGGAATTTTATTATTCATTCCATCTTTCAATGAACTTGAAAACCATTTAAGTTAACAGAAATTTTATCAAAATGGAAATTTATATTGCTTTAAACCTAATTCTTCTTTAATAATCAAAATCTGTTCCTGCATTTTTTTGTTTACAGGTACACCTTTATCTTTTCTTTCTAACCAGGTAAGGTGCTCTTTTTCGCCGGCAGTATAAATTCTCTCCACCCCGGGAGCTTTTTTAGAGTTTCTTAAACCGCGTACAATATTTCCTGCAATATGTCTAAATTTATCCACTTCTATAAATGACCTTATATTAATTGCTATAAAAAAATGTCCAATAGATTTATTGCTATTCTTGTCTTTTTCTTTTACAACAATTTTATCTAAATAATCCCCTTCCTGCAATGCAGCTGAAAGAATTTCTACAACTGTAGAATATCCATACCCCTTATAGCCGGCATTTTCCTCCCCAATTCCTCCTAAAGGAAGAAGAGATGCCTTTTTGTTCATGATATCATGATGTGCCTTCTTTGCATCGGTCATTGTCTTTCCACTATTATCCATAACCCACCCATGGGGCAGGTCTTTATTTAGTTTTTCATATAATTGAACCTTCCCGAGGGCAGTAACTGTTGTAGCACAGTCTATAATAAATGGAAAATCTTCATCAGTAGGGAGACCAAAGGTAAATGGATTAGTTCCTAATAAGTTTTCTATGCCAAAAGTTGGTGCAACATATGGTGGCGTATTGGTTCCGGTTATACCAATCATTTCATTATCTATTGCCATTTGTGCATAGTATCCTGCAAATCCATAATGGTTTGAATTTCTGACCGCAACCATACCTAATCCATACTTTTTTGCTTTTTCGATTGCCAATTGCATGCTTTTTCTTCCGATAACAAGTCCTATTCCTCCATGACCGTCAACAACTGCAGTGGTCAGCTGATTATTGATTATTTCAATATTTGTTTCTTTGTTGACAATTCCGGAATTCAATTTATCATAATAATATGTTTTCAAACGGTCAATTCCGTGTGAATCCATTCCTACTTTATTTGCTGAAATTAAAACATCTGAGGCTATCTCAGCATCATTGTTATCTAAGCCCATCTTTTTAAAAACATCGGTTATAAAATTATTAAGTGTATTAAAATCCACCCATGTTATTCCATTTTCCATTCTAAATCCCCGTATATATTTTTTCCTTATGGATAGTTGATATATTTGAAATCAATCCAGTTAACTTTTTTCCCGGGAATACCTGATTCGGTACCATCAGTCATTTTGTTAATCCTGGTATATTATTTACCTGTTACGGCTCCAGATAATTTAAATATTTTTTTACTTATCTGGAATATAATTCAAAAGGAGACACAACCGGCTTATTGAATTCTCTCTTTGTATTATTAAGTCTTTCAATCTGGTTTTCCAATTCTTTAATAAATTCATCCTCTGTCAAAGTAATGTTTGAGAATATCTTTTGCATTCTATCCATTTTTCCCAGATATTTGTCTATTCTGAGAGAAAACTGCTCAATATATTCCTCTTTAGTATACTTCCTGTTCAGCTCCCTTAAAAACAGTGTTTCTAAATCTTCGTAAAAAGGAATTTTGCCAACTGGTGTCTCAATTGCTTCAAACTCCCCGTGGACCCTTCCTTCAGCCCAGACCATCCATATTACCTTATCAATTTTTTCATTCAGAAAATGACCCTGATTATCCTTTAAAAAATAATTTGTAGCAAATATTTTTGGAACCCTTGATAGATTTTTTTTAAAAGATAAATAATTCTTTATATAATCTGCAAAAGGAATTGAAATAAAATCAAGGTTGGCCATTGGGTTATGCTTTCTAACGCCCTGCTTGCCAAGTGTTGCTGCAGTTGTTTCTGATTCAACTGTTGCACCAGTAAAAACACCATGATTCCAATCAATTGATTCCACTACTGGCATTGAAGTATCTGAATCTCTGCCTCCAAAAACAAAACCATCAATAGGCACTCCCTGTGGATTTTCAGCCTGCGGGTCTATGTTTACCAATTCATCTAATCGGATGGTATATCTGGCATTTTTATGTGATGGATCGATTAAATTGCCTTGCTCGTCTTTCTTCCCGGCATTCCATCGACCGCTATGGTTAAAACCTTTATCAGGAATATCTCTTCCCATGCCCAGCCAATAAGGTATCCCATTATTTACCAGCACATTGGAGAAAATTATTTCTCTCTCTGATGTTAATGCCTGATAAATGACCGGATCATCTTCCGGATTAACATCAGCAATAATGCCAAAAATACCTTTCTCTACATTAGCTGCTCTGACTTCACCTTTTACCTTCTTAAGATAAGCTATATCATCCCCGACAATGGTTTGACCTGGCAACATAGCAGTGCTGGTTTTGCCACAGGCACTGGGAAATGCACCTGTAAAATAGGTGGTTCTTCCTTTTTTGCCGTGTACCCCCATAATAAACATATGTTCTGCAAGCCATCCCTCTTCAGAAGCCTTCCTGATAGCTAATCTGAATGCCAATTTTTTCAAACCTATCGAATTTCCTGCATATTGGTTATTTACCGAGTAAACACTATTTGTTTCCAAATCCATGTAGACTCTTCTCTTGTCAACATCTATACTGACATTGTTTTCCAGCCTTCCCGCAGAATGCAGAAAAAAGAAAAACTGGTTAGAAGCATTTAATCTCTTGAACCCCTCATAATTGCTTCTATAAAGCAAGTCTTCACTATGTGCAACATAAGCAGAATCAGTAATCTGTAATGAAGGAATTGAAAAGGAAGAATTCGTCGGACCTAAAGAAAAGAAACGTACTAACATTTCTTTGCCTTTCATGCTTCCTTTGAAATATGATTTTATTTCTTCTAAACCTTTATCTTTATCTATAGAATTAATATCTATACCCCAATTCACTTTCTTAGAAAGGAGGTATCGTGTATTCTCCTTATCTCTCCCCTGGTCATAATAACCATCAAAATGAATCGTGTGTCCTTCTACCTTTAATTTCTTTTCCTCTTTGTTTTTTAAAGCCAGCTCTTTAACATACTGAATATCTTCAGGGGCATCGGTAATCACCGTTACCTTTTCCGGTTGACATAACACTATTGCCTCTTCCACTCTCTGGATAACATAAGGATTGTCTAACAATTCAAGTTTTCTCTGATTAACCTGGTCCATGGTTTTGTGCTTCCTTTCCTTTAAATGAACAAATGGGTTTTAAAAAATGTTATTCCCATGCTGTAAGATTTGTTATTTTAATATATTAAACAAAACATAATTTAATCGTCAAGAATATTTCTATTTTTTTTAAATCTTTTCAGTTATTTTATATATTATCTTTTTGGTATTTTTTCTTTTTTACTCAGGCATTATTTTATTAAGAATAATTCCTACCAGTGCACCTAAGGCCATTCCTTCGATTTCAATTTGTCCGGTCCCTAACGGAATTGGTATTGAAACTCCGCCTAAAGATAAAATCAGGATCGTTGCTGCAATTATTAAATTTCTTGATTTTTCAAAGTTAACTTTGTTTTCAACTACTGTTCTCACTCCCACCGCTGCAATCATACCAAACAATATAATAGAAATACCACCAATTAATGCTCCAGGAATAGAGGCAATAATTGCACCTAATTTAGGTACTAACCCAATAATTATTGCGAATACAGCCGCGATGCGCATTACAATGGGGTTGTATACTTTTGTTAATGCCAATACCCCTGTGTTTTCTGAATAAGTTGTATTAGCGGGACCGCCGAAAAAGGCAGATACGGAAGTTGCCAGACCATCACCTAATAACGTCCTGTGTAACCCTGGATTTTTAACGAAATCTTTTTCTGCTGTTGCTCCAATTGCCAGTACATCTCCGATATGTTCAATAACCGTTACTAATGCAACCGGTGCTACAATCATAATAGCATTCCAGTTAAACCTGGCAATTGTAAACTGAGGGAACCCTAACCATTTTGCTTCAGCAATTGGGGTAAAATCAACCAGGCCAAATATCGCTGCAACAATATAACCAATTACTATTCCCAGCAAAACAGGGATAACTTTCAAAAAACCACGGGTATATGATGTTATTAAAACAACTATTAAAAAACCTACCAGTGCAAGCCACCAGTTCTCACTGGCCATATCAATGGCAGTGGGTGCTAATTTTAAACCTATGACCATAATTACCGGTCCTGTAACCACGGGTGGGAAAAAGGCAATGATTTTTTCAGGTCCAAAATGACTTACTAAAAGGGAAAATAGTAAATAGATTAACCCAGCGACAACGATACCTCCTAATGCATATGGAATACCAAATTTATCCGCTACTAACATAATAGGGGCAATAAATGCAAAAGAAGAACCTAAAAATGCAGGAACTTTATTCCCTGTTACTAAATGAAATAATAATGTTCCTACACCGGCCATAAATAATGCGACCGATATATCAAGTCCGGTAATAATGGGAACAAGTACTGTGGCACTGAACATGGTAAATCCATGTTGTAATCCAAGTATAATTGTTTGAGGTAAACCCTGTTTAGTGTAGTCAATAGTTTCTGGTTGCGGTTTTGAATTCATAAATCTCTCCTTTTAAATAATATTTTTCCTGGCATTTAAATTTCCAATTGATTATTTATACAATAAAACCCCCTTTCAGCGTGAGCTGATAAGGGGGTAGTGCTTTTTCCTTATCAGCCTCACAGGACTAATGTTAAAGGAATTATAAAAAAACCTCTAATCCAGAGAAACTGGAAAAGAGGTATAAATTCTAATGATTTTATCCCCTTATTAGTCTCTCTGAACTAACTTAAAGGGCATTTTTATCTTATTTAGAATATAACAAAAATTCTATTTTAGCAATGTTTTTTTAAAAAATATTCTATAAAATTATCTTTTGAAAATCTCCGGGATGATAGCCCAATAATATCTCTGCAATCTCTGTAAATAACACCGGATTACCACTTATAAAAAACTTATCAATTTTATGGTTCTGGTTATTAATTAATCTGTATGCTATGAGCCAATCATGTGCCTGTTTGACAGTAGCTTCAGCAGGATCGACCAATATGATTTGCTGGTTGATCTCTTTCTCGATATAGCTCCTTAAAAATGGGTAATGGGTGCAGCCAAGAATTAGCGTATCAATGCTATTATCAACTATTGGTTTTACACACTCTCCTATTAATGATTGGATCCTGCCTTTATTTCGCAGGGAGTTTTCTTCCATTTCTCTAATAACCTGATTACTGCAGGAATTACTGAAAGTAGTAATAGAAGGATTTATTTCTTTGATAATCTTTTCGTAACTTTTATTTCGGATTGTTACTTCTGTGCCGATTATGCCAATCCGGTTATTTTTTGTTCTGGTAGTTGCCTCTACTGCTCCTGGCTGGATTACTCCAATTATCGGAATGGTATATTTATCTTTTACTTTTTCCAGGGCTACTGCAGTGGCTGTATTGCAGGCAATGATTATTAATTTCGCATTCTCTTTAATTAAAAAATCTATAATAGACAATACATATTTAACAATTTGCTCATCTTTCTTTTCACCATAAGGAGCATGGGCAGTATCACCAAAGTAGATGATATTTTCCAGGGGCAATTGTTTTTTTACTTCTCTAAAAACACTTAAACCACCCAAACCGGAGTCTAATAAACCAATTGGTCTTTGTTCTTTACTGGCTTTTGTCAAAATAATTTCCTCAGTCAATTAAAAATTATTTTGCTAAAATTACAAAAAGATTAAAGTATGTATATTCAATAAGAAAATACCTAATTATATCAATAAAAAAGCAGCCTAAAAAAACTGGCGGAGGGACTGGGATTCGAACCCAGACAGCTTACGCCTACACCGGTTTTCAAGACCGGCCCCTTGCCATTCGGACATCCCTCCGCAAATATTTATTTTCATGTAGTATTTGTTATGTAAAATATATAATTTTATATATTAACAACTTCAATTTTTAATTGTCCAATGTTTATTGTATCAGAAATAAATTTATCGGCAACAAAATTTTACCTTAATTACTAATTTTTTTCAAATCATCCATATAAGGACGAAGCGCATCAGGTATTGTTATCGACCCGTCTTTTTCCTGATAATTTTCCAGGATAGCTACCATTGTTCTACCAACTGCAATGCCTGAACCGTTTA
>Ga0334892_1001165_pt1 | contig 24004 bp, 12 predicted proteins | sample GraSluR3_MG_4_FD_207213 | JGI IMG/M metagenome (GOLD analysis project Ga0334892, IMG submission 207213) | Sludge microbial communities from methane-producing bioreactor in Wageningen University, Netherlands - Granular Sludge_15_04-R3 | ecosystem: Engineered > Bioreactor > Anaerobic >...
AACATCGGCAGAAACGCGGCGTTCTGCAAAAGCAGCAGCTTGCGCGTGCGATCGTCGCGGGCATGCCGGAAGGCGTAGTGCAGAGCGTTGGTCGTGGTCACCGCGTGCAGGGCGACGATGCCCGGCTGGCGCACGAGCAGCTCGACTCCGGCGAGGAACAAGGCGTCCCAGATCGACGAAGCGGCCACGCCGTCGCCGAGCAGCCCGGCCACGCGGTCGGAGGCGTCGTTCTCCGAACCGACGCGAATCGCGGCGAGAAGGTCGCGCGTGGCCTCGGGGCTCACGTCGCCGGTCTGCCATCCGTCGCGAATCCGATCGGCGAGCGTCTGATTGCGCCGCCACGGGCGATCGGCCCAATCGTCGCGGTCGGCCGGGTTGCCGCCCTCGTGCATCAGCAGGGCATAGGCGAGCGAGCGGAGGATCGGCTCGGCCAAGGGCCAGCCGATCGCCTCCAGCACGCGGTGGCTGTTGGCCACGTCGATCGCCTTGTGGCCGATCGAGCGGTAGTCGCGCGCGCCCAGGGCGAAGAACGGCTCCCAGATCTCGGCCGGGTCGCCCGTGCGAGCCAGGCCCGCGACGGCCGCGTCGGCCCGGGGCTCATTCCAGCGCTCCATGGCCTCGACGAAGGCCGCTCGGGCTTGCCCGGCGGGCGGTACGGCCGATTCGTCGACCGGACCCAGGGTCCATCCCCGCTCGCGTTGGTTGCGGGCCTGGGAGTCTTTGAAGTAGTCCATGGCCCAGAAGATGGGCATCCAACGGTCCGCCTCGGGTGCCGCCTTGCTGGCCAGGTGGACCGACTGCACCACGAGCACGGCATGGAACTTGAAACCGACCGTCGGGCGCGGCTCCACGTTGCAGACGGCGGCCAGCATCAAGCCGGCCAGGGCGTCGCGGTATCCGAGCCCGGCCTGGACCCGCTCGGCGACCGCCTCGACGAGCCGTTCGCGAGGGGTGTCTTCGAGCAGGCGAACGACCGGCTCGATCGCGTCCGGCAAAGCGACCCGTTCGCCGGCCCGCGCCGGCGATCCCCACGCCGCCATCATGCCGCCACACCCGAGCGTGCCGGCGGTTGCCCTTTGAAGGAACGTCCTGCGATTCGAAGCATTCGACATCGGAATTGCCCCCTTTTGGATCGGATTTCGGGATGGTTCCGGCCCGACTGCTCGCGAGACCGTGGAACCCCGGTCCGTCATCGCTTGCTTGAATCATTGGCCGGCGCGGCTGCCCTGTCAAGGTTGCCAGACGCCGCGTGTTGTGCCATGATCGTGGCGCGGCCACCGCCCAGCGCCGAGGCAACCGGTTCGAGGAGAACGACGATGCGAGACTTTGCCGAGCAAGCGGCGCCCGAGCGGCCGGGCCTGACCCGTCGCGGCTTTCTCGCCCGCACGGCCGCCGGCGCGGCAGCGCTGGGCCTGGCGCCGGGCGCGCGGGGCCGGCCCGCGCCCGCCGACGAGGCCGCGACGAGGCCCGACGCTCCGCTGGCCATGTGGGCGCTGACCGGCATGCTCAAGTCGGACGACGTGTCGCGCCAGCTCGACACGTTCCGGCAAGTGGGCTGGGGCGTGATGCTCTACCCGAGGTGGGGGCTCGAGATCGAATATCTCGGCGGCGCCTGGTTCGAGCGAATCCGCTTTATCGTCGAACGGGCGGCCGAGCGGGAAATGGAGGTGTGGCTCTACGACGAGTTCTGCTGGCCGAGCGGCCACGCCAAGGGCCTGGTGACCGAGGGGCGCGAGGACCTCGAGGCCGAGCTTCTGCTCGTCGAGCCCGACGGCACGAGCCGCATCGAGCGCGTGCCCGGCAGTGCGAATCTCCTTTTGCCGCAGGCCACGCGGCGGTTTCTGGAAGTGACCCACGAGCGGTACGCCGAAGCGGTCGGCGAGTTTTTCGGCGGATGCGTGCGCGCGGTGTTCACCGATGAGCCGTCGCTGGCCATGCAGCACGGTGCGCGCGCTTCCGGCGGTCCGGCCTGGCAATTCACCTGGTCGCCGGCGCTCGACGCGGCCCTGGGCGGAGACTTCCGAGCGCGCCTGGCCGCGGCCGGCGACCCGTCGAACTGGCCGGGATGGCGCGACTACTGGTCCGCCTATTCGCGGGTTTTCCACGACGCCTGGGTCGCGCCGCTGGCCCGCTGGTGCCGGCAGCACGAGCTTGCCATGACCGGGCACTTCCTCGGCGAGGGCAGCTTCGGCTCCCAGGTGGCCTACAACGGCAGCCTTCGCCGGCAGTTGGGCGCGCTGGGCATCCCCGGCATCGACGAGATCCACACGCGCGTCGATCCGGCCCAGTGCGAAGCCATCACGTTGGCGGCCATCGCCGAGTTCCCGGGACGGGAGCGCATGGTCGAAGCCTATGCGCTCGGCCCGCCCCACATGAAGCTCGATACCATGCGCGGGATGGTCGACCTCTGCGCCGCTTGCGGCGTCGACCGGTACGTGCTGGCCATTTGTCCGCACGACTTGAAAGGTGGGGTGTTCAAGCGAGAGTATCTCGGCATCCACGGTCCGCAGCAGCCATGGTTCCGCGAGTTCGCGCCGATCTACACCGAGCACGTGGCCGAGGCGGCAGGCCGGGCCCGCCGGGCGCAACCGCTGGGCGTGCCCTGGCCGTCGGACGAGGATCTGTGGGCCGCCGCCGGCCCCGACCCACGACGCTCGATGGCGCTGCAGGCGATGACGCGGGAGTTCGTCGCCGCCGCGCGCGAGGTCATTGGCGCCCGGCTGCGCGATGCTGGGGGCTCGCTGCGCTCGACCCCAGCCACAGCTTCGATCTTGCCCGCGCCTTCGCTTGCCTGGTCGTTCGAGCCCCTTGGGTTGAACTCGCTGCGACTCGACGAGCCGACCGTCGACGTGGTCGAGGTGCCGTCGCGGGCCGAGTTGTCGATCCAATGCCCGTTGGTCCGGGGAGTGCGGATCAACGGAACCGCGGTCGATCTGGGCGCCGCGCCGGTCGACGAGCAGTTCGACTTGAGCTATGTGCGCGTGCCGATCGCTCATCGGCTTCGGGCGGGAAAGAATCATTTCACGGTCGAGATGGCCGAGCCGAAGCCGCTGAAGTTCTTGCCCGCGCTGATCCTCTGGGGCGATTTTGCCGTCGACGCGCAAGGCCGGCTCATTGCGCCACCGAAGTCGATCGAACTGGGCGATTGGCGTTCGCAGGGTTATCCGGCTTTGTGCGGCACGGGATGCTACCGCACGGTGGCCGACCTGGCCGCCGCGCCGACTTCTCTGACGCTCGACACGGGCGGTTACCCTGCCCGCGTGACCGTGAACGGCCGTGAGGTGGGCAAGCGGGCGTGGGCGCCCTTCCGTTTCGATCTGCAAGGCGCGGCCAGGGCCGGGCGCAACGAGATCGCCGTCGAGATCACGAGCACCGTGGGCCATCTGTTCGTTCCGGCCGAGTCGCCCCCGGTAGGGCTGCTGGCCGCAGGGTTTGAAGACTGACGCCGCCGACCGAAGCCCAAAGGAGTCGCAACCATGCACCTTTGCCGAAACCGCACGCTCTCTCTCATCGCGGGGCTGCTGGCGGCCCACGCTGCCGCGACGGGCGCGGCCCTCGACTTCCCCGGTCCGGCGCCCGGCCCGGCGACCGCGCGCCTCGAGCCGGGGCGAGTGGTGCTCGAAAACGCCGTCCTCACGGTGGCCTGGGACGTGGCGCCCGACCGGTTCGCCCTGGCGGAGGTCGTGAACCGGATGACGGGCGAAACCGGGCGTCCCCGGCCCGCCGAGCCCTTTGCGATCCGTCTGGCCGGCGGGCAGGCAATCAAGGCATCGGACCTAAAGCGCGAGGCCGAGCCGTCGCTCGAGCGGATCGAGCCCGACGCCGACTCGATCGCCCTGGCGCCGCGCGACGGCGGATGGCGCGCCCGGCTGCCCCTGGTAGGCCGGGACGGCCGAATCCGCGTGGACTGGCAGGCGAGCCTGCGCGACGGGGCCAACGCCGTCGACCAGCGGGTTACCGTGACGGCCGTCAAGTCGGACGTGCCCATCGAAGAGATGACGCTCATCGATCTCGACCTGCCGGAGGCCGAAGTCGTGGGAAGCGTCGACGGATCGCCCGTCGTGACGCCGAGCCTGTTCGTGGCGTGCGAGCATCCCATGGCGAGCCATCGGGTGGAGGGCGGCGCGGTTCGCGGCAGTGTTCCCAGGTATCGGCCCGTTCGCCCCGATCGGCCCTGGAGCGTCACCTCGGCGATCGGCGCGTTTCCGGCCGGGCAGCTCCGGCGCGCGTTCGTCTATGATCTCGAGCGCCGCCGGGCGCGGCCGTACTCGCCGCTGGTCTATTACATCTCGTGGTTCGACATCGCGGCCCCCGACCGGAAGATGACCGAGGCGCTCTGCCTCGACCGCATCCACCACGTCGGCCGCGAGCTCGCGAAGCGGGGCGTGAAGCTCGACGCCTTCGTGTTCGACGACGGATGGGACGACAACCGCACCTTGTGGGAGTGCCACGACGGGTTTCCCCGGGGCTTTGCGCCGTTGCGTACGACAGCCGCCGAATACGGCGCCGTGCTCGGCACCTGGATTTCACCCTGGGGCGGGTACGGCCGGGCCAAGGCCGAACGCCTCGAGTTCGGCAAGAGCCAGGGGTTTGAAACCAATCCGCACGGGTTTTCCCTCGACGGACCCAACTACTATTCGCGGTTCGTGTCGGTGTGCGTCCGGCACGCCAAGGAGTTCGGCGTCGAGTATTTCAAGTTCGACGGCGTGGGGCCGGGCAACGTGTCGACCGGGGCCGGGGCCGAGTACGGGCCCGACATCGAGGCCCTGCTCACGCTCATCGGCGATCTTCGGGCGATCCAGCCCCGCCTGTTCGTCAACACGACCGTGGGCACCTGGCCTTCGCCCTATTGGCTCTGCTATGCCGACTCGATCTGGCGAAGCGGCCACGACGTGGGGTTCGAGGGCCCGGGCACCACGCGGCAGCAATGGCTCACCTATCGCGACATGATCGGATACCAGCTCCGAACGCGCCGGGGACCCTTGTACCCGCTCAACTCGCTCAAGTTCCAGAGCTTCATGTGCGCGCCGCTGAGCCTGGCGGGCAAGATCTCGAACGATCCGAGCGACCTGGTCGACGATCTGCGCATGGCGGCCGCCTCGGGCACGCAGATGCAGGAGTTCTTCATCACCCCCGACATGATCGCGCCCGGGATCTGGGACGCCATGGCCGCGACGATCCGCTGGACGCGGCAAAACGCCGACGTGCTGGTCGACACGCACGGGCTGGGCGGCGATCCCGGCGCCGGCGAGCCCTACGGCTACGCCTCGTGGTCGCCCCGCAAGGCGATCGTCGCGCTGCGCAACCCGAGCGACCGGCCCGCGTCGATCGACATCGACCTTCAAGCCGTCCTCGAGTTGCCCGAGGGCGCCGCGCGCTGTTACTCGCCCCGTAGCCCGTGGGAGCAGCCGATCGGCCGCCGTTTGCCCGATGCCATCGAAGCGGGCCGGCCGTGGAAGGTCGAGCTGGCCCCGTTCGAGGTCGCGGTCGTCGAGCTTCTGCCGGTCGAGAGCGCCGGCGAGTCGGCAGCCGCCGAGGCGATCCGGCGCGCCGCCGGCCGCGAGATCGACGCCGGCCTGTTCCCGGGCGCCGTGGTGCTCGTGGGCACGCCCGACAAAGTGCTCTACCACGGGGCCTTCGGCCACGCCCGGCTCGTGCCCGACAAGGTTGCGATGCGCAAGGATCACATCTTCGGTCTGGCGAGCGTGACCAAGGTCGTGGCGACGGGAACCGCCTACGGGGTCGCCGTGGACGACGGCCTGCTCGAGTTCGACGCGCCGATCGGGTCCGTCCTCAGCGAAATGAAGGGCGAGGGCGTCGAGGCGATCACGGCCCGCCACCTGGCGACGCACACGTCGGGCCTGTCGAACCAGAAGTATCACGACCGGGCCCAGGGCGACGAGATGCTGCAACGCATGCTCACGGCGACCCCGCAGTGGCCCGTCGACACGCGCTACGAGTACGCCTGCCTGAACGCGATCCTCCTCGGCCGGATGATCGAGCAGACGAGCGGCCGGCGACTCGACGAGTTCTGCCGGACACGGATCTTCGAGCCCCTGGGCATGGTCGACACCGCGTTCGGGCCGCTCCCGGCGTCGCCTCGGGTGGTGCCCTCGGGCGCCCCGCGGATCGGGCAGATCGAAGACGGCCAGGCCCGCGCGGCCGGACGACCCGTGGGCAACGCCGGACTGTTCAGCACGGCCGCCGACCTGGCACGCTTCTCGGAAATGATGCTGGGCAGAGGAAGCCGGCACGGCGTTCGCATCCTCTCCGAGAGCACCCACGCCTCGATGACGCGCAACCTGCTCCGGGCGCCGCTACCCGCCCGCGGGTTCTGCTGGGAGATGAATCCGCGCGCGTCGCACCGCCCCACGCGACTCTCCGAAGCGGCCTACGGCCACAGCGGCCACACGGGCCAGTCGATCTGGATCGATCCGCAGAAGTCGGTGTACGTTATCGTGCTGACCAACCGCAATCATCCCGAAATGGGCGTCGGCGAAAAGAAGCGCCGGCAGTACGAGGCCCGATCGCGCATCGGCGACGCCGCGCTCGAAGCCTTGGGGTATTGATCGCCAAGTCGCCTACGAACGGCCTGCCGCCCGCGCCGCCCCCGAGATCCTCGCCAGATCGTCGAGCCAGCACTCGACGAGGGTCGTGGCGTTGGCGTTGCGGTCGATCTGCTCGGCGGTCTCGAGGCAACGATCGAGGCAGGCCGCCACGGCGTCGATGGTCGCCCCGTTGGCCACGGCCCGCTCGATCGACGGGCGCACCAGGTCGTCTCCACCGATCGGAGCGCCGCTGAGGCGGTGCATGACGCGGCGGAAGAAATCGACCGCGAACCCGACGACCAGGCGAAGCCGGGCACGGCGGGCCGGCGCCTCGCGTCCCGCCGCCTCGACGAACGACAACACGGCGCCCGACAGCTCGAGCGAATCGAGCACCGGCTCGCCCAGGCGCTCGTCGAGCCGCTCGCGAAACGTCCACAGGTCGACGTCGGCCAGGTCGAGGGCCCGTTGCAGGCTGCCCTCGGCGTGCGCGGCCAGACGCCGGGCTTCGGCGGGGTCGGACACGAGTTGCTTCTCGAGGAGCAACTCGGCCACGTCGTCGTCGGCCAGCGGCCGGAACCGCACCAGTTGGCACCGCGACCGGATCGTCGGCAGTTGCTTGACCGGGCTCGTGCCGATCAGGATCAACACGGATCGGGGAGGCGGCTCCTCGAGCGTCTTGAGCAGGCAGTTCGCGCCCTCGGCGTTGAGGTGGTCGGCATCGTCGATCACGGCGACCTTGCGCCCGCCCATGAAGGGCTTCAGCGCGATCCGGTGGCACAGCCCTTCGCGCATGCGATGGTCCTGGTCGCCGATGAGCAAATCGAGCGGGAGGAACGACTTGTCCTTGGGCTTGGCCACCACGTCGACGTCGGGATGGCTGCCCGCCGCCACCTGCAGGCACGACGGACACCGCTCGCACGGCTCCAGGGCCGATTCGGGATGGGCCGAGCACAAAAGGGCCTGGGCCAGCTTCAACGCGAAGGCGCGCTTACCCACCCCCTCGGGCCCGACGAACAAAAAGCTGGTGGCCAGCCGACCCCGTGCCAGCGCCCGGCGGAACCGCTCGACCACCTCGTCGTGCCCGCGGATGCCATGCCAGCTCATCGCCCCGTTTCCCTCCCCAGCAACGGCGCGATCGCCTCGCGCACGGCCTTGTGCACCTCGTCGATCGGCCGGGACGCGTCGACGACCACGATTTCGTGCGGGCGGCGCGCGGCCTCGGCGAGAAAGCCTTCGCGAACGCGGCGGTGAAACGCGTCGCCTTGTTGTTCCATGCGGTCGCGCCGGCTGCCGAGCCGGGCCTCGGCCTCGTGGGACGGCAGGTCGAGCACCACGGTCAAATCGGGCATCAAGCCCCCGGTGGCGACGCGCCCGACCTGCCACAGCGTGTCGACGTCGAGCCCGCCGGCGTGTCCCTGGTAGACCACGTTGGCCAGCAGGTACCGATCGCAAACCACGATCTTGCCCGCCTCGCTCGCGGGTCGCACGAACTCGGCCACGAGTTGGGCCCGGGCGGCCATGTACAGGAGCATCTCACTGGTGCGGTCGATGGCCAGATCGTGGCGGTGCAGCAGGAGTTCCCGAACCGCCTCGCCCAGTGGGGTGCTGCCCGGGTCGCGGCACGCCGCCACCTCGCAGCCCCGTTGGCGAAGCCAGTCGCACAACAGGTCGATCTGCGTGCTCTTGCCGCACCCGTCGCCGCCGTCAATCGAGAAGAACATGCCCCGGCTTCTTCTCACTTCCCGAGCAGGGAGTTCAGGTGCTTGAGGCTGCGTTCGGCCTCATCGAGGCTTCCGCACTCGACCGACATGACGATATCGCGGGGCGCCTTGCGGATGATCTCGATGACGCGGGCCCAGTCGATCACGCCGTCGCCGCAGGCGCAGCCGACGGGCGTGCCCGTCACCTTGCCGCGTTCGGCCTCGGAGTGCTCGACCGAGATGTCCTTGGCGTGCAGGTGGACGAGCCGATCGACGACCCGCTCGAGCCACGCGTACACGTCCTGCCCGGCGAGATAGGCATTGCCCGTGTCGAGGTTGATGCCGATGGCGGGCGACTCGACCAGGCCGTAGAGCCAGTCGAGCCCTTCGGGGGTCTTGGAGTACTGGGCGTGGCATTCGAGGCCGATCAAGATGCCTCGGGGCTCTGCGACCATGGCCGCTTCGTGGAGGGTATAGCGGATGAGCACCGCGTCTTCCTCCTTGGTGGTCCACGGGGCCTTGATGCCTTCGTCGGTGTTGACCACCGGCACGCCGCACTCGGCCGCGTGGCGGATGGCCAGCTTGAGGTACTCGCCGTGGACCTCGGGTCGGCCCAGCGGCCCGTGCGCCTGGAACCCCGAGATCTTCAGCCCCGCCTTCTCGGCCGCGCGACGGATTCGGTAGGGGTCGTCGAACAACGAGACGGTATGATAGTACCCGGCCTCGCTCATCAACTCGCGTCCGAAATGGACCATGGGCTCGATGTACTCGTAGCCCAGTTCGGCCGCCTTCTCGACGCCCCACTCGAAGGGTTTTTCGTGCCGGCGGATCGCTTCGAGGTTCATGCCCACGTAGACGTTGCCCATGACGTTCCTCCTGGTTTGAGCATCGGGTTGGCGAGGGGCCCGAACGTCTCGGAACCTCCATCCCGGGCCCCATTGTGGCCCGCGCCGCGGGAAAAAACAAGGTCCGGTCGACGATGCTCACTTCGCGGCAGGCAACGGCTCGTCGCCCCGGGTCGCGGCCGCTTTCTGCCGCAGGCGCAGGATCGCGTCGGGATTCTGATAGCCCGGATTCCTCCGGGCCCGATCGTTCTCCTTGCCCGAAAAGGGGTTGGTCGGCGCGTTCCCGGGCTTCATGAGGTAACGGCGGCAGAAGACGTTGTTCGGGTCCTTGCCCACGGCCCATCCGACCCGCGCGGGCACGAGGTTCTGCTGGGCCCGCCGGATTCCCTCGGCGATGCGCCCGGGCAGCCAGGCGGCGTAGTCTTCCCGCACGTCGGTCCCCAGGCATCCGGCCACGGCCGGGGCCGAATGGGTGTGCGTGGCGGAGATCAGCATCCGGTGGGGCGGAATGCCCGTCGCCTTCGGTGCGGAGTGACTTACGAAAAAAGGCTACGGCGAGGCCGCGCCGGCCGCGACCGGCTGCTCGAGTGCGTCGAGCGGCTCGACCACGCGCACGCGGTCGCGCGGCAGCGCGCCGAGCAGGTCGGGCAAATCGTAAATGCGAAGCGCGCCGTGGACGACGTTGACCATCTGGTTGCGGGCAAGCGGCGTGTGGACCACGTCGGACCACGACGTGAGGCAGTTCGTGAGCTGGATCGAGGCGAACAGGTCGTTCTCCAGAGCCGCGGCGTGCAAGGCCGGCGGGCCGGTCCGCCCGATGCTGACGAGGTGGACCGGTCGCGGGCGCTCGCCTGCCCGATAGCGCGCGAGGAAGCGAGCACAAACGGCGACGTCCTCGGCCCGCATGGCCAGATAGGACGTGCCGAGCAGGTAGGCCATGAACACCTCGCGCCACTCCGAGCCGAGGTATCCGGCGAAGCCGTGCTTCTCGACGTTCCGGGTCTCGCCCAGTCCGCGAAGATCGACGGCCAGCACCACGTGGCCTTGGGCGACGAGTTTCTCGATCGGGCCGCCGCGACCGGCGTCGGCCTGCTTGCCCGCCGCGTTCAGGTAGAGATACCCCTGGCCGCGCGGATCGTCGGGCACAAAGGCGAGGGCGGGCAGGAACACGCCCGGCTCGGGCGTCAGGATCAGCTTGTCGACCGTATAGCCTTCGCGATCGAGGGTGCCGATGACCTCGCACTTGGGTTCTTCCAGTTCCTCAAGCGGGCGAATGCCGGTCACGCGGCGGACTTCGTCGAGGCATTTCGCCTCGTCGCTCTGCCAGAGCCGGCGGCGCTGCCCGGCGAGACGGGCCTCCAACTCGGCGTTGAGGTCGTAGGTGCTGCGCGCGCCGGGCAGCAGCATGACTTCGCCCTTCGGCGTGCACCACAGGTCTTCGTCGGCGGCGACGGGAAAGTCGGTTTCGGTCACGGCATCGTCGATTCCCAGCAGACAGCGCCGCATCCAACGGCAGGCCGCCTCGCGCATGGGCTGGGGGAAACCGTGGGGCGTGTCGGTCTCGATCAGGTCGACGCGCTCGGCAAACCCGACGCGGTCGTAGAGTCGCTTGGCCTGCCGGAAGGCGGCCCAGGCGCCGCCGATGTCGAAATAGTCTTGCGTGGCCGTCATCATGAGGGTGGGCTTCGGCGCCCGCATCATCACGTAGTCGCCGTGGTCCATGCCGAAGGCGATCTGGGCGTGGATGTTCTGCTCGGCGTCTTGGGGCCCGATCGTTTCCAGAAGCCGGCGGAATCCGCACAGGTAGCAGCCCGGCGCGGCGGCCACGATGCGGTCGTCCAGCGCCATCAGGTAGCTCGTCAGGGTGCCTCCGCCCGAGATGCCCGTGCAGCCGATCCGCGCGGGATCGACTTCGGGGCGCTCCGTGAGATAGTCGATGGCCCGCATGCCGTCCCAAATGCGGTAGGTAGCGGTGTTCCGCCCCAGCAAGATGGCCCCCACGCCGGTCAGGCAGTGGCCCAGGGTGCTGCCCGAGATGATTGGCTTGCCGTCGTCGCCGATCAACTGGTGACGCTCTCCCTGATCGATCGGATCGTAGCAGAGCGCGGCCATGCCGTTCTTGGCCAGCACGATCGGGGCGCGCTGGTACAGGTCGCGGGCCTTGCCGTTGCTGCTGTGTCCGCAGGGAACGAGCACGCCCGGATAGGGCGGCTCGGCGTCGGGGAGATAGAGGATCGCCGTCACGTAGTGGCGAGGCTGGCTCTCGAACAGGATCTTCTCGATGCGGTACCCGTCGCGGTCCTCCTTGCCGACCACCTTGGCGTTCAGGGGCGTGCGCTCGGGAAAGCCGCCCAGTTGGGCGACGAAGAAATCGTGCATCCGCGTCTGATAGGCGGCGACGTCGTCGGGAGTCTTGATCTTCTCGTATTCGGCGTCGCGGCGATCGAGCGCCGCGAGGGCCCGGCCCATCAGGTACGCGCGCATCGTGCGGCCCGCGGCAACGCCGTCGATCGACTCGGGCAGGACGTCGAGATCTTGCGCGGCGGCCGTGGCCACGCCCCAGAGAAACACGGCAGCGAATGCGAACCTCATCGTCGAGACTCCTCGGCTGAGCGTCACGGAAAGTAGCGTCACGTCGTGCGCCAGCATACCGGCCGCGCGCGGGCCCCGCAACCGCGTCCGAAAAGCCCGCCGATCGAGAAACGAGAACGGCGGCCCCGTGCGACGAGGCCGCCGTCTTGCGTTTCCAGCCAGCGCGACCCGAGGCCGCGTCTAGTTCAGATTGTTGAGAAAGTAGTTGAACTGCAAGTTGTTGAGCAGGATGTTCAACACCAGTTCGTGCGGCTTGTACTCGAGGAGGATGAAATCGTTGGGCTCGATGAGGATCCGCTCCCGGGGATCGAGGACCGCCCGCTTCACGTTGACCCGAATGGCCGTCTGCTGGCCGTTGACGGTGCGCAACACGGTCACCCGAGTGGGCGGAAAGATCGAACCGACGCCGCCGCTGCTCGATCCGCCGATGCCCCCGATGCCGGCCGCGCCGCCGGCGGCTTCGGCCACCGATCCGCCCGCCATGGCCATGGCCCCGAGCACGTCGAGATCGTAGTCGCGAGGAATGGGAAACTGGCCGCCCTTGAGCAGCCCGCCCGTGTAGAAGACCTCCGCCTCGCGCGACTCGATGAACACGATGTCGCCCGGATTGAGGAGGATGTCGTCCTCTCGGATGTCGGGCATGGGCTCGCCCGGAGCCCTCCGCAACGGGATCTTGATCGCCTCGCGCGGGGCCTGCGGCACGGTCTGCAGCACCTCGGGAGTGAAGGGCAGATCGTCGTCGATCTCTTGCACGAGTGACGCCAGATAAATGTCGGGCGCGGCCTTCGCTTGCGGTGGACCGCGAAGCACCGTCACCTCATTCTTGGCGTCGATGCCGGGCAGGCCGCCGCTCTCGGCAAGGGCGTGCAGCACGTCGTTTTCATAGGCGGGCAACTCGACCGCGTAGGTGATGCCCCGCTTGCCGCTGCCCAAGACCAGTTCGCCCTTCGAGGCACCCTGCCGGAACGAAGGCATCGTGGCATCCTCGCGGATCACGAGCACCTGATAGGTGCGCGGCCTCATCAAGGTGACAATGATTCTCGCCTGGTCGGGCTGCAGGATCTTGTGCGTGACCGTGTAGGCTTTGCGAATCTCGTCTTCGGCTTGAGCCAACGTGAGCCCCTCGACCCGAAGGGGCGGCACCAGCGGCAGCGACAGGGAGCCGTCTTCGCGAACCGGCAGGGGGTAACCGATCGCGGGCGGAATATCGCCGCTTTCGGCGAAGTGGACCGGCGGCGCTTCGTTGCTCTGGCCCAGGATCCCCTCGATGTAGATTCCCAGAACGTCACCCGCACCGAGCATGTAAACTGCCGGGGGGGTCTGTCGCAGATGGGTGAAGTCGATCGGCTCCTGGCTGCTGCGCGGTGCGTACTCGGCCGCCGACGGGTAGCAGACGGCGGGAACCGTCTGCAGGTTTTGACATCCCGTCTTAAGCGGGAGAACGGCAAGCAACAAGGCCGTCCACGTGATAGGCGTCTTCTCCGCGAGCATCATGAGTCCTTCCCAAATCGGGCGAAAATTGACTTGGCCCTCTAGTTCCGACGGCGGGGTTTGTCACCCCTGCCAAGCTTGCGCTTTGTTCGATACGACGCTTATTTCCCCGGCATCCGGCCCGGGCCGCCAAGCCGCTCCAACAGGAGCAGGTCGGCGATTCGTCAAAAACCGGACGAGCCGCAGGAGTCGTCTTATTAGTTCGGCTGTTGAAACCTACGGCACCAATTCGATAGCGCCAGACGGAAGGGTCTGCTTTTTCGGCAAACTTGCCACAAAGGCCGCATGTCACCTGAGCTGCTTGTTTTGTTGGCGGCGCGACCGGTGCGTTGTTTCCGATGGCGTTCCCGGCGACAATGACGGTGGATCGGAAGCCGACATCCTCCGGGAGTGCCTATGGCCGCTCGAACGATCGCGATGGGAGATATTCACGGCTGTTCGCTCGCCTTGGCCGCCCTGATCGAGGCGGTGAAACCGGGGCCTTCGGATACCGTGGTAACCCTTGGCGATTACGTGGACCGGGGGTGCGACTCACGGGGGGTGATATGCCAGCTTATGGAGCTAGCTCAACGTTGCCGTCTGGTACCGCTGCTGGGGAATCACGACGAGATGCTGCTGGACATCGTGTGGGGGCGGCGCGATTTGCTCGACGACTGGCTGAACTTCGGAGGCGACGCCACCCTGGCGTCGTACGAGTGCGTTGCGCCGGAGCAGATTCCCGCGTGGCATCTCGATTTTCTTCGAGAGTGCCGTCCGTGGTATGAATCGGATCGGTTCCTGTTCGTGCACGCGAGCTACGATGCCCGGTACCCGCTCGCCGGGCAGCCGGCCGAACTGCTTCGTTGGGAATCGATCCGCGATCAGTTCCCCGGCCCGCACTGCTCGGGCAAGCGGGCCATCGTCGGCCACACGTCCCAGAAAAGTGGCCGAGTGCTCGATCTGGGATACCTCCAATGCATCGATACCTGGGTTTACGGCGACGGGTGCTTGACGGCCATCGACGTCGACACCGGGCAGACCTGGCAGGCCGACCGCCGCGGAACGCTGTTGCCGTGAGGCCGGATCGGCCGCGCCGATCGGTCGGGCGCACCTTCGGGCCGTTCGGAGCGACGGGAAGGCCGGCACCCCGAGCCGCCGGGCCCGTTTGCCCGGGCGCGCCTGGAAAACCGCGACGCGGCCTGCTATATAATGGTTCGCGCATTCGCAGGCGGTTCCGCTGCACGCCCGGGGAGCCGTTCGGGCTCTTCGCAATTCGATGGTCTGTTCGGAGGCCGTCTTCCCGCGAGGGTCGACCTCGCACGCGAGTCTGGCAGAAGAAAACATGAACGAATCCGGTCGCCATCCGTCGACAAGGAGTCTGCGTTCTTGCGACTTCGCCCCGGCCATCGAGCACCATGCCGAATTCGTGGGCCGGGATTGGGTCTTCGAGGCGATCGAGCACTGGCGCGCGTCGGACCCGCGGCCCGTCCTCGTGCTTCACGGCGAGACAGGGACGGGCAAGTCGGCCCTGGCGGCCGAGCTTGTCCGGCGGAACCCCGGCGGCGCGGTGCTGGCGTATCACTTCTGCCGGCGCGATCTGGCCGAGACGTTGCGACCGGAACGATTCGTGACGAGCCTGGCGGCCATGCTCGCGCACCGATCCGACGCTTTCGCGGCGGCGATGCACGAACCGGCCGTCCAGGACGTCTTGAGCCCGCCGCGCTGCCAGCGCGCACCGGCGGCCGCGTTCGACGAAGGGATCCTCGCGCCCTTGCGCAATGCGGCCGAGGGGGCCGACGCGCCGCGCTACCTGCTCATCGACGCGCTCGACGCCGCCCTCCGGCGCGGCGACCAGGTCGCGGGGACGACCCTCGTCGACCTTCTCGTCGGGCATCTGGAACAATTGCCCCCTACGGTCCGGCTGATTGTCACCGTCGCCGACCCGCGCGTGGTAACCGATCGGCTGCAAAGCGTCGAGGCGGAATCGATCGACTTGGGCGACGGGCGCAGCCGCCACGATTTGGCGCAGTACCTGGAGGCCCGCCTCACGTCGGAGCCGCTTGCCAGCGCGCTGGCCGCCGGCGGCCCCCCGGTGGAATCGGCGATCGCTTCGCTACTCGAGAAGACGTCGGCGAACTTCCTCTACGCCAAGCAGGTGCTCGAGGCCGTGGAGCGGAAGCAGTACGGCCTCGACGCGATGAACGATCTGCCCTCATGCCTCGACGGCCTGTACGGCGTGCTGTTCGATCGCCGCTTTGTCGGCGAAGCGGGGTACGCCGAGCCCCGATCGGTTCTCGAGATCCTCTTGGCGGCCCGCGAGCCCCTCTCCGAGCCGCAACTCGCCGCCGCCACGGGGTGGGACGACGCGAGCCGGCTCGACAACGTCCTGCAGTCGCTCGGCACACTGGTCGACGCCTACGGCCGCGACAAGGCGGGCCGGCGATGGACCCTGGCTCACGAGGCCCTGGCCGGCTGGCTCACCGATCGAAACCGGTGCGGCGCCGCCTACCACGCCGACGTGCGGCGGGGGCACGAGCGCCTGGCCGACGCGGGCTGGCGGGAGTATGAAAGGGGACCCGAATCGCTGTCGGACTACGCCCGTCGCCACCTCGGGTATCATCTGGCCGTGCTGTCGCGCTGGGATGACCTCGAGCGTTTCTTCACCGATCCGGCTTGCCTGGAAGCCCTTGCCGAGGCGGGTTCGGCCTGGGACCTGGCTCGCAGCCTCACGGAAGCGGTCGAAGCCCTGCCGGGCGATCGGCCCGGGTGCCGGGTGGTCCGCCTGCTCGACGAAGCGATTCGCCGCGACTTGCCCTTTCTCGCTTCGCACCCCGACGCCCTGTTCCAATGCCTCTGGAACACCTGCTGGTGGTACGACTGTCCCCAGGCCCCGGCCCACTACGTGGCGCCGCAGGCGAGCCCTTCGCCGCTGGGACGATCGGCTTCGCCCCAGGGCCCGACCCTGCACGAGCGGCTCGAAGCCTGGCGCACCGCCAAACAGAGCCGATCGCCCGGCTTCGCCTGGGTCCGGTCGCTGCGACCGCCCCCCACCAATCTCGGCGCGGGCCGGCAGGCCGTGCTTCGCGGCCATGAGCGCGGCGTGCTGGCCGTGGCCTATTCCTCCGACGGGCGGCGCATCGCCAGCGGCGCGCTGGACAACACGGCTCGGCTCTGGGACGCCGAGTCGGGCACCGAGGTCCGCTGCCTCCGGGGGCACGAGCGGGGAGTGCGGGGCGTGGCATTTTCGCCCCATGGCCGCCGCGTCGCCACCGCGTCGCTCGACCGCACGATTCGCATCTGGGAGACGGGTAGCGGCAACGAAGTGCTTTGCCTTGCCGGACACGCCCGCGACGTCACCAGCGTCGCCTTTTCGCCCGACGGCGCCCGGCTCGTCAGCGGCTCCCTCGATCAGACGGTCCGCGTCTGGGACGCGAAAACCGGCGCCGAGCTCCTCTGCCTGCGCGGCCACGAAGGCCCCGTCTTCGGCGTCGATTTCTCGCCCGACGGACGAAGGGTCGTCAGCGGCTCGAAAGACCGCACCGTTCGCGTCTGGGACGCCGAAACCGCGTCCCAACGGCACTGTCTGGCCGCGGGCGCCCACGACGTGACCCACGTGGCCTACTCCCCCGACGGCACGCGGATCTTCGCCTCGTCGAAAGACCACACCGTCCGCGCCTGGGACGCCGAGACCGGCGCCGAGCTGCGATGCTTCCGCGGGCACGACCGCGATGTGACCGGCGTGGCCTGCTCGCCCGACGGGCGGCGGATCGTCACCGGCTCGTCCGACCAGACGGTCCGCGTCTGGGACGTCCAGACCGGCGCCGAGCTGCACCGCTTCGACGGCCACGCCCGCGACGTGACCAGCGTGGCCTACTCGCCCGACGGGCACGGCCTCGCCAGCGGCTCGTGGGACGAGGCCATTCGCGTCTGGGACGCCGAAAGCACCGCCGAGCTGCGCGCCCTGTGCGGCCACGACGATTGGGTCCGCTGCCTGGCCTACCGGCCCGACGGCCGGCAACTCGCTAGCGGGTCGGTCGACCGGACCATCCGCGTGTGGAACGCCCAGAACGGCACGGAAATGTTCGCCCTCCGCGCCCACACCCGCGACGTGGTCACCCTCGCCTATTCCCCCGATGGGCGCCGCATCGCCAGCGGCGCCTTCGACCACACGGTTCGCATCTGGGACGCCGAGACCGGGCAAGAGCTTCGCTGCCTGCACGGCCACCGCTCGTCGGTCTACAGCGTGGCCTACTCGGCCGACGGCCGGCGCGTGACCAGCGGATCGCTCGACCAGACGGTCCGCGTCTGGGACGCCGAAACCGGCCAGGAGCTTCGCTGCCTGCTCGGACACGACTACTGGGTGCTCAAGGCCGTCTTCACGCCCGACGGCCGCCGCGTCGTCAGCGCCGCCCTCGACCAGACGCTCCGCGTCTGGGACGTCGAACGGGGCGTCGAGCTGCATTGCCTGCGCGGCCACGAAATGGACGTCAGCAGCGTGGCCTGCTCGCCCGACGGGTGCCGCGTCGCCAGCGGCTCCCTCGACCAGACCGTCCGCCTCTGGGACGTCGAAACGGGTAGCGAGCTCGGCTGCCTGCACGGGCACGAACGGGGAGTGACCGCTTTGGCCTTCTCACCCGACGGCCGACGGATCGTCAGCAGCTCGTTCGACGAGACCGTGCGAATCTGGGACGCCCAAACCGGCCAGTGCCTCGAAGTCATCGAGGGCCAAGGCGACGTGGCGGCCATCGCCGACTCCGGTCCCCGCTCCGCCTGGCGGGCCCTGGCCCACGCGGGCCAAACCGTCATCGCGGCCTCCGGCCGGCACGACCCGGTCGCTCGGTTCCCCGTGGCGCTGGAGCAAATCGTCACCCACCCCGACGGCCGCCTCTGGGCCGGCTCCCAAGCCAGCCACGTCTACCTGATCGCCCTCGAAGGCCCGGCCGACCCTTCGGGCACGTGACCATCAGCGCGAGGGAGTCCCGTACACCTCACTGGCGGACGCGGATAACCCAGAGTTTCTGCAACTCCTCCTCGGGAGTGTAGTTCTTTCGCGTTCGACACATGGAAAATCCTCCTCTGGGTCTTTATGCTAAACCACAGGCCAGAAACTTCCAGTTTCAACTGAGGCAACACAACCGGTCGCGAGGAGGGCTGACCATGCCGGAATTCGATCCGACCGACGTGCGCATGCGGGGGTTTGCCCGGCGAACGACCGTGGCCGATGCGCTGGCCTGGGTCGATTCCCACGCGGCCGTTCTTGGGGAAGAGCGGGTCGCGCCGGTCGAGGCGGCGGGCCGGGTGACGGCGAGGGAGGTCGTCAGCGACGTCGACGTGCCCGGCTTCGTGCGTTCGATGATGGACGGATTCGCCGTGCGCGCGCCCGATACCCAAGGGGCCTCGCCGTACAACCGCCTGGGGTTCGAGGTGGTCGGCGAGTCGATGCCCGGCCGGCCCTTTGTCGGGTCGGTGCGACCGGGTCAGGCCGTTCGGATCATGACCGGGGCCCCGCTGCCCGACGGCGCCGATGCCGTGCTGCCGGTCGAAGTGGTCGAGATCGAAGGGCCGCGCATCCACGCGTTGGGTGAGGTGTCGCCCGGGAAGCACACGGGCCGCGCCGGCGAAGACGTTGCGGCGGGTTCGGCCGTGCTGCCCGGCGGGCGCGTGCTGCGGCCTCAGGACGTCGGGGTGCTGGCTTCGATCGGGGTGGGAGAGGTGCCCGTGGTGCGGCGGCCTCGCGTGCGGATCGTCGTCACCGGCAACGAGCTGCTGCCGGCCGGCTCGCGGCCCGAGGGGTTTCGGATCGTCGATTCGAACGGTCCCATGCTTTCGGCCCTGATCCGGCGCGACGGGGGCGAGCCGATTTACCCGGGCATCGTTCCCGACGATCCCGAGGCGATCGTGGCGGCCATGCGGTCGGAGGCCGAGGTGGTGCTCATCTCGGGCGGATCGAGCGTGGGCCAGGAGGATCACGCCCCCGGCCTTCTGCGGCGGCACGGCGAGTTGCCGATCCACGGCATCGCCATGCGCCCCAGCAGCCCGGCCGGCATGGGACGTTTCGAGGGCCGGCTCGCGTTTCTTCTGCCGGGCAACCCGGTCTCGTGCCTGTGCGCGTACGACTTCTTCGCCGGCCGGGCCATCCGGGCCCTGGGGGGTCGCTGCCGCGACTGGCCCTACCGGCGAGTGACCGCGACGTTGGCGCGCAAGATCGTGTCGATCGTCGGGCGGCTCGACTACCTGCGCGTGCGCCTGGTCGAAGGCCGGGTCGAGCCGTTGGCCATCGGAGGCGCGTCGTCGCTTTCGTCGACCACGCGGGCCGACGGTTTCGTGCTCGTGCCGCCCGACCGCGAGGGGTATGCGCCGGGCGCGGCGGTCGACGTCTACCTTTACGACGCCGCGGCCGGCGCTTGAGCGCGCACCGGCGAAGGCCTTGCGCCGGGTGCCGGCGCCCGGGCGGTGCCTTTCGGTCGCGCGCGTCGCTCCTCAGTCGGGAAGGCGCAGGATGCGGAAGTCGTCGAAGCGGATCCAATGCTCGGCGTCGTCGGGGCCGTTATAGCATTGGAGGCTCACCTCGTCGTTGTCCGGCGCGGGCAGCGAGCCCTCGGCGGCGATCTGGAACTCACCCTTGCCGTCGGGGCGGAACTGCGCCGAATACCCCTCTTCCGTGACGACCAGGCGAAGCTGGACCGTCTTGGCCTTCATGGGCTTTTTACCCGGGATGATGTAAAGGTCGCCGTCGATCAGCTCCTTGACGAGCTTGAAGACGGGTTTCCCGTCGTGGTACCAGGTGATGCCGGCCTGCTCGTACTGCCGGGTCGGCCTCGTGTGATTCGTCACGGTCACCTCGACGGCGAATGTCCCCTGGCGGCGATCGGGGGCCTTGCGCACGAGGGCGTTTTTCACGTCGTGGGCCCGGCCGGGCTCGACGCGGATCTCGAGGCCGTCGTTCGCGATGCGCCAGGCGCCGGGATTCTCGCGCAGCCAGGTCCATCCCTCGGCGAGCTTGCCGTCGAACGGGTCTTCGAAGACCGTCTCGGGCTCGGCCGCCGGCAGGGAAACCGCGAACAGCAACAGCGTGGGCAGCAGCAACGCGACGCGCTTCATGAGGGGGCCCTCCGAACGGGATTGGGTTTGCCGGTCGATGCCCGCCAGCCTTCGCGCCGGCCGGGCGCACGCCGCTATTCTAATCGGGCGGCGTCGTGCCCGCCACCGCGAGGACTCGACGTGCCCGTCCTGCTTGGGTCAACGGACCCGGCGTTTTTCCGATTCCGAAGAGTGAAAGGCCGGGTTCGGCGGGTGCCGATTTCGCGTCGCGCCCCGCATTCCCGGGTTGATTCCCACGCTTCGCGATGGAAGCGGGCAAAATGGGCGACCCGCGCGGGCGGATTCCTACGGGTTCTCGGGCGCCGTCGCCGCCAGGGTGGCCGGGGCCGTCGGACGTTTGGTGCGTTCGAGGTAGTCGGGCCAGAGGGGGCAGTTCAGGTCGATCCAGCATTTGATGGCCCGTGTCTCGGCCTCGCTGAGTTCGACGTCGTAGTGCCCGGCATCGAGCACCTCGAAGAGCTTGCTCTTCACGGTGCCGAAGGTCAGGGGCTGGGCCTTCCCGTTTTCGCCCGACTTGTACCCGTAGTCGAAGTAGTGGACCCAGCCTTGGCGGATGAGCGTGCGGTACGAGGCGGGCGCGCGGTCGCCGTCGAGCGCGGCGGTCAGGTCGATCTGGTTCGAGTCGGTCGCGTCGTGGCAGCGCACGCACTTGGCGTCCCAGATGGGCTGAAGCACGCGCTGGTACGCGAAGGGGCCGGCGCCCCAGGGCGGCGGCTCGAGGCGGCTCGGCTCGCGGGCCAGGGCGAGGGGCGGGCGGGCCGGCGGGGCGTGGCGCCGGTCTTCGTGGCACCCGATGCAGCTTCGCTGCTCGCCCGGCTGGAGTTGGACCACCGAACGCATGCGCTGCACCTCGTTGAACTCGGCGTCGAGCACCTGGAAGTAAAGCTGCTTGCCGGCCGGGGCGTCGAAGTTCGCCGATCCGTCGGCCTCGACCGGCACGATGCCCAGCACGCCCTTGGCCACGTAGCTGGGCCAGCCGTACGGGCCCGACACCCGATCGACCGGCGCGGCGTAGAAGTGGGTGAACGGGTCGTGGTCGTGGCGGTATTCGCCGTTTTCGAGCCGTTCGAGGTCGTCGCGAAGCTCTTCGACGACGCGCAGATACTTGACCCGGCCGCGCTCGACGGCCGGCTCGATTCCCCGGTACACGTCGGCCAGCACGAAGCGGCCCGTGGCGTCGTCCTTCCCGGCCGAATCGTCGCCGGCCAGACGCGACAGCACGGGCGGCGGGTCGACGGCCCGATACGGCGTGGGGCACATGCTGCCGATCGACTCGTCGAGATAGAGCATCTCGCGGTTGCCGAAGCGGTCGATCACGTACAGTCCGAACTGCCCGCGCGGCGCGTGGCTCACGACGAAATAGTCGGTCGCGACCGGCACGGGATCGCGAAAACACTCTTCGCGGGGCCAGTAGCCCGGCCAGGGCACCTCGGGCGTGATCGAACGGATCGCCTCGGGGTTGAACCGGCCCCGATCGAGATCCAACAGGGCGATCGGGCCGTTCAAGTCGCCGAAGTGAGAGATGAGCGTGCAGCAGATCTCGTTCGTGCCGGGCACCTCCCGGCCGTTGGCGTAGCCTTGCGGCAGGAGAATCGTGTTGCCGAAGACCAGCTCGGGCTGGGAGCCGTCGGGGCGGATGCTCCAAAGCGTATGGCTGTAGTCGGCGCCCTTGTCGACGTACTCGGAGCGCTGCCAGATGATCCGCCCGTCGCTCATGACCGAGGGGGCCCACTCGGTCAGGTTGGCGAACGACAGGGGGCGGATGTTGCGCCCGTCGGCGTCCATGCGAAACAGCACGGCCGCCTGGGGCCGCCAGCAGAGGAACCGGCACTTGCACCGCGTCGAGATGAAGGCCAGCCCACCGTCGGGCAGCGGGCAGGGCCAGTAGTCGTGGAACGGGCCGAACGTGAGCCGTTGCCGGTCGCTTCCGTCGGGCCGCATGGCGACGATGTGGTAGTAGTCGTCTTCGGCCGGCCGGTAGCCGAAGTAAATCCGGCCGAGATCGAAGTCGGCCGCCGGGTTTCGGGCGATCCCTCCTCCCGAGTCGAACAGCTCGGTCACGGCGGCCCGCGCCGGCTCGAAACGGCCGTCGACGCGGGGAATGCGGATCGTGTAAACGCCTCCGCCGGGCCGGTAGCGCGAATCGAACAGAACGCTGTAGTTGTGCGACGGCTCGAAAGCGTGGCGCTTGACGAACAGCAGGCGCGCGATGGGCTGCAAGTCGGGCTCGCGGAACAGCAGGCGGCGCTTGGCCAGCCGGGCGTCGAACAGCGCCAGCCGCTCGGCCGCGCGGTCGGGCGCCCCGGCCATGAGCGCCCGCCGGCGAAGCGCGTCGAGTTGCCCGCGCTCGCCGGCCACGTCGAGCCCCTTGGCCGCGAGACGCTCGATCATCGCCTCCATCAGGCCGAGAGTCCGCTCGAGGGGATCGTAACGGAACAGGTGAAGCTCGAAGCGGTTTCCTCCGTCATCGTCGACCGCCAGGTCGTACTGCGGCCCGATCGGTCCGGCCTCGGCGGGAAGGACGAGCGTCTTCGATTCGCCCGGCGCGAGCGTGAGGCCGTCGGCCAGGCCCGGGGCCGCGCCGGTCAGGCGCACGGGCCGGGCGTCGGGGGCCGCGGCCAGGCGCACGCGAAACGCCGCATCCAAGCACGGTCCGACCTGGGCGATCGACAGCGGCGCAAACGTGAAGTCGATCGGGCGGCCCTCGGGCAGGGTGTGCTTGCCGCCCATGCCGAGGCCTACGCGGATGCCCAGTTCCCCGCAGTCGGGAAACCACGCCAGCGGCAGGCGGACCTCGCAGCGCGTGAGCGTTTCGTCGACCGCGCCCTCGACGGGCCGCGACTCGTGCAGCTTGACGCCTCGTTGCCCCTCGGCCACGTAGGTGTTGAAGACCAGTCCGTCCTTCGTCAGGGTCACGACGCCGCAGCCCTGCCCATCGACCGTCGAGACCACGGCCAGATGGCTGCTCAAGAGCCGGTCGGTCTCGACGGCCAGCACGAGCTGCCCGTCGTGGTGCCCGGCAAGGGCCGAGCACTCGACCAGGGGACCGGCGTCGAAATCGTAGGGATGGGCCACGCGCACCGTGCCGCGCGACGCACCCGACCAGCACGGGTCGTCGAGGTCGCCGTCGAGCCGCGGACCGCGCGCGAGGGGCGGCAACGGCAGACGATCGTCGCCCGCGTGCTTCGGATATCGCTTCTCGCGGTAGGGCGTCTCGACTAGGTAACGGTCGAGGTCGGCCCGGCCGTAGGTCTTCAGCCAGGCGTGCTCCTCGGCCAGGAAGGCGTATCGCAACAGGTCGTCCGTTTCGAGTCCGGCCGCGAGAGGGCTCGGCTCGTCGACGGGCCCGATCGCGTCGGGTGGAATGGGCTCCTTCCGGCCGTAGACCTCGATCTCGTCGATGCGCACCTGGTTCTTCGAGGCGCCGTCCACGGCGATCCGCACCCATCGGGCCTCGACGGGCGCGAACGCGAACGCCTTGCGCCGCTGCACCGGCCGACCGTCGGCCCGGCGAAAGACCGCTTTCCAACTCGATGCCTCGCTGCTCGACTCGTACTCGGTGGCGACCAAGATCGTAAACGACGTGGCGGCCCGATCGCTGTACTGTCCCGAGCCGTCGCTCGCAAAGGCCACCCGGTCGATCCAGTAAACGTCGCCCAGGTCGATTTCGGCCCAGGAAGGCTCGCCGTTGCTGATCCAACTGTGCTCGTTGCCGCGGAGCCCGTCGTTGAGATGCTCGACCTGGTGG
>Ga0334892_1001168_pt1 | contig 23974 bp, 21 predicted proteins | sample GraSluR3_MG_4_FD_207213 | JGI IMG/M metagenome (GOLD analysis project Ga0334892, IMG submission 207213) | Sludge microbial communities from methane-producing bioreactor in Wageningen University, Netherlands - Granular Sludge_15_04-R3 | ecosystem: Engineered > Bioreactor > Anaerobic >...
ACGCGCGGCGTCAGATCGGCGTCGACGTCGAAGGCGATCGTCTCGCCGCAAACCGCGTCGGCCACGGTCATCGTGCGATCGTCGCGCGGCGCGACCACCAGGCAGAAGCCTCGATCGGCCGCCACGACCAGGCTTCTGCCGCCCGCGTAGTCGGTATGCTTGCCGAGCACTTCGATTCGCCCCGGCACGAACAGCGCGGTGGGTCGACTGGCCCGCCCGGCCCGGCCGAGCCCCGCCAACGCGGCGGTCGCCTTGCCGAACAGAGCCGCCTTGGCGCGGGCCGCTTCGGGCGACAATCCCGCTTGGGCCAGGCCCTCGGCGAGCGCTTCGCCGTCGGTCAGCTTGCCTCGCCAGTCGAGCCGTTCGATCAAAGCCGCACCTCCACGCCTGCCAGCTTCTCGGCGACCGACGCGACGTCTTGGCGGCTGGTCAGGTCGAGCACCGGCCCGCGCACCGGCACCACCCGAAACGGCTCGCCCAATTCATCCAAGGCGTACTGCACGGCGTCGGGCAGCTCCCATTCGCCGCGGGGCGAGGGACCGATCTTGCGGCACGCCTCGAAGATCGACGGGCCGAACCGCCAGCAATTCATGCTCACCCAGACGGGGCGGGGCATCGAAGCCAACGTGGCTTCGTCGGGCTTCTCGATGATCCGCTGCAGAAAGCCGTCGTCGCCGATCAGGCCAACGGAGAAACGGCTGATCCGCTCCTCAGGGATGTTGCTCCCGGCGATCAGACACTCCCGCTCGAACAGCGCGGTGGCCGAGCCCGCCGGCTCGCGCAGCCCGCGCAAGGCGTCGACCGGATAGTAATTGTCGGAATTGATGACCAGGACGGGCCCTCCGTCGGCAAACGACTCGGCCGCGGCGACCGCGTCGGCCGTCCCCTTGGCCTCGACCTGCACGGCGAACTCGATCGACAGGCGCTCGACCTCGACCTGCTCGCCGTAGTAGCGGCGCATCCGGTCGTGATCGGGCGCCACCACGAGACACACCCGCCGGTAGCCCCCGTCGGCCAGGGCCGAGAGCACGTAGTCGAGAAAAGGCCGCTCAATGGGGATCAACGCCTTGACGCCGGTCTGGGCCACGGCCGCTTGGCGATCGTCCAACTCGGCCGATTCGTCGTCGCGCCGCATTCGGGTGCCCAGCCCTCGGGCGAGGATCACGGCTTTCTCCATCGGGGGGGGTGTCATCGGCGAAGTCGAGCTCCTGCTTCCGGGTTGGGTTGTGCAACGATCCTGCGAATTATCGCCCTCGGCTCGCGATTTGCAACCGCCCGGCCGATTCGCGAAGTCTTTGAGTCGGCCATCGACGGCCTGCAACCCAGCGCACGATGAGCCATGAACGCGCAGAAAACGACCCGCCCTACCGCATGAGCATGCCGCCGCTCACGTCGACCGTGGCGCCGGTCATGTAGCCGGCCCGTTTCGAGGCCAGAAAGACGACGACGGCGGCGATTTCGGAGGCCTCGGCGATGCGGCGCAGGGGGATGCGGGCCAGGTACTTCGCCCGGTTGGCATCGAGGGTCTTGGCGGTCATCTCGGTGCGCATCATTCCGGGGGCCACGGCATTGACCGCGATGCCGTGGGGCGCGACCTCGCGGGCCAGCGACACGGTCAGCGAGATCATGCCACCCTTGCTGGCATCGTAGGGGGCATGGCCCGTGGTCGAGCCGCGAAAGGCGGCCTGGGAGGCCACGTTGACGATCCGCCCGGTGCGGCCCGAGGCAAGCAGCCGACGGACCATCTCGCGACCCATCAAGAACGTGCCGGTCAGATTGACCTGCAGGGTCTCGTTCCACGCGGCTTCGGAGAGGTCCTTCACGGAGCAGGTCGGGCAGATCGCCGCGTTATTGACCAGCACGTCGACCGCCGAGAACCGTGCCTCGACCGAGCGGTAGATCTCCAGCACGTCGGCCTCGCGCGCGACGTCGCCGGCCACGGCCAGGGCCTCGACGCCGTATCGCTCGCGGATCTCGGCCACGACGGCCTGGGCCAATTGGGCGTTCTGCCGGTAGTTCACGGCCACCCGGGCCCCTTCGGCGGCCAGCGCGAGGCAGATCGCCTTGCCCAGGCCGCGGGAGCCGCCCGTGACCAGGGCCACGCTGTGCTTCAGTTCCAGATCCATGCGCAACTCGCGGGGGGGCGATGTAGAATAAATAGAGGGGGCGACGATCTGTGGACTCCGCCGATTGTACCGGCTCGCAGAACGATGTCGAATGTGTTGTGATGGTGGTGCCCCCACCGAAGAGTGGCATGTCTTGCCGGATAGGCACATTCGGGGGGGTTGAGTTGCCGGGTAAGAGCGTTATTCTTGTAGGGGGGTAATGCATTCCTCTGATATGCCGGGCTCTGACGTCATGGGACTCAGCGGGTTTGCCGAACTGAGGAACGTCGGATTGCCGCACGAGGCCGTGTTGGCGGTCGAGCTGTCCGCCTACGAGTCGTTTGTGCTGCTGGCCGTGCTGGCGGGCCTCGCGGTGGTGGGGACAGCCGGCGTCGTGTGGATCGTGCGTTGCCTGACCCGGCGCATCGTCGCCGAATCGGAGTCGTTGCACCGGGAGTACGACAAGACCTGCCGGGCCCTTCGCGAGAGCGAAGAGCGGTTCGATCTGGCGATCCGCGGCACCGACGCGGGCGTGTGGGATTGGGACCTTCGCACCAATCGCGTCGTCTTCTCTCCCCGCTGGAAGGACATGCTGGGCTACCGCGAAGACGAGATCGCCGACCACTACCGCGAATGGGAGAGCCGGCTGCACCCCGACGACCGGCAGCGCTCGCTCGCCACGATTCGCGACTATCTGAACGGGACGCTGCCCCAGTACCGGCTCGTCCACCGGCTTCGTCACAAGGACGGCTCGTACCGTTGGATTCTCTCGCGCGGCGCGGCCGTCGACGACGAGCGCGGGCATCCCTATCGCTTCGTGGGCTCCCACATCGACATCACCGCGCAGATGCAGGCCCAGGAAACGGTCCTCAGCGAGCAGCAGGCCCTGCGGCAGATGCTCGATCTGCACGAGCGCGATCGGCAGTTGATCGCGTTCGAGATCCACGACGGGTTCGTCCAACTCGCCGCGAGTGCTTTGTACCATCTTCAGGCGTTTCGCGAGACGCTTGCCCGCGACCCCGGCGAAGCGTGGAAGATCTTCGACAAGGCGGTGCAACTCGTGCAGCAAGGCGTCGACGACGCGCGGCGGCTGATCGGCGGTCTGCGCCCGGCCGTGCTCGACGAATCGGGAATCGTGGCGGGAATCGAATACCTGGCTCACGAGGCAGAGCTGCGCGACGGCCTGGTCGTCGAGTTCGAGCGGGCCGTCCGATTCGACCGGCTGGCGCCGCATCTCGAAGTGGGGATCTTCCGCATCGTCCAAGAGACGCTCACCAACGCCGCGCGGCACAGCGGAAGCAAGCGGGTTCGCATCACGCTGATGCAGGTCGCCAACCGGATCCGGCTCGAGGTGCGCGATTGGGGCGTTGGCTTCGATCCGGCCCGGGTCGACAAGAACCGCTTCGGGCTCCAAGGCATCCGGGAGCGGGCGCGGCTGCTCGACGGCCGGGTCGCCATCGAGTCGGCGCCGGGCAAGGGCACCCGCGTGGTCGTCGAGTTGCCGCTCGTCGAGCGGCCCGCCGAAGAGCCTCACGTGGCCGTCGGCAAATAGCCGCGACCCGGGCAGACCGAGATGGAGTACCAGGTAAGCAACTGGTACTACTTCAACTGGCTCGGCGGCGACCACATCGTCGAGCAGCACGTCCACAACCTCGACGTGATGAACGGGATGATGAACGACGCGCATCCGGTCCGGGCCAACGGCATGGGCGGGCGCCAGGTCCGCACGCCCGAGTGGGGCGAGGCGAACGGTTACGGGCGGGGCGGCGTGGGCGAGATCTTCGACCATCATTCGATCGAGTTCGAGTACGCCGACATCGAGGGGCACGGGCGCGGGTCGATTTACCTCGACGGCCGGGACCAGCCCCTGCGCTGGGACCGCGGCCCCGACGGGCACCAGGTCGAGCACGACGTCCTGTTCGCCGCCATCCTGGCCGGCGAGCCCTGCAACGAGGTGGGCTACTCGGCGCAAAGCTCGATGACGGCCATCCTGGGGCGAATGGCCACGTACTCGGGCAAGTCGGTCGAGTGGGACGAAGCGATCCGCTCCGATCTCGACCTCGCGCCCGCGCGATACGCCTGGGACGCCGACCCGCCCGTGCTGCCCGACGAGACGGGCGCCTACGCCTGCGCCATGCCCGGGGTGACGAGGGCCTGGTAGGCGAGGGATCGTCAGATCCCGGCGTGGTAGTTGGCCACGGCTTCCGATGTGCGCAGATAGCGCCCGTACACGCGCAGGCGGTCGAGTTGCCCGTCGAGCTTCGGGGCGATGCGCAGCTTGCCCGACCCGTTGACGTCGTCGAGTTCGGGGCTGAATCGCCCCCATCCGTAGATGCTGGCCGCGCCCCCGTCGCAGAGGAGCCCGTCGACCACGAAGCTGATGACGTTCGGGTCGCCGTCGACGACGATCGCCACGTGGTGCCGGGTGCCGGGCCGGAGCAGGTCGCGGTCGCACTGCCAGAAGCCGGCGTGCCGTCCGTCGCTCATCTCGATGCGCAGGGTGCCGTGCGGGGCGGTGATTACGGCGAACCCCTTGCCCGATCGGTCGCGGCCGTCGAGAACGATCTGGCCGGGGGTCAGGTCGTTCATGCGGATCCAGAAGTCGATCGCGAAGCCGCCGCCGGCCAAACCGGGCAGTGCGGGCAAGTCGACGTCGCCGCCTCGCAGCCGTTCGGGCCCCAGGTCGAGCACGAGGCCCTCGCGCGCGACGGTTCGGGCCGTGCCTTGGCTCCAAAGGCCCTCGAGCAGCGTGGGGTCGATGGGGTGCACTCGGGCGATCGTCTTCTGCGTTTCGGTGATCCAGTAGCGGCCGTCCTGTTCGATCAGGTCGGGGTAGCTCATGCCGCCTCCCGGCCCGGGCAGTCCCGTTTCGGGGTCGAACGGGCAATTCTGCGGATCGGTGTCGTACAGAACGATCTCAGGCTGCGACCAGTGGAGGAAGCCGTCTTTTTCGATTCCGCCGCTGAGCCAGGCGGGGTTCCTGCCGCGATAGGGGTTTTTGTGGGCACCGTGATGATGGAACCAGAACAGGTACTTACCGTTCTGGGCCTTCCAGATCCTGGGGCACGCCCGCGAGTTCTTGAACTTGCGCCCGCCGGGCGTGTAGGTGGCGTACTCGGGCATGGTCCAGGTGTGCCCGCCGTCGCGGCTGTAGGCGTGGCACGGGTGGTCGCCGGCCGTGCGATACATGCAGTAGATCGACCCGTCGTTCATGGCCACGATGTTCTGCTCGGCCTGGATCTCGCCCAGGTCGGGGTTCTTCAGGCCCACGTCGCCGTCGGGCAGCAACTGCCACTCGATCTTGGCCGGGTCGGGTTCGGTGAGGATGTTGTCGGAGCGGTAGAACCAACCCTCGGAGCGGTCGATCACGTACTTGCCGCACTTGCTGAAGGCGAACATCATCGTGTCGCCGAAGGTGATCGGTTTGCCGATCCCCCAGAAGATCTGCACCTTGCCCCCGAAGGTGTTCGTGCGGTCGACTTCGGTCATACGCATGGGCAGGCGGTAACGCTCGCTCGACCACGTGCGCCCGTGGTCGTCGGAGTACTTGTAGACGAACCAGCCCACGCAATCGCTACGGCCCGGGCAGGGGAAGTTGTCGCCGTTGTACGTGTAGAAGACGTACACCCGGCCCGATCGGGCCACGACCGGCAGCGAGTAGACCGACGGGGGCCCGTCGACCGGCTCCAGCTCGACGAGCTCGGACCAGGTGCGGCCCTGGTCGGCGCTGATCGTCGAGACGACGTGCGAGTTGGCCGCCCCTTCGTGGCCCCCGGCCGTGGTGAGCGTGCAGAGCCAGTTGCCGTCGTGGGTGATCACCACGTAGGGCTGGTCGCAATAGCCTTCGTCGGGAATCACGTGGCCGGCGCGGATGTCGCGGGGGTCTTCGGCGCAAGCCGCATGGGCGGCAAAGGCCGCGGCGACGAGCAGAGCGACGATCTTTGCGGGGCGGAGCATGACGGGGCCTTTCTCGCTGGCGGGAAGACGGGGCGTGGGCACGCTTGACACATCCAAGGGCGCGTCCCACGTTAGGGGCCGCCCGAATCGGTGTCAAGGCGCCGGCGCTCGGTGCGGCTCGACTCCGGCCACCCACGCCGCTGCGAACCTCGATTCGACGACCCCCGGCCCGCGATCACGCCTCGGCGGTGAACGAGGCCGTCACCGTGGTCGTGATGCCGCCCCGGGCCGTAAAGGCCGCTTCGAGCGTCATGCGGCGCGGGGCGAGCACCGCCGCCAGGTCGTCGAGGATTCGGTTGGTCACGTTCTCGTAGAAGATGCCCTCGTTGCGGAACTGCTGGAGGTACATCTTGAGGCTCTTCAGCTCGATGCACTTCCGGTCGGGCACGTAGGTGATCGTCAGCGTGCCGAAGTCGGGCTGGCCCGTTTTCGGGCACACCGACGTGAACTCGGGGCAGACAATGCGGATCGTGTAGTCGCGGCCCGGATACTGGTTTTCAAACGTCTCGAGCACGCTGCGAAAATCGTCGGCCACGCGGGAGCTCCTTTCCTGAACCCGATTATTGTGGCAAACTGGAGGGTTTGCGAAAAGGGGGACTCGCCATCGCCGATCGCCGCACGACAAAGCTGCCCGCCGTGATTTTGCTCTCCGGGGGGCTCGACTCGGCCACGACCGGGGCGATTGCTCGCGCCGAGGGGTTCGATCTCCACGCGCTGACCGTCGATTACGGGCAGCGGCACCGACACGAGCTCGAGGCCGCCGGCCGGGTCGCCCGGGCGCTCGGTGTGCGACGCCACGTGACGCTGGCCATCGACCTGTCGCAGTTCGGCGGCAGCGCCCTGACCGGCGCGATCGAGGTGCCCAAAGATCGCCGCCCGGACCAGATCGAGGCGGCCATTCCCGTCACCTACGTGCCGGCCCGAAACACGGTGCTGCTGTCGCTGGCGCTGGCCTACGCCGAGACGGTCGGGGCGGCCGACCTGTTCGTGGGAGTCAACGCGGTCGACTACAGCGGGTATCCCGACTGCCGGCCCGAGTATGTGGCGGCCTTCGAGAAACTGGCGAATCTGGCCACCAAGGCGGGGGTCGAAGGACGGCTGCGATTCACGATCCACGCACCACTCATCCGGCTGACCAAGGCCCAGATCATCCGCCGAGGGATTGAACTCGGGGTCGACTACGGTATGACCCACTCGTGCTACGATCCCGATGCCGAGGGGCTCAGTTGCGGCCGGTGCGATGCGTGCCTCTTGCGCCGCCGAGGGTTTGCCGAAGCGGGGATCGACGATCCGCTTCCATACCGGACCGAATCGAGCTTGTGAGAAGACTGGGAGAGTGACGAGCCAAGCCATGCGGATTGCGGAGATCTTCCGATCGTTCCAGGGCGAGGGGTTTTTGACGGGAACCGAGAGCGTGTTCGTGCGCGCCAGCGGCTGCAATCTGCGGTGCTGGTTCTGCGACACGCCGTACGCCTCGTGGCGCGCGGAAGGCGAATCCATGTCGGTCGACGCGATCGTCGCCCGGGTCGAGCAGTTGGCCGAGATGGGCGAAAGCCCGGCCACGCAGGAGGCCCGGAGCCGCGCGCTCGCCGGCGTCGCGGCCCGAAACCATCTGCCCGCAGTGGGAGCCGTTGCGCCCGAGCGGATCGGACACGTCGTTCTCACCGGCGGCGAGCCGATGCTCTTCGCCGAGGTCGTGCCCCTGAGCGAGGCCCTGCGACGCCGCCGGTACCACGTCACGATCGAGACGGCCGGGACGGTCTATCGACCGGCGGCCTGCGACCTGATGTCGATCAGTCCGAAACTGTCGAGTTCGGTGCCCGCGGGCAGGCACGACGCCGGCTGGGCCGCGCGGCACGAGCGAACACGACACGTGCCCGACGTGATCCGCCGCCTGACGGCCGATTGGCCCTATCAGGTCAAGTTCGTGATCGATTCTCTCGACGACTGCCGCGAGGTGGAACGCTACCTGGCCGAGTTCCCCGAAATCGATCGCGCGCGTGTTATGCTCATGCCCCAAGGCACCGACCGGGACGGCCTGGATCGCAAGGCGCGGTGGCTGCGCCCCTATTGCGAGTCGCACGGGCTGATCTTCTGCCCGCGGCGCCAGATCGAGTGGTACGGGCTGGAACGAGGCACCTGACATCGTGCGCGGCAATCGGGAGCGGGCCCGATCGTCGGACTACTCCTCGGGAAAGATCATCGCGTCGGCAAAGGCCCACTGAAAACCGGGATCGGTCGACAGGTCGACGTGCTCGGTGCGCCGGGCCAAGTCGTCGGCCAACCGGCGGGCCCGCTTCGACACGGCCGTCAGCCGGGCCCCGGCCAGCGAGGCGTTGCCCTGGTAGCGGATGCGGTGCCGCGGGATCTCGCCGGGCAACAGCCCGATGCGCTGGGCATTGCTGCGGCGGATGAAATTGCCGAACCCGCCCGCGATCAAGACCGACTCGAGGTCCCGCGGCCCGAGCCCCACCCGTCGAAGCAGCAGGACGATCCCCGCGCGAATCGCCCCCGAGGCGAGCTGCAACTGCCGAACGTCGCGCTGGGTGAGCACGATCGGTCGCCCCGTGCCCGATTCGTCTTCCGCGACCAACAGAAACGACACCTGGCCGTCGTGCGCCACCACGCGACGCTGCAACTCAGGGGGCAGGCCGCTCGGCAGCTCGTCGGGAACGCACAACCGCCCTTCGGGCGAAAGCATCCGGTGGCGCAGCAGGCCGGCCGCCACGTCGATCAGTGCCGACCCGCAAATCCCCACGGGCGGCCGATCGCCGATGACGTTCAAGCGGACGTCGCCGTCGAGGATTACTTTTTCGATGGCCCCGGCGCTGCTGCGCATGCCGTGGGTGATGCGGGCCCCTTCGAAGGCCGGCCCGGCCGCCGTGGCCGCGGCCAGGAGCTTGCCCTCGGCGAACAGGACGATCTCTCCGTTGGTGCCGATGTCGACGAGCAAGGTCGGTCCGCTCGCCTCGGTCATGGCGGTGGCCAGGATGCCCGCCACCGTGTCGCCGCCGACGAAGCCTCCGATGACCGGCAGCACGTAGGCCCGCCCCCGCGGATGGACGTGCACGCCGATCTGCCGCGCCGGCACCCACAGCCCGGGGCCCGTCGCCGGCACGAAAGGCAACTCGCCCAGATAACGGGGCGGAATGCCGCACAGCAGGTGCAGCATCGTCGTGTTGCCCGCAAAGGTCAGGTCGTAGATGCGATCGCGGTCGATCCCCGCCTGGCGGCAAAGCTCGCCGATCATCTCGTTGCAGGCCGCAACCACCGCGTTCTGGAGATCGAGCAGGCCATCGGGGTTTTCGATCGTGTGTTGGATGCGGCTGACCACGTCGTCGCCGTAGCCGGTCTGCGGATTCAGGCGCGAGGCCACGGCGACGGTCTTGCCGGTGCCGAGGCTCACGAGCATGGCCGCCAGGGTCGTGGTGCCCACGTCGAAGGCGGCCGCGTAGCCTTCCGACTCGGTGTCTCCCGGCTCGAAGTCGATCAGCAGGCGATCGGCCAACACGGCCGTGCCGCGGAACGCCGCCTCGCGAAGCCGGTCGGGAAGCTCCCGCAGCAACTCCAAGTCGACGTCCAGCGGACCCAAAACCCGCTCGAGTCGCACCAGGTCGGGCGCGTCGTCGCCGCGGGCCGGCGGAGGCACGTCGACGCGAACGGTGCGCACGGCGGGATCGACCCCTTCGCCGTCCACCGCCTCGGTCTGCGCCAGGATCTTGTGGTAGGAACCCAACACCGACGTCTCGGGCACCTCGACGGACATGGGCCCGGCGACCGTGGTCTGACAGGCGAGGCGCGTGCCCTTTTCGAGCTCGCTTTCGCCGAGGGCGTTCCGCTCCGCCGCGTTCGGCGCGCCGGCCCCGCGCCGCACCACGACGCGGCACTTGCCGCAGATTCCCTCGCCCCCACAGGGCAGGTCCAACGCGATGCCGGCGCCCGCCGCCGCCTCGACCAGCGCGGTGCCGGGCAAAACGTACACCGTCTTGCCGTGGGGTTGAAAAACGACGGGCACTTCGCGTTCGCGCATGTCACGGCCTGCCAAAGGGAAACGAAAAACCCGAAATCCACGCGGGCGACCATCGCCCAACCTACCAGGGACGATTGTCGCGGGCAACGCGCGGCGTCACGTTCGGCGCTCGTTGTTCTCGCCCGCCGTCGATTCGAGCAGCTCGATGAACTTCGTGGCGGTGGGCGTGAACACCTTGCGCTGGCGATGCACGATCCCCACGGGACGCTGAAGCTGCGGGGCGATCAGCCGCACCGCCGCGAGGCTGCCCGACTCGGTCTCCTTGCGCACCGTCGGCTCGGGAAGGATGCTGATGCCCGCCCCGATCTCGACGGCCTGCTTGATCGTCTCGATGTTGTCGAACTCCATGACGATCCGGATCGCAACCGACCGCTGCCGAAAGTAGCGGTCGATCTCCTTGCGGATCGACAGATCGCGGTCGAAGGCCACGAAATCCTCGTCGCGCAGATGCTCGGCCGTGACCGCCCGGCGACGCGCCAGAGGATGCCCCGGACCGCACACGAGCACCATCTGCTCGCTGCGAAGCGGAATGACGCTGATTTCGGGCGAGGCGATGGGGTAGGAGACGATCCCCAGGTCGACCTCCGAATTGAGCACCGCGTCGTAGACCTTGTTGGGACGAAGGAACTCCAGACGCACCTTGGCCTTGGGATACTGCCGCATGAAGTCCTGCATGCATCGGCTCATATCGTGCAGCCCCACCGAGTAGATCGAGGCCACCCGAACCAAGCCCGTGATCTCCTTGCGAAGCGAGCGGACCCGGGCATCCACGGCATCGTACAGATCGAGCACCTCGCGGAACCCCTCGTAGCAGGCTTGCCCCTCCGGCGTCAGGACGAAGGGACGCTTGCTCCGGTCGACGAGCTGCACGCCGAAATGCTGCTCGATGCGATGCACCGACTGGGTGGCCGCCGACTGGCTCACCTCGTTGGCCGCCGCCCCCCGCGAGAAGCTCTGGTGCTGCACCACGTCGCAGAAAATGCGTAAGGTCTCGATGTTCATGGGCGACTCGTCGCGACTCGTGCGAATGCGGCCAAACATATCTTATCATAAGCAATGCTTATGCTCAAGCGCTCGGGCGGGCAAGTTTCCTCCTCTGGATGGCGGTTGACGGTATCCCGCCCGGAGGCGAGATTGACACGACATGCCGGCCGCAAGAGTCGGGAGGGTGGGCCGTCGCTGCGCTGGGCCCACCCTGCACGGTGATTGCGAGAGAGAATCTGTCCAGCAGATGGAGACCGAACCGTGAAAGCCTTGGTCCTCACCCGATCCAGCCACTTCGAGATGCAGGATGTGCCCGAGCCCCGGCTCGAACCCGGCGAAGTGGCCGTCGGGGTAAAGGCGTGCGGCATCTGCGGCAGCGACGTCCACGGCATGGACGGCAGCAGCGGACGCCGCATTCCGCCGATTGTCATGGGCCACGAGGCGTCGGGCGTCATCGCGCGGGTCGGCGAGGCGGTCCGCGGTTGGCGGGTAGGAGACCGGGTGACGTTCGACTCGATGATCTCCTGCGGCGATTGCCTCTTCTGCCGGCGGGGGCAGATCCATCTTTGCGACAACCGCCGGGTGTTGGGGGTCTCGTGCCCTGAGTTCCGCCGCGAGGGGGCCTTTGCCGAGTACGTGGCCGTGCCGCAGAGCATTCTCTACCGCATGCCCGACGAACTCTCGTTCGAACACGCCGCGACGGTCGAGCCCCTGTCGGTGGCCGTCCACGCGGTCGAGCGTCTGCCCCTCCGCCTGAACGACACGGCCGTGGTGATCGGCGCGGGGATGATCGGCCTGCTGGTCGTCCAGGTGCTTCGGGCGGCCGGTTGCGGTCGGATCGTGGCCGTGGACCTCGACCCGACCCGTCTCGATCTGGCCCGCTGCCTGGGGGCCGACGAAACCCTCTCGCCGAAGCAGGCCGATGTCGCCTCCGAGGTCCTCGGGCGCACGGGCGGGCGCGGGGCCGACGTGGCCGTCGAGGCGGTCGGGCTTCCCGCCACGGTGCGTCTTGCCGTCGCTTCGGTCCGCAAGGGCGGGTCGGTGGCCCTGGTGGGCAACGTGACCGCCGAGGTGGCCCTCGGCCTTCAATCGGTCGTCACCCGAGAGATCACGCTTTACGGTTCGTGTGCCTCGTCGGGCGAATACCCGGCCTGTTTGGAGATGATCGCCCGGGGCGCCATCCGGCTGGAACCACTGATCACGGCCGTCTGTTCGCTGGAAGAGGCGCCGGGGTGGTTCGAGCGTCTGTACCGGGGCGAGAGCGGATTGATGAAGATCATCGTCCGGCCGTAGAACACCCGGCCGGAAGAGCCCGCGCTGGCGTCGGCCCATCGGCTCGTTCCGCGCGCCCGAACCTCGGACCATCGGGCGCCTGCGCTCCGCGCGAAGCGCTCCTTCAGGCGACGATTTCGCGCCGGTGGTTCAGGTAATCCCACACGACGTAGCGGTCCAAATCCTTGCCGGCCGTGAAGAACACCCGGCCCGACGTCGACTCGGCCAGGCGGTAGGCAAACTGGACATCCTCACGGCTTTGCGACCAGGTGGGCAGGAGAAAGATGTTGATCGTGATGCCCTCGCGGTGGCAATGCCGGCCTTCGCGCATCGTGGCCTCTTCGGTCCGCCGGTCGGGAGGGTAGAGCAGGAAGAGATGCTGGTCTTCGAAATGCGCGGTGGGCAGGCCGTCGGTGATCAAAATGACCTGCCGGTTCGGCGTATCCTGGGCGGCCAGAAAGCGCCGCGCCAGCACGAGGCCGTGCTGGATGTTCGTGAAGTGCGGCGGCACGTCGAACTCGGTGATCCGCTCGTCGCTCATGTCGGCGCACAGCCGCACCACGGGCTCGTAGACCGTCACGGGCTTGGGCAGCAGCGTCGCGATCTCGCTGGTGTGCCGCGGCTTGGCGAACGTGGCCAGTTCGACGAACTGGAGGTAGTCGCCCGGGTACTCGCGGCGGATCAGGCCTTCCAGGGCCAGGCTCATCCGTTTGACGTCGACGTACAGCCCGTCGTAGCGCATCGAGCCGCTCATGTCCATGAGCACCACGGTGGCGCATTTTGGGGTGTTGCGGGTTCGGTGGATCTCGACGTCGCCGGGCTGGAGGGCGATCGGCAGGCCCGGCCCCTCGCGGATCATGGCGTTCACCAGGGAGCCGGGCACGTCGATGTTGGCCAGCGAGTCGCCGAACTCGTAGGGTTTCGTCTGCTGCATCTCGACCGCCCCTTCGCCCACGATCGGCCCCTGGTGCCGGCCCGACCGGGCGGCCTGAAGATTGTCGAAGATCCGCTCGAGAAGCCGACCCTGGAACAGCCGATACGCCTTGGGCGTGAGCTGGTAGCCGCGGGCGGTTCTTTCGAGGCCCTGGCGCTCGGCCATCTGGCGGATGTACTCGGCGATCTGCCGGGCCAGATCGCGCAGGGCCTCGACGTCGCCCGGTTCGGCGAACTCGGCCAGCTCGTCGAGGTCGATGACGCCGATCTGGGCGGTCTTGGCCGCCTCTTCGAGCTGCTTGAGGAGCCGGTCGATCGTTTCGAGCTCCTCCTTGACCTCCAGGGCCTTGGGGATCGACATCGCCGTGCGCCCGGTGAACTCGTACTTGGCCGCCAGCTCGTCGATCTGGTACTTGTCGCCCAGCCGGTCGACCAGGTGGAGCAGTTGCCGGGCAAAGGTCTCGTGCTGGTCTTCGGCGCGATACCAGAGCCGCTCGAGGTCGTAGAGCTGCTCGTGCCGAAACGCCTGCTCGAAGCGTTTCTTGAGCGTCCGGGGGGGCGCAATCCGGCGGCCCCCATCGCGGTAGCGCGCGGCGGCCTCGGCCCGCACCCGGCCGGTCTCGTAGGTGGCCAGGATCTTCCGCTTGCGTTGGCGCAGCATCTCGATGAGCGCATCGAGGCTGGGCCCCAGCCCGGCGATCTGGCTGGGATCGATGCGCACGGCGCGGGCCAGGTCTTCGTCGCTCAGCTCGCGAAGGCTCCCGAAGGCCAGCATGTGCTCCATGGCTCCCGAGACCACGTCGGGCGGCGGCTGCGTGGGGCTCGGGATGTTCTTGGGGTCGTAGCGCTGATAGGTGTGGATGATGCCGCCGATCGGATTGCGCGTCGTCATCGTTCGTTCTATCCCTGGGCGTGCGCTACGAAGGCCGGAACAAGAGCGACGCCTTGAGGGCGACCTCGGGGAAGGCGAGCGGGCGCAGCGCGTCTTCGCCCCGCCGCGTTTGGCGGCTCCGGTAGCCGCTCGGCTGCGGGTCGCGGAAGACCTCGACGCAATCGTGGAGGGCGTCGACGACCCAGTAGTCGGCAATGCCCGCCTCGGCGTAGAGTTGGGCCTTCTCGCCCGTGTCCTGGGCCAGGCTGCTCTCGGCGACCTCGACCAACAGCAGCACGTCTTCCGGTTTCGGATGGTCCTGGAAGTAGTCCCTGGGAGCCAGCCATAGCACGTCGGGCTCCGGGGCGCTCTCCAGCGCCGGCAGCGTCAGCATCCCTCGGATGCGGATCACCGCGGAACCGCGCGGGAGAATCTCCATGCTTAACCGATTGAGCCTGTCGACCACCGCCCCGTGCCGGACTCCGATGGGCGCCATCTCGCATATCTCCCCCCGAAGGAGTTCGACACGCCGGCGGTGCTTGCCGTCGAAGACACCGGCCTCGGCCATCAACTCGTATTGCTCCAACGTGAAGCGCGTGACCACGCTCATCGTCATCCTCCGGTCCGGGGCAAAGGGAGCCGGTGCACGGTCAAAAGGATTCTAGGGGAAGGCGTGCGCCGGGTCAAACCGCTCGGCAGACGGCGGCCGGGCGCCGACGGAGCCCTACGGGAATCGCTCGTCAAACGAGACGACGTTGCATTTGAACCGTTGCGCGAGGGCTCGGATCAGGCAATCGCCCAGTTGCCGCGGCTTGCCGTCATGCGGCACTCGCTCGGCGACGCGCCGCGCGAGGTCCCAGTCGGCCAAGGTGATTCTGCCGCCATCGATGACTTCAAAGCGGGACAAGTACGCCCGCGCCAAGTCTAATTCGTGCCCCGACCTCGTTCCCGCCAGAAACTCAACCGCAACGGGGGTGACGATCGTCCGCGTTTGATGCAACGCAGCCAAGCGATCGGCCCAGTCGCAGGCGTCTTGTGTCGTCTTACTCGCCAGCTTTCTGCGCGAGCACCGGTGCCAATGGGCGATCAAGGCGCTTGTGTCGAAGAGCAACTTAGCCATGGAACACGGTCAACGCACTTCAAGGACGGCAAGGCGCTCCAGAATCGGCTTCCAGTTTTCGGCCAAGGCGCGGATGTTCGCGGCCATTTCGCGGCCGGAAAGCCGCCGCACGGCCAGCACGACGACGGAGCACCGCGCCCCCTGGGGTCCGTCGGCCAGTTGCCGGTGGAAGGGCCACAATTCGGCGTCCAGGCCCAACTCGATATCTGCCGCAGTCCGCCGAAGCCCCTCGACGAAGAACGCCTCGTTGTTCACGAACCATTCGGGCACTTGGCGCGGCTGCGCGGGGAGTTTGTCTCCCTCGCACCGCACATCAACGTACCACAGAAGCCGGGGGTCGTGGTCGCCTTCGTCTCCCGGTTCGAAGTAGTGCAACGCGTCGTCGTCGTCAACGGAAATCCCCGTCCGGCGGCCGCCGTCAAACCGCGCCTGATGGTAAAACGTGATACGCATGGTCTTCTCCCTCAAGGATCCTCCCGGCCCCTCACGGCACCTCGTACTCGATGCGGCCGCGGTGCTGCGCACGCGAGATCTTGTCCATGGCGTACAGGCCGGCCAGCACGAACTCGACGCACGAGGCGCGGACCGCCTCGTCGCTCGACGGGTTGACCTCGAACGCCTTTTCCCAGGCGGGGGGAACCCGCTTCAATCGCTCGGCGTAATGCGACGAGGGGAGCATGTCGCCGACCTCGATCTTCACGCCCCGCGAAAAGATCTCGCCGATCTCCTCCAGCCCGTGGCGGTCGACGTATTCCTGAAACACGTCGCGAATCGCCTCGGCGACGATCGCGTCGAGCACCTGGCGCTCCGACATCTGGTGGCTCGACATCATGTCGAGCTCGAGCTTTCCCAGCGACGAGGCGTACAGGTGGCCCAGATCGCTGATCCGCGGCACGCTGGGCCGCTCGCCGAGCACGGCGCCCCGCTGGCGCGCGCTGGCCACCATGGCGCGGTAGTTCGCGATGCTGAACCGGGCGCTCACGCCCGACTGCTGGTCGACGTACTTCGAGCGGCGGGCCGCCACGCTCATCTGCTCGATGATCTCGCTCATGAAGTAAGGCACGACGACGGGATACTCGCCGTCGAGTTCGATGCCGGCTTCCTGGCGGATGATCTCGATGCCCAGCTCGCGGTCGCGCGGGTAGTGGGTGTGGATCACCGATCCGATGCGGTCCTTGAGCTGGGGGATCACCTTGCCGCTACGATTGAACGTGGCCGGGTTGGCCGAGAAGAGGATTAGCACGTCGAGGTCGAAGCGCACGGGGTAGCCGCGAATTTGGACGTCGCGCTCCTCGAGGATGTTGAACAGGCCGACCTGGACCAGCTCGTCGAGTTCGGGCAGCTCGTTCACGGCGAAGATGCCGCGGTGCATGCGGGGAATCAGCCCGAAATGCAGGGCTTCTTCGGCCGACATGCTCGCGCCGCCGGCCAGTTTGGCCGGGTCGATCTCGCCGATGACGTCGGCGAACTTCGTGCCCGGGGCGAGCCGCTCGGCGTAGCGCTCTTCGCGGGGCCACCAGGCGATGGGAATCTCCTCCTCGGGAGTATCGGCCACCACCCGGCGACCCGGCGTCGTAATCGGCTTGAAGGGGTCTTCGTGGACCGGGATGCCGGGAACGTCGAGATACGGCACTTCGTCGTCGAGGAAGCGGGCGAGAAGCCGCATGAGCCGGCTCTTGGCCTGTCCCTTCTCGCCCAGGAAGAGTAGGTCGTGCCCCGCGATCAGGGCCACGTTGATCTCGGGGATGACCGTGTCGTCGAAGCCGACAATGCCGGGAAACAGCTCCTCGCCGTCGGCGAGCATGCGCATGAAGTTGTCGTAGATCTCCCGCTTGACGGACTTCGAGATCCAGCCGCTTTCGCGCAGCTCGCGGAGATTGGTCGGTCGTGCCAGGGTGGTGCTCATGAAATCGTATCGGTTGCCCGTTGAAATGCCACAGAACCCATGCCCCTCGGCTGGAGGGGCGCTCATGATGTCGCCTGTGCTGGTAATTGTAGACGGCGGCGCCCGGCGGCCAAGTTCGCGTTGTTTCGCAGCGGCTCCGCGACTCGGCCGCGGCGCGGGCGCATGCCGTCTCGCTTTCGCGGCATGGATGCCCGCGTGGTAGCGCGGGCGGGAAAGGACTTTCGCCAAGGTTTCGTCGTTTCCTATGCGCCGCCGGGCCAGTTCTTCGCCACTTCGATCCAGAAGGTCGTGCCCTCGGGCGGGCGGCTGGTGAAGCCGACGCGGCCGTGCAAATACCGTTCGCCCAGCAGCTTGATGCTATGCGTGCCGATTCCGCGACCGACGGCGTCCTTCGTGCTGAACGACCGCTGGAAGATCTGCATCTGCACGTCCAAGGACATGACGCCCTCATTGTGGACCTCGAAGGCGACCGCCTCGCCGCGCTCGGTGCCGTGGATCGTCACGGCGCCGCCGGGCGGCGTGGCCTCCAAGGCGTTGCGGAGCATGTTGCCGAGCACCCGGCCCAGCAGGCGCCCATCGGTGGTCAGCTCGCCGGGCCACAGCCGTCCGACGACGATTCGCCGGTCCTTGGCGACCTCGTCCGAGGCGTACACCGCGCGGATCCGCTCGACGAGCCCGGCGACCGGCACGGTCTGCGGGTCGACCTCGAGGTCGCCCGACTCGGCGAGCATGAGGTCGCGCTGCGCCTGGATTTCGTCGGCCAGTTGGTCGGTCAGCGCGCGGAGGCATTCGACGTGCTGGGAATCGCTCGCCGGACTCGGGCGCCGGCGACCGAGCAGCCGCACGAAGCTCTTCAGGGCCGTCACGGTGTTCATCACGTCGTGAAAGAAGACCCGCGTCAGCACGCCGAGGCGCTTGTAGTCGCTGATGTCTTCCAAGGCGGTAATGACGAACGACTCGCCCGCCACCTCGACTTCGGAGGCCGTGATGCGGAAGTCCATCGCGGCGGTTCCCTCCGAGGCTTGGCGGAGGATGCGGACTTCGCGGACGAGCTGCTCGCCCCGTTTCCGACATGCGAGAACGGCATCGACGGCGCCGCAGTAGGCGCAGCTTTCGGCCGTGCCGCACCCGTCGGGGCCTTCCTGGACGTGAATGCAGGCGAACACCTCGCCCGGGCGCTTGCCGATGACGTCGGCCAGCGGAGCGCGAATCGCGCGCTCCAGGGCCGCGTTGGCGGCCACGATCTGCCGCTGGCCGTTGAGCACGAGCACGATCGTGGGCATGGCGTCGAGCATGGCCCGGGCGAGCCCCACGTCGTCGAGGAGCCGCCGTGTTCGCTCGATCTCTCCGGGCGTGGCGCGACCGGCCGGGGCAAAGTACGTGTCGGGCCGGGAACCCCCGGAAATGGAAGATGGGCCGATGTGCACGGTCGGGTTTCTCGTTCGATCAGGTCGCCCCGCGCCTTGGTTCCCCCGGAGGACGGCAGCCGCGCCCGGGCCCTCCGACCCCAAACCAACAGTCTGGCCCATGTCGGCCTTCGGGTCAAACCGGGGGGCAGTCAAGGGAGATTCGCCCGATTCCTCCGCGTTTCGTCCGCCCCCTTGCCGGCAGCCGGCGTTTGTGGCAATCTGAAGGCGTCCCGCACCCTGCCCGTTCCGGTGTCGCCATGACTTCGAGAAAGTCGGTCGTCGACCGGGCCATCGCCTTCGACGATCCGCCGCGCGTGCCCCTCTGGTTCGTCAACGCCGACCAGGCCGAAGGCGATTGCATGGTCTACCACCTCTCGCGGAATCGCGAAAAGGGCCCGACGACGACCGTCAACGAGTGGGGCTACGAGCTCGAATCGGTCGGCGATGGGACCATGGGCCATCCGCGCCAGCCGCAACTCGGCGATCTCGCGATGGTCGAGTCGCTGGCCGCCCCGCCCCTGCGGGAAGACGACCGCATGGCCGCGGTGCCCGAGTTCTTCGAGCAGTGCGGCGATCGCTACCGGCTGGCCAGCCTCGACCTGAGCGGATTCACCGTGTACACGCTGCTGCGCGGGTTCGAGAACAGCATGGAAGACTTCCTGCTCGAGCCCGACCGTTTCGCCACGCTCATGGACCGCATCGTCGACTGGGAATGCGACGTGATGACCCTGGCCGCGCGGCACGGGTTTCACGGCATCCACTTTGCCGACGACTGGGGCACGCAGAGCGGCCTGATGATCTCGCCGGGGCTTTGGCGCCGGCTGTTCAAGCCGCGGTACGCCCGGCAGTTCGCCCGGGCCCACGCGCTGGGGCTTCACGTGTGGTTCCATTGCTGCGGCAACTTCGCCGCCATTGCCGGCGACTTTCACGAAATCGGCGTCGACGTGCTCAACGTGGCCCAGCCGAACGTCGTCGACGTCTCGGCGCTGGGCGAGCGCCTGCGGGGCAGGCAGTGCTTTTTGATGCCGATCAGCTACCAGACCGTCTCGATCGGCGGCACGGTCGAAGAGATCGAGGCCGAGGCCGAGCGGCTTTACCGGGCCCTGGGCGGCAAACGGGGCGGATTCATCGGCTACGTCGAAGAGTACGGTTGCATGGGCATGTCGGAAACGAATTACCGGGCATGCGCCCAGGCGTTTCGGAGGTTGACGGCGTGACGAAGCAAGGTCGAATCGGGGCTTTTCTCGCGGCTGCCATGTTTGCGGCAGGCGCCCGAGGCAGCGAGCCGGGGGCCGTGCCGGCCCTTCCGGACCAATACGTCGACAAGGTGGAACCGATGCCCGACCTCTGCCAGACCGACGAAGCCTTCGCGTCGCTGCCGTACGAGGGCAGGTACTGGTGCGGTCCGACGTCGCTGGCCAACGTGCTTCTCGTCATGGACGGCCGCGGCTACGCGAATCTCTTCGAGGGCGATCGGGAGTCGAAGCGCGACGTTCTGTCGCTGCTCGCGGAACTCGGCACGATGCGGTACATGCGCACCGGCAAGTCGGGCACGGGACCGGTGGCCGCCATGCAGGGAATCGGCGAGTACGTGCGCGACCGCGGCTACGACGCCGCGGTCGAATTCCGAGGATGGCGCCGCGCCGACGCATTCGGCACGGGCGAGGCGATCGATCCCGAGTGGCTTGCCCGCGGCGTGCTGGGCGACTCGAACGTCCTGTTGAACGTCGGCTGGTACAAGCACGATCGCGCGGAGGATCGCTACGCGCGGGTGGGCGGGCACTACATGACGCTGGCCGGCTACCGGCGCGACGGCGAGGGCCTCGTTTTTCTCATCCACGATCCGGCGCCGCGGAGCGGCCCCGGCAAGGTAACCCACGCGACGCGGCTCGTGCCGATCGGCGCGGGACGGCTCGCCCCGTGGAGGCAATACCCCGAGCGCAGCGCCGTGGGGCAGCTCCGTCTCGACGGCGTCGTCGTCAAGAGCACGGCCGACCTGGCTCTGCTCGACGGGGCGATCCGCTTCGAGCTTCACCGGGCGGGGTCGCCGCGGATCGATTCGCCGTGAGATCCAATTCGCGAAAGGGCCGGGAGATGGCGCCGGGGCGAAGAGGCCGCTCCGGAACGCGCCCGCTCAGATCTCCTTGGGCAGGCGGTGGCCCATCTTGTCGCGTTTCGTGGCCAGATAGCGGGCGTTCTCTTCGTGGATGGGGCCCACGATGGGCACCTGGTCGACCACCTCGAGATCGAAGCCGCCGTAGATGAAGGCGTCGGTCTTTTTCGGGTTGTTCGTCAGCAGGCGGACCCGCGACAGCCCGAGGTCCTTCAGGATCTGGATCCCCACCCCGTAGTCGCGGCTGTCGACTTGATGCCCCAGGGCCAGGTTGGCCTCGACCGTGTCGAGCCCCTGATCCTGAAGCCCGTAGGCCTTGATCTTTTCGACCAGTCCGATGCCGCGTCCTTCCTGGGGCAGGTAGACCAGAACGCCGCCCCCTTCGCGCCCGATCATTTCCAGGGCCATGTGCAGTTGGTCGCCGCAGTCGCACCGCAACGAGGCCAGCAGGTCGCCCGTGAAACACGACGAGTGCAGGCGCACCAGGGGGGCCTGGGGCTCGACGACCCGGGCGGGCTCTCCGACGATCACGGCGATGGGCTGTTGGTCTTCGTAACGCACGCCGTAGACGACGATCCGCCCCTCGCCGTAGCGCGTGGGCAACTCGGCCTCGGCCAGGCGGTAGACGAGCTTCTCCCGCTGGCGTCGATAGCGAATCAGGTCTTCGATCGTGATGATCTCGATGTGGAACTGCTGGGCCAACTCGTAGAGTTCGTTTCGGGTGGCCCGATTGCCGCTGTCGTTGAGAATCTCGCAAAGGACTCCGGCGGGCTGAAGCCCGGCGAGCCGGGTCAAGTCGACCGTGCTCTCGGTATGGCCGGCGCGGCGCAGGACGCCCCCCTCTTTCGCAACGAGGGGAAACAAGTGGCCCGGCCGCACGAAATCGCCGGGCTTGCTCGCCGGGTCGACGATGGCCCGGATCGTGGTCGCACGCTCCTGGGCGGTAATGCCGGTGCGGCAAGTGCGGTGATCGACCGGGACGGTGAATCCGGTCCCCAGCGGGGCCGTGTTCTGCTCCACCATAGGGGGGAGGTCGAGCCGCTGGCAAACCTCGGGGAGGACGGGCATACAGAGCTGCCCCCTCCCGTGGGTAATCATGAAGTTCACGATCTCGGGAGTGACCTTTTCGGCCGCGCAGATGAAATCGCCTTCGTTCTCGCGGTTTTCATCGTCCATGACGATGACGATTTCGCCTCGGGCAATCGCTTGGACGGCCGCCTCGATCGTCGATAGTTTTTGGGTCACGCTGTGGTCTCCGACTCGGCGTCACGGGGCTGGGGAACCCCTTTTCGACCAGCGCCCAGCCGTTTTTCCGCTCTGGAGGGGTCGATTCCCGATTGGGCTCGCCCGGTCGTTTGTCAGGGCCCGGCCGATCGGGTAGGATAGGGCCGACCCATCCATTGTAAGCCTTGGAAGTGCCTGTTTCTACGGGCAGACCGAGCTTGTTGTCGAAGGAGATTGCGATTATGGCGAGTCGTGTCAGTCGGCGTCAGTTTCTGAAGCGTTCGGCCGCGGCCGGGTCGGTGTTGGCGGTGGGCGGCGTGCTCCGCGGCCGGGCCCGCGGCGGAGAGTCGCCCAACGAAAAGTTGAACGTCGCGGTGATCGGCGTCGCCGGCCGCGGGGCGGGGAACCTGGGCGGCGTCAGCAGCGAAAACATCGTGGCGCTGTGCGACGTCGACGACAAGCGTCTCGACGGGGCGGCGGCCCGTTTTCCCGACGCGAAGAAGTACAACGACTATCGCAAGATGCTCGACGAAATCGCGGGCCAGATCGACGCGGTCGTGGTGAGCACCCCCGACCACACCCACGCGGGACCCGCGGTCATGGCCATGAAGATGGGCAAGCACTGCTACTGCGAGAAACCCCTGGCGCACAACGTGGCCGAATCGCGGATCATGGCCGAGGTCGCCGCGGCCAACAACCTGGCCACCCAGATGGGTACGCAGATCCACGCGGGCGACAACTACCGTCGGGTCGTCGAGATGATCCAGGCGGGGGCGGTGGGGCCCGTGCGGGAGGTTCACGTGTGGTGCGGCAAGGGTTGGGGGGGAGGCGAGCGCCCGACCGAAACGCCGCCCGTCCCCGAACACCTCCACTGGGACCTGTGGCTTGGCCCGGCCCCGTATCGTCCGTACCATCCCATTTACGTGCCGGCCAACTGGCGGCGGTGGTGGGACTTCGGCAACGGCACCTTGGGCGACATGGCATGCCACTACATGGACCTGCCCTTCTGGGCGCTCAACCTGCGCCATCCCACGACGATCGAGGCCGAGGGGCCGCCGGTTCATCCCGAGACGTGTCCGCTGAAGCTGATCGTGCGCTACGAGTTTCCCGCGCGCGACGAAATGCCGGCGTTGAAGTTCACCTGGTACGACGGCGAAAATAACCGGCCGCCGATCCTGGAACAGAACGGCATGCCTCCGTGGGGCTCGGGCGTTCTTTTCGTGGGCGACGAGGGCATGCTGCTGGCCGACTACGGCCGCCGCCAGTTGTACCCCGAGACGAAGTTCGCCGACTACCAACCGCCCGAACCGACCATTCCCGCCTCGATCGGGCACCACCAGGAGTGGATCGCCGCCTGCAAGACGGGCAGCCCCACCACCTGCAACTTCGACTATTCGGGCGCGCTGGCCGAGGCCGTCCTGTTGGGCAACGTGGCCTATCGGACCGGCGAGAAGCTCGAATGGGACGCCAAGGGCCTCAAGGCCGTCAACTGCCCCGATGCCGACCAGTATCTCCGGCGTGCCTATCGGGCCGGCTGGGAGCTTTAGCGCGGATTCTTCCGGACCGTTTCGTCGTGCCGCTTTGAAACGGTCTTTTGGGGTGAGTCCTTCCGGCTGAAGCCGGTACTACGAACGCGGATGAACCATCCGCGTTGGGGTTTCGTTCGCGCCTTATGTGCCCCACGTTCGAGTCTTGCGCAGCAGCCCCCGGGGCGTGTGGGCGTTCCGCGTTCGCGCCGGATTGAAACCGGGCTGACAGGCCCCGGGGCCGAGTGCGGGCGAGATGGGATTGACGAAAGCGCCGGGACTTCGGACTAGAAGAACCCGCCGCCCATGCCGCCGCCCATGCCGCCCCCCATGCCCCCCATGCCACCGAAGCCCCCGCCGCCACCCATGCCGCCGCCCAGGCCGCCGAAGCCTAGGCCTCCGGTGCCGCCTCCGGTGCCTCCGCCCTCCCCCGTGGCATAGTTGAAGGTGTTGACTTCTCCAATGCCCGAGAAGAACGGCGCCGGGGCAATCCGCACATAGCGCCGGTCGGCGGAGATCACGGC
>Ga0334892_1001175_pt1 | contig 23937 bp, 19 predicted proteins | sample GraSluR3_MG_4_FD_207213 | JGI IMG/M metagenome (GOLD analysis project Ga0334892, IMG submission 207213) | Sludge microbial communities from methane-producing bioreactor in Wageningen University, Netherlands - Granular Sludge_15_04-R3 | ecosystem: Engineered > Bioreactor > Anaerobic >...
GTGGACGGTACCACCGTCCGCATCACCGCTGGTGGCTCCTATCGCGTCAGTGGTACCATGGAGGATGGGCAGATCATCGTCGATGTCCAGGGCAAGGAGGAGGTCTATCTCGAGCTCGCCGGCGTGCACCTGACCTCCGCCCACAGCGCGCCCATCTATATCCTCGATGCCCAGGCCGTGGTGCTCACCCTCGCCGAGGGCACCGAGAACTATCTCGCCGACGGAGAGACCTATATCCTCGATGACCCCGAAGCTGGCGAGCCCGACGCTGCTATCTGGAGCAAGACGGATCTCCTCATCAACGGCAGCGGCGCGTTGATCGTGGACGCTCGCTATCGCCACGGCATCGTGAGCAGGGACGATCTCACCATCGCTGATGCCGATATCACCGTCAACGCGGCCGGTCATGGCATCCGGGGACGCGACTCTCTTGTAATCACGAACGCGATCATCACGATCGATGCCGGTGAGGATGGGCTCAAATCCAACTATGATAAGGATCCGGAACGAGGATTCGTTTCCATCGATGGCGGGGTTATTCAGATCATCGCGGGCCAAGATGGCATCCAGGCCGAGAGCAGCGTCCTTATCCGCAACAGCGATGTTACCATCGTCTCAGGCGGAGGGAGCACAGATAGCAGCCAAAGAGTGACCGCCTTCCGTGATCCGCGCACCGGAGGAGCGGTGGCAAGTGACGACACCCCGAGCACAAAGGGTATCAAGGCCCGCGTGGATCTGACGATCGAGGGGGGCACGATCCGCATCGATGCGCTGGACGATGCGCTCCATTCCGATGGCACCCTCACCATCAACGACGGCGAGTTCACCCTGGCCACGGGCGACGACGCCATCCATGCCGATGACACCATCGTCATCAACGGCGGCAGCATCGCCGTCACCCGCTGCTATGAAGGTATCGAAGCGCCGGTGATCACCATCAACGCTGGTCAGATCCACATCGTGGCCAGCGACGATGCCATCAATGCCGCCTCCGGCAACGCCGGCGGTGGCATGCCGATGGGCGGGCGACCGGGCCAGGGGGGAGCCGGCTTTGACAGCGGTAACCGTCTAGAGATCCACGGCGGATACATCGTGGTGGATGCCGGCGGCGACGGCGTGGATGCCAATGGCTCCATCCTCATGACCGGGGGCACGCTGATCGTGAACGGCCCGACGGTGAATATGCAAGGTGCTCTTGACTATGACCAGAGCTTTACCATGACGGGCGGCTTCCTTGTCGCGGTGGGTAGCGCTGGTATGGCTCAGGCGCCCGATGCGTCGTCAACCCAGTACGCCGTCATCATCAACCTCCCATCGATGCTCGCCGCTGGCACCCGGGTCCACATCGAGGGCGATGATGGCGGCGCCCTCACCTTTGTGCCGTCCAAGCAGTACCAGTCCGTGGTGCTATCCTCGCCCGAGCTGGAACGCGGCGTCACCTATACGGTGTATACCGGGGGCAACGCCACCGGCACGGTGACCGACGGCGTGTACACCGATGGCACCTATACGCCGGGCACTCAGGCTGCCAGCTTTACCATCTCGGAAATAGTCACACGCGTGGGGACCGCAGGCGGCGGCATGACCGGTCGGGGAAGGAGGTAGCCGCTGACGGGCCCCACCTGCCCGCAAACGTCACGCGCAGAAGCCTCACACACACCCGCCGCAACGTGACCTGTCTGGCCGCGTTGCGGTGGTGGGTTGAGCCAACCTGTTCGCTACTCGTCTCCGTTGCGTCAGGCATCGCGGCGGTTGCCACGGTGGACGGTGTGCCCGCAGGTGGTCCGGTTCCTGGATCAGGAGCCCCGCCGCCCAGCTCCACATCCTTGACAGCTCCTATCCGGTCGTCTATAATAGAACAAAAGTTCTATACAGGAGAACCCGATGCGTGTTTGGTCCTTTTCCTGCTTTCGCACCACTGGCCCAGCAGTCCGCACCCGGACTGCTGGGCGCCACCTTGCTTTTCCGGTCCCCGGACCCCGGCCCATACTTTTTCTGCGGAACGAACCCATTTTGCACCGCCCGCTTGCTCCCTGCCCCCGCCTCGATTATCATCTTTGTAGCGTCGCACACCACGGAGGATCCCCTCATGGATGCTGCTGTCGCCGTCCTCGCCGCTTTGGTGGGCTCTTTCGCCTGTCGCGCGCTGCGTTCACCTGAGGGGGTACAGCACGCGAGACGTGCCCCCATCTCACATGACGAGGAGGAAATCCCATGAGCGACATCGCTATCGTCACTGATCGGGGGGCTGACCTGACGCCCGAGCAGCAACGTGAGTACGGTGTCACCGTGGTGCCGCTGATCGTTCGGTTCGGCGAAGAGGTCATCCTGGACGATGGTTCGCTCAGCGCCGATGACTTCTGGCGTCGCGTAGAGAGGGACGCGTCGCCCCCAGAGACGTCACAGCCCTCCGCCGGCATGTTCGAGAAGGCCTTTGCCCCCCTGGTCGCCGCCGGTCGCCATGTGCTCTGCCCGCTCATTACGGGCAAGATGAGCGGCACCTGCAACGCTGCCCACGCCGCCGCACAACGTTTCCCGGGGCAGATCACCGTGTTCGATACCCGCTCGCTGTCGCTGGGGCAAGCGTTCCAGGTGTTGGCGGCGGCGACTGCAGCGCGACAGGGGGTTTCGTTGGACGCGATCATCCAGATGCTGGAAGGGATGCGGGCCCGAAGCCACCTCCTGATCGCCCTCGATACCGTCGAGTACCTGAAGCGGGGTGGGCGCGCAGGCAAGGTCATGCCCCTCCTGGACCGGGTGGCTCGAGCGCTGAACATCAAACCCTTGCTGCGTTTGGCCGACGGCGAGTTCCAGGTGGTAGGAGCGGCGCGGTCGATGGCCAAAGCAGTGCGCAAGATCACCGAAGAGTTCGCGGCGCTGGCCCCTGCCGAGGCATTGGCGGTCGTGCACACCCGCCGATCTGAGGAGGCGGCCGCGCTGGCTGATCTGCTGGCGCCCGCAGTGGGCCTGCCCCGCGACGCAACGCTGATTACCGAGGCGGGGCCGGCTCTATCGGCACATGCGGGCCCGGGCACCATGGCAGCGGCCATGATCGCGCGCCCCGCCTAGATGGGGTGCGCAGCTCCTCTGGCGCTCTCCTACGCATCGGCCAGCACGCCTTGCGCTATCCTCCGCTCAGAGGACGCGGCTTGCTGCCAACCCTCCTTTATGGTACACTCGCTCCGCTCGAAGGAGTGAGGAATATCCATGCGAAAGCACGCACAAAAACTGTTCCTGGCGTTGGTGGCGTTGCTCGTTCTGACGGTGCCCACGTTGGCGCAGCCGGTTCAGCAGCAGGTAGCCGTCCAGATCACCTCCCCCGAGATGGGCGCCGAGGTGCGCGGCCTGGTTCCCATCATCGGGTCGGCCTCGGTGGAGCCGTTCCAGTTCTACAAGATCGAGTATGGGATCGGCTCTTCGCCCAGCCAGTGGGCGCTGATCGGTTCGCTGCGGGAGACGGCTGTCATCAACGGGCAGCTCGAGGTGTGGGATACCAACACCGTCCCCGACGGCGTATACACGCTACGCTTGCAGGCCGTCAAGACCGACGGCAACTATGAAGAGTTCCAGGTCCGCGGGGTGGTGGTAGCTAATACACGACCAACCTCCACGCCTACACCAGAGGTGACCGAGACGCCCAGCCTCGAAGAGCAGCCGCCGCAACAACCCCAGCAGGGGGGGGCTACGGCGACCCCTGCCTTGCCCGAGCCGACAGCTACGACGCGGGTCATCGCGCCTCAGGATCCTATCTCTGGTGCAACGCCTACGCCGACGCTCAGCGTGCCCAACCAGAGTGTGCTGCCCGTCGACCCCGAAGGCTGGGATCAGGCTTTTCTGCTGGGTGCGGCATCCATGGGGGCGGTCTTTCTCCTGCTCGGGCTGCTGTTTGCCATTCGCAGCCTGCTCTGAGAACGCGCGCCCGCAAGTCCGATACGCCCTTGACGGGGGCTAGTCATCGCGATTAGCCCCTTCTTTTGTGTTGTGAGGTTCTGTCGCATGCCCTACCGTGGCTTGTCCGAGATGGATACCGATCGCACCATGATCGTCGGCTTGGGGAACCCAGGCGAGCGCTACGAGCAGACCCGGCACAATGTCGGCTTCTGGTGCGTGGATCGCCTGGCCGAGGAATGGCGCGCCGATCGAGAGCGGCGTCGTTTCCGCGCGTTGGTCCGCGAGGCAGGTGTCGGCGCTCATCGGCTGGTTCTGGTCAAGCCGCAAACCTACATGAACGACAGCGGCGATGCCGTGGGCCCCGCGGCCCGCTGGTTCAAGGTGCCACCGGATCGGCTCCTCGTCATCCATGATGACCTGGACCTGCCCGTGGGGCGCGTGCGCTTTCGCCAAGGCGGCAGCAGCGGCGGCCATCGCGGCGTCGCCTCCATCATGGAGCATCTGGGGAGCGACGGGTTCCTGCGGCTGCGTATCGGCATCGGCCGCCCGCCATCTGACGAGGCGGTGGACTATGTTCTTTCTCGCTTCTCTCGTGAGGAACAAGCGGTCGTGGATCGCATCTTGGGTGCGGCGTCGGCCATGGTGCGCTGTGTGCTGGAAGAGGGCATCGCTGAGGCGATGAACCGCTACAACGGGCTGGATGCCGCAGCCGACAGCGATCGCTGAACGGCGGGATGCGCAGATGCTTGGTGGGCTAATCCAGATCCTACGCCGCAGCGAGGTGTATCCATCGCTGCTGGCTGCCCTGCGCGCGCGTCAGGAAAGCGCTGATCCGCTTGCCATCGGCGCGATCCGCGCAGCTTGGCCTGCCCTGGTCGGAGCGCTCTGTCAGGATTGGCCTGCCCCGATCGTGTTGGTGGCCGCCAACCCCGAAGAGGCGCGCCGCCTGCGCGACGAGGTCGGGCTTTGGCTCGGTAATGGCCGACCGATCCTCGCCCACCCCGCTCCCGACCACCTCTTTTACGAGCCCGACGCTTGGGCGCGCGACACGGTGGTCGAGCGGGCCGGGGTTCTGGATAGCCTGGCTCGTTTTCGTACCGCCCATCTGGCGCCCCTGGTGGTGACCTCGGCTTGGGCCACCATGACTCGGACGGTCCCCCCCTTGGTGTTCCGCCGTGCGACGCTGCATCTCACCCCTGGCGAGCTCCATCCCCAGCACGAACTGCTAGTTCGGCTGGTGGGCCTGGGCTATGAACTGGCTGCCGTGGTGGAGGAGCCGGGTACCTTTTGCCAGCGAGGCAGCGTGGTGGATGTCTACCCACCTAACTGGCCCCAGCCGCTGCGGATCGACTATTTCGGCGACGAGATCGACTCGTTGCGCCTCTTTGATCCTGCGACCCAACGCTCTCTTGAGCGGCTCCAGGAGGCGATGGTGGCGCCTGCCGCCGAGGCCATGCCCGCCCATGGGGCCGCCGCCGCCCATGCCCTGCGGAATACCGACCTATCGGGCTGCGACGAGGGCACGCAGGCGACCTATGGCGAACTGGCTGACGCGCTATCGGAGGGCCGAGGCTGGCAGGGCCTGGAGCGATACCTGGCCTACCTATACCCTCGCCCAACGACTTTGCTCGATCACCTTCCCCAGGGCAGCCTGGTGCTGCTGTCTGACCAGGCGGCCACCGGTGATGCCGTCCTGCGGCTCGAGAACCAGGCGCAGGCGTTGCGAGCCGAGATGGTGGCCGCGGGCAAGCTGCCCGGCGATGTGCCGCTGCCGTACCTGCCTTGGCAACCCTTGACCGCTGCCCTACGATCTGCGGGAGCCGTCGAGTTGGGGTCCGGCACGGGAGAGAGCGTCGCCATCCTGCCCGAGGATCTGTTCCAGCCCGCGCCGCGATTAGGAGGTCACCTGCGCGACATGATGGGTGCGCTGGCCGAGATGCGCCTAGATGGTCGGCGGGTCGTGGCCGTCACCCGTCAGGCCAACCGCGTCTCCGAGATGCTCAAGGAGCTGGATCTCTACGTGTCCCCCGTGCATGCCCTGGAGCAGCCGCCCGCTGCCGGAACGCTCACGCTGGTGGATGACGCTGCGTCAGAGGGATGGACCTTTGTCCCTGGGCGGACGGTTCTGCTCACCGATGCCGAGCTCTTTGGCTGGGTTCGCCTGCGCCGCCAGGCCCCGCCGCGCCCGCGCCGCGCCGCACCAGAGACGCCGTACGCTGATCTGTCGCCTGGCGACTTGGTCGTGCATATGGAGCACGGCATCGGCGTGTTCCGCGGGATGGTGCGCAAGACGTTGGGCGCCGTGGAGCGGGAATACCTCGAGCTGGAGTACGCCGAGGGCGATCGCCTGTTCGTGCCGATCCAGCAGACCGACCGCGTCAGCAGGTACGTAGGGGGCTCCGGCACGCCTCCGTCGCCGCACCGCCTGGGCAGCGCCGACTGGCGTGTGGCTCGCGAGCGGGCGGCTCGCTCGGTGCGGGCGCTGGCCATCGACCTGCTGGAGCTCTACGCCGAGCGCGAGGTGGCCCAAGGCTATGCGTTCTCGCCCGACACCGTCTGGCAGCACGAGCTGGAAGCCTCCTTCCCTTACCAGGAGACGGCCGACCAGGAAAGGGCCTTGGTCGAGGTCAAGGAGGATATGCAGCAGCCGCGGCCGATGGATCGGCTGATCTGTGGCGATGTGGGCTATGGCAAGACCGAGGTCGCCCTGCGCGCCGCCTTCAAGGCCGTGATGGACAACAAGCAGGTGGCCGTGCTGGTGCCCACCACGGTGCTGGCGCAGCAGCACTATTACACGTTCCGTCGGCGCTTGCAGGCCTATCCCGTGACGGTCGAGATGCTCTCGCGGTTCCGTTCCAAGGCGGAGGCGCGGCAGGTGATCGATGACCTGGCGGCCGGCAAGGTGGATGTGGTCATCGGCACCCACCGCCTGCTCTCCAGGGACGTCGCGTTTGATGATCTGGGGCTGGTGATCGTCGATGAGGAGCAGCGCTTTGGCGTGGGCCACAAGGAGCAGCTCAAAGAGATGCGCCGTGAGGTGGACGTGCTAACGCTGACCGCGACGCCCATCCCCCGCACCTTGCACTTGGCTCTGGGCGGCGCCCGCGATATGAGCATCATCGACACGCCGCCAGAGAACCGTCTGCCCATCCGCACCTATGTGGCGCCTCGGGAACGCGGCCTGGTGAAGCGGGCCGTCCTGCGCGAGCTCGACCGCAACGGCCAGGTCTACTATGTGCACAACCGCGTGCAGGACATCTACCGCGTCGCGGAGACGTTGCGCGAGCTGGTGCCCGAGGCGCGTCTCTTGATCGGGCACGGCCAGATGCCCGAGGACGACTTGGCCCGGGTGATGCTGGCCTTTGCCCAGGGCGAGGCGGACGTGCTGCTATGCACCACCATCATCGAGAGTGGCCTGGATATCCCCAACGTGAACACGCTGATCATCGATCAGGCCGAGCGATTCGGCCTGTCGCAGCTCTACCAGCTACGTGGGCGGGTGGGCCGTGGCGTCGAACGGGCCTATGCGTACCTCTTGCATACGCCCAATCGCCCGCTCTCGGAGGTGGCGTTAGCGCGCTTGCGTACCATCCAGGAGGCGTCGGCGTTGGGCGCGGGCTTTCAGGTGGCCATGCGCGACATGGAGATCCGTGGCGTCGGCGACATTCTCGGTGCGGAGCAGCACGGGCATATCGCCGCTGTGGGGTTTGACCTGTATGCGCGTCTGCTGCGGGAAGCGGTGCGGGCCATGCACCAGGACGGCGATGATGGCAGGGCCTCGTTGAGCGCTCGCGCCAAGGTGGCGGTGGATGGCGTTCTCCAGGATGTGGGGCCGTCGGTAGAGCTGCCCCTATCCGGGTATCTGCCCGAGGGGTATATAGCCGATAGCTCGTTACGGCTGCGGCTGTACCGCCGCATGGCCGAGCTGCGGGCGCTAGACGAGATTGGTGCGCTGGAGCACGAGCTTCAGGACAGGTTCGGGGCCCTGCCAGAGGTGGTCAGCAACCTGGTCTATCTGCTCAAGATCAAGGCGCTTTGTCGGGACGCCGGCGTCAAGGGCGTGGCGGTGGAGCGTGACCAGGTCGCTCTGAGCAGCAATCGTCCCCTGACAGCGGCCGAGATACAACAGGTGCAAGGGCTGGGATTGCCGGCCCGCGCCCAAGGCGGGCGCATCTGGCTGGCCATGAACCGGGACTGGCGGCGCAACCTCGTGCGCCTGCTTGAGCTCTTCGCGGGGCGAGGCGCCCGCTCCGACAGCTAGTCGTCCGCGTCAGAGCGCTGGGCGACCCCACGGAGGATCACCAACGCGCCCACGCCGATCAGAGCTAGCGGCCCAACCCAGCGAAAGATGCCGCCAAAGGCCGAGGCAAAGACGAAAAAGAACAGCAGCCCCGATCCCCCAACGATGCCGGCGGCCACCAGGAGACCATCGGATCGGTGCCCCAGGTAGTACATTGCCAGCAGCCCAAGACCTACCGCGATCGGTTCCAGCGCCCAGGAGTAGGCCCAGCTATCCCAACGGCCCGTCAAGTTCTGAGTCTGGAGCATGAGGCCGTTCACCAACAAGATGATGCCAGGAACAGCTAACCCGGCTAGCTCTTTGCGCCGATCCCACCAGATGGCGATGGGCAACAGAAAGGCGATGCCTGCCAGGGCGATGATCAGCGGCCAGAAGGCGCCCCAGCCAGTGTTGAACCTGGTCGCCAGCTTGAGCAGCGGGCCACTGCCTTGGGCCAACAAAAAGAACAGCCCGAACAGCACTAGCAACGTACCTACATAAACGGAACCCTTGTGGCGCATCTATGCTACCCCCTGTTGCGCTCTCGTGTCACGGTCTATACGTCATGTGCGCGGGAAGGTAGCGCTTGGTCACGATGCCTCGTCGGAATCCGCGCCGTCACCAGCGGTGCCGCCGTCCTGGTCTGCGGGCTCGCCCAACACCAGCGGCAGAACCTGGCTCATGTGCTTGACGAAAACGAACTTGATGCCGCGACGTAGCGCCGTCGGCACCTCGCTGGTGTCAGCCCGGTTATCCTCGGGCACGATCATGGTGCTCAGCCCGGCCCGCCGCGCCGCCAGCGCTTTTTCGCGAACGCCGCCGATGGGCAGAATGTGGCCTCGCAGCGTCACCTCGCCTGTCATGGCGACATCGTGCCGTATGGGGCGATCCGTCAGCGCCGAGAGCAGCGCCACCGAGATGGTCACCCCAGCGGAGGGACCGTCCTTGGGGACGGCGCCCTCGGGGACGTGCAGGTGTATGTCGACCTTGTCAAAGTCCAGGTCGTCAAAGCCATATTCCTCCGCCAGGGTTCGCACATAGCTGAGGGCGGTCTGGGCCGATTCCTGCATCACGTCGCCAAGCTGGCCTGTAAGCTGGACCGAGCCCTTGCCCGGCAGCACCGAGACCTCGATGAGGAGCGTGTCGCCGCCCGCCTCTGTCCAGGCCACGCCGGTGGCCACGCCGACCTGATCCTCGTCCGAAAGCAGCCCTTTGGAGTAGCGCGGCGGCCCCAGATGCCGTGTGATGGCGCGACGGGTGATCCGCTGAGGGATCGTCTTGTGCTCGGCGACGCGGCGGGCCACCTTGCGGCAGATGTTGGCGATCTCGCGATCGAGGTTGCGAACGCCGGCCTCCTCGGTGTATTCGCGGATGAGCATGGTCAGCGCCCCGTCCGAGAACTGGAGCTGGTTCAGCCCGTTCTGTTCCAACTGGTGGGGGATCAGGAACTGGCGCGCGATTTGGACCTTTTCCTCCTCCATGTACCCAGGAAAGTGGATCACCTCCATGCGATCCTCGAGGGCCTCGGGGATTGGGGAGAGCAGGTTGGCGGTGGTGATGAACAGCACCTTGCTGAGATCGAACGCTACCTCCAGGTAGTGGTCCGAGAAGGCATAGTTCTGTTCGGGGTCTAGCACCTCGAGCAGCGCCGATGCGGGGTCGCCGCGAAAATCCAGCCCCAGTTTATCCACCTCGTCCAGCATAAACACGGGGTTCTTGGTGCCGGCGCGGCGCATGGTCTGGATGATGCGGCCGGGCAACGCTCCGACATAGGTGCGGCGGTGGCCCCGAATCTCGGCCTCGTCGCGGATGCCGCCCAGGCTAACCCGCACAAAGCGGCGGCCCAACGCCTCAGCGATCGACCGCCCAAGCGAGGTCTTGCCCGTGCCAGGGGGCCCGACAAAGCAGAGGATCGGGCTCTTCATCTTGTCGCCCGCCAACTGCCGGACGGCCAGATGCTCCAGGATACGTTCCTTGGCCTTGGGGAGGCCATAGTGCGAGCCATCCAGCAGCTTGGCGGCCTTGGTGATGTCCAGTTGGTCTGCGGTGGCTTCCTCCCAGGGCAGCTCGATCAACCACTCCACATAGGTGCGGATCACGCTCACCTCGGGCGCAGCCGAGGACATGGCTGCCAGGCGGGAGAGTTCCTTTTCAGCGCGCTCACGTACCTCGTCGGGCATCTTGGAGGCGTCGATGCGCTCTCGGAGCTGCTCGATGTCCTGCAGGTGCGGGTCCGTTTCTCCTAGCTCTGACTGGATGATGCGCATCTGCTCGCGCAGGAAATACTCGCGCTGGCTGCGATCGACCTCTTGCTGGACCTGGTCGTGAATCTGGTTCTCCAGCTCGAGCACGTCGAGCTCCTCGCCCAGCATCACGCTGATCCGCTGCAAGCGCTTGTCGCAGTCAGCGATCTCGAGCAGCTCTTGTCGCTCGCTGATCTCTAGCTCCAGGATCGACGCGATCAGATCCGCCAGCCAACCGGGCTCATCGGCGTTCATGGCGGCGATGTAGGCGTCATCAGGGAGGGTGCGGCTGTATTGGACGACTTTCTCAAAGAGGGCCAGCACCGCCCGCATCAAGGCCTCGGTGGTGACATTGTCCTCACCCGTCTCTTCGATAGGCGTCACGGTAGCCAAAAAGTAGGGCTCTTCCTGGAGCCTTTCAACAATGCGCACACGTCGCTGGCCTTGAACCCAGATGCTGGTGGTCCCGTCGGGCATGCGCAGCATCCGGCCGATAACTACCTCGGTGCCGACGCTGTACAGATCCTCAAAGGTCGGCTCCTCGATATCGTCGTCCTTTTGCGCTATCACCACCACGCGCTGGTTGGTTTCCATGGCGGCGTGAATGGCGCGGACGGACGGGTTCCGCCCGACGAACAGCGGCGCGACCATGTGCGGGTAGAGCACCGTGTCACGCAGCGGGAGGATCGGAAACTGGGCCTGCTCGAAAGCTTCGCTGGGCGGGATCTCCTCGCCCAGCCAGTCATCGAATAGGTTCGCGTCGGAGTGGTTTGGCTCTGCCATCCGGCGTAACTGCCTCCATCTAGGTGCCGCTCTTGTGCATCGGCGGCTATGTTAGGCTCTCTTGCTCGTCATGGGAATAGGTGACCCAGGTGTCGGGCGATTCCCAGACCTCGACCTCGCGGAGCGTGACTCCCTCCAGCCTGCCCGCCAGCTCGCTATAGATGACGCGGGCGATGTTCTCTGCACTGGGGTTGATCTGATCAAACGGCGACACCTCATTGAGGTGGTGATGATCGTAACGCTCCAGGATAGCATCCAGGGCACTCTTGACCTCGCAAAAGTCGATGGCCAACCCCAGATCATTGAGCTGCACCGATTCCAGGCACACCACCACCTGGTATCGGTGCCCGTGCACGTTCTCACATTTGCCGTGATAGCCCCGTAGCGCGTGGGCGGACTCGAAATGGCGACGGACGTTGACGCGGTACAAGGAAACGCCCCTTTCAGAGTTCCAGAGATTGGGCGGCTGCATAATAGAGCACAAGGCCATTGGCTGCAAAACATGCGCGCCGAGATGCACATTTCCGAGTCGAGAGTTGTGTTCCGAGCCTCGCGCGCGGTATAATCGGCCGAACCGACAGGATGGAGGGCACGATGGGCGCATTTGAGATCGACCTGAACCGCTATCGAGTGGTGGACCTATCCTTTGAGGTGGTGCCGGGAGCCAGCCAAGATCGCTATTTTGAGATCGAGCCGGACCTGCTGGCCGATCGCGCGACCATGCATCACGTCCGCACCCATACCCATGTGGGCACCCATGTGGAAGTGGACGCGCACTTTTTCGAGGGTGGACGCGATGTGACGGCCTATGACCTGGCGGCGTTTATGGGGCGCGCCGTGCTCCTAGACGTGCCTGATGCCACCGAGATGCCGCTGATGGTCCCCACGGTGCTCGACGAACTGCTAGGCGACATGATCCAGGCGGGTGACATTGTCATCTGCCGCAACTCGGACCCGCACAGCCTCTCCGGCGCGGTGCCCCACCCCTCGTGGACGCCCGAGGGCGCCGCATGGCTGGTGCAGCACGCCGTCAAGATGGTGGGCATCGATCAGGCGTTCCGCCTGGGCGTGGATATCGAGGCCGGGAGAGAGCTGCATCGCATCTACATGGGGGCGGGGGGCACGTTGGTAGAGTTCCTGGCCAACCTGGACGCGTTGCAGCGCGATGTGTTCTACTTTATGGCGTTGCCCTATCGCTGCGCCGTCATTGACAGCGGCTGGGCGCGCGCCATCGCCATCGAGGAGCGCTAGCGGAACCCAGGGCGGGCGCGGACCGTCCCAAGCGTAACGATTTCACAAGCAAGAGGAGCGGGGATGAGGGTATCGTTGCTCTACCCGGGCATCATTGGCAAGGGCTGGGCCAGCATCGGTCAGGGGATGGACTCGGGCTGGATCAGCCACGGGCTGGCCATCCTGGGCGCGTGCGCCAAACGAGCGGGCCACGAGGTCGACCTGCTTGATCTGCGGGCCCTGCGCGGCTGGCAGCACCTCCGCGAGGAGCTGGCGCAGCGCAAGCCCCAGGCCGTCGCCGTCACCATCATGAGTGTGGACTATAACCCCGCCATGCAGGCACTGGAGATCGTCCGTGAGGTCGATCCGAGCATCGTCACCATGGTGGGCGGCGCCCATGTGAGCATCCAGCCGCAGGAGCTGGTGGATAGCCCCTTGGTCGATCACGTCTTTTTGGGTGAGGCCGAGGAGACTTTGGTGCAGGCGCTGGGCGCCTTGGAGCGAGGCGAGGCGGTGCCGCGCCTGGTGCCGGGAACGCATCCCGATCTTGATGCGTTGCCCTTTGCCGACAGAGGCCTGTTTCTGGACGAGTGGCGGCGACAGGGCTTTGCCACCGATTCGCCCGAAGCGCCGTTCGCCGAAGAGCTGCCCGGCCCCTTTGTGACCGTGATCGCCGGGCGGGGTTGCGTCTACAACTGTAGCTATTGCCAGCCGGCCGAGCGGTGGGTCTTTGGACGCAAGGTGCGTCGGCGCAGCGTGGCCAACATCGTGGCCGAGTTGGAGCTGTTGCGGGATGCGTATCAGTTCAAAAGCCTCATGTTCCATGATGATTGCCTCACCGAGGATCGCGATTGGGTGGATGCGTTCTGCCGGGCCTATCGCGAGGCGGGATTCACCCAACCCTTTTTCTGCCAAAGCCGCGCCGATATCATCGTCAAGAACGAGGATATGGTGGCGCTCATGGCCGAGACGGGCCTGCGCGGCTATTTCATCGGGTTCGAGAGCGGCAGCGATCGGGTGTTGCGGTTCATCCGCAAGGGCACGACCCGCGCCCAGAACCTGGAGGCGGCCCGCATCTGCAAGCGCTATGGCATCTCCATCTGGGCCAACTATATGCTGGGCCTTCCCACTGAAACCAAGGCCGAGGTGCTGGAGACCGTCTCGATGCTCAAGCGCATCGACCCGGACTATTACTCGCCGGCGTTCTACACGCCGCACCCAGGCAGCGACCTGTACGACTATTGCGTGGAGCGAGGGCTTTCCCTGATCCGCGATCATGATAGCTACCGCCGCAACCCCGACGAGGCCAAGATCAAGGGCATCGACTATGCCTGGTTGGCCGAGGCGCTGGCGGACTCGCAGCGGCGGACGCCCTGGAACCAGGCGAGACGGACGATGGCGCGGTTCTGGCGTCGCTATGCTCGCCCCAAGCGGGCACTGGAAAAGGCCTGGGAGCTGCTGACGCGGCGAACGGCGCTGGCCAAAGGAGGGCACTGAATGCGCAGGCTTCTGGTAACGGGCGGAGCAGGGTTTATCGGATCCAACTTTTGCCGGCATGTGCTCTCCACCCATCCTGAGGATCGGGTCGTGGTCTATGACAAGCTGACCTATGCGGGCAATCTGGAGAACCTCAAGGACGTGGCTGACGATCCCCGCTACGCCTTTGTCAAGGGCGACATCTGCGACGCCGACCTGGTTCGGGCGACCATGCGCCAGCATGCCATCGACACGGTGGTGAACTTTGCCGCCGAGACGCACGTGGATCGGTCGTTGACCGATGCTGGCAGCTTTGTGGAGACCGACGTGCGCGGCACCTGGGTGCTGCTGGAGGCCGCCAAAGAGCTGGGCGTGCAGCGTTACCACCAGGTGAGCACCGACGAGGTCTACGGCCAGGTGCTGGAGGGCGCATCGGTGGAGACCGATCCACTGGAGGCGCGCAGCCCCTATTCCGCCAGCAAGGCAGGCGGCGACCTGATGGTGTTGGCCTACCACGCTAGCTTTGGCTTGCCCGTGACCATTACGCGCGGCTCGAACAACATCGGGCCGTACCAGTACCCCGAAAAGGTGGTGCCGCTGTTCGTCACCAACGCCATCGACGACAAGCCGCTGCCCATCTATGGCGATGGCATGCAGATGCGTGATTACCAGTATGTGGTCGATCACTGTGAGGGGATCGACACCGTGCTGATCAAGGGCGAGATCGGCGAGATCTATAACCTGGGGACCGGCGCCTCCACCCGCAATATCGACATGGCGCGGGCCATCTTGCGCCTCTTGGGCAAGCCCGAAAGCCTGTTGCAGTGGGTCACCGATCGACCTGGTCACGATCGGCGCTATGCCCTGGACGTGTCCAAGGTGGAGGCGCTGGGGTGGCGATCCCGCCACGGCTTTGGCGAGGCCATCGCCAAGACGGTGCGTTGGTATGCGGACAACGAATGGTGGTGGCGGCCCATCACCTCGGGCGAGCACTATCGTAGCTACTACGACCGTTTGTATGGCGGGAGAGAGGTGCTCTCGCGCGGGTAGGCGGGCGTCAGCGAGCCTTGCGCCAGAGGACAGTCTGCTTACCCGTGAGGTACCTCCATCCGCCCGCGGCGGCGGCGGCATTCCCAAAGAGCAGGTAGAACGGTGCCGTTAGCCACGGCACCGTTTTGCCATAGACGGCCAGGATCCCGCCCATGGCTGCCAGGTCGTATAGGAGCCATTGGGCCAAAGCGGCCGCCAGGTAGAGCGGACGCCGCGCCAGGGCGATGCTGGCCACCAGCAGCGGCAGCCACAGCCAGGGGACCACCATCCAGCGCAGAGTGCGATGGGAAAAGCACTGCCACCAAGCGAGTAGGTCGGCATAGTGCTTGGGCCCGCCGAGGCGGATGATAGCCTGCCACCCCCCTGCCGCGTCGCGGGCGCGGCGTTCCCACGCCGCACGCAGACTGGTGGGGGGCTCCTCGTAGGCGATGGCCTCGGGAGCGTGCACCACGCGCCATCCCTGCGCCACCAGACGCATGCTGGCCGTCCAGTCATCGAGGATGGTGTCTGACGGAGGCGGCTGGTACAGGCTGGCGCGCACCGCCCACAGCTCGCCAGGCACGCCCATCACCGAGCCGACAGCGCTCTCCCACCGCTTGAGGGCGTTCTCATAGCGCCAGTAGAGGCTCTCTCCTCCCTCGGGTGTGCGCTTGGCGCCGCCCACAGCCGCCACGCGTGGGTCGGCCAGAGGGCGCAACAGGGTCCGGAGCGCATCCGTCGCCAGCATGGCGTTGGCGTCGGTAAAGACCAGCACCTCGCTGGAAGCAGCCGCTGCTCCTCGCGCCAGCGCGGCGGCTTTGCCTTGACGCTCGGGTTCATGCAGGACCTGGACGTGGGGATCGCTCAAGCTGGCTGCGAGTCTCTCGGTGCCATCGTCCGAGCCATCGGCGACGACGATCACACGGATCTTGTCAGGAGGATAGGCCAAGGCTAGGGTGTTCTCGATCTTCTGGGCGATGCAGGCAGCCTCGTTGTAGGCGGCGATGATCAGGGCGACGGAGGGGGTATCGTCGCTCTCGGCGTGGGGTCTAGGGCGAAGCCTGGCCCACAACGCCATGACGCAGGGATAGCCCAGGTAAACATAGGCGATGGTGCCCGCGCATGCCCAAAAGAGCAGGATCCAGAAGGCTCGCATGGGGCTCCTATCCCACGGCAGCTTGGCGACGGTGGAGGGCGCAGCTACAGGACGCGTACGCCCTGTTCGGCGCGGCAGACATAGATGTCAGGCTTGAGGTTGGTGCGTTCCTGGTAGCGGGGCGCCACCTCTTGGGCGAACGCTCCGGCATGGTCTGTGTCCACCAGATTCACCGTGCAGCCGCCGAACCCGGCCCCCGTCATGCGCGCTCCCCACACGCCCTCTTGCTCCCACGCCGCCTCGACCATGGCATCCAGCTCGGCACAACTGACCTCATAGTCGTCGCGCAGGCTGACGTGCGAGGCGTTCATCAGGGCGCCGACCCGGGCCAGATCCCCTTGTGGCAGGGCGTCGACGGTCTCCAGCACCCGCTGGTTCTCGGTGATGACGTGGCGACATCGCTTGAGGGCGATGGGATCGAGCGATTGCGCGTGCTCAGCCAGATCGTCGGCGGCCAGGTCGCGCAGGGCGACGACGCCCATCTGGCGAGCGCCGGTCTCGCACTCTAGGCGTCGCTGGTTATAGGCCGAGCCCACCAGCGCTCGGGGCTTGTTGGTGTTGCAGATGATGATCTGGCAGCCCTCTGGAATCGGCACCGCCTGGTAGGTCAGGCTCCGGCAATCGATCAAGAGGGCGTGGTCGCGCTGGCCCATGGAGATCACGTATTGATCCATGATGCCGCAACGCATGCCCACGAACTCGTTCTCGGCCTTTTGGCAGAGCTGGGCGCGCTTTACCCCATCAACCGCCAAGCAGCTACTGACCTGAAAAGCCATGGCGGTGGCCAGCTCTACGGCGGCTGAGGAGCTCAGCCCCGCGCCGATTGGGACGTCGCTGCTGAGGGCGGCGTCCATGCCTGTGAGACCGTATCCTGCTTGCTGCAGCGCCCAAGCCACGCCCCGCTGATAGTTGCTCCAGGTGTGCTGGTCATCTTTGGTGATCTCGCTTAGCCGAAAGCTGCTAGAGGCTTGCATGTCGCAGGCGTACAGCCTCACCAGATCGTCTTGGCGCGGGCTGATCGCCATGACCACGTGTCGATCGATAGCGGCTGGAAGCACGAACCCATCGTTATAGTCGGTGTGCTCGCCGATCAGGTTCACGCGCCCCGGCGCGGTGACGAGAGCGACGGGCTGGACGCCCATCTGGCTTTCCATGGCCGCGCGAACGCGCTGGATGAGGGCATCGAGGCGGCTGCTAGAGTTCATGAATCGCTCCGCTTTCCAGTAGCACATAGAGATCACGCAACGAGCCGCACCCGTGGGCGCCGGTATAGATGTCGCCGCGGTTCCGGTCCACCCAAAAGGTCTTGATGCCCAGCTTGCTGGCGGGCATGTCCGATGTGATGCTATCGCCGACCATCAAGCACTCCTCGGGCTGGCGGCCAAGCGTTGTCAGGACGTCGGCAAAAAAGGCGGGATGGGGCTTGCAGGCGCGCATGGTCTCGCAAGACGTGATCATGTCAAAGTCAAAGCGATCGGCGCCCACGCCCGCCCAGGCCAGCCGCGCCTCGATGGCGATCAAGGGGAACAATGGCTGTGTGGTGATGGCCACCTGCAGGCCCTGAAACTGGGCCTCGGCGACCAGGTCGCTGGCTACGGGGTCGGGCTCGGTCAGCGCGGCCAGCGTCAGGAACTCGTTCTGGTAGAACGCTTCAAAGGCGGGCAGGATCTCTTCGGGATTGGCGTCTATCTCTCGGAAAAAGACTTGCTCGAACACCTCGGCGTTGGTGCCGTTGGTGCCATCGTTAGCCTGCATGGCATGGGTGCCCTTGAGCAGCGCGGGCACGAACTCGGCTAGCGGGATGATCGGGCTCATGCGTTGCGCTAACGCCCGGAAATACGGTTCCATGAACACCGACATGTCGTTGATCAGCAAGGTGTCATCTAGATCGAGCAAAAGCGCTTGTATCGGCATAAGCCGTTGATCTCCTGGATGCGTGCTTGAGCCTGCTACAGATCGCGGCCTGGGATGAGGATGTGAGGTCGATCCTGATCGTCATCCTTTGTGGCTGGTTCGCTCTGGGGTGTGGGCGCCCCGGGGACGATGATGCCCGATGCGCGCCGCTGCCCAGGAGGCGTGCGTCTTTCCGGCCCGCGGGCGCGTTGGCGCTGTTCTTGCGCTTCCTGTTGGCTGTGCTCTCGCAGCAAGGCGCGAATGCGCGCTGGGTCGAGGTAGGGCGTTCCGGGGCCGATCAACCGGCGGAACGGTTCCGCCTTGTCCGAGATCAGGAACGCCTGAAAGATCAGCCCGTTGGTCTTGAGAAAGGCATCCCACGTCGCGGCATGGTGCTCTTCCTGAAAGAGGGCATAGGCCCGCCGCACATAGGCCAACAGCGGCTCCTCTACCGCTGGCGGATAGATTGCCGTCATGGGCGAGAGGGTCGCGCTACCATCGAGATCTACCCAGCGGCCGAGGAGAAGGTCTCCCTCCCGCGCGTTGAGGGCCACGAACCGGCTGCGCACTTGCCGGTCTTGCTCGCGCAAAAGATCCAGGAGGCTGATAACACTGCCCTCTTCGATGCTGACCACGCGAAAGGCGCTCATCGTGGCGCTGGACCAGGCCTCGATCACCTCGCGGGCCGCCGGCGGGGCCGACGTGGCTTCCTCCAGCAAGAGGTCGATGACGCGGTGCCCGTCGTCGTCCACCGCATAGTCATAGGCGAACCACTCCAGCATGCGCCGGAACGGCTCCATGCCCAGGGTCGACGCGCTGGTTGGGCGGTAGCTCCCGCCCCAGTAGCGCTGGAAGGCCTGGACCAGTTGTGGCGAGAGGCGTGGCCTGGTGGCATAGCTGAACAGCGCATTCATGGCTGCCGACTCGGCTGCCGTAAGGCTGTGCTCTCGCGAGCTGGCGACCTGGTCTTGCCTGAGATGGCATTGCTTGTACTTTTTGCCGCTGCCGCAGGGGCAGGGATCGTTGCGTCGGACCGCCATCGGTTCGATTCTCCTACCACACTCGCTCATGGGCCAACATGGCGATGGTACCATAGCGGTGCGCGTCGGTCAACGCGGGCTCTGGCAGAGATACTGGCGCTTTGACAGCACCCCATCACACGGTAGACTCGATGACAGAAGCGGTGCAACGCTCGCGCTGCGGCGGTGTTTGAGACTGTGCCATGAGGATAGGATGAGCGAGGATCGGCGGCCCGGGGATCTTGAAGGCGATGCGCGACAGGCGCAGGCCTTTGGGGACCTGTATGAGCAGTACGTGGACCGCATCTATAGCTATATCTACCATCGGGTGGGTAACGTGCGCGATTCCGAGGATTTGACCTCGCGAACCTTTTTCCGCGCCTATGCGCACTTTGGCGAGTACGAGGATCGCGGCCTGCCCATCTCGGCCTGGCTCTACCGGATCGCCCACAACCTGGTGGCGAACCACCACCGCGATCGTGGCCGCCGGCCCGTGGTGGCGCTGGATAACCTGGTGCTGCAGAGTCGCGGTGATGAGAACCCCGAGGTGGTCACCGTCCGCACCGATGTGAACCTGGAGCTCCGTGAGGCCGTGCGCACGCTGGACAAGGACCGTCAGGAGTTGCTGATGCTCAAACATGTGGAAGGACTCTCGAACGCCGAGATCGGCGCCGTGCTGGGGCGCAGCGAAGGCGCGATCAAGTCCCTGTACCATCGCACGTTGCTGGCCCTGCGCCGCGAGCTGAGCAAACGAGGGATAGAGATCGAATGAAACGATATCCAGCCGACACGCGAACGAGGATGCAGGCTCTCTGGACCCGAGTGCGAGATGGTATTACCGTCTTGCGCGCGCGGCTAGGCCCGGGGCTGGAGCCGGAGGAGCCGGTCGACGACGTGGAGGGCGTGGTCAAAGAGGTGCTGCGACCCGTTACCCCAACCGATGATTTCCGCCAGAGCCTGCGTTCCGGCCTCGATCGTGCCGAGCACGTGCGGCGAGAGGGCATCAGCGTGAGTGATCCGCCTCCCTATCGCGAGGGGATCTTGCTGGGCATGGGCGCGACGCTGCTGGCTATCCTCGCCACGATGACCTGGCTGATCTGGCGTTGGCGCGCGAGGAGCCGCGCGGCCAACTAGTCACCCCTGCATCCAAAGATCCGCCCGCTATCCCTACCCAGGCTAGGCGCCATGGCAGGTTACCCAGGGGCCCGTCTCGACCTCACGCCACTGTGGTGTGCAGGTTCTCGATCTCTAGCAATAGCGGCGCCACGATGGCCTCGCTCGGCCTGCTGAGGTGTCTAGGGGGTCAGCTGGATATCACACAACCACGGGTAGATGGCCGAGGACGAGCGATACCCCTGAACGTGCGGCTTGGCCAGTGTGTGGCCGATGCTGTGCGTTAGCGGCACCCATGGGGCATCCTCCACGATCATCCGCTCGGCCTGGCGATACAGATCGGTGCGGCGATCGGGGTCCAACTCTGCGCGTGCAGCTTCCAGAATGGCGTCAACCTCGGCGCTGGCATAGCCGCCGCGATTCTGGCCGCTGGCGCTATGGAATAGCAGGTCGAGAAAGTTCTGCGAATCGGGATAGTCGGCGATCCAGCCCGAGAGATACATCTGGAACCTTTCCCGGTTCAGATCCTCGAGAAAATCGGCCCACTCGATCTGCTCGACGCGTATCTCCAAGCCGAGGTTCTCCTCCAGCATCGCCAGGATGGCGCGTTCCTCGGACCCCAACTGCGCGCTGGAGCCCGCCGTGCTGAGCACCAGCGCGGGCATGGCGTCCGCGTAGCGCGAGGTCGCCAGGAGATCGCGCGCGGCCTCGGGATCGTAGACCAGCCCCTGGTAGGTGGGGTCATGGTCGGGGAGCGCGGGCGGCAGGATGCCACGAGCGGGCAGCGCCGTGCCACGATAGACCAGGTCGGCCAGGCGATCCTTATCGATGGCCATGGCGATGGCTCGGCGCACCACGGGATCGTCGAACGGGGGCACGTGCGTGTTGAACGCCAGATAGCGAACCGAAGCTTCGGGCTCTGTGTGGAGCTCGCTGAAGAGCGGGTTGCGCGGATCCAGGATGCGCTCGACCTCATAGGGAGTCACGGAGACGATGTCGATCTCGCCATTCTCATACATGGTCATGGGCTGGCCGCCCGAAAAGAGATAGGTCACCGTGTCGAGGCTCGGGGTGCGTCCCCCATAATGGGCGTTCCTCGCCAGCACGAGGTGATCGCGGTCGATCTCCCGAAGGACGAACGGCCCGCTGCACACGGGCGATAGCATCCAGGAGGGGTTACTGGTCACCTGGTTGCGATCCACAACATAAGAGGTCGGATAGGTCAGCTTGGCCAAAAAGTAGGCTTTGGGGGCGTCGATCACCAGGCGGATGGTCTGGTCATCGACGATCTGGACGCCCTCCACATGGTCTGCCTGGCCCAGGGCATACGCGCGCGCTCCTACGAGGTCATCGAGGTAGCTCATGGCTACGGGAGAACCTAGAGCAGGCGACAACGCTCGTTCGATGGAAAAGGCCACGTCCTCCGCCGTGATGGCGCGCCCGTCGCTAAAGCGCGCGTCGGGCGAGAGGTAGAACGTATAGGTGGTGCCCCCATCGGTTACGTCCCAATCGGTCGCCAAGTCGGGGACGATCTCGGCATCTCTGTTGAGCGCCACCAGCCCGCTAAAGAGATGCACCACATACTCGGCCGAGGTGCTATCCTGCACCATGGCGGGGTCCAGGGTGGGCGGCAGGCCGCCAAAGAGCGTCAGGGTGCCCCCGCTGGGGGCAGGGGCTTGGGTAGGATCTGCATCTGGGCTGGCGGTGGACGGGGGTAGGGCGGTGGCGTGGTCGCCTAGCTCGATGCCGGGCGTAGGCCGCAGCACGAAAAAGGCGGCCGTCCCGGCCACGCACAGCGTCAGGAGCCCACATAGCAGCAAAAGCCCCAAGACTAGCAGGACGATGGTCTGTTTGGACATGCAAAGACTCTCAATCTGGCGCCAGCGCTCCGCTAGGGATAAATGCGCCCCAACGTGCGCGGGAACGCGATGGTCTCGCGGATGTGGTGGATGCCGCAGATCCAGGTGACGGTGCGCTCGACCCCTAGGCCAAAACCAGCATGGGGAACCGAGCCATACCGCCGCAGATCCAAGTACCAGGCAAAGGGCTCGGGTGGCAGGTTGTGCTCGCGGAGGCTCTGTTCGAGAAGCTCCAGGCTGCTGGTGCGCTGCCCGCCACCAATGATCTCGCCGTACCCCTCGGGCGCCAGCAGGTCCACCGAGAGCGACAGCCTGGGATCGTTGGCGTCGGCCTCCATGTAGAAAGCCTTGCACTGGGCGGGGTAGCGGTGCACGAACACAGGCTGGCTGAACTGGCTGGCCACATAGGTCTCATGGGGCGCGCCGAAATCCTCGCCCCAGGGGAGTGGGTCATCGCTCTGTTCCAGCATGGCGATGGCGTCGTTGTAGCTGATGCGGGCAAAGGGAGGCTCAATGGCTTCGAGCGACGCTGTATCGCGCTCCAGCGTCTTGAGCTCCTCGGCTCGCTCTTCAAGGCAGCGGCCGATGATATAGCTGACGAACTGCTCCTCCACAGCCATGATGTCGTCCAATGTGGCGTAGGCGATCTCTGGCTCCACCATCCAGAACTCGATCAGGTGGCGACGGGTCTTGCTCTTCTCCGCGCGAAAGGTCGGGCCAAAGCAGTAGGTCTTGCCAAAGGCGGCGCAGGTGGCCTCGTTATAGAGCTGTCCGCTCTGGGTCAGATAGGCCTTTTCGCCAAAGTACTCGGTCTCAAAGAGCGTCGTCGTGCCCTCGCAGGAGGAAGGGGTCAGGATGGGCGCGTCCAGCAGCAGGAACCCGTGGCTATCCAGCCAGTCTCGGATGGCGCGAATCACCGTCGCCCGCACGCGCAGGATGGCCCACTGCTGGGAAGAACGCAGCCACAGATGGCGGTTCTCCATCAGGAACTCGATGCCATGTTCCTTGGGGGTGATCGGGTATTCCTCGGCGATCTGCACGATCTCGATATCATGGATCGCGAGCTCGTGCCCGCCAGGCGCGCGGTCGTCCTGACGCACCGTGCCCCTGACCACCAGCGCGGATTCCTGCGTCAGCCGCTCGGCGTTCTCAAAGCAGGCTGTGGAGACGTCCTTTTGGAAGACGACCCCTTGGATGATGCCCGTGCCATCGCGGATCTGCAAGAACTTGAGGCGGCCTTTGTCGGTCTTGTTGTAGAGCCAGCCATGGAGGACGACCTCGGAATCCACAAACTGGGCGATGTTCTGAACCGTTGCCAACTCGGCCATCTCTTTCTCCTTTGTGAGGCGTCGCCTCTCTGCGGCGCATGGGACGGCACTAGACGGGGGCGATGGGTAGCCAACTGTGCATGCGTGACCAAAGCCTCTCCACAGGCAGAGCCTTGCGTAGCGTGAGCCGTTCCTGTTCGCCAAAGGCCTCCAGCTTCCACATGCCCAGGGCATAGAGTACCAGGCCGACCACGGCCCCAATGATAGCATAGCGGTGCGGCAAGAGTGCCATCAGGAGGGCCGTGGGCGCTGTGCAGACCAACGGCTTCCAGATGAGGCCAAGCCAGGGGACGGGCGCCAGGTGCCGCTGCACGCCCCAGGCAAAGGGGATGAGCAACGCCAGCTCGGAAGCGACCATCACGAACGACGAAGCGCGGTAACCCATCACCTCGATCAGGATCAGGTTCGCGACCACGTTGAACGTCAGCCCGATGGCAAAGGCCCTGGTGAGAAACGATCGCTGGTCCAGGGCGATGAGCACGTACTGGGTCACCGAGTTCACAAAGCCAAAAGGCATGTACCAGATCATCACCGCCAAGAGCGGCGTGGCCTGGAGAAAAGCGCTACCGCCCAAGATCAGCACCAGCTCTCGCGCAAAGAACGAAGCCACCACCGCGCTTGGCAGGGCGATGGTGAGC
>Ga0334892_1001177_pt1 | contig 23926 bp, 17 predicted proteins | sample GraSluR3_MG_4_FD_207213 | JGI IMG/M metagenome (GOLD analysis project Ga0334892, IMG submission 207213) | Sludge microbial communities from methane-producing bioreactor in Wageningen University, Netherlands - Granular Sludge_15_04-R3 | ecosystem: Engineered > Bioreactor > Anaerobic >...
GGAATCGACGCGTGAATGCGAAGATCGCCGCGGTCTTTGGAAACCTCGTCATCGCCGAGACGGAGGGTCGCGTTATTCAGAACTCGCTGGCCTATTGTGTGCGCTCCGACGGCGTGCGGCTGATGAGCGAGGTGATCCGCGTTCGGGGCCACCTGGCCGACTTGCAGGTGTTCGAGGAAACGCGCGGCTTGCGGGTCGGCGATCCCGTCGAGTTGCAGGACGAGATGCTCTCGGTCGTGGTGGGCCCGGGGCTGCTCGGCAAGATCTACGACGGCTTGCAGAACCCGCTGCCCGAGTTGGCCGAACAGGTCGGATTCTTCCTCCAGCCGGGGCTTTACATCCACGGCCTGTCGCTCGACGACAGGTGGGATTTCACCCCGGTGGCGAAGCCGGGCGACGTGGTCGCGGCGGGCGACACCCTGGGTACGGTGCCCGAGGGCCTGTTCACCCACCACGTCATGGTGCCGCTGGCCTGGCGCGGCGAGTACACGGTCGAGACGATCGTCCCGGCCGGTCCGTACCCCGTCGACCACGAGGTGGCCGTGCTGGTCGACGCCGAAGGCCAGAAGCACGTGGCCAGCATGCAGCAGAGCTGGCCGGTCAAGCGGGCGTTGAACGTTTCGCGGCGGCGCCTGTTGCCCGCCGAGCCCCTGGTCACGCGCGTGCGGATCATCGACTCGATGTTCCCCATCGTCCGCGGCGGCACGTACTGCATCCCGGGGCCGTTCGGGGCGGGCAAGACCGTGTTGCAGCAGATCACGGCCCGGCACGCCGAGATCGACATCGTCGTCATCGCGGCGTGCGGCGAGCGGGCCGGCGAGATCGTCGAGACGCTGCGCGACTTCCCCGAGCTGACCGACCCGCGCACCGGGCGCAGCCTCATGGAACGAACGATCATCATCGCGAACACGTCGGCCATGCCGGTGGCCGCGCGCGAGGCCTCGGTCTACACGGCCACGACGCTGGGGGAGTATTATCGCCAGATGGGCTTGAACGTGCTGCTTCTGGCCGACAGCACGTCGCGCTGGGCGCAGGCGATGCGGGAGCTGTCGGGCCGGCTCGAAGAGATCCCCGGCGAAGAGGCGTTTCCCGCCTACCTGGAAAGCCGGATCGCCGCGTTTTACGAGCGGGCCGGAGCGATCGAGCTGCGCGACGGGCGCGTCGGATCGTTGACGATCGGCGGCACGGTCAGTCCGGCGGGCGGGAACTTCGAGGAGCCGGTCACCCAGGGCACGTTGAAGGTGGTCGGCGCGTTCCACGGCCTTTCCCGTGCCCGCAGCGACGCCCGCCGCTACCCGGCCATCGATCCCCTCGATTCATGGAGCAAGTACGACGGGATCATCGAGCCGGAGACGGTCATCCGGTTGCGCCGGCTTCTGCGCCACGGCAGCGACGTGCAGCAGATGATGACGGTGGTCGGCGAGGAAGGCACGTCGATCGACGACTTCACGGTGGCGTTGAAGGCCGACTTCTTCGACAACTGCTACCTGCAGCAGAACGCCTTCGACGAGGTCGACGCCGCCACGCCCGCCGAGCGCCAGAAGTTCGTCTTCGCCAAGGTCGTCGAGGTGATCGACACCGAATTCCATTTCTCCGACAAGTCGGAGGCTCGCCGGAAGATGTTCGAGGTGACCGACCTGTTCCGCAACTGGAACTACGCGGCGACCGACTCCGACGAGTACCGCGACTGGCTCGGAAAGATCGACCAGTTTATTGCGTTGGCCAAACAGCCCGCAAGCGCGTGAAAGGGCCGCATTGATGAGGAAATACTTCGACGAGATTCGCCAGATCGCCGGGAACGTGGTGACCGTGAACGCCACGGGCGTGGGCTACGACGAGTTGGGGGTCATTCAGTCGAGGCATGGCGAATCGCTCGCGCAGGTGATCCGGCTCGAGGGGCAGCGCGTGAGCCTGCAGGTGTTTGCCGGGTCGCAAGGCGTGTCGAACAACGACCGGGTGCGATTCTTCCAGCGGTCCATGCAAGTGCCCTTCTCCGACGCGCTGCTGGGCCGGGTGCTCGACGGGTCGGGGCGGCCGCGCGACGGGCGCAGCGAGGTGACCGGCGAGATGATCGACATCGGCACCCCCGCGGCCAATCCCGTGCGGCGCCGCATGCCCGACCAGATGGTTCATACGGGCATCCCGATGATCGACGTGTTCAACTCGCTGGTCGAATCGCAGAAGCTGCCGATCTTTTCCGTGGCCGGCGAGCCCTACAACGAATTGCTGGCGCGGGTCGGGCTTCAGGCCGACGCCGAGGTGATCATCCTCGGGGGCATGGGGCTGCGGCACGACGACTACCTGAAGTTTCGCCATGCCTTCGAGTCGGGGGGCGTGCTGGGCCGGGCGATCATGTTCATCCACACGGCGGCCGACCCGGTGGTCGAGTGCCTTCTCGTTCCCGACCTTTGCCTGGCCGTGGGCGAGAAGTTCGCCCTCCAGGGGAAGCGGGTGCTCGTGTTGCTGACCGACATGACGGCCTTCGCCGACGCCCTGAAGGAAATCTCGATCGTCATGGAGCAGATTCCCTCGAACCGCGGATATCCCGGCGACTTGTATACCCAGATGGCGCGGCGATACGAGAAGGCGATCGACTTCGACGGCGCCGGCTCGATGACCGTGCTCGCCTGCGTGACCATGCCGGGCGACGACGTGACCCACCCCGTGCCCGACAACACCGGATACATCACCGAGGGGCAGTTCTACCTGCGCGGCGGGCGGATCGAGCCCTTCGGTTCGCTCTCGCGGCTGAAGCAGCAGGTCAACGGCAAGACGCGCGACGACCACCGCGCGATCATGGACGGCTGCATCCAGCTCTATGCCCTCTGCCGCGAGAGCCGCGAGAAGCGCGACATGGGCTTCGAGATGTCCGACTGGGACCACAAGCTGCTCAAGTACGGCGTGCTGTTCGAGCAGCGCATCATGGACCTGTCGGTGAACATTCACCTGTTCGACGCGTTGGACCGCTGCTGGGAGATCCTGGCCGAGTGCTTCGAGCCGGCCGAGACCGGCATCCGCCGCTCGATCATCGACAAGCACTGGCCGAAACGGGAGGCGGCGGGCCAGCCGGAGCCCGAGACCGCCCGAGCCGAAGCATGAGCGCGGCCCTGTAAAAGACGTTGGCCGTTTACCCTTGAGTTGACCCGTGGCCAAGAAGATCAAACTTACCCGTCCCGAACTGAAGCGCTATCGCGAGGCGCTGTCGCGTTACGAGCGCTATCTGCCGATGCTGAAGCTCAAGCAGCAGCGGCTTCAGGTGATGCTGCGCGAGGTGATCCGCGAGCGCCGCCAGGCGGAGCGGGCGCGCGACGAAATCGACGCGACGCTGGCGCGCTATCGAAGCGTGCTGGCCGACCGCGCCGGGGTTCCGCTCGAGGCATGGTCGCGTCCCCGCGAGGTTCGCGTCGACGAGAAGAACGTCGCCGGAGTGTCGGTGCCCGTGTTTCGCGACGCCGCGTTTCCCGAGGCCCGGTACAGCCTCTTCGGCACGCCGCCGTGGGTCGATCGGGCGCTGGCCGACCTCCGCGAGCGCAGCCGCCGGCACGCCGTCGTCGAGGTCCTCCAGCGTCAGGAGCAACTGCTCGAGCGCGAGCTGACGCGCATCATCCAGCGGGTCAACCTGTTCGAGAAGATCATGATTCCCGATGCCCGCGAAGCCATTCGTCGCATTCGCATCAAGCTGGGCGACGAGATGACCGACGCCGTCGGGCGCTCGAAGATCGCCAAGAAGAAGCTGGCCGAGACGATGGAGGCCCAGCCGAGCACCGCGACGTCGCCGGCCGGACCCGAGGATCGAGAGCCCAACCCACCCGACGCGGATCGCAAGGAGGAACGGCCATGATCGTGCCCATGCGCAAGATCTACCTCGTCGCCCGCCAGACCGACCGCGAGCAACTGCTGGCGATGTTGGGGGAATTGGGCATCGTCCACCTGGTGCCGGTCGACCCCAACCTGGCCGTGCCCGACGAGGCGACCAGCCGGCAGGTCGACGCGATCCAGCAGGCGCTGCAGATCCTCACGGGCGTTCCGCCGCAGGGCCCGACGCCCGAGATTCCTGCGGCCGAGGCCGCCCACGAGGTGCTCGAGATTCGCAGGCGGGCGGCCGAGGGGCGAAATCATCTGGCTACGCTCTACCACCAGTTGGAGCAGATCGCCGTCTGGGACGATTTGCGATTGGAGCACGTGGCGGAGCTGCGTCGGGCGGGGGTTCAGGTCGAGTTCTTCGCCGTTCCGGCCGTCGCCTTCCCGCGCATCGAGGCCGAGTGCGTGGTGGAGGTCGCCGAGCTCCCCGGCCGCCAGATCATGGTGGCCGTGGCCGGTCGAACGGGAGAGTTCACCCTGCCCGACGAGTCGACGCCGATGCGTCTGCCATCGCGCGACGCGGCCTCGATTCGGGCCGAGGCGAAGCAGATCGACGGGGCGCTGCGGCGCGACGTCGCACGCCTGCACGAGCTCGCCCGGCTGATCCCGGCCATGGAGGCCGAGTTGTTGCGCCTGACCCAGCAGGTCGAAGAGACGGTTGCGATTCGCGGCGCCGCGGCCGACGACGCCCTGTTTGCCGTGCAGGGCTGGCTGCCCGCCGAGAACGCGTCGACGTTGGGCGAGCGGCTTGCCGGGCAGGGGCTGCCCGCCGTGCTCGAAGTCATGGAGCCCGCCGAGGATGAGCAGCCTCCCACGCTCGTGCGCCCGCCCGCCTGGGCCCGGCCGATCGAGGGCCTGTTCAACATCCTGGGCACCGTGCCGGGCTATCGCGAGTTCGACGTGTCGACGCCCTTCCTGATCGCCCTGCCGATCTTCACGGCCATGCTCATCAGCGACGGCGGGTACGGCGCGCTGTTGCTGCTGGGGCCCGCGCTGGCTTACCCCCGGGTCGCCAAGGCCCTGGGCGCCCGCTTCACGCAACTGCTGATGCTCGTCGGCGCCGTGTCGGTGATCTGGGGCGTTTTGACGAATACCTTCTTCGGTTTCCCCCTGCTGCCGGTGACCCTGATCCCGATCGAGCTGACCGAGGCTTCGCGCGTGTTCATGATGAAGCTGAGCTTCGTCATCGGGGCGACGCACCTGAGCCTGGCGCAGCTCTGGCAGGCGGTGCGTTACTGTCCCGACCTCCGCGCGCTGAACAAGCTGGGCTGGGCGTTGTTCATCTGGGGCATGTTCGGCGTCGTGAACATGTTCGTGCTGCAAGGCCCCATGACCTGGCAGACGCCGTGGCCCTACCTGCTGATCGCCGGCGCCACCTTGGCGATTTTGTTTGCCAGCCCCAGCCGGAACCTTTTGCGGGCGATCGGCATGGGGGTGGCCCAGTTCCCTCTTTCCATGCTGTCGGCGTTTTCCGACGTGATCAGCTACGTGCGTCTGATGGCGGTGGGGCTGGCCAGCAGCGTGCTGGCCGTGAGCTTCAACGAGATGGCCTTCGAGCTCGGGTTCTGGCCGCTGACCGTCGTGGTGCTGGTGCTCGGCCACGGCTTGAACCTGGGTCTGGCGATGATCGCGATGTTCGCGCACGGGGTTCGCTTGAACATGCTCGAATTCTGCAGCAACCTGGGGATGGAATGGGCGGGATACCCGTACCGGCCCTTTGCACGCCATCCCCGATAACCTGACCGATCTGGAAACACCCTTTCTCCAACGCGTGCCCGAGGAGCCCAACCCATGATGCAAGACGTGGTCGTTACTTACGTTGCCAACTCCCTGCCGGTTCTGCTGGCCGCGGCCGACACGATCTGGCGATTCCTAGGCGAGTCGGGCAGTGTGATGTGCCTGGGCATGGCCGGCCTGGGTAGCGCGGTCGGCATCGGTATTGCCGGGCAGGCGGCCGCCGGGGCCTGGGCCAAGGAAGCCCGGGCCGGCCGGAACCTGAGCTTCACGTACATCATCCTCGTCGGCATGCCGATCAGCCAGACGCTCTACGCCATGATCGTCATGGTGAATATGCGCGGCGTTTTCGATAACCTCGAGGTCGCCATTGCCGACTCCGGGCTGTTGATGGGCGTGGGCATGGCCACCGGCCTGGCCGAGATGCTCTCGGCCTGGATGCAGGGGATGATCGGGGCCGCCGGCATCCGGGCCCTCAGCGACAGCGAGGGCAAGGGCCTGGCCTTCATCATCATCGCCATGGGCATCGTCGAGACGGTTGGCATCTTCGCGATGGTCTTTCTGCTGGGCATGATTCCCTCGGCGTAAGCCTTGTTGACCCGAGAACTCGCCATCGCCGACTACGAAGGCGGCCGGATCGTACCCGACCGGTTGACTCGAAAGCGGCATCCCCAGTACCTGCACCACGCCGAACGGATGCTGCACGTCTACCGGACGGGCGTCGGGCGCACGCGCCGCGACCTGCATCGGGCCGTCTGGAACGTCCTTGCCGCCGAAGGCGACTGCCCGGCCCGGCGGATCGACGCGTTCTGCAAGCTGCTGGACGATCGGGCCACCTACCAGCGTGATCCCCGAGGGCGGGCCGCCAAGCTCCGCCGCGAGGTCTTCCGGCAGGCGGCCGCCCGGCACCCCCTGGTCCGCAGGCCCGATCGACTCTTCGAGGCGGCCGAGACCGAAGTCAAGGCCGAGATCGCCCGGAGGCTCGGGCGGCCTTGGGCCGAGATCGACCGCGACCTGTTCGCCGACGTGATCGACTTCCACCGCTTGGCGGCTTTCGAGGGCTACCCCGACGCGGCGGCGTTGCTGGCCCGATACAACGTCGCCCAGGTGCAGGCGGCCTTGTTTCGGGCCGTGTCGATGACCGTCTGGGCCGGCGACGACTTCAAAACGATCCTCCGCTACGCCAAGTTGGCCCGGCTGATGCACACCATCGCTCGAACCGGCGAGGGATACTGCTTTCGCTTCGACGGGCCGGCCTCGATGCTGCGAGAGACCCGGCGCTACGGGGTGGCCATGGCCCGGTTCCTGCCCGCCCTTCTTGCCTGCCGGCATTGGCGGATGCACGCGGTCGTGCGCACGCGCCGGCCCGGCTGGAACGTGAGCCTCGATCTCGCCGCCGAGGACGGCCTGAACAGCCACCTGCCCCGACCCGACGAGTTCGATTCGTCGGTCGAGCAGGCCTTCGCCGACAAATGGGGAAGCGACAAACGCGACGGCTGGGAGCTGATTCGCGAAGGCGAAGTCCTCGACCAGGGCCAGAAAGTCTTCGTGCCCGACTTCCTCTTCCGTCACGACGACGGGCGCAGGGTGCTGCTGGAGGTGGTCGGTTTCTGGACTCCCGAGTACATCGAGGCCAAGCTCAAGACCCTGCACGCCTTCCGCGACCATCGGATCCTCCTTGCGGTGGCCGACGCGGCGCGCAAGGACCTGCCCGACCTGCCCTCCGAGACGATCGCGTTCAAATCGGCGTTGTCGATCAAAGACGTGCTCAAGCGGCTCGAGTCGGCCTGACGTGGGGCAGGAGGCTCGGGCCCGCCCTTGCCTCGCGGATGCTTGGGTCCCCCTTGCCGCTTTTCGCCGCGGATTCGTCTTGCCGGCGGCGTGGCGGTGTCCTACAATCGGTACGCATGCGTAAAGTCTCTTGCCGTCTTGAGATACGAGGAGCGGGATGGCCAGGAAGGTAATCCTTGACGTCGATCCGGGAATCGACGACGCCATGGCCTTGGGCATGGCGATGTTCCATCCGGAGCTCGAAGTGGTGGCCGTGACCGCCGTGGCGGGCAACGTGCCTGCCGATCAGGCCACGCGGAACGTCCAGGCGATTATCGAGCAGTTGGACCCGCCCCGTTGGCCCCGCGTGGGAGTCGCCTCGCCGCCCGATCACGGGCTGCCCGTCGACGGACGTCGTGTGCACGGGATCGACGGGCTGGGTGGGGCCAACTTCGAGGTTGCCGAGCTGCGAACGCGGCATCCGGCCGAGAAGATCATCATCGACGAAGTCCGGGCCGCGCCGGAGGCCGTGACGCTCGTGGCTTTGGGGCCGTTGACCAACGTTGCCCGAGCCTTCCAGCGCGACCCCGAGTTGCCCTCGCTGGTGGGGCAGATCGTGATGATGGGCGGGGCGGTCAAGGCGCCGGGGAACATCACGCCGGCCGCCGAATTCAACATCTATTGCGATCCCCAGTCGGCGCGGGCGGTGTTTCGCGCTCCCTCGACCAAGACGCTCATCCCGCTGGACGTGACGAATCGGGTGATGTTGACCTTCGATCTGTTCAATCAGCTTCCCGACGAGACGACGAAGGTGGGGGCTTTTTTGCGGACGATTCTTCCGCCCGCCTTCCGCGCGTACCGGCAGCAGTTCGGGCTGGAGGGGATCCACGTGCACGACAGCGTGGCCCTGACCTCGCTCATCGCCCCGGAGCTGTTCACCTTGGAGGAGATGGCCGGCGACGTGGAGACGATGGGAGAGTTGACCGTCGGCCAGACGGTCTTCGACCGGCGTCGCGTGCCCGCCTGGCGGCACAACATGGCCGTGGCCGTCGACATGGAGGCTTCCCGGGTCATCGATACGATCATCCGCAGCCTTATCGACGCGGCCGACCGGGCCGGTCCGGCCGGCACGCAGAGCTGAGCCTCGGATCTCACGAGTCGGCACTGCCGAGCCGGACCTTGCGAACGAGTTGCTTCCCGCCTCGAAGCACGACGATCGAGATTTCTTTGTCGACCTCGGTCAGCTTCACGACGTTGACCAGGTGATCGTCGTCGTCGATGGGAGTGCCGTCGATTTGCAGAATCACGTCGTCGACTTGCAGATCGGCGGCGGCGGCCGGCGAGTTGGGGCGGATCTCGATGATCCTGGCCCCCAACCTCCGCGGCAACCCAAGCTGGGCCGCCTGCGTGGGGCCGAAATGGCGGTCGAGGGTCACGCCCAGGTACGCTCGGCTCGCCTTCCCTTCCCGGATCAACTGGCGGGCGACGTGCATGAACATGTTGATGGGGATGGCGAAGCCGATCCCTTCGCTTCCCCCCGAGTTGCTGGCGATCGCCGTATTGATTCCGATCACCTCGCCTCGCAGATTGACCAGCGGCCCGCCGCTGTTGCCGGGATTGATGGCGGCGTCGGTCTGGATGAAGTCTTGAAGGCCCACGCCCGACTGGCCCAACTCGAGACCCCGTCGCCCTTTCGCGCTGATGATTCCGTAGGTGACCGAGTAACTCAGCCCGAACGGGCTTCCCACCGCGAGGACGAAATCGCCGATCGCCATGGCGTCGCTATCGCCGACGCGGGCGGCGACGAGGTCGGGCGCCGCGATTTCCAGCACGGCGACGTCGGTCTCGACGTCTTCCCAGACCCGGCCGCGCGCCGGATGGACCTGCCTTCCGTCGGCCAGGTTGACTTCGATTTTTTCCGGCGGGGCCCCGTGGACGACATGCCGGTTGGTCAGGACGTAGAACTTGGCGTCGACTTCGACAATGACTCCCGAGCCGGCTTCCTCGACGTGCCGGCCCGATCCGTGCAGCAGGGCGGTTCGAGCGGTCACGTCGGCCTCGATGTGCACGACCGTTGGGCCGACGAGCTTCGAAACCGTTTTGACGACGGCGGCGTGCGCTTCGAGGATTTCGGCTTGCTGCCTCAACTGCGCGTAGAGTTGCTCCCGCGCCTCCGCGGAGATGGGTCCGCGGCGTTCGAGGGCGGCCTGGACGGCGTCCTGCGCGCGCGCCGCGCGCGCCGCGAGCACGACGCCCAGCGCAACGAGAGCGGCGGCAAGGCCGAACCGGCCGGTCGGGCGAACACGTGCGAGTCTTCGCGACATCGAAGGCTCCTCAGGACACGTCCAACTCGATGTCGTTGATCGAGACTTCGGTGTCCTGGGGACTGACGTCGATCAGACGGCTCCAGTCGACGTCGAGACGCCCGCCGGCGCCTTCCCGCTCGGCCTCCCGCTGGCAGTTGATACAGAGGGTGGCATACGGGAGGGCGTTGAGTCGAGCCATGGGGATATTGCACGAGCAGACCTCACAAAGCCCGTACTCGCCGTCGCGCATCCGCTGCAAGGCGTTTTCGATTCGGGCCAGCTCACGGCTTTCGACCTCAGCGAGCTGCGAATTGATTTCATCCTGGACCGAATCGAGGGCGGCATCGACCACGTCGCCGCTGGTCTGCGAGTTGAGTTCCCTCAGCATGCTCAGGTCGCCCGCCAGAGCCTTGCGCAAGGCATCGCGCCGCTTGATCAAGACCTTGTGCATGTTCAGGATCGCTTCTTTGCGGTTCTTCATAGCTGCACCTTGGTGTCCGATCCCGGGCCGGACGGAAGGACGAGCCCCCCTCAGACGAGCCGGTATCGAATTCCCCCTCTCTGTGTGTCTCGTTGGCTAGTGGAAAGGATTTGGCCTGTCACTCACTTGTCGGATGGTTGGCGTCGAAGATGGGGTTCCCCGGTCGCAACCAAACTATAGTACGCATCTGGGACATTGGGGGTCTAAAAAAACGGGAAATCCGCCACCCACGTCGCCGGCCCCGTGCGGTCGACATGGCGAAAGCTTTTGCCAAATAATGACTTAAGACAACATCCTCACGTCAAGGGGAGAGGGCTTCCCAGCCCGTTTTTCTCCCCGTAGACACGACGGTCTCCGATTCGGGGCCCGTTGGCCGACGCCCGTTTGTTGCTATCGGATAATCGACAAAACCCACAAATATATGCAGATGTTTTTCGTATTCCAAGGGGGTGCCACCCGGGGACGACCGGCACGTTGACCCCCCGGCCACCGCAAGCTAAATGCTCGGAGAGGCTTCCGCGATGGGGCGGGCATCCGCGATGGGGCGGGCATCGGGTCGCGTCCCGTTCCGGCCAGATTCACCCAACACGGGGAAACACCATGGTGACGGCGAACCCTTCCTCCATCTTGGACTGCGCCCGTGGCGACTTGGTTCTCCGGGTTTGCGGTCCCTCGCGATGCGGGCAGGTCGTACGGCTCAAGTCGCACAAGTGCACCGTCGGCTCCGGCGATCAATGCACCCTGCGGATTCGGGCTCGCCACGTGCGACCGCTCCATTGCCTCATTCTGCGGGGATCGTCGGTTACGGTGATTCGCCGCTGGGCACCGGATACCCTGCTCAACGGCCGCGGCTTCACCGACGCCCCTCTCACGCCAGGCGACCGCATCCGCATCGGCCCCGTCGAGCTCGAGGTGCTGGCATGCACGCCCCCCTCCAGCGAGGTAAATCCGAGCTTCGCCGAGTCGGGGGGGCCCCCGCCGCAGGCCGGAGTCGCGCTTCGCCAGGACATCGAGAAGCTGAACCGCCGGGTGGACGCCACGCGGCGTCATGCGCGCACCCGCGCCCGACGACTGCTCGCCGAACTGCGTGCGGCACGCGACGAGGTGGCCCGGCTTCAAGATCGTGTCGGGAGCGATGATCGCGAGTCGGGCTCCGCCGAACACGGCGGCGCGTCCCGCCACGCGCGAAAAGAGGCTATCGACCAGGAGCTTGCGCAATTCGAGCAGCACCGGCTCTCGTTCCGCAAGGAGCGCGAGAAATGGGAGGCCCAGGCCGAGTTGCTCGAAAGCCGGCGAGCCGATGCCGAACGCGAGCTGACCGAGCGTCTGGAACAGTTCAATGCCCGCGCCAAATCGCTGCGAGCCCAGGAGGCCGACTTGGAGGCCGCGCGCCGGGCGTTCGAAGCCGAGCGAACCGAGTTCGAGCGCCGTTTGGCCGAGCGCTCTGGGGAACTCGATGCCCGCGAGGAACGGTTGCGGGATGTGGAGGCCCGTTTCGAAGCCCGACGACAAGTCGAGGCGGATCGTTCGGACGCGGCGCGAACCTTGTCGTTTCGTCGCGACGACGAGCCGGAAGTCCGCTTCGAGGAGCCCGATGGGGGGGCACCCGAGAGCAGTGCAGAGATCTTCCGGCGGATGGGGATCGCCGCCTCCTCCGCCGAGGAAGAGGCACCCGCCGTACCCCGGCCGGGCGAGGGCGACGCCGATTCCTGCCGGGTCACGGCGCCCATCGCGGCGAGCGCGGCGCCGGACTCTGTGAGGATCCGCTCCGACGAGGAGGACGAATCGATCGACGCCTACATGGCCCGTCTGCTCAAGCGGGTCCAGAAGACGAGCGGCGGTCAGCCCGTGCCGGCCCACGCGGCACCGCCCGGGCCGCCGAAATCGGAGCCGTTGCCGAGCGGGCAATCGGTCGACTCACCGCTTCCGTCGGGCGAGCCGCCGGGCACCCCGACGGGCCATGCCGCGTTGTCGCCCCGGGCCGTCGCGCCGGAGAAACTGGTCGATCTGGCCTCGCTTCGAGATCTGGCCAATTTCTCGGCCCAGTCGGCCATCGACGCCCATGCCCGAAGAACAATGGCCAAATCCTCGATCGGCAAGTCTCTCGTGATGCTCGTCAGCCTCTTGGCGGGGGCCTCGCTCACCTGGGTCTGGTGGGCGAGGTGCCCCGACGCGCGCATCCTCTACGCCGCCGGCGTCAGCTTTGTGATCGCCGTGCTTTGGGGGATTCATAACGCGATGCTGGTCCGCATCCTGCTGCGGAGCCAACCGCGACGGCAGCAGGCGCGGTCGGCCAATTCGGAGCAGAAGGGCGCGCCTTGATCGCTCGGCCTGCACGACGCGCACGTGGCTTAGCACGACCAAGCGCGGGCAGCTTGCCCGCACCGTGCGGCCGAGACGGGCGCGCTGCGGGGCCGCGCACGGTCGTTCAGAATCCTCGGGCCGCCTTGATGTCGTCGAAATCGCGGAGATGGTACTCGATGCCCACGTAGTCGAGCACTCGGCAGAGGGCCCGCTGGGCCACCCCCATCCCGTCGGGGCCGCTGAATCCACCGAACTGACCGCCTCCCTTGACGTGCGGCTCGAGGTCGAGAAACACGCCCGGAATGCCCCGACGGCGGAGCTTCTTCTCCAGTTTGGGCAGGATCGTGGCCAGGTCGCGCAGGATCGCTTCGTGACCGCTGTCGCCGCGGTCGCAAGGCACGAAATTCGCCAGGGCCTCTTCGTCGATCGGCGTGCCTTTGGCCACCGGCTTGGGGTTGTGGTAGTCCTTGATGTGCAGCCAGCCCAGCCCCGGCTTCATCGCCTGGTACTGCTCGAATAGCTCGCTGGGCGAGTAGCCCTGCACCACGATGTTCGCCGCGTCGAAGATCAACACCATGGCCGGGTGGTTCACTTGCCGGTAGATGTCGGCCAGAAGATGCCCGGTCTCGCCCACCAGGTTCGCCTCGACCTCCAGGCCGAACGTCAGGTCCGACCGGTGGCACACCTCGGCGATCTGGCCCAGTTGATCGACCACTTGGGGAAGGTGCTCCCGGGGATCGGTTCCGCGCGGATGGTAGAAGGAGAAGCCTCGAATCAGCTTGGTCTCGAAGGCGTGGGCGATCTCGCAGACCTTGTTCACGTCGCCGTTGAGATACTTCTTGAACGGAATGTAGACGTTATGGGTCCCGTCGTCGAGGTCGAGCAGCTTCACCTTGCCGATCGGCGAGCCGATCGACGAGACGTTCAGCCCGTACTCATCCTGAAGGCGGCGGATCTTCTGGATCTCGGACCGCGTCAGCTTCATGACGTTCTTGGTGCCATCGCCCAAGTCCACGAAGCGGATGCTGTAGTACTGCATTCCCAACGCCGCAAACGCGGTGAACTGCTGGACGACGCTCTTGTCCTTCTTGTCGGCGGCTTCGTCGGCAAAGCCGGACAGGATCACGCGGGCTGGATCGGGCATGGCGTCATCTTCCTTTGGCAAGAAGTGCGAATCGTGACACGCGGGCCCGCGCCACGGCACGAGCCCGTCGGGTCCCTATTCTCGGGTGAGGTCGGGCCGATGGCAAGTGGGGCGCCGTGCCGCTGCCGCACCCCATGCGGCAACGGCGCCCCCCCTTGCAAAGCGCGACGCGCCGCTTATAATTGGGCGATTGCGGCGGGCTCCGCATCATCGAAAGGGCCGGCCGCACCAGACAATCAGGCGCTCGCCGGCATCCGTAGCGGCACTGCCGGCCTTGTACGAGTACTCCGAGTCAGACTGGGTTCCCGAAATACCGGGTCAGTCGGCTCCGGAGTTTTTTTATTGGCTGAAGTCGACTGTCGAGGAGTTCCAAACCATGTCCGGCCATGATCTTACACCCCGCAAGGTCCCCCCGGTCCAGACCAAGTACCGCACGATCGCCACCGAGATCCCTGCCCCCGAGTCGGTGCCCATCCTGCAGCGGCTCCGCCAGTTCGAGCCCCGCTCGATGGGCGGGCAACCCCCAGTCATCTGGGATCGGGCCGACGGCATCCAAGTCTACGACCGCTGGGGAAATCGCTGGCTCGACTGGTCGTCCGGGGTGCTCGTCACCAACGCCGGGCACAACCACCCCAAGATCCGCCGGGCGATCCAGCAGCAGATCGACCACGGGCTGGTCCACAACTACTGCTTCCCCTCGGAAATCCGGGCCCAACTCACCGAAGCCCTCGCCCGAGTCGCCCCCGAGGGGCTCGACAAGGTCTTTCTGCTTACCACCGGCGCCGAGGCCATCGAGTGCGCGATGAAGCTCACCCGCACCTGGGGCCAACGGATCGACGAGAAGAAGATCGCGATGGTCTCGTTCGACAACGCCTTCCACGGACGGACCCTCGGCGCGCAGATGGCCGGCGGCATCCCCGCCCTGAAAAAGTGGATCGTCAACCTCGACCCCGACCTGATCCAGGTGCCGTTTCCCGACGGGTTTCGTTGCCCCGACGTCGGCTTCGACTTGTTCCTCCAGTCGCTCGACGAGCAGGGAATGACGCCCGACCGGGTTGCGGGCGTCATGACCGAGACCTACCAGGGGGGCAACGCCAGCTTCGCGCCTCCCGAGTACGTCCAGAAGCTCCGCGCCTGGTGCGACGAGCACGGCGCGCTGCTGATCTTCGACGAGGTGCAGGCCGGATTCGGACGGACCGGCACCTACTGGGGCTTTGAGCACTATGGGACCGTGCCCGACCTGATCGTCTGCGGCAAAGGCATCACCAGCGGCATGCCCCTGTCGGCCGTGATTGGCCGCAACGAAATTCTCGATCTCTATCCGCCCGGCTCGATGACCTCGACCCATACGGGCAATCCCCTTTGCGCGGCGGCGTCGCTGGCCAACCTGGCGGTGATCGACGAAGAAAACCTGGTCGAGAACGCCCGGCGCATGGGCGCGATCCTCCTGCCCGAACTGCGCCGCATCGGCAAGCGCTTTTCCGATCGCGTCGGAGCGGTCCACGGCAAGGGGCTCGTGGCGTCGCTGCACATGGTCAAGCCGGGCGGCATCGAGCCCGACGCCCCGACGGCCTCGAGCGTGGTCTGGCGCTGCGTCGAGAAGGGGCTCATGCTCTTTGCCCCGGTGGGCTACGCCGGGGCCTCGGTCAAGATCTCGCCCCCCCTGGTCATCGGAGAGGAGGCCCTGCGCGAAGGCATTTCTGTTCTTGAAGAAGCCCTTGAGGAGGTGCTCGCATGACCACTCCCGCCGATCGAGTCGACGTCGTCATCGTGGGCGGAGGGATGATCACCCACGATCAGATTCTCCCTTCGATCTACCATCTTCAGCGGATCGGGCGGGTGGGCACGATCCGCGTCTGCGCGCTGAACTCGGCGCCGCTTCGCGATCTGGCCGAGGAAACGCGGTTCGAGGAGGCGTTTCCCGGCCAGAGGTTCGAGCCTTCTCCCTCCCTGGACACCCCACCCGACGCGATGCATCCCGACCTGTTCAAGGAAGTGATCGCCTCGCTCGCGCCCCACAACTTGGTCGTGGTGGCCGTGCCCGACCACTTCCACGATGCGGTCATTCGCGTGGCCCTGGAGCACGACCAGCACGTGCTCTGCGTGAAGCCGCTCGTGCCGACCTATGCCCAATCGGTCGAGATCGAGAGGCTGGCCCGCGCCAAGGGGCTTCTGGTGGGCGTCGAGTACCACAAGCGGTTCGATCGCCGTTCGCTCGATGGGCGGCGGCAGTACCGGGCGGGCCGATTCGGCCGGTTCCGTTGCGGCGAGGCCAAGATGATCGAGCCGTACTACTATCGGCACTCGAACTTCCAGAACTGGTTCACCAAAGAAAACAGCGATCCGTTCACCTACGTGGGCTGCCACTACGTCGACCTGGTGTACTTCATCACGGGGCTGCGTCCCGTCGAAGTGTCGGTCCGCGGCGTCGAAGGGGCCTTCCCCAACGGCAAGGTGGGCTACCTGTGGTCGGCCGGACGGGTCGTCTGGGAGAACGGCGCCGTGATGAGCATCACCGACGGGCTGGGCTACCCCGACGAGGGCGCGGGCACGAACGACCAGTGCCTGGTCATGTACTGCGAGGGCGACGACTGCGGCGCGGTGCTCGAGCACGACGACCAGTTTCGCGGCGTGAGCCACGGCTACGTCGACCGCCAGGCCGGGGCCATGTTCCGCTACGTCAGCCCCGACTACTTCCGCATGGTTCCCTGGGAGGGCGAGGGGCTCAAGCCCGTCGGTTACGGTTACGACTCGATCGAAGCGATCACGCTGTCGGCAATGCGGGTGAACCGGGCCGCCGAGGGGTTGGCGGGCGACGCGGCGCGGGCGGCCCGGCAGAAGGTGCTTTGCGAGATCGACGACCGCGGCATCCTCGCTACGCCGGCCAACAGCAGCATCAACGAGCTGGTCACCGAAGCGGCCCGGCTTTCGATCGCCCGCGACGGCCTGCCCGCGGTCATCGCCTACGAGCCCGAGCCCAAGGTGGCGTTGCGTTAGCGGGCCGAGCTCCGCCCGACTCCAGCGACCGCGCTCGGCGATCCGGCGCTGCCGGTCGACTGGAATGACGCGCAGGGGGTCGGCACGATGGAAGAGCGGCCCCTCGCGTCGCCGCGGGGCGGGTGCGGCGCCGGTGGATGCCGCCTGAATGGGCGCTTGACGAGGGGGCACCCGTCTGGTAGCCTCAAGTTGAGACACGTTCTCAACTACAGCGGCGCCCCTTCGCCGTACCGCCCCGCCCGCCCGAAATCCCGCCATGCCCGTTCCTTCCCGAGCTACGACGACCTGGGCCCTTGCGCTTGGTTTCCTGCTGGTGACGGGCGTGGGCGAGGGGTGGCATCTGGTCCCGGGCAACGGCCACTTCATCGCGTTGCCCGGCGGCTGCCTCTGTGTGGGGATCGAGCTCTCCGCGTCCGACCCCGGCTGGTCGGGCCGGGGATCGGTTCTGACCGGCGCCGCCCGCAACCCGATTCGCCGGGCCGACGAGAGCGACTGCCTGATTTGCCGGCTGTTGGGGCAGGGGCAATCGCGGGCGGAGGGTTCCGATTGGGCGGCGGCTGCGCCGTTCCGGCAGGACTTGCGCCCGTTGGCCTGTCCGGCCCTCTCCGCGCCCATTCTCGCGCCCTTTCGACCGAGGGCACCTCCCCGCGTCTGACGCCTCGACTTTTCGCCGATGCGGCGCGCCGCACCCGCGGCAGCAAGCCGCCGCCTTCGTCGGCGCCCACGGTGGCGGGCTTTGCGCCCCGCCGTCGCCAGGCGTCTTTCTGCATCGTTGCGCGGTCCGGCGACCGCACGTCATACGTCAACAGCAACGGGAGGTTCCCATGAACTGCGTACGAAAACGCAATGCTTTTACCCTGGTCGAGCTGCTCGTGGTGATCGCCATCATCGGGCTGCTGGTCGGGCTGTTGCTCCCCGCCGTGCAGGCGGCTCGGGAAAGCGCCCGCCGGGCGCAATGCACGAACAATCTGAAGCAGCTCGGCCTGGCGCTGCACAATTACCACGACGCGCACAAGGTGTTTCCACCCGCCTACGTGAGTCAGTCCGGCGGGGGAGGGCTCAACGGCGACCCCGATCCGTTGACCCGCGACGCCGGGCCCGGCTGGGCCTGGGGCGCCCTGCTCCTGCCCCAACTCGAGCAGGGCCCGCTGCACCAGGCGCTTGACTTCCAGCGCCCGTGCTGGGATCCCGTGAACGCCGCGGCGGCCCAGACGCAACTCGGCGTGTTCCTCTGCCCGTCGGCAACGGACACCACCGATCCCGTCCAGGTCGTCTCCGAGAGCGGCAGCGTGCTTGCCGTGTTCGGCCGATCGTGCTACGTGGTCAACGCCGGCCAGGAAGAGCCCTGGTGGTACACCGTCGACCGCTACCAGGGAATTGCCGACGGCCCGTTCTATCGCAACTCGGCTACGCGCACCGCCGACGTGAGCGACGGGCTTTCGAACACGGTCTTCGCCGGCGAGCACCATCCCGTGTTGAGCGACAAGACGTGGCTGGGCGTGGTGCCCGGCGCGATCGTTTGCCCCACGCCCCGATTCGCGTTCGGCGGCTGCGAGCCGGCCGCCATTCTGGTCAATTGTCACAGCGGCCCCTGCAGCTACCAGGATCCCCCGATCATTCACCCTCCCAACAGCCCCATCTGCGCTCCCTGCCAGATGTACGCGCAACATCCCGGCGGCTGCAACGTGCTGCTGGGCGACGGCAGCGTGCGTTTCGTATCCGAAACGGTCAACCAGCTCACGTGGGCGGCTCTGTCGAGCATGGCCAAGGGAGAAGTCGTGGGCTCGTTCTGACCCGGCGCCGCCGGCCATCGCGATCCGAAACGCCCGAGAAGTCCGAAGGAAGTCCGGAAAGGAGGAACCCACGATGACCATCTCCCGCAACATGTGCGCTGCGGCAATCGTGCTCGCCGCGGTCTTCGCGCTCGGCATGCTCGCCGGGTGCGGCAAGCCGCAAACGGCGCCCGAGAATCGGGACCTGATCTCGTCGCTGCGCACCGCCGTCAACACGCGAAACGCCGAGTGGCTGGAAAAGAACGCCGACCTGGTCGACGAGCGCCGCAACGCCGGCCAAATGGCCGACCCCGAATACGAGGAATTCCAGGCGATCCTCGCCCTGGCGCGAGCCGGCCAATGGGAGCGGGCCGAGCGCGAAACCATCGCCTTTCAGAAGGCGCAGCGACCCACCCGCGACGAGGTCCAAGGCGAACGGCGACTCCGCCGATAGCCGTCGGCGACTGCCGCGCGGCCCCCGGGCGCGGCCGGCGCAAGACCGTCCCGCGCGCCGGGGCCGTTGTGCGTCCGCCGTATCCGTTCGATCGAAGAAGATGCGATGATCCGCCTCGAGGGACGCCGGTTCTCGTCGGGCGTTGGACGTCGGAGGCCGTGGGCGTCGAGCGGCTTCGGGCCGAGTGGGACCGCTGACACCGCGAGACCCGGCCGAGCGGGCCGGGTTGAAGCGTGGCCGACTCGCCGGCCCGTTTCGACGAAGCGCGAACTCAGTCGGCCGAGTAGAGGAACGAATCCCAATACGCCTGATCCGTTGCGTACACGTCGATCGGGTCGTCGAGGTCCAACTCGGCCGGCAGGATGCCGTACCGCTGCATGATGCGCACGTAGTAGACGTTCGGGCGGAAGCCGGGCATGTCGAACCGCTTTTCTTCGCGGTGCTTCTCGCTCGACGCGACGATGTTCGCCCGGATCGCCCGGTAATCGGGGTCGTCGACGCCGGCGAACACGGTCGGCCGGCAGAGGCCGAGCCCGCCCGCCTCGCGGGCCAGGGGCGCTCGCAGCAGGATCGACTTGTCGGGCCGCGTCAGGTTGCAGAGCGACTGGGGCGGCCGGGCGTTGCCGAACTTGTAGTAGCCGATCGAGCCGCGAATCTGCTGAAGCTCGGTGAACTCGTGCACCAGGGGCAGGTAGGGTCCCGCATCGCCAAAGCGGAAGTAGCGGCCGGTGCCGATCGGACGCGGCGGCGGATCGCTGCCGTGGCAGGCGCCGCACCGCTTTTCCATGACTTCGACGGGGAACTTCACCGGGTGCATGCCCGACCCCAGGGCCGCGTAGGTTCCCGCGTAGACCGCGCTCGTTTCGATCCAGAGCCGAACGGTCTTTCGTTCGAGCTCCGAAAGCTCGGCGTCGTAGTGGCTGCCGTCGATGAGCTGCATAAGCCGGCTGGCCGAGCTGCCGATGGTTCGCGGCGGGCGGTTGCCGTAGTCCTCGTTGCGCCCGTCGGCGATCAGGCCGCGGTGCATGATCGTCCAGAAGCTCTGCGAGAAAAGCGGCGTGTGGTCGCCGCTCAGGTCGACGCGGCCTTCCATGCGGTCGGGGTTGTGGCACTCGACGCAGTGCTTGTCGAGAATCGGCTGCACGTCGCGCGGGAAATCGAGCACCTCGGGCACGTCGGCGATGGGTTCGATGCGGCTCGGCGTGCGCCCCAGGATGCCGGCGGTCTCGGCCAGGGCGGCCAGCGGCGTGGTGGCCCGCTGCTCGTGGCATCCCACGCAGCCGGTCACCTCGCCCGGCTCGAGGCTGACGAAGCTCTGCATCCGCTTGACCGACAGATCGTTTTCGTCGAGGGCCACGAAGAAGAGCGACCGCATGGCGGGCAGCTCCATGAACGCCGACCCGTCGGGCTCGACCGGCACGGTGCCCAACACGCGCGACAGGGTAAACGTGCCGCCGGCGCTGATGGGCCACATTCCGCCCGAAAAGCTGATCGGCTTGGGAAGCTGTTCGAGGACCAGCAGCTTCTTGATCTCGCCCCGCTCGACGCCGTCCATGTTGCGGCCCTTGTAGATGTCGGCCAGGGCCAATCGCCCCGTCTCCCGGGCGAGATTCACGCGGGGCGGGATGACGCGCTCTCGCCGGCGCGGAACCAGCGGCCTCGGCTCGTTGCAGGTCCGGGGCGCCTCGCCCTCGGGCAGCCGGTAGACGAGCTCCGTGTCGCCGAACCCATTCATCACGTGAATGCCCCGATCGTCGGCCACGAGGAAGCACTCTTCGGAGAACGCGTAGGGGTCGCGGTAGAACTCGTTGCCCGCGCTGATCTGCAGCGCCGCGGCGCGGTGGTCGGGGCCCGTCTTGGGGTCGATGACCACGATGCGGCCCATGTGCCCGGTCCGCCCGTGGCCCGGCGAAAACGACGCCACCACCTTGTTCGTGCCGGGGATCGGCTTGGCGTCGAGCATGGCCGTGTCGGGAAACTGGTTGCCGAAGAAGACCATCTGGCCCGTGCCGTCGGGATTGGTCGACCAGAGGTGGTGGAAGCAGAACTGGCTGCGATCGACGTACTCCCATCGCATGTAGATGATCCGCCCGTCGTCGAGCACCCAGGGCGTGTTGTCGTGCTCGATGTTCGTCGAGATCATGCGGATGTTCCGCCCGTCGCCGTCGCAACGGTAGAGCGTGGCCACGGGCGTGCGGTAACAATTGACGAACCGGTTGCAGCGACTCGAGCAGAACATGATCCCCCCGTCGGGCAGATAGGTCGGCTCGATGTCGTCGTAGGGTCCGTCGGTCAATTGGACCAGCCCGGTGCCGTCGGCCCGGATTTCGTAGAGGTGGAAGTACGGCTGCCCTCCCCTTCGGTACGAGAAGAGGATCGTCGTTCCATCGTAGTGCACCTGGGGATCGCGGAGGCTGCCCTTCGGGTCGTCGAGCAAGACCTTGAGGTCCTTGGTGCGGAGGTGGTAGCGGCACAATCGCGCGCCGTCGCCGAACAGCGGCGGGATGTCTTCGCCCTCGATGCCCTGCTGCGGCGGATACTCGGGCACGCTGGCCGAGTAGTAGCCGAAGTTGGCGTACCAGTGGTCGAAGCCACGAATGCGAACGGCGAAAATGATCTCATCGACGCCCGCCATGGGTCCCTCCAGAAAGGCGTCGAGCAATTCGCCCGGCTTCGGCCCGGTCGATGCCGGCGCCTCGGCGAGCCGATTCTCGGCGTCGGGAGCGGGCAAGCCCGCGACGAGCACGGGATCGACCAGCAGCCCCTTGCCGTCGCAGTCCTGAAAGAACAGGCCCGACACGGCAGCGTCCTCGGCGTACCCCAAGTCCGACAAATCGATCCCGACCGCCAGCGCCTTGAAGTCGTTCGGCGTGCCGATCAGCGACAGCCGGGCGTTTCGCAAGTCGGCGAACGACTGGGGCGGCGCATCGGCGCGGTAGAAGTCGAACGCCCCGATCGGCATCGCCCGCGGATCGTCCCACGGGATGTCGAACGCCTCGACCGTGACTGCCCGCAAGTTCGCTTCGACCTCCAACGGACCCACGTGGAAGGCGTCGCCGCCCAGGGGGCTCGCCTCCTTGCGCTGGAACTCGAAGAACACGACGTCGTCGCCCGGCAGATTGATCACCGGCTGCTCGAACGCCACGGCAAATCCCGGCGTCGCCTCGGGACCCGCGAGCACGGGGCTGGTCGCCAGCGGCTTGGCCTGGCCGCCGGGATTGATCAGCCCGCTGTTGAGCTTCCCGTCGCTCAGCAGCCACGCGCGCTCGGTGGGGATGGGCACGCCCGCCCCGGCGGGCGTGATCACGTTGGCCCCGTCGGACGATTGGAAGTGCGTCACCCGGGCGCGAATGAGCTTTTCGGGCTTGAAGACGACGGCCCGGTCGCCTCGCTCGACCGTGACGCTGGTGAGCACGGTGTCGCGTCCCTTTCGGGCAACCGTGTAACCGGTTACTTCGCCCCGCGCCGCACCGCAAAGCGATATTCCCAACCAGATCGCCGCCATCCGCCGTCCGAACCGTTGCACCGCCATCCGCTCCTACCTCCCAGGTGGCTCGGCAAAAGGCCTCGAAGAATTGGGCTGCGCACGTCGGAGACCCGCCCAAACATGGCGCGGCTCCAAGTCGCTTCAACCCCACTATAACGCCGGTCGCGGCGGCAAACAACGTTGAGGGGCGTCCGCGAGGCAATCAGGCGGTCGATCGTCGAGTCGATCGCCCACGTGGGGAATTGCGGTCGCCGACGTGTTGCGAGTCTCTTGCGTTTGGGCTATCCTGGCGCACGCGGCACTTTCGGCGAGAGCTCGGGCCGGGCGCCCGGCCGACCGCCGTTGTCCTTCCCGAACAAGCCGACCTCCTTTTTCCCTGCCTGAGGAGATCTTTCCATGCGTGAGCACACGAGAAGAGATTTCATCGTCCGCTCGACCGCCGCCGGCATGGCGGCCCTGGGGGCCGAGAGCGTCGTGGCTCCACAAGCCCGGGCGGCGGGAAACGAGGCCGACATGGCCATTGCCAAGTGGAACGGCCAGGGCCCCCCCCGCGCCGCCGAGTTGAAGCGGATTGCCGTCGCGCTGACCGAAAAGGCCGTCGAGGGCATCGGTGGGCTCAAGCGCTTCGTCGGGCGGGGCGACGTGGTCTGGATCAAGCCGAATATCGCCTGGGACCGCACGCCCGAACTGGCCGCCAACACGAATCCCGACATGGTTGCCACCCTGGTGCGGCTCTGCTTCGAGGCCGGCGCCAAGACCGTGAAGGTCGGCGACCACCCCTGCGACCTGGCCGAAAAGACGTACCACAGCAGCGGCATCGCCGACGCGGCTCGAAAAGCGGGCGCCGAGGTCCTCTTCGTCGACCCTAACCGCTTTCGCAAGACCGCGATCGGCGGCGAGCGGGTCAAGAGCATCCCCGTCTATCCCGCGATCCTCGATTGCGATCTGGTGATCAACGTACCCGTCGTCAAGCACCACGGTCTGGCCACGGTCACCGCGTGCATGAAGAACTACATGGGGGTCATTGACGATCGCCGATCGTTCCACCAGGCCCTTCCCGAGTGCCTGGCCGATCTGACGCGATTCATGAAGCCGCGGATTTGTGTGCTCGACGGAATCCGCATCCTCAAAGCGCACGGGCCCAAGGGCGGCAACCCCGACGACGTCGAATTGAAAACGACCGTGGCCGCGGGCGTCGACGTCGTGGCCCTGGACGCCTGGGGCGCCGAACTCATGGGCGTGAAACCGGCCGACGTCGGCTCGATCGTCAAGGGGCAAGAGGTCGGGCTAGGCACGATCGACTACCGCTCGCTCAACCTGCGGGAGATCAGCGTTTCATGAGCCGCCGCATCGGGAGTGCCGTGAACTTGCGGCGAGGGGTTCAAATCCTGTTTCTGCTGGCGTTTGTGGCCGCGGTCGCCCTGACGCGGCCGGTGCCCGGCGTCGAGCCGAGCCCGTTGTTGAAGTCGTGGTTCCTGATCGACCCGTTGATCTTGATCGCCACCTGGCTGGCGGCGCACGCCGTGCCCGCCGGCGCGATGCTGGCGCTGATCGTGGTCGCCTTCACCGTGGTGATGGGCCGCGTGTTCTGCGGATGGGTCTGCCCGCTGGGAACC
>Ga0334892_1001179_pt1 | contig 23915 bp, 17 predicted proteins | sample GraSluR3_MG_4_FD_207213 | JGI IMG/M metagenome (GOLD analysis project Ga0334892, IMG submission 207213) | Sludge microbial communities from methane-producing bioreactor in Wageningen University, Netherlands - Granular Sludge_15_04-R3 | ecosystem: Engineered > Bioreactor > Anaerobic >...
TGCCCGATTTTAAAAAAAATCTACGATTGTTGAAAATTTTTACTTTTTGCTAATATCTTGTTGATTAAATTTTAAATTTTCTTTGAATACAGTTATAACATGTGTTAACATTTGCCGACAAAAGAATAAGCCCCGGGACCGCAAGGTTCCGGGGTTTATTAATTTTCCGAAGCGACAGGAGCCTGCTCCTGGGAGCGAAGGGAAATTTTATAAACCCGGAAGTTGAGCGAAGCGATACTGCCGGGCTTATTGTTTTGAATCAGCCCCACCCCAGAATCACCGCAGGTAATCCTGCTACCCCGACAAAAGAATAAGCCCCGGGACCGCAAGGTTCCGGGGTTTCTTTTAAAAGCCCTGCACGTCAGTGCCGGGTTTCTTTTTTCTGAAGCGTCAGAAGCGTGCTATTGTAAGCGGTTACCCTGCTCCAGATACCAGTCAACCCATGCATCCATTTGTGATACAGAATTGGGTCTGAGCAATATCTCGCGTTTGTCATCAAGCAGGTAAATCGTAGGTATTGCAAAAACATGATACTCTTTTACAACTGGACTTTCCCACTTTTTGTAATCGCAGATGCTGACAAACGGGTAAGCAGCTGTGAGGTTTTTAAAACTCTGTTTATCTTCATCAAGGGAGAAGAACACTACTTCCACCCCAAACTTTGTCCATTTTTCGTATACCCGGGCAATCTTCGAAAGCTCTTCGGTACACATCGGGCACCAACCTGCACCAAATACCACCACGGTATATTTACTCTTTATGTCAGATAATTTTCCGGGAGAATCTGCCGGTCCGTATCGCGGAGCAAAACAATCATCTTTGAAACCAAAGTCAGGGGCTATATTCCCTTTTTTCATGGCACGATAGCTTTCCAGCTGTGCGGCAAGATCACTGTTAATGGTACAACTTGTTTCGTTCAGAATTTTCAAGGCCAGGTATTCCGAGGATGTAAACAAGCTGCGGCTTTCCAGCAGTTCAAAAAGGTAACCTGTTATTTCGTTGAACTTCTTTTCATTGGCAGAGAGGTTCTCAATCAAATGGTCTATTGAGATATTCATTTCAATAAACACAGAATCCAGCGACCGTCCGCTGTTTTCGATAAGCCAGAAATGAGCTTCCAGAGTTTCTCTCAGCAAACCGCTTTTATAAAGCCTGGGATCGGTATAGTCAATATTCCTGAATGCAGATAGTGCAGCCGGAATCTCTTCTGAGCGGTATTGCGCAATCGTTTGAGCGGAACTCACCAGCTTACGCACCGGCAGATACCAGCTTACATAATATTCTGAATCCAGACCTTCCAGAAAGACTTTATCCTCTTCTTTGATGCGCTGCTTCTCTGCTTCAATAGCTTTTTTTGGTTCTTCGTGTCCGGCAAAAAGTGAATCCCTGTGATATATGTCCTCAAGAAAATCCCATGCACTCAGGGCTTGCTCCCTCCGGGGATGCTCTTTTGCATACTTTTCAAAAAGACGGTTTTGCTTACCTGAAGTGATTACCACCGTTTCAGCAAATGCAAGAGTCTCTCCTTCAATTTTCAAATCTTCACCAGCGGCCAGTATGACAATGAAAGAGTTACCATCTTCGGCTTCCAGGTAGCCCATTCCGTAGTCATTATTGCCAAATGAAAGTCTGAAGTTTCCTTTTGCGTTTACCCTTACGCTGTCGACAGGATAGGTGTTAAAGCCATCAAAACCCACTAATTTCACATACCCGCCGGCAAGATCCGGGAAAGTGCCTGTAATTGAGTTTTGAGAACACGCAACGGCACTAAAGCCAACTAAAATAATATTTAGAAGAGCAAATACTTTCATAAAACTGTCATGTGTTTAAATTCATTTCCACTTTCACAGTCAATATTAAGAAAATTATCCTACTACCTTCAGAGGTTTTAAAAATTGTCAGAATTAACCCGTTGGAATTCTACTGGTTTAATTCTTAATGCATCGAACAGAGTATCCGAGACCACGGGCACCGATGTTCATAAAGGCACCTGTTCCATAAAAGAACAAATTCCGCGAATCGGTGTTAGAGACGGTGCTCGTCCAATAGCAGGCCACCATACCCACATTTCTGAGCGAACCATCCGTAGTATAGCGATAACCCCCCAGAGGCAATTTAAGAGGTGAGGCAAGGGCCCCTGAGGCATTATCAGTGCTCCAGCTCAGAAACTCGGCATTGAGTTCAGCATAAGTAGGCAACCTGTAACCGCTTGGACATGGGTTATTTATGCCACTTACCCCCTGCCATAAATTATCGTTTCGGGGACTGCGCCAATCAGAAGGAGAAGAACCCACAATAATAAAGTTGCCATGACCGGGTGTGTTGCTGCTGCTGAGAGTGGTAGTTGTGCCACTGGTTCTTATCTGGTGACCGTCATTACCACGCCCCCACTGGTATAAATGGCCGTATGAGTTGGCATCGGTGCTGCTGGTTGCCACCTGAGTGGCACCCAGATTACGGTCCATCCATGTCTTACCGGTGGCAGGATTGATAACATCTCCTGAAGGTGTAGTAAAACTAATCTGTTCACCATAAGCAGTTCCTTCACTGTTGGTTGCATAAGCTCTTAAATAATAAGTTGTACTGGCTGACAATCCTGTAATGTTGCTTGTAAATGTACCTGGCCCACTCCCATCGGTTGTATAATTATTACTGTTTATCGGACCCGGGCTTGTGCTCCAGCAGACGCCTCTTGCAGTGATGGTCACACCCCCGTCATCAGCTACCGTTCCACCAGCTGTTGCTCTGTTTATATCTAAATCTGATATGCCAGCTGTTGTTACTGAGCCTTTTGCGGCAAGAGTTTTAAACTGAACCTCATTACCATAGCCAATTCCATTACTATTTGTGGCATAAGCCCTTACATAGTAAGTTGTGTTGGGTGAAAGATCTGATAAGTTGCTTATGTAAACTCCAACCCCTGAACCGTCGTCAGTTAAACCATCTTTCAGATCAAATGTAGTTCCGGCTGTTAAACCCCAGACAACCCCTCTTGAGAGAATATTTTCACCTGCATCACCTGATACATTTCCACCGCCCCTTGCACTATTTGATAGTATCTCTGTAACAGCCAGGGTGGTCACAACCGGCTTTCCGGGGGCTTCTTCCTTTTTGCATGAAAATAGTATTAATGCAAATGCTCCCGCACATATAGTTAGATTGAGCGGCTTCATAAGTATCATAGTATTTTCTATTAATAATTCTATTTATCTCTATCTGTCCGGATTAATCCTTAATGCATCTGACAGATAATCCAAGCGAATGGGCGCCATTGTTCATGAAGGTAGTGCCACCATCAAAGAACATGTACCTTGAGTATCCATAATGCTCGGTACTAACGCTACTGGTCCAGTAGTAGCCAATGATGCCCTCATTTATAAGTGAACCATCACTACTTTGCCGAACGCCCGCCATGGGCAATTTAAGAGGTGAGGCAAGGGCCCCTGCGGCGTTGTCGCTGCTCCAGCTCAGTCTCTCGGCATTGAGTTCAGCTTCGGTGGGCACCCTGTAGCCGGTTGGGCAAGGGTTATTGATGCCATTTACGCCCTGCCATAAATTATCGTTTCCAGGGCTTCGCCAGTCATAAGGATAGTCGGAAACTAAAATGAAGCTTTCATGCCCGGGGGTGTTGCTGCTGCTTAAAATGCTGGTAAGGCTGCTTGTTCTTAACTGGTGGCCGTCAGCGACCCGCCCCCACTGGAACAAGAAACCGTATGAGTTGGCATCGGTGCTGCTGGTTGCCACCTGAGTGGCACCCAGATTACGGTCCATCCATGTTTTACCGGTAGTGGGATTGATAACGTCTCCGGAAGATGTTGTAAACAGCCTTGACTCACCGTAGCCTATTGCTGCACTATTGGTGGCAAAGGCTCTTACATAGTAGTTGGTGTTGGGTGCCAGGTTTGATAAATCGCTTGTATAATTACCAACACCCGATCCGCTGATTGTCAAACCAGTGTGTCCTTCCAATGTGGGATCGTTAGTTAAACTCCAGACAATCCCCCTGGAGATAATGGCTGCACCTCCATCATCCGTAATATCGCCACCGCACTTTGCACTATTTGTGAGTATATCGGTAACAGAAAGGGTGGTTACTATTGGAGGAGCTGGAGGATCTTCCTTATTGCAGGAGAATAAAAGAAATAAAAATGCACTAAGGCATATTGCAAGATTGAGTGGTTTCATTAGCGTATAGAATAAATATCTATTATTAATCTTATCTGATCTCGTCTCTTTAGTCCTTAGTGCAACTAACAGAACAGCCGCTGATTCAATAGTAGCTGCCAATGCCGGCAAACCATCTGAGGAAGTCAGGGCAGCGCTTGTAATTCTTCAGATTAAAGTTCACCCTCATGACTGGGAATAAATGTGTCATTACGTAAATATAACTTTTTTTTTACATACAACTCCTGTTTATTGCCCATTGTGAATGCGAAATAGATGGTAAATAACAGATGGCAAGTACCGGGAATAATCCTGAATTCTATGAACCGGGCTTATTTTCATTGATCAGTAAAATACCCCAATATCGAGAGGTATTCCTCCAAATAATGACTTTCCTTAGAAAAGAAGTATGACAACATACAAATTTTTTTTACCCGGAAAGGGTCTGAAACATCTATTTTGATTAATCAAAATTCCTCATTTATAGCTTGTTAAGCATATAACACAATTGAGTAAAAATTTTATAGAAAATATTTGATTATAAAAGAAGAATCTCATAGATTTGACACTGTTTTATTAACCAAAGACCAAAATAATTGTGACCGAACCCAAATACTGTCAGAATTATTCTCCCGGCATCTTACTTAAAGTAAACCACTCAATATCTTCATATATAATTAATTACATATATGTATAGTTTATCTCATTTGCTAACCTAAAAGATCCATTTTATGAAAAAACTAATTCTGGTTTTGATATCGGTATTGCTTGCCAATATCGGTATGGCACAGACGAGGATTACCGGCAGGGTAACCTCCTCGGATGATGGAATGCCTATTCCCGGAGCCACAATCCAGCTCAAGGATGCCAGGGGTGTCGGAACCGCTACTGACATCGAAGGCAGGTACGCCATCAGCAATGTCCCGGCAGACGGGATTCTGATTTTCAGTTACGTTGGATACAAATCCGTTGAGGTTCCGGTCTCAGGGAGAACAGTAATTGACATCGTACTTGAAGTAGATGCCCTCAGCCTCGATGAAGTAATCGTGGTAGCGTACGGTACCTCTACAAAAGCAACCTTTACAGGAGCCGCTAGTGTGATCAGAAGTGAGTCAATCAAGGATGTGCCGACTCTCTCGTTCGAAAATGCAATGAACGGTAAGGTAGCAGGCCTGCAGATTACAACTTTTTCTGGCCAGGCAGGCTCAACCTCATCCCTCAGGGTACGCGGTATCGGCTCTATGAATGCTTCCAACGAACCTCTTTATGTGGTCGACGGTGTTCCTGTTGTGTCAGGAAACACAGGGCAGATGAGCGACTATATTTATGCTACGACAAACGTGATGAGCACCATAAATCCTGCTGATATTGAATCAATAACAGTACTTAAAGATGCTGCAGCCTCATCACTCTACGGTTCCAGGGCTGCCAACGGGGTGGTGGTTATAACCACAAAACGGGGAAAGGCAGGCAAACCGGTTATCAACTTCAAGTCATCGGTGGGTCTTACTCCTGACTGGGCTGTTGAGAACTATACACCTGCTACCACAGAGCAGCAAGTGGAGATGTATTATGAAAATTTCCTCAATGCTGGCATCTATTATGAAGGCAGAACACAGGAGGAATCAAGCATCAGGGCTCTCAATCAGCTTAATAAACGATTTAACAAACACGGATACACTTTCTCTGCTCCTGACCATACAATAAACTCCCTGACTATCGGAGGAGAGAGGGCCGGCCAGTACTACGACTGGGAAAGTGCTCTCTTTAGGACCGCAGTTTATCAAACCTATGATTTGTCAGTCAGCGGAGCCACAGAGACTTCAAACTACTACTCATCACTTTCATACACCAAAGAGCAGGGTCGTATTTATATAAATGAATTTGACCGTATTACGGGTAGGCTGAACGTATCTCAGAAAGTTGGCAGGGCTGTTGAGTTTGCCACAAATGTCAACTTTGCCAGGTCAAATAAGTCAGGTTTCAACGATACACGCGCGCTTGGAAATAACTACTTCCTGCAGACAAGAAACCTGCTGTGGGGGCTGTACTGGCCAACAGACTATCAGACCGGAGAGCCATGGACGCTGAGGTATGGCAGCTACGCCTACAACCCGCTTTATTATGACAACGAGTGGGACAACCTGGCAACAACCCAAAGGATTACGGCAAGTGAGACTATGATTGTCAACATACTCCCCGAACTTACTTTCAGGTCCATCCTCTCGTATGACAATACCACAACGAATGATCACCTATATTACAGCGCCCTCCACTTCAGCGGATCATCATCAAACGGCATTGTCAGAGAAATGGTCACATCAACCGAAAAGATAGTATCCTCCTCAACTCTAAATTACAGCAAAACGCTTGGCCAGTTGCACACAATAGACCTGCTGGCAGGCTGGGAAGCTGAAAAGAACCAAACTGACTATCAGCGGGCTGAAGGCTCAGACCTCCCAACCGGAGCACTGCAAACTGTTGCCACAGCAGGTTCATTAACTGCAAACGCCTATTATTGGGGGAACACAATACTATCAATGTTGTCAAGGGCAGAGTATAACTTCGACAACAAGTACTATGCGTCTGCCTCGTTCCGTCGTGACGGTTCGTCAAGACTGGGCCCGGAATCAAGGTGGGGTAACTTCTGGTCAGTAGCAGGGTCATGGAGAATTGACAGAGAGAGTTTCATGGAGGGAATTGATCCTATCAGCAGCCTTCGCCTCAGGGCATCATACGGTGTAAACGGAACACTGCCGTCAAACAATTACGGATGGCGCTCCCTCGCTACTTATGGCAGTAAGTATATGGAGCAGCCGGGTGGCGGTGTAAGCACTATAGCAGATGCGTTGCTGTCATGGGAAACCAGTTACACATATAACATTGCCCTTGAATTTGGCCTTCTCGATCAAAGGATAAGAGGGACTTTCGAATACTTCAACAGAGATTCAAAGGACCTCCTGCAGGACGTTCCAATCTCCCTTGTAACAGGTTTCTCATCCACTCTGAAAAATATTGGGGAGATCAAAAACAAAGGGGTCGAGATAGAACTCAGCGGAGACCTGCTCAGAAACAGAAATGGTTTCAACTGGACCATGGGCCTCACTGCCTCACATATTAACTCAACGGTAACCAAGCTATACGGTGGTCAGAACATAATATGGTATGAACCAACAGGCGGCGACAACAGAGTTAAGTTCATCTATAAGGAAGGAGAATCGACTCTTGCCATTTACGGACTCGAGTGGGCCGGTGTTGACCGTGAAACAGGTAGAAACGTATGGTTCATGAATAATGAAAATACTGCTTCCGAGCCGACAACAGTTGACGGAAGACCGGCAACTTTCAACTATCGCGATGCAAGTGAAACAATACTGGGTGATGTCCATCCTGATCTGTTTGGCGGATTCTATTCAGATCTGTCATGGAAAGGATTTTCACTGGGTATGAATTTTACATACAAAGTGGGTGGATGGATCTATGATGCATTCGGTCGTGACAATGCTGACGACGGCTATTACTGGGAAAGAATCATGTCAAAATACCAGTACGAAAACAGATGGACACCGGAGAATAAAGATGCCAAGCTGCCACAGCGCGTAGCTATCGACATGCTTGATGTTATCCAGAAGAGCAGCCGCCATATGTTCAAGGCTGACTACCTCAGACTGAAGAATACTACATTAAGCTACAACCTTCCAGGTGAGCTCCTGTCAAGATATAATATCGGCAGCGCAAGAATCTATTTCAGCGGCTTGAATCTATGGACATGGTCCGCAAATAAAGTATTTGATCCTGAAGTGAATGAATACGGTTCCAGAGGATGGGAAACACCTCAGGGAAAAACATTCACCTTCGGAATTGAAGCCAGTTTCTAACCTTAAATTGGGATTAAAATGAAAAACATAACTATAATAGTGTCAATACTCGGACTACTGCTGGTTACATCCTGCGAAGGCTTCCTGGATGTCAAACCGAGTAACTCCGCTGCGGCCGAGACATCAATAACCAATGCCAAAGATGCAAAGGTGGTGATGAACGGCCTGATGAGATTAATGACATCTTCCAGCTACTATGGAAGAAACTTCTTTATGTACGGAGATGCCAAGGGGGGTGATTTTGCGGTCAGGTCACAGGGAAGAGGCCTTGATGCTCTATACTCTTTCAACCATTCACAAACAACCAACAATTACGGCGGTTACTGGTCACAGATTTACCACTGCATCCTTCAGGCCAACAATCTGATTCTTAACATTGATAAGATTGAGGCCGAAGGATCAGGATCAGCAACACTCAGCCAGTACAAAGGTCAGGCACTGACACTCAGGGCTCTCATGTATTTCGACCTGGTGCGTCTTTACGGCAAACCATATGACATGGACAAAACCTCGTTCGGCGTTCCTCTCATTCTTGAACCTCTTGATGCCTCTGATCAGCCATTAAGGGCCTCGGTTGAAGAGGTTTACACACAGATCCTTACAGACCTGACTGATGCAGCTCCGTTGCTGGCAACAACAAAACAGAACGGATACATTAACTATTACGGAAATATGGCCCTCCAGGCAAAGGTGAACCTCTATATGGAAAACTATGCTGCCGCTCTTACTGCTGCAGAAGATATTATAGAAAATGGCCCGTATGTGCTATACACTAATGCAAACTGGTACGACTCCTGGTCAACAGAGTACGCAACAGAATCAATATTCGAACTGGCAATATATGCCAATGAAGCAGACCTAGGAACAAGTTCTCTGGGATACTACCTTCTCAGACTTTACAAAGTTACTGGAGCTTCCGGATGGTTTATGGCAAGTGATTACTGGCTGCAGAGAATGTACCAGGATCCCGGCGACATCCGTCTTGCTATCATGGATCAGGATGAATCGACAATTAATGATCCGGATACCATAAGGCTGGGATCGTGCATGAAGTACGTGGGTGGTCACGAGATGGAGGGCGATAAAGGCAAAGCCTCAGCAACAAATGTTAAGGTGATAAGACTTTCTGAAGTCTATCTTATCGCTGCTGAAGCAGCCATGAATCTCACCACGCCCGATCTTACAAAAGCAGTAAACTATCTGAATGAAATTCGCAAAAGGGCTCCTAATCTTGACCCCGCTACTGAAGCTACAATCACAATGCAGATGATCGAAGACGAGAGAAGCAAGGAACTTTTCGCGGAAGGTCAGCGCTTTTTCGATATGATGAGATGGGACAAACAGATTGAACTCAATGATGATTTCATCAGCCCGGCAGTGGCTATCACCAGCAGGGATAAGATAATTGACAGGACATTCTACAAGACCATTCTGCCAATTCCTCAAAATGAAATAGATGCCAATCCGCCAATTGCAGCACAGCAGAACCCTAGTTATTAGAGGTCTGACTTAAAATAAACACTGTACGAGGGTGCCATAACCGGCACCCTCTTTTTTTTTCTTCAAACCCATATTGGTTATCTAACATGAAAGCACTATTTTCACGCATGATCTAACTGACTACACAATGGAGAAAAAGCACCTTTTCCCTGCAATCACAATACTGCTGTCATTATTGTTACAGCCTGCCGCAATGGCTGAAATCAGACTGCCGGCAATATTTGGAGACAATATGGTTCTTCAGAGAAATACCGATGTTGCCTTCTGGGGTAGTGCAACTCCCGGCTCCAGGGTAACCATTAAGACCTCCTGGAACGGGAAATCATACTCCGTACGTGCAGGCACAAATGGAAAATGGAAAACAAAAGTCCAAACCCCGGAGGCAGGAGGACCTTACTCCGTAACACTTAGCGACGGTAAATCTCTGACGATCAGTAACATTCTTATCGGTGAGGTATGGGTGTGCTCAGGTCAGTCAAATATGGAAATGACCATGAAAGGCTATATTAATCAACCTGTAGTCAACTCCAATGATTATATTGCAACATCGGCAAATAACAGTATCAGGCTGATTACTGTGCAACGTGAAGTAAGCCTGACTCCGGTTGAAGAGATCAAGGGAGAGTGGAGGCTGTGTGAGCCGTCAACTGTAGCCGGTTTCAGTGCTACTGCATATTTCTTCGGACTTATGCTCAACAGGGTTCTTGATGTTCCCGTAGGACTGATATCAACCAGCTGGAGCGGTACCAGAATAGAACCCTGGATGACCGAAGAGTCATTAAGTACTTTTGACTGGGTGAAGCTTCCCGATAAAAGCAGTACAGAAACAAACATACCCGTCCAGACACCGACAGTACTTTACAATGGAATGATTTCACCAGTTGCCGGTTTTGGAATAAAAGGAGCTATATGGTACCAGGGTGAATCAAACCGGCTCGAGCCGGCAAGGTACCTGGAACTTCTGCCCGCAATGATAAAAGGATGGAGAGCCGCATGGGAAATAGGAGACTTTGCCTTTTATTATGCGCAGATAGCCCCCTTTGACTATGGGCCCGGAGAGATGAGCTCAGCCTATCTCAGAGAGGCACAGCTGAAAGCAGTTGATTATATTATCAACAGCGGGATGGCATGCCTGATGGATACCGGAGAGAAGGATAATATCCACCCGGCAGATAAAAAAGCTGCAGGAGACAGGCTTGCATTCCAGGCTCTTTCAAAAACTTACGGAATAGGTGGAATTGCGTGCGACGGTCCTGTACTGAAGGAAATGACCGTAGAAGGCAATATCATTAAACTGACATTCGACAATGCACCATTCGGTCTCACTTCGTATGGCAACGAACTAAACTCCTTTGAGGTGGCAGGTGCAACAAGAAGATTCTACCCGGCAAAAGCTTTTATTACCGGCTCGGGCATTACAGTAATTTGTCCTAATGTAAGCGCTCCTGTTGCCGTCAGGTATGCATTCAGGGATTTTGTTAAGGGTGAACTATTCAATACTGAAGGCCTTCCTGCCTCATCATTCAGAACAGACAATTGGTAAAACATGATAATGAAAGTATTACAGCTTCCGGAAAGGATAAATAATGCCTGCAGTTTATCAGACTATAAGGGTAAATTATGGAACTGCCGGCACGCTAAAAACTTTACTACGGTATTAATATTTAATAACAAAAATAACCTCTAAACCAAAAGATATGAAAAAAATCTACACAACTCTTGTACTTCTTTCAGTAGTTATTTTTGCGCACGGTCAGTGGACCCAGATGACCAACAGTGAACTCAGTACTGTTGAATACAATGGCATAGTCTACACCGGAACTTCTGTAATTATGATCACAGAAGGTGGAATATTCCGCTCAACCGATAACGGTTTGAACTGGAGCCTTACATCCGAAGGCCTCGACTCTGTCAGCAGCAGTCCCAGGGGTATTGCATACGTGGGATCACGCAATGAAGTTTGGGTTTCCCTGAACAATGGTATGTATTACTCAACAGATCATGGTGCAACCTGGAATAAACCTGCGTTGTCAGGATTCCCTGAATATGCATGGTTTGAACAGATTGCAACCATAGGTAACAGACTCGTACTGCTTTACTCATATTGGGACGGCGATCTTTCAGCACATGTATTGAGGTTGAGCTACTCTGATGATGGTTTAAACTGGACTTCAGGACCTATTCTCAGTATTGACGGTGATTCATGGTGGGACTTTATCCCCTATCATAATAACCGGGCCCTGTTTATGGTTGAGTATAACAACACTACTAACGAAGAAAAGCTGTGGTTCACTACTGACGGTTCCGCCAAACAGCTTATGCCTTTGACTGGCCTGGCCGCACAGCCTTCAATCAACAATTGGTCATTCTCAATAGAACCTGCCGGCAACCTCCTTCTTTTTGTTGATGAGAATGAGATGAAATGTTACAGATACAACTTTGCAACCGAAGAGTGGACAGCTATTATGAACGGCATAGAGCTTTCCGGATATGGCCTGGGTATGTTATTCAAAGCTCATTCCTTACCAGGACGGATGTTCGTTACAGCGCTTTTCGCCGATTCAGAAATGAATCTTGTTATGAAGCTGTTTACATCAACTGACAACGGCGACAACTGGGTTCAGGTATCTGTTCCCGGACTCCTTTACCCCATCTTTGAGAACCAGATGATAATAGCTGCAGATAGCAGAATAATAACAGAGCACTTTAACTCAGCCCTTGTATATTCAGATGACAATGGACAGACATGGACACGGTCAACAGGAATTCAGGCAGGATATTATTCCGACTTTGCAGGAACCTCAACCGGAGACCTCTATACAATCAGTCAGGAAATGACAGCAGGTGTGATCAGGTCGTCAGATAACGGAACAACATGGTCGTCAGCCAACGGAAACCTTATCAATTTCCAGGGAATATATATTCTTAACGAAATCTTTATTGGCGGTAACTACCTATACGTTACCGCTGCTGAAAATCCGTTTGATGAAAAACTCTCTATATACCTAAGCACCGATAACGGAGTTAATTGGGCTAAACTTACCGCTGCGCCAGACTCATCGCAGATTCAGTTCTACGGTAAAAGTAACCTGTGGCCGGTATTCAGATTCAGCAACGACAGTGAAGAAGGCACTTACCAGCTTACCAAAGATGCAGGTGGCACATGGATTAACCTATCCCCGGCTATTAATGCTCATAATCCTGACAGAGTGCTTGGCTTCACCGGAAACGGCAATATCGGGCAGCTTTTTATGTTTGCTGAAAAGAACAATAAAGTAAGGGTCTATTTATCGGAAAACGACGGTACCACATTCACTGATGTCACGGCTAATCTTGACGGTAATAATTTTGACATCCTTATTGCAAACCGCTGGGGATGGGATACAGCACCTTCACCGGTAGCAGGATTCCGGCAGGATGGTCAGGAATTCTTTCTTGCAGCATATGACTATTTTGAAGGGGGCGGTAATGTATTCTTCTATAAGCTTAATGAAGAGAAAAACGCATGGATTAAAACAGGAACCTCGGGTCTTCCCCTTAACTGGCCAACAGAGTACCTTTCGCTGCTCAACCGCGGAGGCGTTTGGTATTTCGCCACATCAGCTGCTGTCTACGCAAGTATAGATGCCTGTGAGAACTGGTTACCCATCTGGGACAATGAAGGCTTCCCTGAAGGTACAAGGCCTGCCTCTTTTGTGCAGAATGGCTGGGGAGTGTTTATGGGAACATATGGCGCAGGTATATGGAAAGCTCAGCTGACAGTCCCAGATTTCACAACACTTGCAGCAACTGAAATATCTGATACCTCAGCGATTTCAGGGATCAATCTCATTTCAACAGGAGGTCTCCCGTTCGGACCAAAAGGACTCTGCTGGTCGCTGAATCCCGGACCGACCATTAATGATCATATCCTCAATGTTGACAACGTCTGGGAAAGCTTTACAGATACACTGAGACTCCTCGCTCCGAATACTGATTATTATGTAAGAGGATTCATCTGGAGCCCAAAAGGTATGGGTCAACCGGTGTATGGTAACGAAATTACATTCAAAACCGACCAGGCAACAAGGATTGAAACGGAAATGGGTGGATCTGTTCTTCTATACCCAAATCCCTCAGACGGTAGATTCAGCATCCTTGCTGAGAAAGAGTGGTCAATGACAATCATAGATGCCGCAGGCAGAACAGTGTTTGCTCAGGAGATAAACACTGGTCTTAACGACATTACCATGAAGAAAAGTGCGCCAGGGATTTACTATGTCCGATTGACAGGAAGATCCGGAGAAACACAGGTAATTAATATTCTGGTAAAATAGAATTACTGCAATAAAAAAGAGGCTGATGAATTCGTCAGCCTCTTTTTTTATGTAACCCCAAACGGAATAACATCAATCATCAAACAGAAAAACCTCCTCAATGGCCAACCCGAATACTACTGCAATGTCACGTGCCAGCTTAAGCGAAGGATTGTAACGGTTCTTCTCAAGAAAAACAATGGTTTCGCGCCTTACCTTAACCAGATTGGCAAGATCCTCCTGTGTCATATTGTGACGGGCCCGCAACTCCTTAATCCTGTTATTCATTTCTGAGCCCCCTTAAATAGATTATCAGCCAGCTGATGACAAATATTACCGACATACCAAGTATGCCCGATCCAATAAGCACCTCGGTATCAACATCCACACGGTCATTGATGTAGATAACAAAGACCCAGAGGTACAGGGAGATAAAATATGAGAGTGAAGATGCCTTCTGCATGACCCGCTTTGACATTTCATCCTCAACCGGTTCACCTCTCCGTACCGAAGAAAAACGCCGCCAGGCAAAAAATAAACCAAAAACGACCATCAGGAATATGATCCCTATCTGAGTAACTTCATGAATGCTCATCCCTTCCGGCGACATCCTCAGCCACATAATAACCGATGCAAGAACCAGCACCGAAACAAAAAATGCAATAACAGCTCTTTTCATAATTTTTAATGTTAGTTTATTCTAACACAAAGTTAGATATTAATAACATTATAAACCAAATTATTCCGGACTTTTTTTTCATTGAAAGTAAAATAACCTGATAACATGATAATTATAATTCACCACCTGGGGAATTCAATGAATAACTTATTTATATTGCAGCCCAAACCAAACAAATATAACATGTTCGAATTACTGCATCAGATCGATGACATCCGTCTGAACTTCAGCTCAGGCGGATTGCTATACATGAATATTACACTGGCCTGTATAATGTTTGGAGTAGCATTGGACATCAGGGTGGAGCAATTCCGAAACCTTTGGTATAATCCTAAGGCTGCTTTCCTTGGTATCGGATCTCAGTTCATCCTGCTTCCTGCACTTACATTCGGTTTGGTAATGATTCTGAACCCTCCGCCTTCAGTAGCAATGGGAATGATACTTATCGCTGCCTGTCCCGGGGGAAACATCTCAAACTTTATCTCCTATCTGGCTAAGGCCAACGTGGCCCTCTCAGTCAGTCTTACTGCGTTTGCCACATTATCGGCTACTTTTCTGACTCCTCTGAATTTTGCAATATGGGGCGGGCTTTATGTTAAATACCAGTCAGCCGCTGCCGCACTTAATATACCAATAAGAATTGATTTCCTTGAGATGGCAAAGATAGTTTTCATTCTCCTTGGAATCCCGCTTATGGCAGGAATGCTTTTTGCCCTGAAATTTCCAGCAATAACAGCCAGGATTATCAAACCAGCCAAAATCATATCAATATTTTTGTATATGACTTTTATAGTCGGAGCACTAATTGCAAATATGGAATATATTCCGGGGTACGTACTGCCAATAGGCATTATCGTCTTCTTTCTGAATGCGCAAACCCTCTTCACAGGTTATCTTGTAGGAACCGTCGCAGGGGTGTCAAAACCCGAACGCCGGACCCTGAGTATAGAAACGGGCATACAGAACTCAGGACTCGCCCTGGTGCTGGTATTTACACTCTTCAATGCTAACGGCGGCATGGCATTCATGTCTGCGTGGTGGGGAATCTGGCAAATGGTTACCGGCATAGGACTGGCCCTGATACTTGCCAGAATACCCTTGGCAGGGATGAAGCCTGCCATGGTGACGGTTAAATCAGAATAACCGATATCATATCATTGCGATAAAATTCATTTCTTTGCATAACCCAGGTAGTGATAAAACTATTATATGGAAAGTGCAATCGTTGCGCTGGCAGCCTTAATTGTAGCAGCGCTTACACTCTTTTCAGGGTTTGGACTTGGAACCCTGCTGATGCCTGTAATGGCTATATTTTTCCCGGTTGAAATTGCCGTCGCCGCCACTGCAATAGTCCATCTTGCCAATAATATCTTCAAAGCGATCCTTGTAGGGAAAGACGCTGACAGAAAGGTGCTTATCCGTTTTGCAGTACCGGCAGTAATAGCGGCTTTTCCGGGTGCAATGCTGCTTACTGTACTGTCATCAATGGCCCCGTGGTGGAATTGGTCAGCGGCAGGGAGCGAATATGTAATCCTACCAGTAAATTTTATAATTGCCATACTGATGGTAATATTCGCTTTTATTGAGTTGCTGCCTCATTTTGAAAGAATGACCATCAGTCAGAAATGGCTTCCCCTGGGAGGTATCCTTTCAGGTTTTTTTGGTGGCGTTTCCGGTCACCAGGGGGCACTCAGGGCCGCTTTCCTGACCAAGGCAGGTCTTACCCGCGATGGTTTTATCGGCACATCAGTAATGACGGCAGTACTGGTTGATGTCTCTCGTCTGATCGTATACGGCGTGACCTTCTTCAGCAGTAAAACCGCCTTGCTGGCAGAACCGGGAATGAAGGGAATACTTGTTTGGGGGATACTGGCCGCATTCACAGGATCGTTTATTGGAACGAGGCTCGTCAAAAAGGTCACCATGAGACACATCCAGGTTATAGTAGGTATAATGCTTTTGTTGCTTGCTGTGGCTCTGGGCTCAGGAATCATATAAATGGAAAAAAAGGATAATCACATATTACTTTCTGACGAGGAACTTGTACAGAAGATTGTCAATGAGAGAGAAACCAACCTGTTCAGGATCCTGTTTGACAGATACAAGGGGAAAGTTCTCGACAAGTGCTACAGCCTTCTTCATAACAGGGAATCAGCAGCAGAGTTTACTGAAGATATACTCTCAAAGGCTTATGAAAAGCTTCCCGGCTTTAAAGGCAACTCATCATTCAGCTCATGGCTTTACTCTATCACATACAACCACTGCATAGATTATCTCAGGGAAAAAAAGAAACTTCACTATCCTGAATGGAATAGCCGGAATGAAATCCCGGAAATTGCCGATGACCTCGAGGAAGACCTCTCTGAAATGCATTACTCAAGGCTTATGAATATACTTGAAATCCTGCATGAAGAAGAGAAGGCAATGATACTGATGAAATACAAGGACGAGATGCCTGTCAAAGATATTGCAGCGGCTCTCAGGCTCTCTGAAGGGGCAGTTAAAATGAGAATTAAAAGAGCAAAGGCAAGACTTGTCTTCCTCTACAGAAAACACTACGGAGACTACTAATCTGTTAATTCAATGTTACTTTTCAACTTGTAACCGTCTATATTACATAAACCATGAAAAACGGGGAGTTTATAGTAAATATCTTCCGGCAACAAAAGAAAAGTGTGCCATCAGCTGTTGCCGGTTCCCTCAGGGTTAACTTTCCCTCAGCAACGGGGGTTGAATGGAGCCAGCCCGGCCAGTTGTTTGAAGCGATCTTTTTTCACGATAACGCAGAGAAGATTGCACGATTCGACTCTGATGGCAATCTTTTGGAATACAGAGTAAACATACCTCCCACCGATATTCCCTCTGAAGTAAAAAGTGCTGTAAATGAAGAATTTGAGATAATGAACTGTATCTCTGTATTCATTTCCGGACTGACAACATACGAGTTAATAGTCAGGAACCGTGATCTTGTGAGGTATCTTATGGTGATCGATCACAGAGGCAATCAGGTCAGTCTCAAAACACTGTGAAAAGCTACGTTGCCTTTGCAATCACCAACCCTCTCTGTCACCCTATGAAAAAAAGTAAATTTATTTGTCAATTGGATCGCTTTTTATATTTTTGTCTCCGCCATAAATCCGGAGAGATGGGTGAGTGGCTGAAACCAGCAGTTTGCTAAACTGCCGTACGGGTAACTGTACCGGGGGTTCGAATCCCCCTCTCTCCGCCAAAACAAATTACATGGCAAAGCCCGCATTTCAGCGGGCTTTGTATTTTCAAACCAGCAAATCTCTAAGAGTTTGCTCTTTTAAGGTATGACTGGTATGAGAATCAATGCCTTCGGCATTGACATGCAAGTTGTTTTGAGATTCTCCCAAAGGGGATCAGAAGCTCTCCTGCTAATCCCCCTTACCTATCTCCTTCAGCCTCCCAATCAGCATCCTGAAGTTCTCATGTGATTCTTCATCGAAATCGTTTGCTGACAGTCCACCGTTATTAATTTCCGACAGCAGCCGGCTTGCAAGAAATGCCCTGGGCAGTTTTTTATCATTAAGATATACTGAATTCGCGACTGTAATCCCCTCCCTTGTCTTAACTACATGTTTCTTGAAATCAAGTGTTGAAAAGAGGTCTTCAACCCCATGAAACGGGGACTGAAACCTGATTGCCACGTCTGAATTTTCACGGAATATTGTTGAGCCAGTAAACGTTGCAGCCCTGTTGTCCTCATCGTTATCGAACACCAGGACATTGAACTTCAGACCCCAGCCGATCATAATATTACAAAGTGACGGGATTGAATCTGCACTCGTGGCAGGTACTATGTTAAATGACAGCTCAGCTCCCGAAAGCAACATAATAGCACTCAAAAAGTAGTATGAACCAGTGTCACTGACAATCAGATTTGGTTTTCTGTCAGAAAAACCCGCCCCGAAAGGATTCCCCATTACGCTGTGTATCGGGGTCAGCGTGTCAGGTGTTGCCGCTGACAGAAGCACCGGATCAATGATTTTGGTGGCACTCCGGTAGTTCTCAAAATCATCCCGCTGCACTGCCAGAACCCTGTGCAGTTTATTTATATCGACAAGATGGGGAGAGTGGGTGGTATATACTATCTGTATCTTGTCGCTGATATCTTCGAATACTTTCAGAACATCCTCCTGTGCCCTGGCGTGGAGGCTGACTCCGGGTTCATCAACCAGCAGAACGATAGGTTTGTCACCGCCCAGGGCAGATGCCTGCAACTCGAGGTAGAATGAGAGGAACCATCTTACACCCCTGCTTCTCTGCTTGGGGTAAAGTCTCTCACCCTCATCCTTAATCCAGAATTCCAGATATGGTTTTCCCGATTTATCGCCATGTGAAGCGCTGTAATGTTCCAGTTCAAACTGAATCTTTATCTTGTTTTTACCTCCTACAGACTGCTGCCAGAAATCGTGAAAATTATGCGTCAGTCTCTGATTCAGGTTTTCTATGGTTTGTTTTAGTATCCGGCTGGAGGGCTGCATAAAGAATGAGTAATCAAGCCTCGCAAGCTTCATAAAATTCCTTGCTGCCTTGTATCCCTCTATATCACTGTCTGTGGCAACAATATCTTCAAGATCTATGCGATTAGGCAGCAGGCTTCCGAAATCCTCAAAGATGGTAAATACCGGTGTGTGCTCGAAGCATGCCGTTCCCAGCATCTCCTCGGTGTATTTTGACCTGTATTTCCCGGTAATTTCCTGGACTTTCACCATCGCCTCCTCACCGGAGTTGCCCTCCATCAAAAATCCACATAGTGCTGTCTGCCTGTCTATCTCACCCATCAGGCGTTCCCTTTCAGACCTCAGCCTATGGTACTCATCGATTATAGTCTCCCATATTTTATCATCATAATCATCCGGCTTCAGTAAAAGAGTCATCATCTGATGCCGCTCTTCCAGCTTAAATGAAACTTCATTAAGTTGCTTTTCAATCTCTTCATACTCCCCTGCCAGGGTGTTCCATGCCCGAACCGCGGTTATCAGATCAGCCCTGCTGTCCCTCCTTATAGTGAGTTGCTCCAGCTGACCGCTTACATCCTTCAATTCGTCTTTAAGGTGTTGAATCTCAACCTCCCTCTCTGCAGCATCCGAACCTTTCGATCCGAACAATCCCCTGCGAAGACTCTTACCCCCCTTCTCCCTCAGTGACAACTCAAGTACGCGTCTCTTCTCCGACAGTTTAGCCAGTAGTTCTTCATCACCGCTCAACCTGTTGCTCTCATCAATGATTTTGCTCCTGATTTCATCAAGATAGAGTTTCCAGGCCTTCTCCAGAGAATCCAGATATTCACTCACCTCCCCGCTTACTCTCACCGACGAGGTAAAATCAGCCAGCCAGTAGCGGGTAAGCTCAAGAGTATCCGTTTCTGAAAGCAGTTCTTTCAGCTCCGGACCGGCATTCACTGCCATTTCAAGGAGCCATCCCTTCTTAACGGCAAAGCGACAGGAGACCTCAGGAAGAGAAAGGTCGCTTCGCAAAACATCCTCGGTGATGATACCTGAATGAAAAACGTAAAGACCTTCCAGCACCGAGGTCTTACCCGACTCATTCTGTCCTATCAGGCAGGTAATATTATCGGGTGACACACTCTGCCAGCCCGTGTCAACAATCGACCTGAAATTCCGAATCCTGAACGCCGTAAGTCTCATATAATGATCTTAGGTTTAAAACCGAAAACAGTTACGTCATCTACCTGGCGGTGGTTACCTTTCCAGTCAGCAAAAGTAAGTTCTATTACTCTCTTCTGTCTCGACGGCTTATATGCTGCCACCTCCGACAGAAGGGCCCTGAACTGCCTGTATTTGAACTTCTTGTTCAAAGGGCCTCCAAACTGATCAGGAAATCCGTCAGAAAACAGATAGAACATATCATCATCATCGAAACTGACTATCTTATTGGTAAATGGTTCCTCAACCAATGGTGCCGGCCCTATCGGCATCTTGTCAGCCTTTATCTCCCTCAATTGTCCGTCTCTGACAATAAACAGGGGTCTGTTGGCGCCGCTGAACTGCATCTCGTATGAACCCGGTGTAAAAATGCAGAGAGACATATCGATACTGTCCATCTGTTCACCGCTTACACCTGTCTGATGCAATGCGCTCATTACCTTCTCACGCATAAGATTGAGCACTCTGTTGGCCCTTGGTGATGGCTGACACTGCAGAATCTCATTCAGGAACGATACACCCATTATGCTAAGTAGCGACCCCGGCACTCCGTGCCCGGTACAGTCACCTGCAGCTACGCAGTAAAAGTCCCTCCCCCTGTATACATAGTAAAAATCGCCGCTCACAAAATCACGCGGCATAAAACTGACAAAGTATTCCCTTAACAGCGATGTCATCAATGCCGGCAGCGGCAGCATCGACTTTTGTATCATTCCTGCATACCTGAGACTCGCCAGGTAATCTTTCATCGTCACATGACTATCATCTGTAAAAGTTTCTGTCAGGTCTTCTGTAAGATGTTCCCCCATCATTGTAATACCCGAAAATGAATGTTAAATATACACAAAAATCAATTAGTGAAACAGTATTCCCCGTTCATCTGCCTTCATTCCCGATTGCGGAGCACCAGCTTGACAACATTTTCCACATGGTGCGTTTGCGGAAACATATCGACTGCCTGTACCAACTCAACACGATACTTATCTGCAAGCAGCTGAATATCACGTGCCTGAGTAGCCGGGTTACAACTCACATAGACAACCACCGGTGGTGAAGCATCGGCAATGGCCTTCACAACATCGCCGTGCATACCGGCCCTGGGAGGATCGGTAACAACAACATCGGGGGAACCATGGGTTCTGATAAAGGCCGGAGTAAGCAGGTCCTTAATATCACCGGCATGGAAATCCGCATTTGATATGTTGTTCATGGCAGCGTTCAGCCTGGCATCGGAAACCGCTTCGCTTATGTATTCCAGACCAACGACCTTACCTGCACTTCCGGCAAGATAACATGCTATTGAACCGGTACCGCAGTACAGGTCATAAACAGTTTCCCTGCCCGTAAGACCGGCAAAGCGACGTGCCACATCATAAAGCACCCTGGCCTGCACCGGATTCGTCTGCCAGAATGACTTCGGACCTACCCTGAATTTCAAACCTTCAATCTCCTCAACAATATGATCGCGGCCATGATATAAAACAGTATCCCTGTCAGATATTGAATCGTTTCGCTTATCATTGATAATATAGAAGAGTGATGTTATCTCCGGAAACTCCTTCCTGAGAAACTCCATCACCGATTCAGTAACACCCGTTTCATTATCCCTGAGGACAACTATCACCATCAGCTCACCGCTGGTAGAGGTGCGTACAATAAGGTTGCGCAACAGACCCTCATGCGTTACGGGATTAAAAAAAGGGATATTATTGCTTACCGCAAATTCCCTCATTGAATTCCTGATCCGGTTTGAGGGTTCAGACTGAAGGTGACACTCTTTGATATCCAAAACTTTATCAAAATATCCCGGAATATGAAAGCCCAATGCACCTGTTCCTGAAAAATCCCTTCCAGAAATAATCTCCTCACGCGTCAGCCATCTTTTCGATGAAAAAGTGAATTCAAGCTTGTTGCGATACCGGTAGACATCGTTGGCTCCAAGTATCATGGGAGGGGCCTCCATCTCCACTCCGCCAATCCTGGTAAGATTGTCAAACACCTGTTGTGCCTTCCATTTTAGTTGCAGTTCATATGGCAGATGCTGCCAGCTGCAACCGCCACAGGTGCCAAAATGATAACAAACCGGTTTAATCCTGTCGTCTGAAGGTTTCTTAAGAGTCGTCAGCTCTCCCTCCATGTATCTCTTTTTCTTCCGGATAACTCTTATATCTGCTATGTCACCCGGAATAAGCATCGGGACAAACAAAACCATGTCACCGACCCGGGCCACACCCTTTCCTTCAGCTCCTATTGCCGAAAAATGAACATCCTCCAGCATTGGAAGAGGTTTGCGTTTTCCCATAATTGCTAACCTGTTAATCCGAGTAAAAACAGAAGAGACATCACGGCAGCAGGAATCAGCCCGTCACCATGATCAGCATCCGGAATAAGTTCAATCCTGACTGTCAGTGGTGAACTCCCTGCCGATAACATTTCATTGTAAAGTGTCACAGTACCATCTGCTGGCACCTGAGTGTCGGCATCTCCATGAATAAGAAGGAGCGGTATTGAGGTATTCCATGGATGTATAGAATTGTTGTCAAGAGCTTGTCTTACAGATACATAATCAGGGCCTGCGGCAAAACCCGACCTGAAATCCGGGTTAAGCAGGTCAGTTATGTCTGTAGTAAGCATTGAATTGATGTTTCCCAGAGACAGCGTGCCGTTAAACAGGGAAGGTATCCTCGATGCATAGGGTTCATTGAAGATAGCGCTATAGGGTACAGAAAACCTATCATAGGTTGAATAAGCATGGGCAATATATCCGAAATAGGCCGGCACGGGATACTCCGTCTCTGACACAAATCCCTCCATCATACCTTTAAGATCTGCGGGTCCGGCACCGGCTGCAGATGCAATAAGCTGAAACCCGTCGACGCCGTTCTCTTCTATATCCCTGTGGAGAGAAAGTGTTGCCCAGCCTCCCTGTGAATAACCGAAAAGGCACAGCTCTCCCGTAAGGTCCCTGCTGACAGTGACGTCATCAACGAACTCTCTTAATGCGCCCAGCATGTCTGTTACAGAGGTTACAGTAGGTTCCTTCAACAGATATGGATGTGCCTTATGTTCTGAACTCCCGAATCCCGGGTAATCGGGTATAATAACGATAAAACCCATGGATGCCACATTTTCCACAAGCTGATAGGAGAAGTTTGAGGGGTTGACACTTGGTGCGTTGGAATGAAGAGTATTGGTCCCATTCTGAAAAGAGAGTGCAGGATAGCTGCCCGGAGTGACCGGAACACAAACCAGGCCCGAAGCGGTTATGACCTCATCATAAAGCATGGTTGAGTAAGTTACCCTGTATATGTCGACATCATGTTCGATATACTGCAATAGCGACGAAGCCCCCGGATCAGTAGTTGATAAAAGAGTTAGCAGAGTTGTTACAGAAGCAGCCGTTGTGGTGAATAATTTTTCAGCAGAAAGCAGGTATGCATTGTCACTGAAAGGATCGTCATCGCGCTTACAGGAGGCAATAATGACCAGTATTACCACCGGCAGCACAAATAATGCTATAATGCGACGAGATGTTGCCATAATCAGTAGTTTATCTTTATTCTACAAAGATAGCGCTTCGTTTCTTATCTTTGTGCCCCGGATAAATTAAGATGATAGCGGTTCGCGATATAGAGGTAACGTTCGGCGGTTTCACCCTGATGAGTGAGGTCTCGTTCCTGATCAGCAAAATGGAACGGATAGGTCT
>Ga0334892_1001182_pt1 | contig 23836 bp, 19 predicted proteins | sample GraSluR3_MG_4_FD_207213 | JGI IMG/M metagenome (GOLD analysis project Ga0334892, IMG submission 207213) | Sludge microbial communities from methane-producing bioreactor in Wageningen University, Netherlands - Granular Sludge_15_04-R3 | ecosystem: Engineered > Bioreactor > Anaerobic >...
CCGAGACGCTCGGGAATGAACCGTGGCGGATGGATCGTTTTTATCGTTACATGCGTAAGCGATTCGACGTATTACTCGAAGACGGGAAGCCTCGCGGTGGAAAATGGTCATTTGATACGGATAACCGAAAACCACCGAAAGAAGGACTATCGTTTCCATCTGCCATCCATTTCCGTCCAGATTCGATCACGAAAGACGTCATTGAAAAAGTCGAGTCAACGTTCTCGGAGCATCCAGGAGAGGTGACCCCGTTCCATTGGCCGGTCACACATCATGAGGCGAGACGTGCGCTAAAACGGTTCGTAGAAGAGCGTCTTGAGACGTTCGGCCCGTATCAAGATGCGATGATGACGGATGAACCCGAGATGTCGCACAGCCTGTTGTCAGCTGCCATCAATATCGGTTTACTGACACCAAGAGAAGTCGTTGAGGCGGCATGTCAAGCGGATGCACCGCTATCGTCGATTGAAGGATTCGTCCGGCAAATCCTCGGTTGGCGGGAATATATGCGCGCCGTCTATCTCGCTGTCATGCCCGGTTATGAAGACGTGAACACGTTCAAGCATGAACGCGACTTACCGTCCTTCTTCTGGGATGCGAAGACGGATTTGAACTGTCTGCATCAAAGTTTGAAGCCGGTCGTCACTCATGCTCACAATCATCATATCCAGCGACTGATGGTGCTCGGAAACTATGCGACATTGTTCGAGATTTCACCGCAACAGACGAGCGACTGGTTCAACGAGATGTACATCGATGCCTATGACTGGGTCGTCTTACCGAACGTTCTTGGGATGGCCCTTCATGCGGACGGTGGAAAGCTCGCCACAAAACCGTATGTCGCTTCCGGAAAATATATCGACCGGATGAGTGACTACTGTCGGGATTGCGCATACAACCCGAAACATACGACAGAAGACGACGCCTGTCCGTTCAACGCCCTCTATTGGCGGTTCATCGATCGTCACGAGGAACGATTCTCGAAAAACCAGCGGATGAAGATGATGGTCCGCAATTGGCAAGGACGGGATGATGATGTGAAATCCGATATCTTAGCGAAAGCCGAACAGACGTTGACCGATTCCCCGTGAATCGGTTTTTTTTACGTTCTCTTCATGAAACTTTGCGATTTCTTTATCGTGTCTTTACAATCGTTCGTTACGATAGGAGCTGTGAGACCCCCTCACTCCAAGTGAATAGTTACCGGTAGAACCTTTGAGAGACCAACAGAAGCCCGTACGTCGATGACGTGTCGTTTCTGTTGGTCCTTTTTTTCAAGAAAGGATGATTCAAGTGAATGAAGCGATTGCACGAATCGGACAAGAACGGATGATTGCCTCCATCAAAAGTCCAAAACAAATCGAGGCGTTTTTACGGACGGATGTGACGACGACGTTTCTCATGATGGGAACGCTCAGTACACTCGACCGCTATGTGGCGCACTTGAAGCGAGAGAATCGAACGGTCTTCCTCCACGCCGAGCGAATCAATGGGATCAGCCTCGACCGGGACGGGATCGATTACCTCGCCAAACGTGTCGGCGCCGATGGGATTGTCACGACGAAAGCATCCGTGCTCCAGCATGCGAAGCGAGCGGGGCTCTTGACGGTCCAACGACTCTTTCTCGTCGACTCCGATGCTGTCACGAGTGGGCTCAAGCTCGCCGAGGCGCAACAACCGGATGCGATTGAACTCATGCCCGGTCTGATTCCGAGCGTGGTCGAGAAAATTTCCCGGGACGTCTCCTTTCCGATTGTGACAGGTGGCATGATTCGTCAACCGATTGACGTGCATCGCGCCCTCGATCATGGGGCATTCGCCGTATCGACCGGGGATGAACGACTTTGGCACGTACAAAGTCAGAAGGAGGAATTAGTATGAAATCAATACAGTTACAACAATTAGCGAAATCATTCGGGGAGACGGAAGTCATTCGAGGGATTGACGTGACGATTGAAGCAGGAGAGTTCTTCGCACTCGTCGGTCCGTCCGGCTGCGGGAAGAGTACGATGCTTCGGATGATTGCCGGACTCGAATCCATCACAAGTGGAACGCTTCGCATCGACGGTGTGGCGGCGAACGGGATGAAGCCGAGTGAGCGTCACTTGTCGATGGTGTTCCAAAACTACGCCCTTTACCCACATATGACGGTTGAGAAAAATATCACGTTCGGTCTACATACGAAAGGACTGACGAAGCTTGAACAGCGGGAGCGTTGCCTACAAGCGGCGGAAACACTCGGGCTCACCGATTACTTGAAACGGAAACCGCGTGAGCTATCTGGAGGTCAGCGACAGCGTGTTGCCTTGGCACGTGCCATCGTGACCGAGGCACCCATTTGTCTGATGGATGAGCCGCTTTCGAACTTGGACGCGAAACTACGGGCAAAGATGCGTTCAGAGATTCGCCAGTTACAGCGAAAACTCGGACTGACGATGATTTATGTCACCCATGACCAAGTCGAGGCGATGACAATGGCGGACCGCATCATGCTCCTCAATGAGGGGGAAGTGCAACAAGTCGGAAAGCCGCTCGACTTATATAACAAACCGGCGAATACGTTCGTCGCTTCCTTCATCGGGTCACCTCCGATGAATCTCGTCAACGTGACACGACAAGAAAAAGGCTGGATGGCCTCAGACGGACGGTTGTTCCATCCGAACGCACTGACGGAAACGTCGCAGGCGACACTCGGTGTCCGTCCTGAGCAAATCAAGCCGGCGGACGAAGATGTGACATTTTACGCAGAACTGAAAAATATTGAAGTGCTCGGGACCGAGACGATTCTCGCCTTTGACGTCGGAGGGAACGAATGGTTGGCAAAATGGCCGGGACAATGGCCGCTTACGGTCGGCGAAAAAGTAGCGTGTTATGTGGATCCGAAACAGATGTCGCTATTTGATACGAACGGACAGCGCATCGAGCCACGACAACCGAAACTGTTTGAGGCGTTGGAGGTGTTCCAATGACGGTCGCCTTACCGAGAGAGAAAGTCCGGACACGGCTATCTGACGCAGCGAGCGGTCTGTTGTACTTGTCTCCGTCCATCGTCTTGTTCGGTGTCTTTCTCGTCTATCCGCTGTTGCGAACAATCTATTTAAGCTTTTTCCGGACCGACACACAAGGAACGCCGCTCGAATTTGTCGGAGTCGGTCATTACAGCACGCTGTTCACGAGCGCCGCGTTTTGGCAAAGCATTCAGGCGACGGTCGGATTCGTCCTCTTGACGGTCCCGCTCACAATTCTCATCGCGCTCGGTCTCGCACTCCTCGCCAATGAGAAACTGAAGGGCATGGGCATCTTTCGGACGGCGTTCTCGGCGACCATGGGGATGAGCGTCGCGGCGTCATCGGTCATTTGGATGTTCATGTACAATCCGTCAATCGGTATCTTCAACCGGTTCCTCGAGGCAGTGGGGGCAAGTGGCGTACAGTGGCTCCTCGATCCACAATATGCGCTCCTTTCCGTGTCACTTGCGACCGTTTGGATGAACATCGGCTTTACGTTCTTGATTCTACTCGGCGGTCTGCAAAACATCGATCGGACGTTATATGAGAGTGCGGACATTGCCGGAACGAGTTATTGGACACAACTTCGGGCGATCACCATCCCGATGTTGTCGCCGACACTTTTCTTTGTCGGGATCATCTCGCTGATCAACGCCTTCCAGACGTTTGGACAGATTGATTTATTGACGAAAGGTGGACCGACGAATGCGACGAATGTCATCGTCTATGCCATCTACAAAGATGCGTTCATCAACTATAACGTCGGCAGTGCCAGCGCCCAGGCCGTGCTCTTATTCATCGCCGTCCTTCTGTTGACGTGGCTCCAGTTCAAACTGGTCGAAAGGAAGGTGCATTACCAATGAGGTTACGGAATATCAGCGTCTATGTCTTACTCGTCTTGTGTGCTGTTGTCATGCTGTTTCCGATCGCCTATGCGTTTTCGATCAGTCTGATGGACGGGAAGGAAGTGCTCCAGGGACATCTCCTTCCGCGTGAACCTTCATTGGAAAACTATGTAGCCGCGTTCGAGCGTATCCCGATGATGACGTACCTGCTCAACAGTCTGATCGTGGCGCTCCTCGTGATGATCGGACAGGTCGTCTTGTCGAGTCTCGCGGCATTCGCATTCGTCTTCATCGACTTTAAAGGAAAAGGGCTCATCTTCATGCTTTTCCTGGCGACGATGATGGTGCCATGGGAAGCGACGATGGTACCGAACTTTTTGACGATTCAGTCGCTCGGTTGGCTGAATAGCGTCTGGGGACTGTCTGTGCCATTCTTCGCGCTCGCGTTCGGGACGTTCTTACTTCGGCAACAGTTCAAAACGATTCCGTATGAGATGTATGAGGCGTCCCAAATTGCTGGGATCAGTCGCTTCCGTTTCTTTTGTAACGTCGTCTTGCCGGTCTCGAAGACACCAATCGTTACATTGTCGGTGTATAGCTTTTTGACGACTTGGAATATGTACTTATGGCCGCTTCTCGTCACGAACACGGAACAGGCACGGACGGTCCAAATCGGCATCAAACAGATGCAGTCGAACGAGGTCGCCTCGGATTGGGGCGTCGTCATGGCGGCAGTCATCTTGATCATCATTCCGACACTTGTATTGTTGTTCGCAGGACAAAAGCACTTGCAAGAAGGTTTGACGCAAGGCGCTATCAAATAATAGGGGGATATGACAAATGAAAAAGTTAGGATTATTCGCAGGGTTGGCAAGTTCGGTGTTATTACTCGGGGCATGTGGCAGTGAAGAAGCGGCACCCGTCGCGGCGACGACAGAAGACGGAAAGACAGAGGTTGTCTTTTGGCATGCGATGAGCGGGGACTTGGAGACGGCGTTAAACACTCAAGTCGATGCGTTCAACGCTTCGCAAGACGACTATGAAGTCAAACCGGTCTTCCAAGGAACATATGAGGAAGCGTTGACAAAATTCAATGCGGTCGCCGGTTCGGAAGACGCGCCCGCCATCATGCAGACGTTCGAAGTCGGGACGAAATACATGATTGATTCGAACAAAATCACACCCGTTCAGGAGTTCATCGACAAAGAGGACTTTGACACGAGCGTATGGGAAGAGAACATCTTGAGTTATTACCAAGTTGATGGGAAACAATACTCGATGCCGTTCAACTCATCGACACCGGTCCTCATCTATAACAAGGAAGCGTTTGAGAAAGCAGGGCTCGACCCGGAGAAAGCACCGCGCACATATGACGAGTTGAAAGAGGCGGCGAAGAAGTTGACAACGGACGGTCAGACCGGCTTCACGATGCTCAACTACGGTTGGTTCTTTGAACAGCTCGTGGCTGCGCAAGGTGGATTGTATGTCGACAATGACAATGGACGAAGTGGAGACCCGACGAAAGCCGTGTTCGATGGCGAAGAAGGACAGAACGCGTTCAATCTGATCAAAGAAATGTACGACGAGAAGACGTTCTTAAACGTCGGTCAAAACTGGGACGATATGCGTGCGGCATTCCAATCTGGGAAAGTTGCCATGTATCTGGACTCGTCAGCAGGAATCCGTACGGTCGCAGACAATGCGGACTTTGAAATCGGCGCATCGTACTTACCGGTACCGAATGAAGCGGAGCGTCAAGGTGTCGTCATCGGCGGGGCTTCACTCTGGATGGGTGATGGCATTGCCGAAGAGACGAAAGAAGGCGCATGGGAGTTCATGAAATATGTCGCTTCGACGGAAGCGCAAGCACAGTGGCATGTCGACACAGGCTACTTCGCCATCAATCCGGAAGCGTACAACGAGCCGGTCGTGAAAGAAATGTGGGCGAAATATCCACAACTGAAAGTGACGGTCGACCAACTCAGTGAGACGAAACCATCACCGGCGACACAAGGAGCGCTCATCTCGACGTTCCCGCAATCACGACAAAGTGTCGTCAATGCGATGGAAAGTTTGTATCAAGGGGTGTCGGTCGAAGAGGCATTGAAACGTGCGGCTGATGAGACGACTTCCACCTTGGGGCAATGACATGTTGATTTATGCACATCGCGGCTATAGCGCCAATTACCCGGAAAATACATTGTCCGCATTCGAGGCGGCTCTCCCATACGTGGACGGAATCGAGCTGGATGTACAGGTATCGAAGGACGGTCGTCTCGTCGTCATTCATGACGAGACCGTCGACCGGACGACGAATGGAACGGGATGGGTGAAAGACATGACGCTTCAAGAGTTGCGTCAGTTGAAGATTGACGGCTATGAACGCATCCCGACGTTGGAAGAAGTGCTCGGATTGATTGAACGGAGCAACGTCACCCTGAATATTGAATTGAAGACGGATCAATATGCGTATCCAGGGATCGAACGTCTCGCTTGGCTTGCTGTTGACGAGTTTGAACTCGGTGACCGTGTCGTGTTCTCCTCGTTCAATCGTGAAACACTCGTCCGCATGCGGGATGTGGCACCTGTCGCCCGGCTTGCGGTGTTAACACTCACGGGTGAGTCGGATACCGTCTCGTTCGCTGAAACGATTCGGGCCGAGGCGATTCACGCACAGCCTGCATTTATTGGCTCAACTGCTTGGGAACAGATGCGTCGTACGACACTAGAGACACGTCTCTATACGATTAACGACGTGAAGGACTTACCCCCGATCGCGGTTTCGGCCATCATGACAGATGAGGTTGAACGGTTTACGAAATGAGTACAACAAACCCCGCTTCCACTTGGAGCGGGGTTCGTTCATGTCATGATCGGTTGTGGTGTGTCATAGGTCGAGACGACAACTTGATTGCGGCCTTCGTTTTTTGCTTGATAGAGCGCCGAATCGGCGAGGTCGACCATTCGTTTGATGGGAAGCGCAGTCCCATGGGCGACACCGACAGAAGTGGTGATTTGAATCGGTGGAAATCCATTCAATTGGAACAGTTCAAGGGAAATCCGTTCCCGAATCCGATTGGCGACTTTATTTACTTTCTCAGGCGACAAATCATACATCAAGATGACGAATTCTTCGCCACCAATCCTTGCGACCGTATCATGGGCACGTGTTTCCACCTTTAGGATGTTGGCAAACTGTTGTAAGACGAGATCACCGTTTCCATGCCCATATGTATCGTTCACATGTTTAAAATGATCGATATCGAGCGCAAGCACATTATACGTCCGATTCTCTTGCCCAACGGATGCCGTATATCGATCCCATACACGCCGATTGTATAGACCGGTCAAATGGTCTCGTTCAGACGACTGCTTATACTCGATGGCCCGGCGAGTCGTTTGTTCCAGGTCGATGGTAAGGATACTTGAGAGCAATCCAACAAGCATTCCAATCATCCAAATGGTCAAGACGAGGGATACATAAGCCGTGCTCCACCCCATATTGATATAGACGGCTATCGAAATAATGAAGAGCGCCCACACGTTCAAAAAAAGGCTTTGGATGAAAAGTCGCTCCCGAAGCAACCGATGAATCCATAGCATCCCGATACTGACGATGAACGTCGCGACAAACGCAATCGCGGCTTGTTCGGTCATTCCGAACAAGAATCGTGTACTGGCGATGAAGAGCGTTGCAATGAATAAAGGAAAACGAGCACCATAAAAAGCAAGCAACACGAGGGGTAAGTGACGTAAATCGACACGGACCGTATCGTTGACTTCCACGGCGTTATACATCAAAAATAGCCCGAGTGCACCGGCGAGTAGCCCCATCACGAAACTACGAAGGCGGTACGAATTAAAAAGCGAAGAATGATAAATCTTTGAGATGATATAAAACCCAGTGAATGCGACACAAGCATTGAGCAACAAAACGGTGAGCATCATTCCTTCACGACCTTTTCGGTAGACTATACATTAACGGTAGCAGTCTTCAAAATAATGTCAATTATAAAATGCTTCATAATATGCAAAAAAGCAGATCCGGACTGATTTCGGACCTGCTTCAATATACTTACTCAAAGGAATGGTACATAATATTTGAAATGTTTCCAGTGAGGTGATGTTGTAAGGTGTGATTGGTTGGATAGATGCGACTAGAAAAGACATACTCTCCATCATTAACGAAAACTTCGATAGAAGAAGAATCGATGAATAGACGAACTCGTTCACAGTTAGCCTGAATCCTTCGTTCTGTTTCGTTTCGAACAAGTTGGATATAGCCTTTAGCGAAGGAAAGGCTAGCGGTACCTTGAAAACAACTGAACTGAAATTCTCCTTCCACGTCAAACTCAAGCTCAAACGCTTTTCCTGAGAAAAAAGGTGATTTGAGAGGGAAGGAGCATTGACGTAACCATTTCATTTCTTCAATTGGAGTCATCCAGAGCCGATTATTCCTTATGTTTAATTCACGTGGTATGGTCATCTGGTTCGTCCAGCCTTCTCGTTGCTCCGGCCAATCTTGTTCCCACATCGCGTTCCAAGCAATCAAAATTCGTCTACCTTGATCATCGAGAAAGGTTTGAGCAGCGTAAAAGTCATGACCATAATCTAACTCGGAGGACGAACCATGTGTGAACTGTGTTGTAGTTACATCGAACTTACCTATAAAATAACCGCATTGATGTAGGTTGTGATAGCGATCTCCTGTTGGTTCCATTCCTTGTGGAGAGAGTAACAATACATCATGACCATTCAGAGTAAAAAGATCGGGACATTCCCACATCCATCCATGCTCCTCAGTTCCCTCTGCCATGATGCCTTGTTCTCTCCAGTGAAGGGCATCATCTGATTCGTAGAGCACAATTTTTCCATTCAGTTCATCACGTGTACCAAGAATCATATAGAATTTATCGTTGTCAGCCCACACTTTGGGATCCCGAACATGGGCATTTCCATGTTCGGGAATTTCCGATATGAGCGGATTGTGTACACTTTTTTGAAACGATAATCCATCTATTGATGTGGCAAGACATTGAACTTGACGCAACGTTTCACGCTTTTCATCTAACCACGTGTTGCCTGTGTAATACAAATGAAGCATATCGTCTTTGATTAACGCACTACCTGAAAAAATACCGTCTCGATCGTAATCATCTCCTGGACGTAGAGCAATCGGCTTATGTTCCCAACGGATTAAATCTGTTGAGGTGGCATGCCCCCAATGCATATCATCCCAATTTACGCCAAACGGATGATACTGATAAAACAGATGGTAGACACCGTTGAACTGGCAAAGACCATTAGGATCGTTCATCCAACCAAAAGGTGGCGCAAAATGGTAGATAGGACGATACGTCATACGGATAACACTTCACTTGTAAATGTGTCCGTAATAGTCTGTTTTTCTCCATAAATTTCGACAGTGAGTGGCTCAGTTGAAGGTGCACGACGTGTAAGCACAACTTTGTCATGTGATGCATAAATGTCGAGCGTTTCACCTTTCCAATTGATTGAGAAAGTGAGTTCATCCCAAGCTTCTGGCAACATTGGAGAAATTCGTAAGTTTCCACTGGTCATACGTACACCGCCAAAACCGTTTACGACAGCTTGCCAAATTCCACCAAGTGAAGCCGCATGAATACCTGCATCAGACGTCTTCATGTTTGGTCCAAGATCAATTTCAGAGGCCCGACGGAATAAACTGTAAGCAAGTTCTCGGTTACCGAGATCAGATGCAAGGACGCTATGAGTTGAAAGGGAGAGCGAGGAGTCATGTAATGTCTTCGGTTCATAGTATTCCCAGTTTGCTCGTTTGACATCTGCTGAGAATAAATCTTCAAGCAAATACATCAAAATCATCACGTCTGCTTGTTTTGATACTTGAATCTCGTTGACTTGTTCTAGATTATAGTCATAGAACATGGAGCCAACGTTTTCTTGATTTTTGTATTTGCTCAAATCGATGATTTGTTTTTGCAAATACGTATCATCTTGTGGCAATACTCCGTCTTCGCGCACTTGTGGCAAATAAATTAAGTCAAGGACATGTCGGAATCTTGCTTCGGCTGTTTCTAAATCAAGCTTAGCGTTCAATTGCTCGAACAGATTCGGTTTTTCAATACGTAACAGTTCTACATACTCAATTGCCTTTTGAATATTCCAGTGAGCTGTATAATTCGTAAACGCGTTATTATTGACGTGTTCCTTATATTCATCTGGTCCAACGACCTGATTGATTTCATAACGATTTTCAGACTCATTCCATTCGAGTCGGCTCGCCCAGAATTTTGCTGTATCAATCAAAAGTTCATAACCGTAATGGTCCATAAATTCTTGGTCACCGGTGATGTGGTAATATTGCCAAGCAGCGAAAGCAACATCTGAGGTGATGTGTTGTTCGATAAAACCGGACCAAATTTTGGTCGCCTCGCCCGTCACGATGTCTGCGGCACCCCAGACTGGCGTGACTTCACCATCATCGAGCCATGCTGATTCCCATGGGAACATTGCGCCATCGTATCCATTCTCTTTGGCTTTCCGATGTGCCCCAGGTAGTGAAAGATAGCGATACTCGAGCAAACTGCGAGCAATTTTTGGGTTCGTATATGTGTAGTAAGGCAAGATAAAAATTTCTGTGTCCCAGAATGTATGCCCCTTATATCCTTCTCCAGACAAGCCTTTTGCTCCAACGTTCATGCGATTGTCATGTTTCGGTGTCATAACAGCAAGATGGTATTGAGCAAATCGGATGGCTAATTGATCAAACATTTCCTTAGATTTAATATTGATTGGTGTACGAGACCATACGAGTTCATCCCATGCTTGAATATGTTCAATGAACAAGTTCTCGTATCCTTTTGATTCAACGTTTCGTGTCACATTTAACGCGTGGTTTGCGAGTTCCTCTGTGGAAACAGCATTCAACTCTTTATCACGAGAAGTGAAGACGGTCGAGTATTTTTCAATCGTAAATACTTCACTCGCTGGAATCTCAATATCCGAATAGTCAAAGAAAATTTGACGGCGATCCATTTTGATAATGGATGTCGGATTCATTGATTCATGTTGGTAAAAACGATGGACGCTATGGAAGACAAAATCGATGCCAGATTCAGTTGTCGTTTGAATCTGTTGCATAAAACGTCCGTCATAAAGTCGTTTGTTCCCTTCTAAGAAGTGCTGGACACCACTGTTTGTCGTTTGTCCATTAATACCTGAAGTAAGTGAGAGAACACTGTTTTGTTTCGGCGTTATGGTCACTCGTTGAGCAATTACGTGCAGATTATCCATTGAGACGAAGCGTCGGAAAGTAAGGTCGTAAACATTTCCATTCGGACTTTGCCATGTGATGTTACGTACGAGTTCAGCTTCTTTCAAATTAAGCGTACGGCGATAAGAAAGGATATTTCCCTGTGTCAAATCAAAACGGATACCGTCTAATTTGAACTCCATCCATAAAAGGTCTGCTGCATTCGGAAGTTCTGTCACTTCATTCTCAGCGAACTTATTGAATGTCCCGGCCACGAACAAGTTGCGTGTTTCATTCGCATAATGTTCTTCTGTGACAGAACGTAACCCCATGTATCCATTTCCGAGAGAAAATACCGATTCACCTTTCCCGAGCCATTCCGGGCGAAACCCGTCTTCAGATACGAGCCAATGCTGTAGATCTTCTCTGCCAGTCGTATAGTTCATCAATGTATTCGTCACCATATAACCTCCTGTATGATAAAGCGCTTTCTTGATTCGTCACCATTCTATCCGAAACGTTTCGGATATTCAATAGCGACTTTGCTGTATTTTCTTTCAATTGTTTGAAGAACGTGATTAAATGGTGGCAGAAACGTTTTAGAAAAGAGGACTAACATGGAACAAATGATTGCTAGTTTAGGCTTTCAATTTGAGAAAGTGAAAACGTGGAGATCACAATCAATTTGGAAATCAATTTTTTATGTAGCGATTGCTGTCCTATTCGCTAATGCACTCGTATATGGAGTGAAATGGATGGGACAACCTGAGGTGGATGAGGAAAACTTGCCTTCATTTCAGATAACGGAGGATGGTCTTCGGTATGAGCAGTCTTTTGCGTTTGATGTTCCTGTTCTCGATTTATCTGTAATGGTGGGAGAGGAACAGAAAACAGATGTACGCCAAACGCTAGTCCTTATGGAATCTGGTTGGGCATTCAAGCGAAGCGGAGTCGAAACAGATTTGGAAAGTTATCAGACGTTGCTTGATTTTGTGGGACGGTCAGACGTGGCAGAACGTGATTTAGACGTTTTATTAAAAGAATTGAACTGGTTCTATCCCATTTACGTGTACGGGGCTACTATGTTTGATTTGGTTTTGCATTTTCTGTTAATTTCCCTTCTGGCTCTAGCAGGTCTCGGGTTTCGACGCTTTGTACCGATTCGTTATAAAGAGGCATGGACCATTACAGCTTATGGCATCACAGCACCTTTGATTGTGCGTTCAGTTATTGAATTATTGCCAATCAATGTGCCTATGCTCTCTGTTTTATATTGGGCGACTGTCGGTATCTTTGCATTTATGACGATACGAAAAATCGGCGATGACTAATCATCGCCGATTTTTTGTGACCGATTCTCGCAGGATTAACTGATTATTGACGAAAGCTTCATGGGGCACATCCTGACCTTCTACAATATTGACAATCATCGATGCGGCTTTTCGCCCCATTTCATAAGGTTGTTGTCCAACAGTGGTTAACGGTGGGGATACGTACTGAGACAATAAGATATTGTCAAATCCGATGATTGATAGATCTTCTGGAACGTTTAAGCCGAGTTCTCTCGTTGCCTGGAGAACACCAAGTGCCATGACATCGGATGCACAGAAAAACGCTGTCACTTCAGGGTGATTCAACAAAAAAGGAAGTGCTGCATCTTTTGAGGCGATTTCTTCAAAATCTCCGTTTAACACATATTCTTCTTGGAAGTCGATTTCGTGATCGTGTAGCACTTGTCGATAGGCATCATATCGTACAGTCGAAACATAGGCGTGTGGCGCACCGTTCATAAATGCAATATGTCGGTGTCCGAGTCGGATGAGATAACGAACGGCTTGTTTAGCGCTCTCGAGCTGATTTGAGGTCACATAACCTGTATTGATCCCTTCGACAGGAATGTCGACCAGTACGCAAGGTACTGTGCTTTCGATTGCCTCGAGTAAGTAGGGGTCGTCTCGTTTTAATCCTTGAATAACAACCCCGTCTAGTTGACGTTCTGCGCACATTTGACTGTACGTTTTATTTTTTTGCTTTGAGGTCGTAGTCGATAAAAGAACGAACTCGTAATCAAGGTCAGACAATTCATCTGATACACCGCATAAAGTCTCGAACATAAAGTTATCTTTAATACTCTCGCGTTTTAAATCAGTGACGAGAAAGCCGATTGTCTTGGATTGCTTTTTGACCAAACTGCGTGCCAAAATGTTCGGGCTATAACCAAGTTCTTTAGCGACATTTAAAATCTTGTCCCGTGTCTCTTTGTTTACATCATCGTAGCCGTTTAAGGCTCGAGATACAGTTGTGATGGAAAAACCGGATGCTTTAGAAACGTCTTTTAATGTGGCCATCATACAATACTCCTTTATGAAAACGTTGTGAGTAAATTAAGTAAAATTTATAGGTACATCTAGTTTAGTCTGTATATGAATATCTTGTAAACCTTGAATTGAAAGCATTTTCGAAGGGATTTAAAAAAGTTCTTGATTTCCGAAACGTTTCGGGTATAAAATCTAGTTGTGAGTTGAAAGCGGTTACTTTAATTTGGTCGACATTACACTTAAGGAGGAATTGATTGATGAATAAAAAAGTATCTAAGCCATTATCGATTGTTATGCTATCAGGACTTGTCTTTACTGCAGCTTGTGGTGGTGAAGAGGAGGCGCAAGTTGCTTCAGATCCATCTGAACTTGAAGGTAAAGAAATCACGGTAGGGACATGGAAAGGAACAGATGCTGAAGTAAAAGCATTCGATGAATTGTTAGCAGCTTTCACTGAAGAAACTGGAATCAAAGTTAAAAAGAAAGTCTACAATGATTATCAAACACAGCTCCAAACTGACCTCGTCGGCGGAACGGCACCAGATGTGTTTTATGTAGATGCTTTTTTAGCACCTGAACTTTCTAAACAAGGTGTACTCGAACCACTTGATCAATATATCGAACAAGCAGAAAAAGATTTAGGCGACTTTTATGAACCAGCCATTAATGCTTTTAAATCTGACGATCAATTATTCGGTCTTCCAAAAGATTATTCCACTCTCGGACTTTACTACAACAAAAAGTTGATTGAAGATGCTGGTTTCACAGCAGATGATATCCCGACAGAGATGGGGCAACTTCCTGAATTTTTGGGAGAATTACAAGAAAAGCTCCCATCTGGTGTGACACCAGCAATTACCACATCTGAACTCGCGCGTCATATGTTCGTCTTACAATCAGGTGGAACGGATATCGTTGATGAAAATGGAATGGCGGTATTGTCACAACAGGATCAAATTAAAGCATTGCAACCACTTGTGGATGCCTATCAAGATAAACTTGTTCAACGACCTGCTGATTTAGGGCAAGGATGGGCAGGCGATTCATTTGGAGCTGAAAAATCGGCAATCATGATTGAAGGTAACTGGGCAATCTCGCATATCGAACAAAACTTCCCGAACGTTGAAATGGGGACGAAAGAAGTTCCTACAATTGACGGCAACAGTGGTTCGATGATGTTCACAGTCTCTTATTCGCTCAATAGCGATTCGGAAGAAAAAGCGGCAGGTTGGGAATTTATCAATTACGCGACTTCGAAAGACGGGATGAAGATTTGGTCTGAAGGAGCGGGTGTTCTCCCGTCCCTCAAATCAATCGCCGAAGAACTTAATCTTCAAGATGATGAATTGAAAGCACCGTTCGTTGCGGCCGGAGCTTATGCGACACCTTGGCAAAAAGGCGATTCTCTTTCAATTGTTGCTCGTGAATACAACAACTTGTTACCTGCTGCTTTGAAAGGTGATATGACACTCGAAGAAGCGATGAAAAAAGCAGAAGAAACTGCGAATAAAGATATCGAGACGCAATTGAAGTAAAGAAACAATTGGGCTCGCGTAATCGCGCGGGCCTCGTTTTGTTCGGGAAGGAAGGATCGATTATATGGGCACACAGCTCGAAATCAACCGGCGTACGGATACAGCGTCACAGGCACCACCACCTAAAAAAAAGAAAGGTAGTGAACGTGATCGCCGTGAAGCTGTACAAGGCATGACATTTATGCTGCCGACAATCATCATTTTAGTGACGTTCACGTTGCTTCCGATTGCGTATTCACTTTTCTTATCATTTACACGCGTGAATTTGTTCGGCGGCATCGATTTCCAATGGGTTGGCTTTGAAAATTACATCAACGCATGGAATGATGATCGGGTCTGGACGGCTTTAAAAAATACGTTCCGTTATGCTCTTTTTGTTGTACCGATTCAAACGGCAATTGCACTTCTCATGGCGGCTGTCTTAAATTCCGGGATTCGTTTTCAAAATACATTCCGGACCATTTATTTCTTACCGACGCTGACTTCAAGTTCAGCACTCACCATGATTTTCATGTTTTTGTTCAGTTTAAATGGACCAATCAACAATGTTCTCGTCAGTTTGGGATTGTTAGATGCACCAGTCAACTTCATCAACGAGACCGACTTTGCCCTCACGACCATAATGGTCATGAATATTTGGTCTACTGTCCCATTCTTCATGACAATCTATTTAGCAGGGCTACAGGATATCCCGTCTTCGCTTTACGAGGCGGCTTCACTTGATGGGGCAAATGCGTGGCAAAAACTGATGAAAATTACAGTTCCAAACCTTACGCCTGTAACGAACTATGTCCTGTTGATGGGCATCATCGGTTGTTTCCAATTATTTGACCAAGCATATATCATCTCAGGTGGAACCGGTGGGCCGAACAACGCCACACTTACATTCTCGCTCATCATTTATCAGTATGCGTTTAAGACCATTGGAACGATGGGATATGCGTCAGCACTGGCAATTATTTTGACAATCATCATCTTCACGGTTTCGATGATTGCTCGTAAGTTGAATAAAGAAGAATCGAACTATTAAGGAGGAATGGATGTGAAAAAGAAAAAATGGCCGCGTATTGTCATGTATGTCATCCTCGTCTCTTACGCGCTCGTCACACTGTATCCATTCCTATGGGCAGTGCTCGCATCGTTCAAACCGTATAGCGAGATTGTAGCTGGGGGACTTACACTTTGGCCAGAGAATCCAACGCTCGCAAACTTTGAACATATCTTTACGGAAGATCCGCTTTTTCCACGTTGGATTATGAACTCCTTTTTAATTGCAACACTAGGAACCATTGTGAACGTCATTTTTAACACAATGGCTGGTTATTCGCTTGCGCGTCTTCGCTTTCCGGGACGTAACTATTTATTCCTGTTGATCTTGGCTGTCATGATGGTACCGGGACAAATCTTACTCATTCCGAACTACTTAATCATGCGTTCGCTTGGAATTCTCGACACATACTCTGCGTTGATCATTCCCGGAGCCATCAACTTCTCCTACATCTTCTTGATGAGACAGTTCTTTATCAACTTCCCACGTGAAGTAGAAGAAGCTGCACAAGTAGACGGACTAAATCGATTCCAAACGTTTTGGCGTATTGTCTTCCCAATGGCGCGTGCATCGGTTGCAACACAGGCCGTCTTCGTGTTCCTTGGGTTCTGGAACGAGTTCTTAAAACCGCTTCTTTACATCACATCACCCGAAAAGTATACGCTTACGCTTGGGCTTCAGTCATTTCAAAGTCAGAATGCCACGCAGTGGAACTACATCATGGCGGCTTCTGTCGTCAGTATCATTCCAATCATCATTTTGTACATCATGCTGAATAAGTACTTCATGCAAGGTTTACGAATTGGTGGAGATAAATAAGGAGAATGAAAATGAAAGCTTTTATTTTTGATCTAGACGGTGTCATCACCGACAGTGCCGAATATCATTACTTAGCATGGAAAGCGCTCGGAGAAGATTTGGGGATTCCGTTTGATCGAGCATTCAATGAGACGCTCAAAGGTGTGAGTCGAACTGAATCATTGGAACGAATCTTACGACTTGGCGGCCGTGAGAATGACTTTTCTGCTGAAGAGAAGGAGCTGCTTGCGACAAAGAAGAATGAACACTATGTATCACTTATTTCAAAAATTACGACTGCAGATATCTTGCCAGGCATTGAAATGTTCTTGAAAGAGCTGAAAGAAGCAGGTTACAAAATCGGAATGGCGTCAGCCTCGAAGAATGCTCAGATGGTGACGAGCCAACTTGGATTGCTTGAAGCGTTCGACCATATTGTTGATGCGGCAACTGTGATACATTCAAAACCACATCCTGAAGTATTTCTTAAAGCTGCTGAAGCGCTACGAGTCGATCCGAAAGAATGTGTCGGTATTGAGGATGCAGTTGCAGGAATCACGGCCATCCATGAGGCAGGTATGTTTGCCGTCGGAATTGGCGACCCACATGTCTTAACTGAGGCAGATATTGTTTTCGAAAACACAGCGCGTCTCACATTAGAGAAACTATTGGTTCGAATTTAAAAACGAAGCCTCGAGTGTTAACGCTCGAGGCATTTTTAATGAGGGGGAGTCGGAATGAAACGGACATGGTGGAAAGAGGCCGTCGTATATCAAGTGTATTGGCGAAGCTTTTTCGATACAGATGGAGATGGATATGGTGACTTAGAAGGTGTACGTCAAAAGTTACCGTACATTAAAGAACTTGGGGCGGATGTTGTCTGGCTCAATCCGTTCTATGTGTCGCCTGATAAGGACAACGGATATGACATTGCCGACTATTATGGTGTCATGGATCGAGCAGGAACGATGGCGGATTTTGAACGTTTGTTGACAGAGGCGCACGTACTCGGTCTGAAAGTCATTTTGGATCTTGTCGTTAACCATACTTCGAATCAACACCAGTGGTTCTTGGAATCAAAGAAGGGTAAAGACTCACCAAAGCGAGATTACTACATCTGGCATGAACCAGTGCAAGGAAAAGCGCCAAACAATTGGCGATCATATTTTGAGCCGTCTTGTTGGGAATGGGATAAGCACAGCGGTCAGTATTATTACCATTCATTCGCCGTCGAACAACCCGATCTCAATTGGGAAAATAAAGAATTGCGTCATGAAATCTATAAGATGATGCGTTTTTGGCTCGACAGAGGTATTGATGGATTTCGAATGGATGTCATCAATCTTCTCGCAAAACGAAAAGACTTATCTGATGTCGAAGATCCATATAATTTGAGTTACTTAGCTAATAATCCGGGGATTCATGAGTATCTTCAAGAAATGCATGAGGAGGTACTGCGGCACTACGATTGCATGACGGTCGGTGAGATACCGTTCGTAACACCAAAAGAAGGCGCACTCTATGTAGATGAGGAACGTCAAGAGCTCAATACGTTGTTCCATTTTCAAATCGCTGATGAGATGCCGACTTGGGATATGCTTCGTTTCAAAGAAATTCAGCGTGAATGGTACGAAGGGTTGAAAGGTAGAGGATGGAATTCACAGTTCTTAAACAATCACGATCACACGCGTCAGGTTACTCGTTATGGGAATGATAGGGAACATCGAGTTGCCTCGGCAAAACTGCTAGCTACCTTGACGCACACATTGCCTGGTATGCCTTATATCTATCAAGGAGAAGAAATCGGAATGACTGGTGTCACGTTTGATTCGATTGAAGATTATCAAGATATTGCGATGAAGAATCGGTATGCAGAAGAAGTGGATAAGGGAAGAAATGAGAATGAAGTATTGGTCAGTTTGCAACTATTGAGTAGAGATAACTCACGGACGCCTATGCAATGGAACGACAAAAAAGAAGCTGGATTTACACAAGGAATACCTTGGATGAGAGTGAATAAAAATTACGTCGAGTTGAACGTAGAGAAAGATATGCAACGGGAGGATTCTGTGTTCCGTTACTATCAACGTTTGATTCAATTGAGGAAATCAAATGAAGCACTTGTATATGGTGATTTTAAAGATTTACTTCCATCTGACGAATCGCTTCATGTATATGAGCGTTCTTTGAGAGAAGAACAATTTTTGATCATTCTCAATCATTCAGAGGATTCTCATCCGATACCCGTACCGACAGCATCTTTTGATCTCGTCTTACAAAATCTAAACAATGAGACCAGTCAATTGCAACCGTATGAGGCAAGGATTTATAAGAAGACCATCGAATAGGTGGTCTTCACGCTTTTTTCTTCGTTCCTCGAAACGCAAAAAACATGGCGATGCCAATTGCAATCCCGAGCCACCAGTTATTGAGGGTGAGACCAAAGACGACGGCGAATACGACCGCGACGGGGATTGATAAATAGCCACGTTGTTTCATCTTCATTTCCTCCTCTCTTCGTCATTTCTTTATTCCCAAAAGGTAGACGCTTCATGCTCAAATTGAGGTAATACAAAAACGTTCGACCGATCAAATCAGTCGAACGAAACCGAATGTTTAGGGGATGGTAGCAATGGACAGCTCTGTCTGGTATGAAGCTCGATTGTAAAAATGGTGCCTTCTCCGTATACCGAGTCCGCATGAATTCCCCAACCGTGGGCTTCGGCAATTCGTTTACAGATTCGCAGACCGAGACCTGTTCCTTTTATGGCTTGGTGGGCGGCGGATTCGACACGGTAATATTCATCAAATACGTAGGGAAGTGCTTCTTCCGGAATCCCAATCCCGGTATCGGATACAGATAAAGTTACCGTGCCAGCACTTTCAAATACGCTCGTATGGACCGTCCCGCCATCAGGAGAGTACTTGATGGCGTTACCAATAAGGTTATGGAGCAATTGCCGTAACTTTTCTTCATCTGCTTGAATCAAGACATCATTCGTTTCAAACGTCACCGTATGAAGCGGGGAGGTCGTCTGATAGCTCGACATGACATCCTCTAAAAGAGGACGGAGTGCGAACGTCGTCACGGTCAGTTGGTCAGCCGTGTAGCGCTCTTTTTGATAATCGAGGAAATTATCGACGAGCCGCTCCAGCCGTTCCGATTCTTGTTTGACTTGTGTTAGCATCTGATACGACTTTTCCGAACCTTGATGACGTGTCATGAGTAACTCCGTATAGCCATGGATGGCAGTCAATGGCGTTCGGAAATCATGAGACAGTTCGGCAAGGAAACTGTCTTTACGCTCTTCAAAGCGGACGGCCTCCGTTTGGTCGCGCCACATGATGAAAACGCCACGTGGTGTGCGCGTGAAGTTGAAAATCAAATGGAGCGTCTTGTCATCAAAGCGCAGACGACGGGAGGTCATCTTTGGATCCGTTTCGGTCGCACATTCGAGCAATTCTTGGATCAGGTGCATGACTTGTGCGGAATCCGCCCCGTGCCGTTCCAACGTGGAATATACATAACGAGTCAATGTTTCCAATGTGTCAAAAGATTGTGTTGTCATAGAAGGATACCATTCACGAAGAGAATCATTCGAATACAGACGGCATCTTGAGAAATCGATATAACACATCGCATCCTGTACTTCTTCCACGATGGAAGCGATGGAGAACGTATGGCGTTGCTGTTTTTGACGAGCGGAGCGTTTCTGCCTAACTCTATGGAATCGGCGCATGGACCTACCTCCTCGCGATCATTTGTACAGTCGTTCACAACTAGTATACGATACTCGAACAAGAATCCCTATACAGGCAATAGTCCTAGCAGAAACGTATCGAAATCGGGACGGATACAAAACACCTCTCCGTTGATGGAACGGAGAGGTGTCGGTCATTCGGTCACGTTTACTTGTCCCATCATCCCATTTTCTTCATGCTCGAGGATGTGGCAATGATACATGAACGTTCCCGTTTTGGTGAAGGTGAGTTCGATTTTCACCCGTTCATCGGGAGCGACGGCTACCGTATCTTTCCACCCTTTCTCCTGATCGGATGGTGGTTTTCCGTCTCGACTAATGACTCGGAACTGGACCCCGTGAATGTGGAAAGGATGTGTCATCCCACCCATCATGTCCGGCTTATTTTCAATTTCCCATACCTCAGTGTCTCCGCGTTTCGCTTCGATGTCGATACGCTCCGGATCATAGGTCTTTCCGTTGATTGACACCATGTTACCCATTCCAAAAAGGGTGAGGCGACGGTCTGCTGTCTCATCTGTCGAGCGCTCCACCGTTTCAATCGTCGGAATCTTAATGGACGCCTTGTCGAGTTCACCGATACGAAACGTGGTGAATGTCACCCCGTCCGCTTTTAAGGCGGCGACATCTTCAACTTGTGAAAAATCAATCAGCACTTCGGCCCGTTCACCTGGTGTCAACGTGAGGGTCTCTAAGGGAATCGGGCGTTCTAACGGCCCTCCGTCTGTCGCAATCTGCGTCATCTCGGCCTCGTTAGATAGCGTAAAATCAAAATCACGCGCATTCGAACCGTTGACTAGTCGCACTCGTAACGTCTCGGTTTGAACGTCGAACGTCGTGTTGATGGCTCCATTCGCAAGAATGGTATCCCCCGTCGTTCCATCAACGTTCATATGGGCATCATAATCCAACTCACCGTTAGGCGTGAAGAGTCGATCTTGTACGATGAGTGGGATGTCGTCGACTCCATATTCATTCGGGAGACCGTTCTGTGCATCGTCGGTCACATAAAGAAGACCGGCGAGCCCTTTATAAACTTGTTCGGCTGTCGATCCCATCGGATGGGGGTGAAACCACAGTGTACTAGGTTCTTGATCGATGTCGAGTCGAACTTGTGCCTGTTCACCTGGTGCGACGGTCTGATGAGGTCCCCCGTCCATGTCGGCAGGGATGACGAGTCCGTGCCAGTGGAACGTTGTCGGTTCATCCAATCGATTGATGGTATCGATTACGACTGTTTTTCCTTTCGGTAACTCGATCATTGGTCCGAGTAAGTCTCCATTATAGCCGAACGTTTCCGATTTCTTGCCGTCTTTGAAAAATTGTGACGTGCCTTTAGTTGCTTCCACCGTATAGTAGACCGTGTCTCCCGTGACACGATCTGGCTGTAAGGCAGTCGGAATCGGAAGCGGCTGTGTCGGTTCATCCGATGCTTGAAGCTCTTGCATCGCTCCGTGTCCCATCGGTCCGTTATTGCCACCCATTCCATTATCACTCATCATGTGATCATCCATCTGACCCGTTGCCGAATCGTTTCCCATCATATGATCTTGGTCCATATTGTTGTTATGGTTCCATGTCCCGTTGAAAAGGACGATTAGTAAAACGAGGATGCCTCCAATTAAAATCCCCGTCAACAGAAACCATATTCCTTTCGATTTCATGCTATAACACTCCTTCATTGTTCAGTCCTCACTTTGTTGTACCACCTAATTGTGAAAGAAACATGAAAGTCCAAATCTGTTTAATCGCATACCGCATAGGGGTATACAAACCATGTAAAGGAGAGGATGAATGATGGAACATGCGCACGATCAACATCATGAACATCATGAGGAGAGTCACGAGTCTCATCATGGCGGACACGGACACGAGCATATGATTGATGATTTCAAACGACGTTTCTTCATTTCGCTCGGGCTGATGATTCCGATTTTATTGTTATCGGACATGATTCAAGAATGGCTGCGGTTTGAACTCGATTTTCCGTTTGAAAAGACAATCTTATTTGTATTGGCGACGATTGTGTATGTATACGGCGGGTGGCCGTTCTTAAAAGGAAGTGTGGAAGAGTTAAGAGAGCGTAGCCCGGGCATGATGATGCTTATTGGCTTGGCGATCAGCGTCGCTTACTTTTATAGTGCAGCTGTCGTCTTTGGCTATGGAAGCGGACATGACTTCTTTTGGGAACTCGCTTCATTGATTGTGATCATGCTACTCGGTCATTGGATTGAGATGCGTTCTGTCATGGGAGCGTCGAACGCGTTGGAACAACTCGTGCAGCTTCTTCCGAACGAAGCGCATCGTATCAATGGGGAGGAGACGGAGGACGTACCGATTTCTGAATTGAGGGAAGGAGATCGGATTCTCGTTAAACCGGGGGAACAGGTTCCTGTGGACGGAAAAATCATGAAAGGACGGACAACAATCGACGAGTCGATGTTGACCGGCGAATCGGTACCGGTCGAAAAAACAGAAGGTGAAGATGTCATTGCGGGTTCGATCAACCAAGAAGGGAGCTTGACGATTGAAACGATTGGTACGGGAGAAAGAACGTACTTGTCAAAAGTGATTGAATTGGTGAGTGAGGCACAAAAATCGAAGTCACGGGCTCAAAATTTGGCGAATCGGGCGGCAAAATATTTGTTCTATATCGCAATTGCCGCTGGGGTCATCACGTTCACGGTTTGGTTCATGCTCGGATATTCGGTCGGAACGGCGGTTGAACGGATGGTGACGGTCATGGTCATCTCGTGTCCGCACGCACTCGGGCTAGCGACACCCCTCGTCGTCGCTGTCTCGACAGCGTTATCGGCGAAACAAGGTCTTCTCATCCGCAATCGAACTCAATTTGAAGAGGCGCGTCGACTCGATGCCGTCATCTTTGATAAGACCGGTACGCTGACGGAAGGGAATTTCGGAGTCACGGACATACAGGCGAGCTCGTCTTATACAGAAGAAGACGTGTTGCAACTTGCAGGAGCAGTTGAGCGTGAGTCGCAACATCCTCTCGCGCAAGGGATTTTAAGAGAAGCCGAGAGACGGGAATTGAAACTGGCGGCTGTCGACGACTTTGGTTCGATGACAGGTGTCGGATTGGAAGGAACGGTTGACGGTGCGCATGTTCAAGTTGTCAGTCCGCGATATATCCGCGATCAACACATTCAAATTGATGAGGAGACGTTTGCACGACTCTCGGAAGAAGGAAAGACCGTCGTCTTTGTTTTGAAAGACGGAGAATGGGTCGGGATGATTGCGATGGCCGATCTGG
>Ga0334892_1001188_pt1 | contig 23745 bp, 24 predicted proteins | sample GraSluR3_MG_4_FD_207213 | JGI IMG/M metagenome (GOLD analysis project Ga0334892, IMG submission 207213) | Sludge microbial communities from methane-producing bioreactor in Wageningen University, Netherlands - Granular Sludge_15_04-R3 | ecosystem: Engineered > Bioreactor > Anaerobic >...
TATTCCTTATGAAAAGGTATTTCCATAACTATTAACCTTCTTTGCTTTTTATAATTGTTTATTTGTGTAAGTATGAGTTATACTTATAGTGTTAACTTTATTATTAATTTTGTTTAGTAATCAAACCACAGTCAGGAGAATAGAAATGATAGAGATTGATTGTCTAGGTGATATGTGTCCAGTTCCAATCCTTAAACTTAAAGACGCAATTAAAACTGCTTCTGCTAACCAAACTATAAAATTAATCACTGACCATAGCTGCGTTTTAGAAAATATAAACGATATTCTTCAAAAATCCCCCTACACTTTTTATTTTGATGAAGTTATAACTGGTGTATGGGAAATTTTTGTAGAGATAAATTAACAAAAGCTTTTTTCTCCTACTTTTTTAAGGAAATCAATAAACTCTTTTACGCTTGTATCCATCTCTTTATCCTTTTTATAAATTATATTTACATCATATTCTAAGCTCTCATCAAAAACTTTAATTTCTTTTAATTGTTTAAGATACAGCTCCTTTTTAATAGAGCTATATGGAAGAATTGATATTCCTAAGCTCTTTATCAATAATGTTTTTATTGATTCTATAGAATCTAAACTAAATAACACATTCTGATTTTTTATGTCAAAGCCTAAATCCATAAGTTTTTTTTCTAATACTTTTTGAGCTTTATACTCTTCGATTAAAAGTATCATTGGATACCTATTTAACTCATCTACAGCTATTTTATCTGTTATATCATAATCTTTTCCTGCAACAATCACCATTCTATCCCTACCAACTGATGAATAAAATAAATCATTATTATCAGGTGCTCCTTCAATAAATCCCACATCGCAAACGTCATTTATTATGTTGCTTTCAACCTTCTGTGAGTAGTCGGAATTAAGATAATAATTATAATTCGAGTATTTTTCTTTTATCATATATATAGTACATGGAAGTGCATAAGTTGCCATCGTAGGAAAGGCATCTATTCTTATAGTCTTATTGTTATTGCTTATATCATTTAAATCTACTAGCATATTTTCATATACCTTTAGTATATTCTTTGCATATTTTTCTACAATTTTACCAGCCTCAGTTAACTGAACTCCTTTATTGCTCCTATCTAAAAGTTTATACCCCAGATTGTCTTCTAGTTTATGAATTTGTTGACTGAGTGCAGGTTGTGAAATATGCGAATTATTTGCAACTTTTGATATGCTTTTAGCAGAAGCAACTTCATAAAAAAATCTTAAATATTCAATATTCATCTTATTAATCTCCTTATTGTTAAAAATAAAAATATATAAACGGTTATTTTATTAACAATTATTATATATAGTTATAAGATTATAAGCAATGCTTATAGCAAATTTTCTACCATAGAAACTACTTATGTTACATAATTACATGTAATAAGTAATACCTATTGCCTTATGCTATAATCAAAACATAAAGAGATTAGCAAAATTATAACAAGAGGAGTGTGAAATATGTCTGAAATTAATTCTACAGAAACTTCTGCTTCTTCAAGAAGAAGTAGTAGAGCTTCATCTAACTCACGTAGAAAACCTAAGAAAAACCAAATTCCTTTGGGTATTGGTATCTTTTTATTTATCGCATTGTTTGGTATTTATCTATCAACAAAATCTAATTTATTAGCTTTTTTCTGGGTGACAGGTAATGCATTTGGTTTTATACTTCAGAAATCAAGATTTTGTTTTACTGCTTCTATGCGTGATCCACTATTAACAGGAAGCACATCTTTAACAAGAGCCGTAATGGTCGCTTTAGCAATTACTACTCTAGGTTTTACAGCAATAAAATATGGAGCTCATATAAATGGACTTCCTATTCCTGGTCAAGGTTACATAGTTCCAATAAGTTTTGCTACTATATTTGGAGGAATAATCTTTGGAATTGGTATGGTAATCGCTGGAGGATGTGCTTCAGGAACTCTTATGCGAGTAGGAGAAGGCTTTCAAATGCAAGTTTTATCTTTAGCTTTTTTTGTTATAGGTTCTTTAGTTGGAGCACACAACTTCGATTGGTGGCATAAAATGTTTATATCTAAAGGCCAGTCTGTTTTTCTTCCAGATATATTTGGTTGGGCTGGTGCTGTAGTTGTACAGTTACTTATTATTGCAAGTGTGTATATTTTAGCTGATAAATGGGAAAATAAAAAAACCAATGAAGCTAATTAAAATACTAATTATTAATTAAAAATTTTAAGGAGGATTTCTAAAATGAAAGAAGTAGTATTAGATTGTCTAGGCGAGGCTTGTCCAATTCCATTAGTTAAAGCAGAAAACGCTATTAAGGATTTATCTGCTGGTGATGTGCTTATAGTACAAATCGACCACAGCTGTGCAATGAAAAATGTACCTGAATGGGCAAGAAAAGAAGGACACAATGTAGAAATCGAAGAAGTAGATGACGGTGAATGGGAAGTAATAATAGAAAAGGCATAATATGCCTTTTCTATTATTACTAAAGAAAATTAAGGAGGTAATCTCTTTGGATATAAAGAATAATAAATATTACAAACTTTGGTTTAAGGACCCTATAACTTATGTTATGGGAGCTGTTCTACTTTCAATTTTTCAAATAGTAACTTTTGCAGTTACTGGAAATCCATGGGGTGTCACAGGTTCTTTAGCAAACTGGGGTGCTTGGATTTTAGAACTTTTTGGTGGGAGTGTTGATAGTTGGAGTTACTTTAGTACAAAAAGCGCTCAAGCAACTTTAAAATCTGGATTTTTAAATGATCCAGGTTCTATAAGAAATTTAGGCGTTATATTTGGAGCCTTATTTTCTACTCTCATGGCATCACAATTTAAAATAAAAAAAATAAAAAGTAAAAAGCAAGTAATAGCTGCTATTCTTGGAGGATTTTTAATGGGATATGGTGCTAGATTAGCTTATGGATGTAATATCGGAGCATTCTATAGTGGTATTTCTTCATTATCACTTTCAGGTTGGGTATTTGGAATAGCGCTTTTCATAGGAGCTTTTCTAGGTAGCAAGTTATTAGTTAAATATTTCATGTAGGAGGAAAATTTAATATGAATAAAAAAGTAGAATCTTATGACGTTGTAGTAATCGGAGGAGGAGCTGCTGCACTTACAGCTGCAATTTATTGCGGTAGAGCTAGATTAAATACTCTAGTAATAGAAAAATCTTTAGTAGGTGGACTGGCTACATATACAAATGAAATTGAAAACTATCCTGGTTTTCCTGAAGGAACAACAGGTCTAGGCTTAATGGATAATTTTCATAAACAAGCAAAGAAATTTGGAGTAAAGTTCAAGCTTACAGATGTAAAATCTGTTGATTTAGAAGGCGAAATAAAAAAAGTAGAAACATTTAGAAATATATTCGAAGCTAAGGTCGTTATAGTTGCTTCAGGCGGAAAACCTAGATTAACCGGAGCTAAAAATGAGGAACTTTTCCTATATGATAAAGGAATTTCATTTTGTGCTACTTGCGACGCTGCTTCAAATACAGATAAAACAGTATTAGTAATTGGTAGTGGAGATGCTGCTATTGAAGAAGGTATGTTTTTAACTAAGTTCGCTAAAAAAGTTATTGTTTCTGTAATGCATGATACAGGTAAGATGGACTGTAACGAAATAGCAAAAAATGAAGCTCTTCAAAACTCAAAAATGGATTTTAAATGGAATACAGTAGTTGATAGTTTTGAAGGTGATGAAAGACTAACTAGAGTAAACTTAAGAAATGTTAAAACTAATGAAATTATTCCTATAGATGTAGATTCTTGTTTCTTATTCATTGGATATACTCCTAACACAGAAATATTCAAAGGTATTCTTGATATGAATAAGAATGGTTATATGCTTACAAATGAAAAAATGGAAACTAATATCGAAGGCGTTTTTGCTGCTGGTGATGTTCGAGATAAATTCCTTAAGCAGGTTGCAACAGCAGTTGGTGATGGCGCTATTGCTGGTTACGCAGCAGAAAAATATCTTGCAGAAAGCGAGACCTTCCACACTCAAATCATGAGCAAAGACCTTCCAGGCGTAGTTTATATTTGGAATGCTGTTGATAAAAAATGCAGAGAGCTTCTTCCAATAATAGACAACTTTGAAGCAAAATATAAAGACAAAGTTAAAGTGACAAAAGTAGATATATATAAATCAACCGGTCTTGCTAACAGACTTGGAGTTACTACTTTCCCTGCTCTTGTTGCTACTAGAGATGGTAAAATATCTAAAATCATCAAAGAAATAGATAATGAGCAAGATGTAGAAGCAGCATTTATTTAACTAAGCAAACTGACTAAACCTAATCATAGTAAAACCCTAAAAAAATAGACCCTTTAAAGGGTCTATTTTTTCATTTCAATATCTATGAATGTTTCATGGTAAGAGACTTGTCCTCCAATATCAGAGCTCTCGCTAGAGGTCAAAATATTTGGATTTCCGTGTTTTTGGTGATAGCCTGTATAAATATATACTACTTCATCATCACCTTGTACCCTAACTTTGGCTTCTATACTTCCTTTGTCATTTCTGACTATAACTACATCTTCATTTTTTAGTTCTTTTTCGTTTGCAATTTTTTCAGATATATAAACTACTGGTATTCCCTCATAGTCGAATAGATGTTGGCTAAATAATGAGTCTTTTCTGTGTGGAGTAATAAGTCTATATGGATACTTAGGCAGTTTCATATCACATTGCAAGATTGCCATAGGATATCCCCATGCTTTAGCTCTTTCTGAATAAAACTCATATTTTGTTGATGGAGTTTGAAATATCAAATCCTTATAGGGTACACTACTAGCTTGCAAATTTATATAATCATTCTTTAGATACTCTAGCGTTATGCCCTGTGATTTGACAGGCTCAATTACAGCCTTAATGTAATCTTCCTTTGGTATATCTGGAAAATCAATACCTATCAATTTTGAAACCGCTTTTATAAACTCAAATTCATCCATCAAAATATTATCAGGTTCTACTACCTTAGGATTGTAATTGAGATATGGGGAATTCATCGAGCTATAAATTAAATCTTCAGTTTCTAGAGTATTGCTACATGGTATAACTAAATCAGATAAATTTGCAGTATCTGTCATAAACATATCGAAGGTTACTGTAAAATCAATAGATATAAATGCCTGATGAGACTTAAGTACATCTGCAAATTGAGACATTGGGTTAGCAGTAGAAATAATAGCCATCTTAACAGGTTCTTCTACTTGGGCTTTAATAAAATCAGCAAACTCATTTACAAAGAATTCCCTTTCATTTTTTTTATATTTTTCACTCTTAAAAGGATCTAGATTCAAAAGCAAAGGATAAATTCTATTTGCATAATTTGCTCCTGCTCCCTCTACTCCTATATTTTTGCTTAAAAAACAAAGAGCATCAATAAGTCTAACTGAGTTTCCTCCATTGTTGTATTTTTGCATTCCATAACCTATATAGGTTGCACATGGAGAGTTGATATAAATATCTACAAGAAAATCAAAAGTTTCTTCACTAAGCCCAGTTCTATCATATATGATTTTCATATCTATGCTCTTAATATAATCTATAAACTCAGTCGCCTTATGGGAATATTTATCTATATACTGATAATCCAACTTGTCTTTGAATAAAAGTTTTTTAATGATTCCTATAGCAAGCGCATCATCACTTCCAGGCTTTGGCTTTATATGGTAATCAGATTTTTTTGCAGTTTCTGTGCTTATAGGATCTATTGTTATTATCGTCGCTCCATTTTTTTGTGCATCTAACACAGCTTTCATTAAATGAACCGATGTATTAGCAGGATTTCTCCCCCACAAAATTACAGCATTTGAGTTTAATAAATCTTCTAACGAATGACCTAGAGCTCCTCCAAAATCACATTTCTGAGCTTCCATTCCAGCTGCCCAGCAGGTCCCTCCTTTAGAAGTAGTTATTCCTCCTAAGTAATTAAAAAAATGCTCCCAAGCTATGCTTTTCATAACTGACGAATCTCCTGATTCGCTATATCTTAAAATCGATGTGGAGCCATACTGCGATGTATATTTTGTTATTTTATCAGCAAAAATATTAACAGCTTCTTCAAATGAGATTTCTTCAAATTTCCCATCTACCTTTAATAAAGGCGTTTTTAATCTATTCTTATCATAAAGTCTATCTAAGTGCTTCATCCCTTTCGAACACATAAAGCCTTTAGTGTAAGGATGATTTTTATCTGGTTTTATTGAGACTACTTTATTTTCGTCTACTTTAGCTACATATGTACATAAATCAAAACAATCTAAAGTACAAGCACGTTTAAACTCCATACCATCCTCCAATAAAAATAAAAAAATCTTAAATTTACTTTTTTATATTAATGAAATCATTTATTAATTGACTCATTTTAGTTTTTTCTTCTTTTTCAGTTCCTATTTGATTAAAAGTATTAAAACAACATAAAAACTCTTCTTCATCTCCTATTTTTTTGCTTATACAGTAGTTAAAATAACATTTTTCCAAAACTTTATATGAACCATATTCTTCTTTGATTCCATTTTTAGAAATTAATTCTTTCAATTCTGATGGGAAATCATCATGACTCTTATATTTAAAACTACCTTTTTTTATCAATGTATCTCCTATTATAGTCAAATAAATAATATAATTTTCGGTTTCTAAAACAGCTAAATCATCTTCTATTCCTGCATATTGTAAAGAATATATTCTATCATCAACATACCAATCAAAATACAAAATATTTTCTTTCATCATATCACCTTCAACCCCTAAATTTAATGTCTTAATACAAACAATTATAACCTTTTTATTAAAATAATTAAATCATTAAAATTATATGAATATAAAAAAACAAGATCTATATTAAAACTTGATTTTTGTTAATAGATTATTTTTAAGTATCAATTTATGTGTAATATAAAAATAATGTTTTCGAGTATTAATTTGTGAGTATAAATCTAATAATGGTTTTTCCCTAAAGGTTAAAACTTAAATACATACATTTTGAAGGGGGAATTACTATGAGACATTATATGCATTTATCCGATTCTGAACTAAATAAATTATTTTATATAAAACCAGAAACATTTGATAATAAAACTAAAAAAAGCCAACTACGATATGCTTTAGGTGCAACATTATATTTACCAGCCACTAAATATATCGCTCCCTATCTACTGGAAAAAAGATTTTCTCATCTTACTTCATTTGTAATGTGCTTTGAAAATCTAATTGAAGAAAAAAATATTAATATAGCTGAGAAAACTCTTTTAAATACATTAAGAACATTAAAAATGGCTGAAAATGAAAATCGTATAAATAAAGATGAACTTCCCTTGTTTTTTATACATGTTAAAGATGCTAATCAATTCGAAAAATTATATGAACTTTTGGTTAAAGAAAAAGACATTATTTCTTATATTTCTGGATTTTTTTTACCTAAGTTTAGCTCTTTTAACTCTAAAGCATATCTAAACATAATGAATAAAATCAGAAGTATTTCAAAATATATTTATGCTCTTCCAATAATAGAAAATAAAAATATATTACTTCCTTCGTCAAGGATTTCAGAGCTAATTGAATTAGAGAAAATTATTTATGAATTCAGAGACATGATTTTGGGAATCAGAATTGGCGGTTCTTATATAAGCTCAACATTAGGGTTAAATTTAGACGAATCTATATCTATATATGATATTGGAATTAGTTCAAGTATAGTTTACGATGTTATTAATACTTTCATAAATCTAAGTTACAACGATATCGCCATATATTCATCTTTTTGGAATAAAAAAATTCCATCATTTAAAAATATTTCTAAAAACAATATAATTTTTGATCAAAACAAAATAATTCATAATAAAGCTTTCACTCATGAACCCTCAATAGACGGTTTTGTAAGAGAAATTTTACTTGATAGGCTAAACGGTTGTGTCGGAAAAGCAGTAATGTATCCAAATCAAATATCAATTGTAAACGCTTTATACACAATCAACAAAAAAAGTTATGAAGATGCAGTTGATATTTTAAAATCAAATGAGAATAACAATAACTCAAAAGAAATTCAAAACATAATTTGGGCTAATAAAATCATAAATTTAAGCTATTTATATGGTGTTTTAAATGATAACTACTCAGCAATTGACTTATTTTAAATTAATATAACTTTTATTAAGAAAATATGTATGATATTCTATATATATAAAAGAAATTTTATGATGGAGGTTTTGTTATGCAATTATCAAAAAATGGACAGATTGTAATGGATTGGTTTAGAGAAATAACTAAAATTCCTAGATGTTCAGGAGAAGAAGCGGGAATATCTGAATTCCTTATAAAGTTTGCCAAAGATAACAATTTAGAAGCATTTATTGAAGAAACTACTGGTAACGTAATAATTAAAAAAAATGCTACTAAAGGCTATGAAAATTCAAAGACTGTAATTTTACAAGGCCATCTAGACATGGTATGTGAAAAAAATCAAGGTATAGTTCATGATTTTTCTAAGGATGCATTAAAGCTTACAGAACATGAAGGTTTGCTTAGAGCTACTGGAACTACACTTGGTGCAGATAATGGAATTGCTATAGCATATGCACTTACTATACTTTCTTCTGATGAATTTGAGCATCCTCCTATTGAGGTAATCCTTACTACAGAAGAAGAAACTTCTATGAAGGGAGCCGAATTTTTCAATCCACAGAATTTAAAAGGTAGCAGATTGTTAAATCTAGATGCTGAAGAAGAAGGCGTATTTTATATTTCTTCTGCTGGAGGAATTGACCATCACATGTATTTGGATTTCAAGAAATCAAAGCCTAGTTTGGATTCAAAATATAAAGTCCTTATTTCAGGTTTAAAAGGTGGCCATTCAGGTTCAGATATTCATAAAGAAAGAGGAAATTCAATCAAGCTTTTAGCAAGAACCTTGGCTGAGCTAAACTCAAAATTCAACCTTGAACTAGCTGATTTTAATGGTGGTTCTAAAATAAACGCAATTCCTAGAGAAGCATCTTGTGCATTTTATATTGATAAAAGCTTTGAATCAGATTTAAATAAAATAATTAAAGAGCTAGAAAATCTATATAATAACGAGATGGGCTCTGCTGATTCTGTAACTTTAAGTATCGAAAAAAATCATGAATTTGATACTGTTATGGATAAAGAATCTACAGATAAATTAATGAATGTACTTTTACTAATCCATTCTGGTATAGATCATAAAAGCGTAGATATAGAAGATTTTGTAATCAGCTCTCAAAATTTAGGAGTAGTTAAATTTGAAGATAATACAGTAATTATTTCAAATTCCTTAAGAAGCTCAATAAAAAGCTTAAAAACAGCAATGGTTCAAAAGCTTGATATAATTGCAAACGCTTTTAACCTTAGATTTGAATCTGAAGCAGATTATCCTGAGTGGCAATATAAGCCAAACTCAGATTTAAGAGATATAGCATGTAAGCTATATGAGGATTTAACAGGTAATAAGCCAGTAATCAAAGCTATTCATGCAGGTCTAGAATGCGGTTTCTTTGCAGATGCTCTAAAAAATAATGATATAGATATTTTATCGTTCGGTCCTAATATGGATGGGGTTCACTCTCCTGATGAATACCTCGATATAAATTCAGCTGATAGAGTTTTTGGATTCTTAGTTGAACTATTAAAAACATTAAAATAATAATAGACCTTAATGTATAATGAGCTTATTAAGCCTAATTCTATTTACAATAATTAAAAATCCTAGAAGAATTTTCTTCTAGGATTTTCTTATTTATCATTCACATCTAAAAAATTTGATAGAATCATATTTATTATACTTACAATTATAGAGCCAAAAATTGCACCTAAAAAGCTATAAACCTCAAATCCAGGAACTAGCCCTGCAACCATTGAAAAAATTATGCCATTTAATACTAAAGTAAATAATCCAAATGTAAGAATAGTTATAGGCAAGGATAATATAAAAAGGATAGGCTTTATAATAGTATTAAATCCAGCAAATATTATCGCTGCTATAAATGCAGCCACAAATCCAGTAACCTCAACAGAACCTAAAAGATAGGAAGTAGCCATCAGAGCAAGTGCAAATACAAAACATCTGACTAGAAATTTACTCAAATTTTTTCATCTCCTTAATAACTCTAGAATCTATAGCATTGTTAATAAGCATTTCAATATTCAAGTTCTCTTCTGCTTTTAATATTTTTTCAAGCTTCGGCTTTGTTGCTGGTCTCTTTGGAAGAAACACTGTACAGCAATCCTCTTCAGGTATAATTGATACATCAAAGGTATCAATCTCTTTTGCTAAGGTTATTATATCCTCTTTATCATAAGATATAAGAGGCCTAAACACCGGAAGCAGCTTTACAGCATTATTAGTTGCTAATAGGCCTTCAGCAGTCTGGGAGGCTACTTGACCCATGCTTTCTCCTGTAATAAGGCAATTGCACTCTGTCTCTGTTGCTATTCTTTCAGCTATAGCCATCATAAAGCGTCTAGATAAAATAGTCATTAATTCCTCTGGACAATTTTCTGCAATTGATTGCTGTATTTCTAAAAGATTTACCATATGAATTTTAATCTGGCCGGTATATGGTAATAAGGTTCTTGCTAAATCCATGATTTTTTCCTGTGATTTTTCACTTGTAAAAGGAAAACTATGAAAATGAACAGCTTCAATATAAAGTCCTCTTTTAGACATAAGATAGGCAGCAACAGGGCTATCAATTCCTCCTGAAAGCAAGATACATCCCTTGCCATTTATTCCCCTTGGTAAGCCTCCAACCCCTTTTATCTTGTCAGCAAATATTATGTTAGAATCCGCTCTTAACTCAGCAGTAATATTTAAATCCGGATTTATTACATCGACTTTAAACCTTTGAGGAAATGTCTTAAGAACATAACCTCCAAGATCTATGCTCATTTCAGGAGATTTCATTGGAAATCTTTTGTCTAATCTTTTAGCATTTACTTTAAAAGTCATAAGCTTGCTATCTTTAGTTTTTTCATCAACAAGCTTTTTTATTCCCTCTTTAAGACTCTCATATCCAGGCTCTGTAACAATAGCTGGACTAATAGATACAACTCCAAAAACATTTTTAATTTTTTTAATTATTTGGTTAGAATCCTCCCCATTAAGATGTACATAAATCCTTCCATCACCTTTTTTTACTTTCACGCTTTTAAATTGATATAGGGTGTACTCTATATTTTTGATTAGTTTGTTTTCAAAAACTGGTCTATTTAATCCTTTTATTGCAACCTCACCATTTCTTATTATTAAAATATCGTACATTCTTGCTCCTTCCTAAGCTTTATTTATAATTCAATAATTTTCTTAGCTTTGTAATTTCTTTTTTTAATACTTCTACTGTAAATTCAAGCTCGTCATAAGTGGTATTTTTTGAAAATGAAAATCTAATTGCTGAATTTTTGATTCCTAAACTTAAATCCAAGGATTCTAAAACTCTTGACCCTTTCTTTTTTGAAGAACAAGCTGAGCCGGTAGAAACGAAAATACCATTTTGTTCAAGAGTATGAAGTAGTATTTCTCCTTTTACTCCTAAAAACGAGATGTTGCAAATATAAGGTAATGAGCTTTCAGATGAGTTTACAACAATATCCCTTATTTCTGATTTTAAATTTAAAATAAACTTTTCTCTAAGTTTTTTTATTCTATTTAAATCCTCACTTAAGCTACCCTTTTGTATATCTATTGCTTTTGATAACCCAGCTATATAAGCAGTATTTTCGGTGCCTGACCTAAATTGCATCTCCTGCCCTCCACCTGTAAGCAGTGGATGGATTTTCGTCTTTTCTCTTATATATAAAGCTCCTATCCCCTTAGGTGCATGAACCTTGTGTCCGCTTATGCTTAACAAATCTATATTTTCTAGATTAATTTTCAGCTTCAAAAATGATTGAACAGCATCTACATGATAGACTATGCTTTGTTTATATGATTTTATAACTTGGCCTATTTCATTTATAGGATTAATAGCTCCTATTTCATTATTTACGTGCATAAGACTAACAAAAATAGTATCTTCTTTCAATGCATTTTTAACTTGGTCTGCATTTATAATTCCATCTTTGTTCGGCTTTAAAAATGTCACCTTATAATCTTCTCTTTGCTGTAAGTCTTCTAGTGTTTTGTATACTGAGTCATGCTCAGAAAATGAACTAATTATATGCTTACCAGCTCTTTTGTTTGCAGATAAAGCGCCTCTAATAGCCATATTATTCGACTCAGTTCCACAAGAAGTGAAAACAATTTCTTTAGGTTTTGCATCTCCTAACGCATCAGCCAGAGTGCTTCTTGATTTTTTTATAATTTGCTCAGCTTCTATTCCAATTCTGTGTATAGATGAGGGGTTGCCAAAACTCTCTCTAAGGTTTGACGTAACTTCATCTATTACAGCTGCATTCGGTATAGTTGTTGAGCTATTGTCTAAATATATTTGCATTTTTCACCTCTAATAACCTAAATTTTCTCCAACTATACATATCCTAATATCAGTTGTAGGGATATTTCCTTCAATTATAGTTGTTACATTACACATTCTTTCATCACTTCTACAGTCAGTACATTCTCCTGTCACTGCACAGGGCAAGTTTCTTTCAAGTCTTCTTGCATTTTGAGGACATGCAATAGTTTTAATGCGATTTAGAGCGCTATCTAAATCATTTGCAATTTTATTTTCTCCAGCTATTATAAAAACTTTTTTAGGTCCAAAAATCATCGACGCAACTCTGTTTGCATTACCGTCGATATTCACAAGTCTCCCATCTAAGGTAATTGCATTTGTGCTTGAAAAATATGAATCTACGTGCTGAGCTTTCTTTAGCACTTCGAGTCTCTCATTTGGCTCAGTCTTCCAGTGCCAAAAAACTTCTTTTCCTTGATCTATGAACTTCTCATAAAGACCTAAGTCATCTAATGTTTTTGATCCACCAAATCCTATTTTTTCATCCTCATTTGTTTCCTTCATGATGTATTTAAATAATTCATCTCTATCTACAAAGAACTCTGCCTTAAATCTTCTTATTCTCAGATTTTTAATTAAATTATCTATACTCAATTTTACTCACCTCTAACGATAATTTTATATAATATATTATTTATTATAACTTATAACAAAATTTATTATAACTTAAAACAAAAAAATTACCTATCATAATTATGTTTTATGCAGCTTTTTAAAAAATTATTGCAGATAATACATTTATTTGGTATACTATTAAAGACGGTTATCCCCCCTGATAACCTCAAAATCTCTATTCCCAATACCCCTTTGAAACGAGTTTTTCGTTTACCTCTGCAAATGCAGAGGTTTTTTTCTATTTATGTAGACTTTTATAACTTTAAAATGTTAGAATTTTATTATGCTGAAATTCATGAGAGGGGTTAGACTAAATGAAACCAAAAGTGGCAATTATATTTACAGGCGGAACTATTTCTATGACCGTAGACGAAAAAGTAGGAGCTGCAATTCCTACATTAACTGGTAGCCAAATCCTTTCTATGGTATCAAACATAGACAAGCTAGCAGAAATTGAAGTAATTGAGTATGCTGAAATTCCTGGTCCTCATATGACTATAGATAGATTAATGGAAATTCGCTCATTGATTCAAGATTTAGTTAAAAGAAATGATATAAGTGGAGTCATAATAACACATGGAACAGATTCCCTTGAAGAAACTGCATATTTTCTTGACTTAACGATTAATACACCTAAACCAGTAGTTGTCGTGGGTGCTATGAGAAACAGTTCAGAGCTTGGATATGATGGTCCAAGCAATTTAGCTGCAGCAGTTTGTACTGCGATATCTCCTCTTGCTATGAACAAGGGAGTCTTAGTAGTATTAAACAACGAAGTTAACCTTGCAATGGAAGTTACAAAAACTAATACCTTGTCACTTAATACCTTTCAGTCTCCATATGGTGCAATTGGAACAATTGATACAAATGATTTAATCGTACATAGAGATATAGTAACAAAACAATTTATCGATACTGATACCATAGAAAATAATGTCTATCTAATTAAATCCTATTTAGACATGGATGATTCTCTTATAAACTGTGCTGTAAATGCCGGAGCAAAAGGAATAGTAATAGAAGCAATGGGAAGAGGTAATTTGCCTCCAAAGGCTTTAGCTGGAGTTAAATATGCCCTTAAAAATAATGTAGTAGTTGTAATAGTATCTAGATGCCCTTCAGGTAGGGTTATGGAATCTTATGGATATGAAGGTGGAGGGAAGGATTTGATCTCTATGGGAGTAGTTCTGGGCGGCGAGCTAAATGGTCAAAAAGCAAGACTTAAGCTAATGGTAGCACTTGGATATACTGATGATATTGATGAAATTAGAAATATTTTTAAAATATCTTAATAGTAATTTGCTACAAAAATTCCATTAGGATTTTAGTAGTCTCAATAAAAATAGTAGGGCTAATTGGAAATAAAGAACTTTCATTTCCAATAGCCCTATTTTTCTTTTAACACTAGCGTTCTAAACTACATTAATATTTTATTTGCTTTTTGATTGCCAATTACAGCTGCTCCAATTGCTCCAACATACTGAGCATATTCATGAGTCACAACTTCGCAATTTAGTTTTTCGGCTAAAAGTAATCTTATTTCATCACTCTTCGCAAGGCCTCCACTAAAAAATACTTTAGATTTAGAATTGATTGGCATTTTTTTTGCAAAATTTGAAGTTCTAATACAAATAGAATCAATAATGCCTTTTGCTATATTTCCAGGATCCTTATTATTGGCTAAAAGACTAATCACTTCACTCTCTGCAAAAACTGTACACATACTCGAAATCTTAACAGCAGTTTTATCCTTGATAAAGCTATCTATATGCCCAATATCTTTATGAAGTATTTTCATCATTACTTCAATAAACCTGCCCGTCCCTGCTGCGCACTTATCATTCATAAGAAAATCTATAACTTGGCCATCAGAATTAAGCATGATTGCTTTACTATCTTGCCCTCCAATGTCTATTACTGCATCAATTCCACTACATAGATAAGCAGCTCCCTTTGCATGACAAGTTATTTCTGTAATAGATTTATCAACATTTTCAAGTAAGTTTCTGCCATATCCAGTTGTTACAGTATAGGCTTCTTTTCCCTTAGTAAGCTCTGAGTGTATATTCATCATCGTACTCTTTGGATTATAGCCCGTTGGCTCAATAAAAGTTTTTATAATTGAATTATTTTCAAGTAAAACTCCTTTTGTGGTAGTAGAGCCAGAATCAATTCCTACAACTAACATCAATTCCTCCTATAGCATTTCTATAAACGCTGACATTCTAGTGTTTAACTGCCCTACATCTGATGTAGAATAATCAGTTTCTATACTCATATAAGGAACATTTTTTTCCTTATTTACAAATTGTTTGGTTGTAAGAGTTTCAACGCTATAGGTATGACAGGCTTGCAATATCACATCTACAACTCCATCGACTTTATATTCATCTATAGCTTTATTAAGCATAGTTATCCTATTAGGGTTAGGAGTCATGCATGAACAGCCTATTGAAAGATATTTCTCAGCAAGAGCAGCATAAACATCCTCATTATCTTCTGATACATTTTCTTCAATAGCTTTAGCTCCCATACAGTTTTCAAAGAAAACCACATAAGCACCATTGTCTTCGATTGCTTTTACAACCTTTTCAGTTATTCCTCCAATTGGACAGCCTGTAATTAATATTCTAGGTTTTGAGTCTAGTTTTTTGCCAGAATTGTACTCATCTAAAATTCGACTTGTAAGATTTTTTACTTCTTCAATAGTGTCTTCTCTATTAAATTTAAATGTTGAACCATAAAGAACTTTTAAAATATCTCCTCCTGAAATTGCTGGAGGATTTAGTTTTCCAAGAGAATAAAAATCCTTAAGAGCCGAACGCTCTCTATTTTTTAAATTAATAGCTGATTTTATTGCATCCTCAGTTATTTCAACATCAAATTTTTCCTCTAGTAACTCTTTTAATTTTACTATTTCACTTTTCCACAGCTCAAATGCCTGCTCCCCAAACTGTGTATTAGGAAGCTGCATCACATGTACATCTTTAAACTGCCCCATATGCTCGTACATTTTCTTTTTACCATCACAAGTTGTCTCTCCTACTACTAAATCAGAAAAATAAAAGTATGGACATTTGTCTGTTTTTCCAAAGCCATAGCTTGATTTTATTAGTGGACAGAGATTTCTCGGTAAATCAACCTCAGCATCAGCTATAGTTTCGTCAGATGTCGCACATAAAGAAACTACTGCTGCTCCCATCGCAAGAGGTAGCTCTTGAGGCATATATGTACAAAATGTTCCAATCATTGGTTTATTTTGATCTTTGAATTGTTTTGCAGAAATAAATCCATTTCTTCTTGCTTCAGAAAAATCCTCAAAAATTTCTGGTAAGTCTTTTCTTATTTCCATTAAAATAACCTCCTAGGATTAATAATACTTCAATACTAATCATAAGATAGAAAAAAATACCCGTCTAATAGAAAGATTTTATTCAACAAATAGAAATTTCAAATACCTGCATTTTTTTAGTGTAGTATATTAAAGGTTTAATCTAAAATTGATGCGCTATAACCACTTAGTGCCCCTGTAGAAAATGCTATTTGCAGGTTATATCCCCCAGTATTTGCATCTAAATCTAGCACTTCTCCCGCAAAATAAAGGCCCTTTACAATTCTAGATTCTAAGGTTGATGGATTTACTTTTTTTAAATCCACGCCTCCTTTTGTAACTATCCCTTCAGAGAGCTTTCCAAACCCAGTTACTTCGACATTATATGATTTTAAATTGCCAACTAATTCATTTGCTTTAGTTTTTTTCAAATTAAAAATCTTATCTGCATCTATATCTGGAAGTATTGTTTTAATAAGCTCTGTTGGAAGATATCCCTTGAATCTATTGTAAAGATTCTTCTTCGACTTTTCATATAGTATGTCAGTAATTTTATCGCTAGATATGTCTGGTAAAAAATCTATGAATAAACTTATATCGCTTGGCTTATAGCTAGATATATAGCTGCTCAAATCTAACACCGCAGGTCCACTAATTCCATTATGAGTAAATATCATAGAGCCTCTAGTTGAGTATAGTTTTTTACCATGCTTTGAAGTTAGTATAACATCATCTAATGATATCCCAGCTAAGTTTGAAGTCATGGAAGTTTTTATTGGAACTAGAGCTGGATATAATTCAGTTGTTTTTACCCCTAGCTTTTTTAAAATAGAAAATAGCTTTCCATCAGAGCCTGTTAAAGGATAACTGCATCCACCTGAACACACAACAACGCAGTCCGAAGTATATAAATTTTTATCCGTTTTCACACCTACTACCTTAGAATCTTGGACTATTATGTCAGATACGTCTTCGTTTAGCTTAATATCGACCTTACTTTCAATGAGCAGCTTTTCTAACACAGATAAAATCTCATCTGCCCTATTGCTTACTGGATATATTTTTTGCCCTTCAGATTTAAATTTAACACCTTCACTTTTAAACATTTCCAATAGCTCATCTTTTCCAAAAAAATCAAATGAACTATACAGAAATTTTTCATTGCTCGTAATATGAGCATAAAAATCACCTAGAGGCAGATTGCTAGTAATATTGCATCTGCCTCCGCCTGTTATAAGCAATTTTTTACCTAAAATTTTATTCTTATCAAGCAGTGTTACACTTGAACTTTGTTTCGAAGCATAAAGCGCAGCCATCATACCTGATGGTCCTGCGCCAATTATAACTATCTTTTTCAATATAATCTCCTTTATCTTACACCATCAAATTAATTCATTGATAAAATTAAATTTTTAATATAATCCTTTACTTCTTTATCTTCAAATAAAACTACTTCCTCATTAAATAAATCTGGCTTTACTAAAAAGAAATTTAAATATAGTTTATTATTTTCAATCTTATTAGCATCCATATGCCCAGGGAAAAACACAATCTCTATTTCTTCATAAGGAAAATCAGCTTTACTTTCATTAATCTCTTTAGCTACTTTATCTAAATTTAATTTTTTAAGCGGAGCTATCATCTGTTGCATTAGGGTAATGTCTTCAAGCATCCACATGTTATTATTCCAAAATCTTCTTTCTTTTTTATTTGTGCTATTAAGTAGCTCTCTATTTGATATAGCACTTAAAACTACTCTTACAGATTCCATACCAAACTCAGAATCATATACTTCTTTCATAGCATCTTTTCCTGCTATGCTCATTATATATGCCTCTCCTACCTTTTCCTTATCTTTTGTTGCTTGCCAAAAATAAAGCATTCCTTCTAAAACTTCTAGGTTTAAAACTATTCTCTTTAACATTTTTCAACCTCCTAAAATAATTAATATAATTTTAATTTCCTGTATCCTTTGATTTAAGTTGTAACTTTCTAGATATTGCGATTATAGCTTTCATATACTCCGTTATCTCATCACTATAAGCCTTATTATTTAAGTTAAAGATTGCTTGGCTTATCACTTCTGCTTCTCTAAGCTCATTTATAATAGGTATATCATTATTTTTTTTAACCTTATCGATATTTGTTACTATATCTAATCTTTGCTCAAACAAATCAATCAGCTTTTTGTCAATTTCATCTATTTGGGCCCTATATGTTTTTAAATCTTTCAATAAACTCTTACTCCTAACTAATTATTTCACAACAAAACTATATCCATTTTATAACAACTTCATCGCCATTTTTTAGCTCCTTCATAAAATCAGCTTGATTTCCATTATGAAGCAAAAGCAGCTTTCCGTTTACCTTAGTTCTATCAAAATCTATATAATCAAAAATATCAATAAATAGTAATTTTGATTTTTTAGGTTCTAGCTCTATTAGCTCCTCATTATATTTAATCTTAAAAGATGAATATAATAAATCTCTAGTTTGCCCAATATCATTATACACCTTATTATGTTGATCTGTTATATTGTCGCTTTTGATATCGATTGTAAAGTTCTCAAAATAATTTTCTTTAGTTTCTTCTAATTCTTCTTCATCAATATCATAAGCTTGTAAATTCTCATGCTCATTCGTAAAATCTATTTCACATCCAGAAACAAGAGGGGATTTAAGCTCAGATAGTTTTTCGTTTACAAATATGCTATCTGTCCCACTAATATTATAGTAATCAAATAAGTCTTTGACTGAGTACAAATATTTATAATCTATCTTGTCATTGTCACTTAACTCACAATCCCAAGCATCTATGCTTTTACCATTTAATGTAACATCTACTATTCTATTTTTAGGTTCTTTTTTTAAATATACTACATCTTTTTCATCCAAAATTTGATTTAAATAAATCTTTGCATTTTTACCTTGAATAGCAGGATCTATTATTATACTATCTCCATCGTTGATGTCAGAATCTAAGTTTGCAATTTTTCCATTTAAAAATATATTTGCTTCCTTGCCGTACTCACCTGTAATTAGCTTCTCTGTATTATTAACATAAATTTTTAAGGACTTACCTTTTCTTGGTATAAGGTCAATTGGATCAAATCCAGCTAAAATTATAGCATCACTAATTTTAAGCTTTTTACTTCTAAACATTTTTACTTTAGAGTCATTGACTCTTACTTCTATAAAATCATTTCTCTTATTTTTTGATGTGCACAAAATTATACCAATAGGAGTAACTCCTTCTGGTCCATTTACCATACCTTTTGATGCAATCAAATTTGGTATGGCCTCAATAGTTTTTATTGCAACTCTTTCTTTTGGAAGCTCCAACTTTGATGCAATGAAATTATTCAATCTAGGTACTTGGCTGGCTCCTCCAATTAAAAATACTGCACTTGGAGACTTACCATTATGTTTTATTATATTTTCAGCTATCTCTGATGCGACACTTTCAATAGATGATTCTATAGTATCTAGGATGTCAGCTGATGACACACTTTGATTTATGCCTAAAATGTCATTAAACGATTGTTCACTGCTATTACATAAATTACATTTTACCGTTTCAGCAGTATCAAAATCTAAAAGATACATCTTTGCTAACATTTCTGTAATTTCATCACCAGCTGTAGAGGTCATAGCATAGGCCGCAATCGTACCGTCTTTTGTAATTGCAATATCTGATGTTCCAGCTCCAATATCTACAAGTGCAACATTTAATAATCTTATATTATTTGGCACAGCTGCTTCTATGGCTGCAATAGGCTCTAGAGTCATGAATCCAACATCTAAACCTATATTATCCATAACCTTATACAGCCCATCAACTACAATTTGAGGTAGAAAAGTAGCGATAATTTCAATGTATAGATTTGAACCTTTATGCCCAAGTGGATTAATTATCATTGAATTATCAAGCATATAATTTATAACTGTATGACCTATATTGTAGTAGTTATGGTTATTTTCATCTTGCTGAACAAGTAATTGCCTAGCTTTTTGGATAGACTCTATTTCTAAACTCTTTAGTATATGTTTGTCAATAGGTACATCAGGATCTATTTTGATACTTGAATCTGTTCTGATTGTTTTTAATGATCTTCCTGCTGCAGCTATAGATACTTCTTTTAATTCATATTCAATTTCAGATTCTAGCTTTTCTTTTACTAATCTTGCTATTTTGGTTACACCTTCAATATCATGAATTTGTCCGTCAAGCATAACTCTATCTTTATGAAATTCAGTTACACTATGGATAACATTCAGCTTATCGTCAATAAACTCAGCTACTATACCCATGATGCTTCTAGTTCCTATATCAAGACAAAAAAATATTTTATTTTGGTTATCTATGGTATTCATGACAACACCCTTCCTGATAATCATTAATAACAATATAAATTATAGCATAAATAGTTTTTATTAATAGATATAATCGACTAAGCTTGTTGAATTTCTATTAATATAAACTTATACTAAAAAGTGGAACAATATTATGAAATCTAAGATATAATATAATACATAATAATTAAATGGAGGAAATATAATGGACTTTAGACAATTAGAATCTTTTATAGCTATAGCAAAAAATAAAAGTTTTTCTAAGGCTGCTCGTGAACTTTACCTGACTCAGCCTACACTTAGTAATCATATGCAGAATTTAGAAAAAGAGCTGGGTACTTTTCTGCTCAATAGAACAAATAGAGAAATCTCGTTGACTAGAGCTGGTGAAATATTTTATGATTACGCACAAAAGATTTTATCATTAAAAGATACTGCCCAATATAACCTAGGCGAATATGTTGGAAAAATAGAAGGTACTCTTACTATAAATGCCAGTACTATACCAGAGCAATACATAATTCCTAGTCTTCTAACGGATTTCAGCTCCCTTTATCCAAATATTACATATAAGGTAAATCATTTAGATTCTTTTGAAATAGTAGAATCATTAAAAGATTGTAAGATTCCATTTGGCTTTACTGGCTCATTCTTTAAAGATTCATCTTTAGAATACATTCCCATTATGAAGGATGATCTTGTTTTAATTACTCCAGTAGATTTTGATAATGAATCAGACGTAGTAAGCTTAGAAACTTTGCAAACTCTTCCACTAGTTTTAAGAGAGGAAGGCTCAGGAACTAGAAATCTTTTATCAAAAGAATTAAAAAGGCATAAAATAAGCATCTATGACTTGAAAATCAAATCCATGGCAGAAAATACCCAAACAATAAAAAGCTTAGTTCAAGCTGGACTTTGCTGCTCTATTGTTTCATCCAAAGCTATTGAAAATGAACTTAAGCTTGGACTTATAAAAAAATACAAAGTGGCTGACTTGAATTTGGAAAGAAATTTTTATTTTGTTTATTCAAAAGAAAGAATTTTCTCTCACCTAGAAAAAAACTTTATTGATTATATTGCCTCTATTTACAAATAACAAAAAATTAAGAACTCATACCTTTAAAGAAATTAAAGGCTTCACAAAGTATAATCAATCCTTATTGAATTCACAATAAAACAAAAACCTCCATTTAGAAAATCTAATTATAGATTACTCTAAACAGAGGTTTTTTATTATTAATAAAATAATTTTCTTTTCTGAAAAAACACTAGGCTTTGTTAGATTCTATAGCAAGCCTTAATTGCTCTTTATTACTAAGGTTATTGTGCCTATTTTAAGAAACTGCTGTAAGCTCTATAAGTCATATAGATATCAGCTTTGCTTACAAGCTCAAGAGGTGCGTGCATGCTAAGCATAGGAACACCACAATCAACTACTTCTGCGCCATATTGCGCAAGGATATAAGCGATGGTTCCGCCTCCACCTTGGTCAACTTTTCCAAGTTCACCAATTTGCCAGATAACCTCATTTTGATCAAACACTTTTCTTACGTAAGCAAGGTATTCAGCATTTGCATCATTACAGCCACCCTTGCCTCTTGCTCCAGTATATTTAGAAATTGTAACTCCATGACCAATCATAGCGGCATTCTTTTTATCTAAAACTTCTGGGAATGTAGGATCAAATCCAACTGTAACGTCTGCAGATAATACTTTAGAGTTAGCAAATGCTCTTCTTACCTTTAGATCAGAATATTCTCCCTGTAAGGCAATAAGTTCAGCTATCATATTCTCAAAGAATTTAGATTCCATGCTAGTGTTTCCTACTGAGCCTATCTCTTCTTTATCTACAAATAAAGAAACTGCAGTAATCTCAGGGATTTCCACATCAAATATAGCCTCTAAACCAGCATATGCACATACTCTATCATCATGGCCGTGAGCTGAAATCATAGAGCTATCGAGTCCAACATGTCTTGCTTTATCTGCTGGAACTATTTCAAACTCTGCAAGCATAAAATCTTCTTCAATTATTCCGTATTTTTCATTAAGTATATGTAGAATATTTTCTTTTACTGGGTCTTTAATATCTTTTTCTTCGCTGTCAATTGAAATCATAGGTCTATGGCCTACAACAACATTTAATTGCTCACCTGTTATTCCTTCAGATAATTTCTTTTGCATTTGGTCAGCTGATAAATGAATTAGTAAATCATTAATATAAAATACTGGCTCATCTTGATTCTCTCCAATAGAAATATCTATTTTATTTCCGTCTTTAGTAAATACTATTCCATGTAGGCTAAGTGGTATGCATGTCCACTGATATTTCTTAACTCCACCATAATAATGTGTTTTTAATAATGCCATATTTCCATCTTCATAAAGTGGAAATGGCTTTAAATCAAGTCGTGGTGCATCGATATGTGAACCAACAATATTCATTCCAGCTTCTAAGCTTTGTTTTCCTATAACTACAAGTGCTACTGACTTTTCTTTATTATTGAGATATATCTTAGTTCCAGGTTCAATCTTTCCTGTTTTTAGAACTTCATTATAATCTTCAAAGCCATTATTTTTAGCTAATTTTATGATTTCATTAGCACAACGTCTTTCAGTTTTAGAATTATCTAGAAATGCCATATAGCGATTTGCATAATCCATAACTAAGTCAAGTTCATTTTCTTTTAAATTCTTCCATACATTTTTAGGTTCATGTTTTAAATCCATAAAATACCTCCAAAAATATTTAATTTTTTAACATTGTGATAATCTAATAAAATTATAGCATAAAGTTTTGATTGTAAATATAACTTTATTTATATAGTTATAAATTCTATAATAAATAATAATAAAAAATCACTAAAACACATAAATATATGATTTAGTGATTAATTAAAGCCGTATTTTAGATATGACTGAACTGATGGATTTGGAGTTTTTTCTAAAATTGCTTTAACTGTTATTGAAGGA
>Ga0334892_1001190_pt1 | contig 23719 bp, 14 predicted proteins | sample GraSluR3_MG_4_FD_207213 | JGI IMG/M metagenome (GOLD analysis project Ga0334892, IMG submission 207213) | Sludge microbial communities from methane-producing bioreactor in Wageningen University, Netherlands - Granular Sludge_15_04-R3 | ecosystem: Engineered > Bioreactor > Anaerobic >...
CGTCTACAAGGACCTCGTACCCCTCGACGAGATCGTCCCCGTACTCGTGCCCGTGCTCACCTACTACAAGCAGGATCGCCGGTGCGGCGAGACGTTCGGCGATTTCTGCGACCGCCAGGGGGTCGAGGCCCTGACGGCCTGGAGTGAGCAATTCGCCGGCGCGGTCTCGTAGTCCGGCCTCGCAGTGGGCGCGGGCACGGCGTGGGCCGGCGACAACTCGAGGGGATCGCCCCGGCGGTCAGCGGCTTTTCGCCGTCGCCCCGTTGCCCTGGTTCTATGTTCCTGGGTTGCCGTACCGGGCGGGAGCATTCTGCGCTCCGCCACGGGCGGGCCGACCGGTCTGGCTTGCCCCGCGTGAGGCTACCCACCCAGGGGGCACAGGTCCTTTAAACAGGAGGGGGATTGTCGCAACCGTGTACGTGTAATTGACTTATCGAAAAAGGTGACATAAGATCGGAAAATGGACCGGAATCTCAGAGAACAGGAGGAGCGGTAAGCAGGTCGACTTCCAGACCACCGAATTCCGCCGGTAGGAAATTCGGGCATTTCTACCCAATGTGCGGGCGCGATGGCCAAGATCACGGTGATGTGTCCCAAGTGCCTTGCCAGGTACACCGTCGACGAGACGCTTCTTGGCAGGACCGGCCAGTGCAGCAAATGCAGCACGTCATTCGTGCTGAGTACGGCGGCCGACACGGTCACCCGCACCCTCGCCCCCAGTTCCCGCGCCAGACCCGCACCCGACGCGGTTGACGGCGCCGAAGGCGACGAAGATCGCTCGACATGGGACGTGGGCGACGTGATCCTTGATGCCTACGAGGTCAAGCGGCTCGATTCGGCCCGCGACCCGAAGAAGCACTACGCCGAAGGGGGCATGGGCGTGGTCTACCGGGTGCATCACCGCGCGTGGGATCTCGATCTGGCCGTCAAGAGCCCCAAGCCCGAATCGTTCGAGACCGAGCAGGGCAAGAGCGACTTCGAACGGGAGTGCACGACCTGGATCGAACTGGGGCTGCATCCGAACATCGTGAGCTGCTACTACGTGCGCCGCATCGGAGGCATTCCGCGGGTGTTCGCCGAGTTCATCGAGGGGGGGAGCCTCGAAGACTGGATTCGCACCCGGCAGCTCTACGAGGGGGGGCCGGAGAAGGCCCTGCGCCGGGTTCTGGACATCGCGATCCAGTTCGCTTGGGGGTTACATCACGCCCATGAGCAAGGATTGATCCATCAGGACGTGAAGCCGGGCAACGTGATGATGCAGGGCGAGGTGCCCAAGGTCACCGATTTCGGCCTGGCCAAGGCGCGCGTGGCGGCCACGCGTTTCAACCCCGATTCGACCCAGGGGAGCATGGTGGTCAGTTGGGGCGGCATGACCCCGGCCTACTGCTCCCCCGAGCAGATCGAAGCCGCGGTGCAGATCGAGAGCGGCGTGCCCGACAAGGAGCGGACCCGGCTCACGCGGCGGACCGACATCTGGTCGTGGGCGTTGACCGTGTTCGCCATGTTCTGCGGCAAGCCGCCGTGCCGGTATGGGGGCCAGACGGCACCCCAGGTGTTTCAGGCCTATCTGGAGCGCCCGCCCGACGAGGCCGATCTTCCCAGGATGCCCGACTCGCTGACCGCGCTGCTGCGGCGATGCTTCGCGATCTCGCCCGAGGGCCGGCCGCAGACCATGCAGGAGGTGGCCGAGGACCTGCGGGCGATCTATCGGGAGGTGGTGGGAAGCAATTATCCCCGCCAGCAGCCCGTCGCCACGGAGCTCAAGGCCAACAGCCTCAACAACCGGGCGGCCTCGCTGCTCGACCTGGGACGGCAAACCGAGGCGGCCGAGCTTCTCGAAGAAGCGTGGCAGCAGCATCCCTGGCAGCCCCAGGTTACCCACAATCACGGCGTGCTGCGCTGGCGGATGGGGCACGTCACCGACGCCGAATTGGTCGCCGAGCTGGAAGACCTCTGCAAGACGCGTCCCCAAGACTGGGTGGCCGCCCACTCGCTGGGCCTGGTCCAGCTCGAGCGGGGCGAGGTCAAGCTGGCCGTCAAGGCGTTCGAACGGGCCGTGGCCCTGGGAGGCGGCACCGAGGTGCATGCCACGCTCGACCGTGCCCGCTCGTTGCTTGCCCTGGCGCCGCGATGCGTTCGATCGTTCACCGGTCAACCTCCTTTCGTCACCAAGGTGTATCTGAGTGTCGACGGCCGGCTGGCGCTGTCGGGCATCGACCAGCACAAGCTGCGTCTTTGGGACGTGGCCACGGGCCGTTCGCTCGTGGCCATCGACGCGCCCGGCGAGGGGCCGACGCGAAGCATGGACGGACGTTTCGAGCTCTCGCAAGGAAGGGCCAACACCCTGCGTCTGGAAGACCTGACGGTCTCGGGCGGCGGCGCGAGAACGATCCGCGAAATCACCTGGGGAGCGGCTCCCGCCGCCAATCCTCGCGGCCCCGACGGCCGATGGCAATTCGCCCAGGCCGAACAGTACGCTTTCGAGCTTCGCGAGGCCGATACCGGCGCGCTGGTGCAGACCTTCCGAGGCCACGCCGGCCCGGTCAATTCGGTTACCATCAGCGGCGACGGCTCGTGGGTCCTCTCGGGAAGCGGCGACCGCACCCTGCGCTTGTGGGAAGTGGCCACCGGGCGCTGCCTGCGCACGCTCAAAGGACACACCGATCCGGTCAACAGCGTCTACCTCAGCGCCGACGGCATCTGGGCCCTTTCGGCGAGCACCGGGCGCCGGCTGCGATTGTGGAACCTCGAGCTGCTCTGCAGCCGCCAGCACGATCTGGCCGCGCCGGTCCTTCTCTGCCACGTGACCAGTTCGGAAGAGGCCGGCCGGGCCCAAGCGCGCTTCGCCGACCTGTGCGCCAGCGCTCGTGCCGCGCTGTCCCGGGGCCGATACGCCGACGCGGTGGCCCTGGTCCGCACCGCCCGCGCCTTGCCCGGCTACGAGGTCGCCCGCGACTCCCTCGATCTCTGGGCCCTGGTCGGGCGCCGCTGCATTCGCCGCCAGCCTCGCGATGCCTGGTGCGTGCAGGTCTTCGAGGGACACGAGAGCGAGGTGCGCTCGGTCTGCTTGAGCCCCGACGGCCGCCGCGGACTCTCGGCAAGCGGCGACCGGTCTCTGCGATTGTGGGATCTCGTCAGGGGGCGCTGCACGCGAGCCCTCCTGGGCCACACCGATTGGGTCTATTCGGTGTGCTTCTCGCCCGACGGCCGCCGCGCCCTCTCGGGAAGCTGGGACAAGACGCTACGGCTTTGGGATCTCGACAGCGGACGGTGCCTTCGGATCTTTCAAGGCCACACCAACCACGTGAACTCGGTGGCCTTCGCCCCCGACGGCGCCCGTGCCTTCTCGGGAAGCTGGGACAAGACGCTGCGGTTCTGGGACGTGGCCACGGGCCGCTGCCTCCAGACCCTCCAAGGACACGACAACTACGTCAACTCGATCTGCCCCAGCGGCGACGGACGCTCGGTCCTCTCGGGAAGCGAAGACCAGACCCTCCGACTCTGGGACACCGCCACGGGCGAATGCCTGCGGACCTTCGTCGGCCACACCGATTGGGTCCACGGGGTCGCCCTCAGTCCCGACGGCCGCTGGGCCCTTTCGGGAAGCAAGGACCGGACCGTCCGACTCTGGGACGTCGCCACGGGAAGCTGCCAGGCCGTTTTCGAGGGGCACACGGGCAGTGTCTTGTCGGTCGCTCTCAGCGCGGACGGCCGCTGGGCCCTCTCCGGCGGCAAAGACGGCTCGATCCGCCTCTGGGAGATCGCCACCGGCCGCTGCCAGCACGTCTTTGAGGGGCACACCGGCCAGGTCGCCTCGGTCTTTCTCAGCCCCGACGGCCGTTGGGTACTTTCGGGCGGCGAGGAGCGGACCGTCCGTCTCTGGGAAATCGACTGGGAATACGAGTTTCCCGGCTGGTCCGAGTGGGACGAGCGGGCGCGCCCTCACCTGGCGAACTTCCTTGCGGTCCGTTGCTCCTGCACCGATGGCCGGAACGCCCCGGCCGGCCAGCCCAAGTGGAGCGAGGCCGATTTTCACCGGCTCCTCAAAGAGCTTCAGCACTGCGGCTTTGGCTGGCTCCTGCCCGAGGGGGTGCGCCGCGAATTGGAGCGGATGAGTGCCCTCTGGCAAGGTCCGCCCCCCCTGCCGGGCAGGTAACGGTAGGCGAACCCGCATCGCTCCCGGCGTTCGACACGTCGACAAGAGGGCGCTGGGACACAAGGAGACGCTCGAGTTCAGGCAGCTCGTCGCGGGCGACGAGAATCCCTGGAGCTTTCTCGCGCAGAACATGTCGGACGGCACGCTGCGAGCGCTCGGAGTGCTGGTGTCGCTGTTTCAATGCTTCGATCGTTCGCCGGAGCCTCCGGTCCCCCTGGTCGGCATCGAGGAGCCCGAGGCCACGCTGCATCCCGCGGCGGCCGGGGTTCTCATGGGGGCTCTCAGTGAAGCCTCGCACTTCACGCAAGTGCTGGTGACCACCCACAGCCCGGAACTGCTCGACACGCCCGACCTCGACCCCGAAGCGCTCCTGGTCGTCGAGGCCGACCAAGGCGAGACGAACATCGCCCGGGCCGATGAGGCAAGCAAGTCGGCCATCCAGGAGCGTCTGTACACGGTCGGTGCGTTGCTGAAGCTCGACCAGTTGCGCCCTCAACGCCGTTCGTCGCGACCGGGCGCCACGGAGACTTCGGAACGTCACCTTCCCCTGTTTCCCCGCAAAGAAGGATCCTGACCCTCGGCTCGATTGTCGAAGGGCACGGCGAGGTCCAAGCCGTACCGGTGCTGCTGCGACGGCTCCAACGGGCGTGGGCTCCGGATCTCGCCTTGAACGTCTTCCGTCCGATCCGATGCGGCCGATACAAACTCGTGAAACCCGGCGAACTCGAGCGTGCCGTGAAACTCGCGGTTCGCCAGATGTCTCCGCCCCGGGCCCTGCTCGTGCTGATCGATGCCGATGACGATTGCCCCAAGCAGCTTGCTCCGAGATTGGCCCAGCGGGCCGCCCCAGAATTGTCTGGCGCAGACACTCCCTTCAGCGTCGTTCTGGCGAAACGTGAGTACGAAAGCTGGTTCCTGGCCGCATTCGAATCGCTTGGTGGTCACCGGGGATTACGCATGGAGCTTCGCGCGATACCCAATGCGGAATTGTCCCGCGATGCGAAGAAAGTACTGACCCGGCACATGGTGGGCAGCCGGGCCGATTCGGAACCCCTTGATCAACCGGCGTTGACAGAACGGTTCGACCTGGATTTGGCGCGCAAGCGAACCGATTCTTTCGCAAAGTGCTGCCGGGAGGTGGAGCGGCTCTTTCGCGCCGTCTGGCCGGGGAGGGGCGATCCGGCTGACGGTGAGCCCAATGCCCGCTAACCCATCGCCCCCCGAATCGCCAGCGTCGCATGTTCGTCGAGCCCCCACAGGCTGCCGGCGAGCAGGTCGATCTGCCGTTGGATCGGATCGACTTGACCGCCGCGACCGATCGCCTCGTGGGCCCGGCGGCCGGCGGCGGCAAGCGACTGGTGCGTCGGGTTGTCGGGCTCGAACTGCCGCAGGCGGACGAAGTCGAGCATGCTGGGCGTGCCGAAGCCTTTTCCGCCCCGGACGCTGTGGGAACGGACCACGAAGTCGACGATCGCGCTGTTGAGCACGGCGCACGCGTAGTGCGCCTCGTCGAGCGACCCGGCGGCGACGAGCGCGCACGTTTCCTGCGGAATGACGGGCCTGGGTCCGAGCAGCCGATCGTCGACCGGTTCGACCACGGCCGCGTTCACCCTGCGATCCATGCGCCGCCACACGACCTTGACGGGCGCCACCGTGTACCGGCCCACGTTGTACATCGAGTAGAACGCCGCCCGCCCCTGGTAGCGGCGGTAGGCGGCCCGGCGCTCGAGCAGCCCGCGGAAACGCGCCAGGTAATCGTACGTTCGCGGGTAGCGCCCGAGCATCGCACGCTGGTCGATTCCCCGGCGGCCGTCGACGTCCTGGGCCAGCAGCAGGCAGGCTTGCGGCCGGGCGCGATAGCGGGCCACATCGCCCCAACGGACGAGGGGATAGAGCAGATCGGGCTCGATCACCGCCTCGACGATCTCGACGGGCGCCTTTCCCTTGGCGCCGAGGTTGCGCACGCGCACGCCGCCGCCGGCTTTCTCCAGGATCTCGACCCAATAGACGCCGTTGGCCCCACCGGTGTTCGCGCCGAGATGAGCTCGATAATCGGAAGGCCCCACGAGCCGCGACCGGTCGATGCTCAATCCCAGCGGGCGCACCAGCCACGGCGACGTGGGCCGCTCGGGATCGACGGGCGCGGCGAGGCACATGCGCCGCCGGAAGTCGCCCTCGGCCAGGCCGTTCGACCTTCGCGACGGGCCGTCGCGCGACCAGCGCACGTAGGGCACGGGGTAGACGGTGGGGCAGCCCTTTTCGAGGGTGACGCTCGCCGTCCAGTTCGCGGCGTTGGAGAAGGGCTGGAAGTCGGCCAGATCGTTGACCCGGATCACCCCGAGCCAATCGCCGTCGCCCAGGCGGAAGCGGCGGAACCCGTCGCCGGCGCCTTTCGTCTGAAACACGGTCTGGGTGACGACCATCGCCAGCCTGCCTCGCGGCTTGAGGTAGCGGTCGGCGGCCGCGTAGAGCATGAGCGTCGAAAGGTCTTTTTTGCCGCCGCCGTGCCGCGCATCGGAGCCGGAAAGCGAGAACAGCCCGTACCGCTGCCAGAGCGGCTTCGTGGCCTCGCGGTAGTCGGCCGGCAGGTCGTCCCAGGCGATCCAGGGCGGGTTGCCCACCACGCAGTCGAAGCGGCCCATCGGCGGCCCGTCGTCGTCGGCCAGGATCGAGTCGCGCACGAGCACCGGCAGGCACACCGGCTCGGCGCCGTCGAGCAGGTCGGCCACGGCAATCAGGTAGTTCGCCTTGGCCGAGAGGACGGCCAGCGGATTCAGGTCGAAGCCGACCACGCCGGCCAGAATCGTCCGACGAAGCGATTCGCTCGACGCCTGGAGGGGCCCCGCGCGGGCGGCCCAGAAATCGCGAATCCGCCGGATGGCCGACACGAGGAACGCCCCCGACCCGCAGGCCGGGTCGAGCAGCCTCAACCCGGCGCCGCCGTCGAATCCGATCTCGTCGAGCACGTGCCGGGCCAGCCAGTCGGGCGTGTAGTATTCGCCCAGCATGTGCCGCGTCGGCTTGCAAAACAGGTCCTCGTGTAGATCCTTGAGCAGGTCGCGGGCGCCCGGCAGGTCGTCGCCGAGCGCCGGCACGCGGCAGTTGCGCAGACGATCGAGAAGCCGGCGGACCAGGCGGTCGATCGCACCGTTCCAGGCCGAGGCGTACCACGCGAACGGATCGTCGCCCGGGAAGTCGACGATGCCCAGTTGCCTCGCGATCGCGCCGGCTTCGAGCCGGGCGAACTGGCCCTCCAGTGGGATGTCCGACGTCGCGCCGATCCATTGGGTCGGCCCGGGCAGCCGGTGGAGCGACGCCAGCACCTCGCTCACGAGCAGCTTGGCGACCAGCGCATAGTACGTCTGGACGGCGAACAGGACCTCGGCCGGATGGTCTCGGTCGAAGGCGATGCCGAAGCTCCTGGCCAGCGCCTCGATGCCGGGCGAAGGCCGGTCGACATCGTGGCCGCACGCCCCGGTGACGAGCCGTTTCCATCGATCGAGAGCCGCGCGGGCCGCGTCGCCGGCGTCGACGAGCAACGCATACAGGGCCCGAACGTCTTCGGCGGTACCCGGCGCGCGCCGGCCGAAGGCGCGGGCGACGTTCTCTGAGCGAAGCGGAGTCGTCGGATCGGGGCAGAGCCTGGGCGGCTTGGGGTTCGGCACGCGAAGGATCCGTGCTTTGTCGGGTTCGGTTGAATCTCGCCAAGTGTATCAGCGGCGGGAGTCTCTTCCCACCCGGAGGCCCCCGGCCCAGGGCAGTCGTGGTCGAAAACCGCAAGGATTCGCCTCCCGAAGGCGGAAGACGGGCACGAAGCCGGCCTTAGCGCCGGAAACGCCCTTTCGACCCCCGCCCCGAACCGTCGTGGCAGTACGTTCTGGGCATGGCGCAACGGGCCGCCGCCGCGTTTGGGCTCCTTGACGCCCTTCTCCGCGGCTGATAGACTCTCGGGTTTCGTTTTGCGCGGATTCGGCCGCAGTAGGGGCCGGTGCGTCGCGGCGCCCCGGGCGCCGCATCGGCGGCCACGAGATATTCCCCGTTTCCTGTTGACAGTGCAAAGGCGACCCGTCATGGCAGAGAAAAACGTCTACTTCTATGCACCCGAGGGCTCCGAGGGCAACGCCTCGATGCGCAACCTTCTGGGCGGCAAAGGCGCCAATCTGGCCGAAATGGCCGTTCTGGGGCTGCCCGTCCCCGCCGGATTCACCATCAGCACCGAGGTCTGCACCTACTTCATGAAGACCGGCGGGAAGTACCCCGACGGGCTCAAGGCCGAGGTCGACGAGGCGATCCGGAAGACCGAAAAGGCCATGGGCATGAAGTACGGCGACCCCGACAACCCGTTGCTCGTCTCCTGCCGATCGGGCGCCCGCAGCTCGATGCCGGGCATGATGGAGACCGTGCTCAACGTGGGGCTGTGCTCGAAGACGATTCCGGGCCTGATCAAGAAGACGGGCAACGAACGGTTCGTGTACGACGCCTACCGCCGGCTGATCACGATGTACTCCGACGTGGTCATGGAGAAGGCCGAAGGGATCGAGCCGAAAGAGGGCCAGGGCATCCGCGTCCAGCTCGACAAGATCATGGACGCGTTGAAGGAGGCCAAGGGCTACAAGAACGACACCGACCTGACCGCCGCCGATCTCAAGGACCTCTGCGAGAAGTACAAGGCCAAGGTGAAGGAGGTGTTGGGGCGCGAGTTCCCCGACGACCCCGAAGAGCAGCTTTGGGGCGGCATCGGCGCGATCTTCAAGAGTTGGAACGGCAAGCGGGCCCGCTCGTACCGGCGGATCGAGGGCATTCCCGACGAGTGGGGGACCGCCGTGAACGTGCAGAGCATGGTGTTCGGCAACATGGGCAAGAACTCGGCGACGGGAGTGGCTTTCAGCCGCAATCCGGCCACCGGCGAGAACAAGTTCTACGGCGAGTGGCTGGTCGATGCCCAGGGCGAAGACGTGGTCGCCGGCACGCGCACCCCCCACCCGCTGAACAACGACACGAAGAGCGACCAGAACCGGCACCTCAGCTCGCTCGAAGAAGAAAACCCGAAGCTGTACCAACAACTCGTCGATATCCGCAACAAGCTCGAACGGCACTACAAGGACATGCAGGATATCGAGTTCACGATCCAGGAGGGCACCCTGTGGATGCTCCAATGCCGCAACGGCAAGCGCACCGGCACGGCGGCGCTGAACATGGCGATGGACATGCTCGCCGAGGGCCTGATCGACGAGGCGACCGTCGTCACGCGCGTCGCCCCGGCCCAGCTCGATGAGCTGTTGCACCCGATCGTGGATCCCGAGGCCGAGAAGAAGGCCGAGCCGTTCGTTTCGGGCTTGCCCGCCGGTCCCGGCGGCGCCACGGGCAAGATCGTCTTCACCAGCGACGACGCCGTGTCCTGGAGCCGCAAGGGCGAGCAGGTCATCCTGGTCCGCGAGGAGACCAACCCCGAGGACGTCGAGGGGATGCGGGCCGCCATGGGCATCCTGACGGCCCGCGGCGGCATGACCAGCCACGCCGCCCTGGTCGCCCGGGGTTGGGGCAAGTGCTGCATCGTCGGCGCCGGCGCCATCAAGATCGATCTGGCCGGCCGGAAGATGAAGGCCGGCGACAAGACCTTCGCCGAAGGCGACACGATCACGCTCAACGGAACCAGGGGCCTGGTCTACGAGGGCGCGCTGGCGATGATCGACGCCACCGAGAACCCCCGGTTCCAGGAGTTCATGAAGATCGTCGACCGGCACCGAACCCTGGGCGTCCGCACCAATGCCGACACGCCCGAGGACGCCAAGATCGCCCGCGAGTTCGGCGCCGAGGGGATCGGCCTTTTCCGCACCGAGCACATGTTCTACGGGGCGGGAAGCGAAGAGCCCCTGTTCATCCTGCGCAAGATGATCCACGCCGGCAGCGACGCGGAGCGGAACCAGGCGATCGACGAGCTGGCCCCGTTCGTGAAGCAGAGCATCCAGGGCACGCTCGAAGCGATGGACGGCCTGCCCGTCACCGTGCGCCTGCTCGACCCGCCCCTGCACGAGTTCGTCCCCCAGGACGAGGCCGTGCGGGCCGAGTTGGCCAAGGCCCTGGGCATCACCGCCGAAGAGGTCGCCAGGCGTGGCGCCGAATTGCACGAGGTCAACCCGATGATGGGCCACCGGGGTGTCCGCCTCGGCATCACCTACCCCTATCTGACGGAAATGCAGATTCGCGCCATTCTCGAGGCGGCGGCCGAGTTGAAGAAGGCCGGCAAGGCCCCGCACCCCGAGGTCATGGTGCCCGTCACCTGCGGCGTCGAGGAGCTCGATTTCGTCAAGCCGATCTTCGATCGCGTCAAGGCCGAGGTCGAGAAGCAAGCCGGCGTCGAGGTCGATTGCCTCTACGGCACGATGATCGAGATCCCCCGCGCCTGCCTGACCGCCGACAAGATGGCCAGGACGGCCGAGTTCTTCTCGTTCGGCACGAACGACCTGACCCAGATGGGCTTCGGCTTCAGCCGCGACGACATCGGCGGGTTCCTCCAGGAGTACCTCGATCGCAACATCCTGGCAGCCGACCCCTTCCAGACGATCGACCAGGAGGGGGTGGGCCAGTTGGTCGAGATGGCCGTCCAGAAGGGCCGCGCCACGCGCGGCGACCTGAAGATCGGCATCTGCGGCGAGCAGGGAGGCGATCCCGCCTCGGTCAAGTTCTGCTTCAAGACGGGGCTGAACTACGTGAGCTGCTCGCCGTACCGCGTTCCGATCGCGCGCCTGGCCGCGGCCCAGGCCGCGATTGCCGCGAAGAAGTAAGTAAGCGCCGCGCGCCGCCGTCGCACGACCCAAGAACCCTTCGGGCCGGCAACTCCGCTACGAGTTGCCGGCCCGCCACGTTTCCATAAGAACCCCCTACTCCGCCGATCGGCCTCGACCCCCGATCCGGCTCGGCATTACCCCCGATCGATACGCCGGATTCCCTCTTCGCGGGCCGCGGCCAGTGCCTCGCGGTACTCGTCGAGCGTGATCGAGCGAGCGATCGACTCGTGATCGCGGGCGTGGCCGGCGGGGCGATATTGGGCCATCAAGTTGACGTAGGTGTCGGGGGAGATCTCGCGGGCGAGGAACCGCATCACCTCGCGAGTGCTCGCCAGACCGTTGGGCATCACGAGGTGGCGGACCAGCAGCCCCCGCCGCGCCAGCCCCCGGTCGTCGAGCACCAGGTCGCCCACCTGGCGGTGCATCTCGCGAATCGCCCGGCAGGCAATCTCCCGATAGTCGTCGGCATGGGCCAGCTCTTTCGAGACCTCGGGGGCCCAGAACTTGAAGTCGGGCATGTAGACGTCGACGACGCCGTCGAGCAATTGCAGCGTCTCGAGGCTGTCGTATCCCCCCGTGTTGTACACCAGCGGCAGTCGCAGCCCGCGCTGGGCCGCCACGCACAAGGCCTCGAGGATCTGGGGGACCACGTGGGAGGGCGTCACGAAGTTGACGTTGTGACAGCCCTGGCGCTGGAGCGAGAGCATCATGGCGGCCAGCTCCTCGGCGCCGACCGGGCGGCCCTGGCCTTGCCAGCTTATATCGAAGTTCTGGCAGAACACGCACCGCAGGTTGCAGTGCGAGAAGAAGATCGTGCCCGACCCGTTCCAGCCTCGCAGGCAGGGCTCCTCGCCGTGGTGGGCAAAGTAACTGCTGACCACGGCGCGCCGCCCCGTGCGGCAAAACGAGGCGGGATTCACGTCGTCGAGCCGGTCGGCGCCGCAGTGCCGGGCGCAGACGGCGCAGTCGGCCAGCGACGCCAGCGCCCGGCGCGTGCGCTCGGCCAGCTCGCCGGTTTCGAGAAGTGCTACGTAGCTGGGATCGTCGTCGGGCATCTTTTTCTCTATACGCCAAGCGGCCGAACCGCTCAAGGGACGGTCCGCGTTTCTTGAAAGCCGCCGGCTTTTCGACGACAATCGCGACGACGACCACGATTCGACGCAAAAGGGAGCGTCCATGACCACCCCGAGGCATCGTGGTAATCTCGGCGCGAAAACAGGCGCGCCTGGCCCCCTTGCTGCCGAACTCGTCTTGCATTGATCGGGCCCGTCGGGCACGATGGTAAAACCATGCCGCCAGAGAAATCCACCGACGCAACGACGCCCCGAAAGTCGACCTACCGCGAGACGACCGTCTCGGCGATCGTCTTCGGCCTGGTGGTCGGGGCGATCATGAACGCCTCGATCACCTACGCGGGGTTGAAGATCGGATTCACGATCGGGGGCTCGACGATTGCCGCCGTGCTGGGGTTCGGGGTATTGCGCGGCCTCCTGCGGCGGGGAAGCATCGCGGAAACGAACATCGGGCAAACCGTCGCCTCGGCGGTGAACATCCCCAATTCGGGCATCATCTTCACCGTGCCGGTGCTCTTGCTGCTCGACGCCGACCGCTACGCCCTTCGAATCGACGGCCCGCTGTTCTGGCTCATGGCGGTCGCCTGCGTGGCGGGATCGATCCTCGGCTGCGCGTTTATCATCCCCATCCGCAAGCAGATGATCGAGATCGATCGGCTGCGGTTTCCGACGGGCACGGCCGTGGCCGCGATCCTCAAGAGCCCTGGGGTGGGGGTGGCCAAAACGATCGTGCTTCTCTCGGGCGCGGCCGTGGCGGTGTTGATCTTTCTGCCCGTGGCCCTGCCCAGCATCAAGCTGGGCGAGCGTCCCGAACCGCAGCAGCCGGATATGCGGGTGCCGCTTCCCGGCTACGGCGACCTCGATTGGCGGCTCTCGGCGCCGCGCCCGGCCGATCCGGAAGACCCGGCCGACCGGCGGCGCTACGAAGACGAATGGAAGCGCGTCGACCGCGACGGCGACGGGCAACCCGACCTCGTGCTCGAGCACGACCGGATCGACGTCGGCCGGCTGATCGGCCTGCCCGACCAAATCGAGTTCGTCTTCGCGATTGCCCCGTTTTGTATCGGGGCGGGCTACATCACCGGGCGGGCGGGACTGCTCGTCCTGGCCGGCGGGGTGCTGGCCTTCTTCGTGCTCAACCCGGTCGCCTTCGCGATGGGCTGGACGCCCGAGCATCTCTCGGCCGCCGAAGTGCCCGGCTACGCCTACGGCGCCTTCAACCGTCCCCTGGGCATCGGCATGTTGCTCGGCGGGGCCTTGATGGGCGTGGTGGCCTCGCTGCCCTCGATCAAGGAAGCGTTGAAGAGCCTGGCCCTCGCGTCCGGGCAAAAGGGAGGCTCGACCGATGAGCTGGGGCTCGGCGTGCTGGCCCTGGCCGCGCTGCTGGCCCTGGCCGGCCTGTTCGTGGCCGCCGACCTGCTCATCGACCCCGACGGCGGTTGGCTCCACGGGCTGAACTACCACGTGCGCAACCTGATCGTCGCCCTGATCGGTGCCGGCTGGATCTGGTTCGGCGGAATCATCATCGCCCAGTGCACCGGCATGACCGACTGGTCGCCCATCTCGGGCATGGCCCTGTTGACCGTGGTGCTCGTGATGCTGCTGGTCGGCAGCCACCAGGTCGTCGGCGCCGTGCTCATCGGCGCCGCCATGTGCGTGGCCATCTCCTGCGCGGCCGACATGATGCAGGACCTCAAGACGGGCCATCTCGTCGGCGCCCAGCCCAAGCGGCAGCAGATCGTCGAACTCGCCTGCACCGGACTCGGGCCGTTCATCACGATGGCGACCATGCTGCTGATCGTCGGGGCCAACATGGCAACCTACCAGAAGCCCATCGGGCCGGACACGGCGACCGTGGCCCCCCAGGCCCAGGCCCTCGAAGCCGTCATCCATAGCGTTCAGGGAGGCGAGGTGCCCTACGCCCTGTACGGTTCCGGCGCGGCTCTGGCCGTCTTCCTCGGCCTCGGCTCGTTCGCCGGACTGGGCGTGCTCGTCGGCTTGTCGATGTATCTGCCGATCACGTACATCCTCACCTACGGAATCGGCTGCCTGCTGAACATGGCGGTCACCGCCCGAAAGGGCAAGACCTGGGCCGAGGAATGGGGCGTGCCCTTCTGCGCCGGCCTGATCGTCGGCGAGGCCGTCCTGTCGCTTCTCGTCAACGCATTGGTGCTCTACCAGGGGTAGGCCATGAAGGTGCTCGGGCAATTGCTGATCTGGGGATCGCTGGGCGTCGGGGCCCTGGCCGCCGCCACGGCCTACCTCGCCTCGCTCGACGAACCGGACGAGCGGCTCGTCGGCTTGACCCTCGCCGCTCCGGCGGGCGAAACCGTCGCGACCGAGGACGCCCCGGAGCCCATCGCCCGCAGTGGCGAGCAAATCACCCCCGAGACGCTCGCTTCGCTGCGCGCCGCCGGAATTCGCAACGTTCGAGTCAACGAGTTTTCGTTCGCGCGATGGCGGGGGCGATGGTACTTTCTCTCGGCGCTTGGCGGACTGGCGTTGGGCGCGTGGCTTTCGCGCTCCTCGCCCGCCGGCCCGCGGGGTGCCGGGCGCGAGGCGGCCCGAGCCGCCTCGCCGAAGGACACGCTGGAAGCCGTCCAGACCGCGATCGACCGATTGCGCGATCAGCTTCCCGGCCTGCCCGACGACGCGTCGCGGCTCGAGACCGTGGTCGCGCAGATCGGCCACTTGCAGAAGACGCACATGGAGGCGTTCGTCGAAGCCCGGCCGGCGGTCATCGCGTCGCTCGGACTGGCGGGATTCGCCGCCGTCATGAGTTCGTACGCGGCGGCCGAGCGCCAGATCAACCGCGCCTGGTCGGCCGCCGTCGATCGGGTGCTCGACGAAGCCCTGGCCTGCCTCGACGAGGCGTCGGCACGGCTCGGCGACGCGAGACAAACGCTCTGCTGAACGTCGCGGCGGGCATGCGGGCGCACGCGGCGCGACCCGCGCGCCGGGCGTTCCCTGCAGGGCGGCGTGCCGACGCTCGGCAATTCTTGTGCAACATTCTCCCGCGTGCGGCAACCAACATTCTACAGGCAGGTCTGTTCCGTGCGTCGCGCCGCCGGTTCGCGCGACCCGTTTCGCAACGATATTTCTGACAGAGAGGAGTGGGATGATGAACCGCGAGTTCCTGCACGTCAAGCTTCGCACCTGGATCGCCGGACTGGCCGTCCTGGGCCTGTTGGGCACCCTGGCCTTTGCCACGGGCGCAGGCCAGAAGACCGCCGCGACCGGCACGCCGTGGTACGCCGACGTCGCGGCCCCGTCCGAGGCAGACCATCACGCGATTCGCACCGGGCAAGACGCCTCGGCTTCGATCGATTTCGCAAAGGGCCTTTCGACGGCCTTCCGAAACGTGGCCGGGCAGGTGCTTCCGTCGGTGGTGTCGATCACGAACACGCCCCGACCCGCCGAGGTTCCCGACTCGCGACGCCAAACGCCCCAGCCGTGGTGGGGTGACGAAGGCATGGAGGAGATGTTTCCCGACATGCCCGGCTTCCCCGGCTCGGAGTTGCGGCGATTCTTCAGGCAGTTGCCGTCGATCCCCGAGATGCCTCGTCCCGGACAGCGAGGCGTTGGCTCGGGCGTCATCGTTGACGCGGCGGGCGTGATCCTCACCAACAACCACGTCGTCGACGGCGACGGCAAGATCACGGTTCGACTGCACGACGGACGGGAGTTCGAGGCCGTCGAGATCAAGCAGGACCCGAAGACCGACATCGCCGTCGTCGTCATCGAAGGGGCCGACGACCTCCAGCCGGCCCGGCTGGGCGACAGTGACGCGGCCGACGTGGGCGATTGGGTGTTGGCCCTCGGCCAGCCCTTCGGACTTGAAGGCACGGTCACGGCCGGCATCATCAGCGCCAAGGGGCGCGGTTTGGGCATCGCCCCCCGCGAGAACTTCCTCCAGACCGACGCCGCCATCAACCCCGGCAACAGCGGCGGTCCGCTCGTGAACCTCAACGGCGAGGTGATCGGCATCAACACGGCCATCTCCTCGCGCACCGGCGGCTACCAGGGCGTCGGATTCGCCGTACCGATCAACCTGGCGAAGTGGGTCGGCGGGCAGTTGGTCGAGCACGGCATGGTGCGCCGTGCCTATCTCGGCGTGATGATTCAGCCCGTCACGCACCAACTCGCCGAGCAGTTCGGCGTCAAGGTGAACGAGGGCGTCGTGGTCACGTCGGTCCAGCCCGACGCGCCGGCCGCCAAGGCCGGGATTGAGGAAGGCGATGTGATCCTCAAGTTCGACGGCAAGCCGGTCTCGAATCCGCGCGAGCTTCAGGCCCTGGTCGAACCGACCGAGATCGGCGCCAAGGTCGACGTGCTGCTGGTCCGCGACGGCAAGCAGATCACCGTCGAGGTCGTGCCGAACGAGCAGCCCGAAGACTACGGCCTGGCTCGATCCGACCGTCGGGCGCCGCTCCGGCCCCACTCGTCCGATTTCGACAAGCTCGGCCTGCAGGCCGAAACGCTCACGTCCGAGGTCGCCGAGCAACTGGGCGTCAAGGCGGAGCAGGGCATCGTGATCACCAACGTCAGGCCGGGCAGCCTGGCCGCCCAGGCCGGTCTTCGGCCGGGAATGGTCATCACCCGGGCCAACCATCAGCCGATCGGGAGCCCCGACGACCTCAAACAGGCCCTCGAAAAGCAGCCTCTCGAAAAGGGCCTGCTGCTTCTGGTCGAGACCAGCGAGGGCGCCCGGTTCGTCGTTCTGAAGTCGACGGGCTGATGCGACACGGACCACCCGTTTCCCCGTCTTGAGCCGCGCCGGTCGGGCCCCCGCGACCGCCGGCTCGAGCGGGGTGGTGGAGTGAAATAGCCCGGGCATTCCTTCTGGTGCCTGATTCCTCGACGACGGGCCCTTCCTCGGAAGGGCCCTTTTTCGTTCCGCCCCCGAATTCCATCTTCCTTTCCGTTTCGCCCTTTTCCCCGCCCCGCGACGCGATCCGCCTCGCGTTGCCCCTTTCCCGCTTGCAGCCCGCCGTGCCTCGAACTACACTGCGACCGTCTCGCAAACCGCCGCGCGCTCGCCGGGGAACCCGCCATGTGGTATCCGCTCGTCGTCCTTCTGATCGGCATCGTCACGGTCATCGGCATGATCATCGTGCTGCGGGTCAACGCCTTCATCGCCTTGATCACCGCGGCGATCCTGGTCAGTTTGCTTTCGGCGGGCGAGCTGAGCGAGAAGATCTCGAGGGTGGCGACGGCCTTCGGCGAAGTGGCCGGCAACATCGGCATCGTGATCGCCATGGCCGCCGTGATCGGCAAGTGCCTGATGGACAGCGGCTCGGCCGACCGCATCGTGCGCTCGCTGCTGAAGCTGTTCGGCCGGAAGCGAACCAGCGTCGCCTTGCTGGGCAGCGGGTTCGTGCTCTCGGTGCCGGTGTTCTTCGACACGGTCTTCTACCTGCTGGTGCCGCTGGCCCGGTCGCTGTGGCGCCAGACCCGCAAAGACTACGTCCTCTACGTTACGGCGATTGCGGCGGGCGCCGTGATCACCCACACCCTGGTGCCGCCCACGCCGGGCCCGCTCCTGATGGCCGCCAACCTGAAGATCGACCTGGGGGTCATGATCCTCGTGGGTTCGGTCATCGGCCTGTTCATGGCCCTGGTCGGACTGGTGGTGTGCGCCGTGATGAACCGCCTGATCGACATTCCCATGCGGCCCTACGCGGGCGAGCCCGAGCCCGAGCCGCTTGCCGACGATCAGCTCCCGCGGTTGTGGATCGCCCTGGCGCCCGTCGTGTTGCCGGTCCTCTTGATCTCGACGAACACGGTGACCAAGATGCTGGCCGACGCCGAGCATGCCGCCCTGGTCCGGCAGGGCGAGGTGTTCGACTGGGGGGAACTTTCCGCGAGCCTGGCGATCGCCTCGACGAGCCAAGCTCCCAAGGCGGCCAGGCCGATGCGCGATCTGCTTCCTCCCGACCTGCGCGGCGAACTGGCCGAGGCCGACCGGCCCATACCGCCCGAAGTCGACGATCGGCTGCGGGCCGCGATCGCCCGGATCGCCCAGGATCCCCAACTCTACCGCGAGAGGGCCTTCGAGGGGCTCGCGCTGCCGGCCGAGGCCGAAAAGCTCCGCGACCTCGGGGTTGAGCGACTGTCGCAAGACGAGCGAAGGCTCGACCCGATCCGCCGGGAAGACCTCGCCATGGCGAAGCTCTCGCCCCGGGAGGTCGAGCGGTTCAACTGGCTCCTGCTCGAGGCGGCCTTCCCTGATCAGGTCCGCCAGACCGCCCGGCGCCGGGCGGCCGGAGTAACCGCCCTGCTTGGCAACGCCAACCTGGCGCTGCTGCTCTCGGCGGCGATCGCCATGATCGTTCTCGTCAGGCAGCGGGGGCTAAGCCTCGGCCAATTGGCGCGGGCGACCGAGACCTCCCTAATGAGCGGTGGGGTGATCATCCTGATTACGGCGGGCGGAGGCGCCTTCGGCCAGATGCTTCGCGAGGCGGGCGTCAAAGACTCGATCGTCGCGCTGGTCGGCTCCGACGGGGGCCAAAGCCTGGGGCTGGTCATGCTCGTGCTCGGATTCGCCGTGGCCGGCGTCATGAAGATCGCCCAGGGGTCGGGCACCGTCTCGATGATCACGACCTCGGCCATGCTGGCCGCCATGGGCGCATCGCCCGAAATGCTCGGGTGCCACCCGGTCTACCTGGCCTGCGCCATCGGCTGCGGCTCCGTGTGCGGCTCGTGGATGAACGACAGCGGCTTCTGGATCTTCGCCCGCATGAGCGGCTTCAGCGAAGTCGAGGCCCTCAAGACCTGGACCGTCACCCTGCTGATCCTCGGCTTCAGCGGCATGGCCTTCACCCTGCTGGCGGCTTGGCTCGTGCCGCTGGCGTGATCGACTCGGCCCTTCCGACCGACGTCGTGCCGAGCGAGTGAGCCGGCCCGGCCGGCAGTGCAGGCGAGACGCCCGCACCACAAGCTGGGTCCGCCGATTCCGGCGCGCGCCCGAAGCGGGTCAACGGCTCGGCACGGCCTGCACGCCTTCGGGGGCGGCCCGGCTCCAATCGCTGGGAATGCCGACGTCGGCGCGGAGGAACTCGTGGATGTCGCTGGCCGCGGCCTTTCCCGCGCCCATGGCCAAGATCACCGTGGCGCTGCCGGTGACGATGTCGCCGCCGGCCCAGATGCCCCGCCGGCTCGTGCGGCCGGCGCCTCGGGTTGCGATGTATCCCCGGCGATTGAGATCGATGTCGCCGGTCGTTTGGGTGAGCAGCGGATTCGCGCCGGAGCCGATCGCCACGATCACCAGATCGGTATCGATCGTGAACTCGGCGCCGGCCTTGGGCACGGGCCGGCGCCGGCCCGAGTCGTCGGGCTCGTCGAGCTCCATCTCCTGGCAGCGAATCTGCCGGACCATGCCGCGTTCGTCGCCCACGTACTCGATTGGGGCGCAAAGCAGCTTGAAGATGATGCCCTCCTGCTCGGCGTGGTGCACTTCCTCGGCCCGGGCCGGAAGCTCCGCCCGGGAACGCCGATATACGACGTACACCGCTTCCGCGCCCAGGCGGCGGGCGGTTCGGGCGGCATCCATGGCCACGTTCCCGCCGCCGATGACGCACACGGTGCGGCCCTGGACGACGGGCGTGTCGTAGTCGGGAAAAGCGAACGCCTTCATCAGATTGCTTCGGGTGAGGTATTCGCTGGCCGAGTAGACGCCCCCGAGATTCTCGCCGGGAACATCCATGAAGTACGGAAGCCCCGCTCCGACCCCCACGAACGCGGCGTCGTATCCCTCCTGGTCGAGCAGCTCGTCGACGGTGATCGACTTGCCGATCACCTGGTTCATCTCGAATTCGACGCCCAGGCGGCGCAAATAGTCGACCTCCTGCTCGACGATCGCCTTAGGCAGGCGGAACTCGGGAATGCCGTACATCAACACGCCGCCCGGCCTGTGGAACGCCTCGAAGACGGTCACGTCGTGGCCCAAGAGGATCAGATCGCCCGCCACGGTGAGCCCCGCCGGTCCCGACCCGATCACGGCCACCCGCTTTCCCGTGCGAGGCGCCTTCTCCGGGATCTCGATCAACCCGTGCTCGCGCTCATAATCGGCCACGAATCGTTCGAGCCGGCCGACCGCCACGGGCTCGCCCTTCTTGCCGAGAATGCAGAGGGATTCGCACTGCGACTCCTGGGGACACACCCGCCCGCAGATCGCCGGCAGACAGTTCGTTTCCTTCACCTTGCGCGCGGCCTCGGCGAACTTGCCTTGGACGACCAGCGCGATGAAGCCGGGAATGTCGACGTTCACCGGGCAGCCCTGAAGGCACAAGGGCTTCTTGCACTGCAGACACCGCGCGGCCTCGTCTTGCGCCTGCTCGGGGAGGTACCCGAGCGGCACCTCGTCGAAATTGTGGATGCGAACCTGCGGCGCCTGCTCGGGCATGGCGACCCGCGGCTTGCGCTCGCGCTTCGGGGAAGGCTTATCAGGCTTATCGGTCATCGCTCAGCCGACTCCTTTGTCAGTCGTTCCCGGGCACAGTTTTCTTGGGAGTGATAGATCTTCTGGCGGGACAGCAACAGGTCCCAATCGACCAGATGGCCGTCGAACTCGGGGCCGTCGACGCAGGTGAACCGCGTTTGGCCCCCCACGTCGACCCGGCAGCCCCCGCACATCCCCGTCCCGTCGACCATCACCGAGTTCAGGCTAACGATCGTCTCGACCCCGAAAGGCCGGGTGGTCAGCGAGCAGAACTTCATCATGACGGCCGGGCCGATCGCATAAACGCGGGCGATCTTCTTTTCGGCGTCGCGGCTCAACAGCTCCGCGAGCGGCTCGGTCACGAGGCCTTGACGCCCGGCCGTGCCGTCGTCGGTGGTGACCACGTGCTCGTGGCTGACCGAGGCGAGCCGATCCGCCCAGAACAGCAATTCCTTGGACCGAGCCCCTTGGATCGTGATCACGCGGGCCCCCGACTGGTGATACGCCCGGGCGATCGGGTAGATCGGGGCGGTCCCCACCCCGCCGGCGACCATGACCACCGTGTCGACCGGCGCGATGTCCGAGGGTTGGCCCAACGGGCCGATCAAGGCGTAAAGCCGATCGCCGACCTCCAAGCGCGAGAGCTTCAGCGAACTGGCCCCGACGACCATCAGAACCATGGTCACGGTCCCCTCGGCACAGTCGAAGTCGGCGATGGTCAATGGAATTCGCTCCCCCTTTTCGTCGGCCATCACCATGACGAACTGGCCGGGCAGGGCCTTGCGCGCGATCCGGGGCGCTTCGACCACGATCTCGTGGATGCGCGGCGCCAGTTCTCGCCTTTCAAGAATCGTGCTCATGATCTTGGCGTCAACCACCTTTCCTGGGGGGTTCTCGCGTGCGTTCGACAACAACCGACCGTAACTCGCCCGGCCCAAGGTTCGATCGCTGGGAAGGCACGGTCACGGGCTGCGGCAAAAACCGGCCGAACGATCGCACGCGGAGAACGTCTCGATATTTGCCAACCGTACTTGTAGTTAAACCGAATTCGCCTCGGAAGGCAAGAGCAATCGGGCCGCCCGGGTGCGGGAGGGGGGGATAAGGAGAATTGCGCTGAGAAGCGGAGATTTGAAAAAACGTCAATCGGAGAATCGAGGATTTTTTTGTATCCTGGCGGTGAAGCTGGGGAGAATGGGATGCCCCGGCAGCAAAGTCGCGATTTTCAAGCAGCAACGACGATGGCGCGAGCCAAGATCAGCGAAGCGGAGTGGGAGGTTTTTTCTGGACGTGTCCGATCGGCTGGAAATCGACGTGCGGGGCCTTCGGGAGGATGTCCGCTTTCACGCTCTCGAGTCGGCCGGGCATGCGTTGGGCCGCGCGGTGGCTCCAATGACGACGGAGCGGCCGAGTGTGTGCCACTGCTCGGCTTGTCGCCGAGATTTTTTTCCCTCAGCGTCCCGCGTTGGGACTCGACCAGCGGAACGGTAGGAAGCTGAAAAGGATGCGGATTTGTCACAACAACCCGTCGGATTTCGCTCCGACGACGATTAAACACTAGAAAAGCGTTCCCGACACCCTTTTGCTCTTGACACCTTTTTTGCTCTCTTTACAGCCTTCGGCCTGTCAATTCAACAATCGTTTCCCAGGAATCGTCTCAAGACTGATTGTCTCCCAGTTTCGACTCCCGCCTCGACTCCAATTTCAGCTCACCCTCGACGTTTTCAAGATGGAGTTTGAGCACCGCAATACCTTGGAGTGTTGGTCTGTACCATCTTCCTTCGCGTGTGATCAAGGACTGTTCCAGCAACTCGCCTATCGCTCGCCGGAACGCTGGAGCGGATTTCAACCTTCTGCTCGTGTAGACCGTCAAATCCAAGCGCTGTCGCGTTCCCACGGCTGCAAGTATGCCCAGCAGCCTGAGTGACTCGACGGAAAGGGAAAGTAGTCTCTCTAGAGCTTCCTTCGTTGCCGGGTCGGTGCTCTCACTATGCAGCTTCTTGCGCAGTTTTTGTGCTTGGTCGTCGCCGTACGCCTTGTCGCCCGTTTTCAAACTGATGCCGATGCCCTCAAGCTGCTGAACGCGACCGATGAGTTCCTCCAAGGGCCGTCGGTAGCGATATCCTACAAGAATCAACAAGATTAGGGGCCAAGCCAACGCAGTGGCCATCGAAGTGATGAATTCTTGTGATGCGGTGCTGCGTAAGGCGAAGTACCATACAAAACAGAAAACTACCGCCCATCGGATTACATCGCGATTATTATGGAGCCAACTCTTGGTTGCCTTCCACATGGTTTCCCCTAAGCTTTTCGGGGTAGTCGCGGAGACGCGATGCTGTTCTTCGCTCGCCTTGCGCTTTCGGCCAAGCTTCTATCGCTGCAACGCGCGGCCGAGAGTCTCGTGCCGGCGCTCGCTGAACTCTTCGTTGCCCAGCGCACGGCCGGTCCGCTCACGTTCACGCAGGCGTTCCAACTCCTCCTCACGCAGGGCGCTTTGAAGCAGCCGGCACCAACTGCCGGCCACTCAAAACCCAGAAGAGCCCTTTCTTTCACCTAGGCCTCCTCCCGACACACAAGATGGACGCATGCACTTCTCCAACGCTTCTCGCGGCGCGCCCGTCGCCAGACGCGCACGGCCCGGATTCAGCGCCACCTACCGCACCGCCGCCAACAGGCGCGGTTCGGCCATCACGAACGACGCGAGCCGCCTTGCCCAAGGTAGCCTCGCCACCCTTGGCAAAAGTCGACGCGCCGCGTGTCGCGGCGATGCGCCTCTCCGATCGCGCGCCGCACCACTGGGCCATCGGCTCGACATAGGCCTCGTGGTCCGGGTGGCAGACGAACGTCCGCTGCCGGCGGTTCCCCCGCTGAGTAATGGCATCCGGCATGCCAGGAACAACGATGCGTGCGAACCTGGCCATGCGCCCACCCTAACGCGATGTTTCCCCCTTGTCAATCATTCACGAGGGTGTCCCAGGAATTGATGCTCCTTTCCCAGGCGAGCGATCGGGTGCCCATCATCAAGGCTGGGTCGGGAATTCTCCCTCCGTCCCCGCGGCAGGCAGACTCGACCGTTCGCTATTGACATCCGGAACGGTTCGCGTTGTCAATGAACCGAGGACGGTGACAGCCGAACGAGGCGGGCCCGGCGCCGGCTCGCCGGAGGGTTGAGGACGAACGCTTTGCGCGTCGATGCCTCCCCACGGCACCCGCCGGAAGGGTGGGCTATTCCGCCGTTGACATATCACCCAGGATTGCGTAGCAT
>Ga0334892_1001194_pt1 | contig 23661 bp, 16 predicted proteins | sample GraSluR3_MG_4_FD_207213 | JGI IMG/M metagenome (GOLD analysis project Ga0334892, IMG submission 207213) | Sludge microbial communities from methane-producing bioreactor in Wageningen University, Netherlands - Granular Sludge_15_04-R3 | ecosystem: Engineered > Bioreactor > Anaerobic >...
AGGTTAATGTAATAAATGCTGAAGTTATTGTTGTTGGAGCTTCCATGCGTGAAGAAATTCCACTGACAGTGGTTAAGATGCTTGCACAGAAAGACTCTATTTTGGCTGCTGATATTCAAAGTTTTCTTCGCGTAAATGATAATGGTAAATTAGTTGCAAAACAATGGTTAGAAAAAGAAGAAGTATTGTCCTGTATTGATATACTAAAGACTGATGCAGTGGAAGCTGAAATTTTAACAGGAGAGAAAGATATTAAAAAAGCAGCTACTTTAATTAGGGATTTGGGGCCAAAAGAAGTAATCATTACACACAAAGAAGGTGTGCTGGTGTTTGCTGAGGAAAAGTTTCACCAGGCTCTATTTTATCCCAGAGAACTAATCGGACGGAGTGGTAGGGGTGATACCTGTATAGCTTCCTATATGGCAAAAAGAATTAATTCTTCCCCACAGGAATCCACTATCTGGGCAGCAGCAGTAACAAGTTTGAAGATGGAAGCAGAAGGGCCTTTTCGTCGATCTATTGATGAGGTGGAAACACTGATTCAGGAAAAATATTAAATATAAAAAATTTAATCAAGATTATTCAGTAAAAACTGATTCCCAGAGATTTTTTATTTGGAGTAGTGATTCATCAGAATCATGAGCAGGGGAATATTCAAACCCAACAAAACCATTGTATCTTTCTGCTTTCAGTAATTCCAGAATTTCTTTCCAGTCTATTTGACCTGTTCCGGGTTCGTGTCTTCCCGGAATATCGGCAATATGAATATAACCTATTTCCGGGAGGTATTGTTTAATAATTTGTTTGATATCATGACCCATGACTCCAAGATGATATAAATCGGCTAAAATTTTAAGCTGAGGATAGTTAATCTCCCTGATTATTTTTACCGCAGTATCCATATTATCCAGACAATAACCAGGATGGTCAATTTTTGTATTAAGAATTTCTAATACCAGAGTTATAGAACCGGGAGTTAGGCTGATTGCCTTTTCCAGGCCGGAAATAATATTATCATATTTCTCTTTTGCACTTATCTCAGTATAGTTGTATTTTACTACTCCTTCTTCTCCCAATTCATCTGTTAATAACATCAGATAAGGGCAATTAAGTATTTTTGCTGTTTTTATTGCATGTTTCAAATCAAAAAATATTTCATGATGAGTGTTGCTGGCAATTAAGCACCCGTGTCTCTGACCACTGAAATTAGCCACTTTTACATTAAATTGATGGCATGAGGAATAAAGAAGATCAATGTTTTTGTCTGTCCAATCCCAGAATTCAATCCAGGAAAAACCGGCTTGCTTAATTTTCTCGATTTTTTCTTCTGGCTTTATCCCCGGATAAATCATTTCAATGCAGATAACCGGTTTCATTTTTCTTCCTCCCATGGTAATAAATGAAGACTTCTAACCGGTAATTTAATAGATACTTCTTCACCATTTTCAAATGATTCACATTCCTGTGGATTTGACATTTCAACAGTAACCAGTTGTTTTGCAATTTCGATAATATAGGTCATCTGATTACCTAAAAAGACAATTTCCCGAATGATGCCGGTTATAGTATCAGGTTTTTTCTTTTCAAGGATTATAGATTCAGGGCGTAGGACCAGAAATGCTTTATCATTTTTTTTAAAGGATTTTTTTGCTTTTGGGATAATTAGTTTTTGCTCTAATAGATTAATAGTAACATCACCGTCTGGAGTGACATCCTCAACAACTGTATTTAGAAAATTTGCTTTCCCGATAAAATCAGCCACAAAACAATTATCCGGTCTGGCATAAACTTCTAAGGGGGTTCCAATTTGCTGTATTACCCCATCTTTCAAGATTACAACTCGATCGGAAAGAGACATAGCTTCTTCCTGATCATGGGTTACATATATGGAGGTAATTCCGACCCGTTGTTGTAATTTTCTTATTTCAAGACGCATTGATACCCTGAGTTTTGCATCCAGATTTGAAAGAGGTTCATCAAGCAATAAAACTTTTGGCTCCATAATCAAAGAACGAGCCAGGCTGACTCTTTGCTGCTGTCCTCCGGAGAGTTGGGATGGTGAACGATTTCCAAATTTTTCCAGGCCAACCAATTTCATTATATCATCAGCCTTTTTCTTGGCTGATTGAGAATTTTCGCCATGAATTTTAGGTCCATAAATAATGTTTTGGGCAACTGTCATATGAGGGAAAAGTGCATAATTTTGAAATACCATAGCCGTTGGTCGCTTATTAGGAGGAGTTGTTGTCACATCTTCCTGATCAATAAATATTTTACCGGAGGTGGGCAATTCAAAGCCGGAAATCATCCGTAATATAGTAGTTTTACCACACCCTGAAGGCCCCAGAAGGGTTACAAGTTCACCTTCATTAACTTTTAAGCTTACATTATTAACTGCTGTTACACTATCTCTTCCACTTCCAAATATTTTAATCAAATCTTTCAATTCCAAATAGTTATTTTTCATTTTAGAACCTTTCTGCTTAATTAAACAATAGAATTAACCCAAAATTTCAGTTGTTCTAACACCTTTCCCTATTTTACCTACAATAAATTGTATCAGTCCAAGCGCTATCAGGACAATTACAATTAATAACATACTCATGGCGGCAGCATGTGCGTATTGAGTGTTATCAACAAAACCGAGAATTGCAACTGTGATAAGATTCCATTGACCTGATACTACAAAAATAATTGCACTGATTGCTGTCATTGCTTTAACAAAACTGTAGGCTAAACCCGAAAAGAATGCCGGAGCAATCATCGGCAGAGTAATTTTTCGGAAAGTGGTATTACTATCAGCTCCTAAGTCAGTTGATGCTTCTTCAATTGCCGGGTCAATCTGTTGCAGCGCAGCAATTCCTGAACGTATACCGACTGGCATATTACGGAAAACGAGAAGTAAAATAATTATCCATGCTGTGCCGGTTAAAACAACAGGCATCACAACTGATTCCTGATTGAATGCCAGTATATATCCAATACCAACAACTGTTCCGGGCACTGCAAAGGTTAACATGGAAATAAATTCCATGAGTCCTCGCCCAATAAATTTTTTTCTTATAATCAAGAAAGATATAAAAATTCCAACTATTCCGGTAATAGGGGTGGCAATAGTAGATAAAGTAATAGAGTCAATCAGATAATCTTTTCCAACCTCAAACATTTCTACATAATTTTGTAGAGTCAGCGTAGGATTAACACCCCATAAGGTTTGGAATGAGCCATATACAATAGTACCATAGAATAAAATTACAATTCCGGCATAAAGTAAGCAGGCTCCATATACCGGCAGTTTGATATACCATTCCAGGTTTTTTATAGTAGCACCGGTAGGTTTTCCGGTTACAGTCACATAGGATTTACGGGAAACCCAGTATTTTTGAACAAAAAAAGCGATCAAGGTTGGCACAAGTAAAAGTATAGCTAAAGTAGAGCCACGGGGAAGATCATACATTCCGGTAATCTGTAAAAAAGCCTGAACCGAAAGCACTCTGTAATTACCCGAAATAACCATGGGATTACCAAAATCTGCCATAGATTGAATGAATACTAAAAGCCAGGCACTGGCGATTCCCGGAGTAGCAAGAGGCAAAGTGACAGAAGAAAATATTTTAATTCTTGCAGCCCCCAGATCCATAGAAGCTTCTTCCAATGAGGGGTCTATTGCCTCCAGGATTCCATATAAAACCATGAAAGCGGTAGGACTATAGGCAATTGTCTCTACTAAAATCAAACCACCCAATCCATAGACAGAATAATTGCCAATTATATTTTTTAACCAGGGTGTTAATGCACCTGCTCTTCCAAAAAGAAGAATTGCTGCCAGTGCAACTACAAATGGTGGCGAGATAATGGGAAAAGTGGCGGTTAAACGAAAAAATGATTTAAATGGCAAAGGGGTTCTGGTCAAGGCATAAGCAAAAATAAAACCGGCAATTGTTCCGATAGTTGCGGTACAAATACCCAGAATTATACTATTTATAAATGGCTGAAAATAATATCTTTTAGAAAAAATTGCCAGGTAGTTGGAAAAATCCCATTGTCCGTCAATAAAAATACTATATTTAATAACCTGGAATAAGGGATATGCAACAAAAGTAAATAAAAAATAAAAAATAAGTATGATAAAAACAAAAAGTATTGGCTCTTTCCAGATAAGCCTTAATTGTCCTGCTATTTCATGAAACTGCCTGTTTCTAGAGCTATTCATCATTAATTGCCTTGATTTATAAAATCCCTGCTACTGTTTCTAAATTTTTGAATTAGATTAATAGCAGCAGGGATTAAAATTATTTTAATTCATTTCTTTATTTGCCTATACGATCTCTCCAGGCCTCGACCCAATCATCTTTACTCTCTCCTGCAAGAATATGGTCATAATCGATTAACTTTACATCTTCTAAGGTAACAGAGCCTTCTGCGACTGTAGCCTCCGGATTAACTGGAAGTCTGTTGTATTCCTGGAATAGGTTTTGAGCATCGACCGTATAACACCAATCTATAAATTTCTTTCCTAATTCCGCCTCAGGAGCTCCTTTAATTAAGGATAATCCTCCAATCTCATATCCAGTCCCTTCTTCCGGGAAGGTCATGACTACAGGATAACCTGCTTTTACACCCTTAGCCAGGATATCATGGGAGAAGGATATTCCAACAGCAACTTCGCCAAGTCCTACCATACCTATGCAGGCGGTTCCTGATTTGGTGTATTGGAAAATGCTATGCTGGTCAAAATCTTCCCACCAATCCAGTGCTTTTTCTAAGCCTAACATTTGAACAAGTGTTGCATAGGTTGTATAGGCAGTTCCCGAAGTATAAGGGTAAGCCATAGCTACATTCTGTTTTAATTTAGGATGAAGTAAGTTTGCCCAGGAAGTCGGGGGTTCCATATTGTTTTCTTCTAAAAATTCGGTATTGGTGACAAATCCTATGGCACCACTATAGAATCCTAACCAAGCCCAATCATCAGCATGGAATAAATCAGGTAATTCAAAATCTGTATTGGGTTTGTAGGGTTCCAATAATCCTTTGGAAGCAGCATTAATATGAGATGTATTAGAACCGGCGTGCCAGACACTTGCCTGAGGATTACTGGCTTCTGCTTCTATTCTGGCTAATACCTCTCCAGAAGACATTCTAACCCATTGGACATCAATACCGGTTTCTTCTTCAAATGCTTCAATGTATAATTTTGCTTCCTCGGTATCAAAAGCTGTATATAAGTGTAGGACTTCTTTTTGGGCAAGACTGTTAGCAGTTACACAGAAAACCAAAAATAAAACTATTAGCAAAGACCACAATATTTTTTTCATCGAATAAAACCTCCTATAGTTTTTTAATAATAAATTATTTTTTAAGTTGGATAGTTATACAATAAAGAAAAGGATAATTGATCAAATATTTTGATAATCACCCCCCATCTCAAAGATTTTAGAATTTTGATACTTCAAATGTAAGTTACTGAATAAATAATAAGTCTATTGTAATTTTATTGACACAATAATAGACAATTTTCAATAAAGATAACACTATTAGAATATAGCAAACCACCTCACAGTAAATATTGTATCAAATAGAAGTGTATCCTGCAAAAATACTTTTATTGCTTCGCTATTTAGTTTAATCAAATTAAAACCGGGAGTTTTTGGGTAGATAAATATTTAAAATTGTATAGATCGTCCATATTTTTTATTCAATTGTACTATAATAAAAATAAGTGATTTAATTTTTAGAAAAAGTATTGGATTAAAAATATAATTTTAAAAGGAAATTAGAAAATTATAGTTGAGGTTGAAATATGGACAAAAATGTTTCGAATTTAGTTTTTTATAATTCATTTTTTTATCAATTTGACAGTTAATTTATTGTGAATTATTAAATAGGAGGATTCCAATAATGAGGATAAAAGTTGAAAAGGATAGTATGGGAGAAGTACAAATACCTGGAGATAGATTGTGGGGAGCTCAAACCCAGCGTAGTCTGGAGAATTTTAAGATAGGTAAAGATAAAATGCCAATCGAAATTATAAAGGCCTTTGCAATTTTAAAAAAGGCCGCTGCCTTAACTAATTATGAACTTGGTTGGATAGAGAAGAAAGCTGCTGATATGATTGTTATAGTGTGTGAAGAGATATTGAATGGAAAGATGGATAGTCATTTTCCACTTGTCGTATGGCAAACAGGTAGTGGCACACATACTAACATGAATATAAATGAAGTAATCGCGAATAGGGCAAACCAGATTTTAGGCAAGAAAACAATTCATCCCAATGATCATGTTAATAAGGGGCAGAGCTCCAATGACACTTTCCCGACTGCAATGCATATTGCTGCTGTTAATGAACTCGAAGGCAGGTTATTTCCTGCCCTGTCGTTAATAAAAGAAGTTTTAATTAAAAAAATTGAGGATAATAAAGATATTGTAAAAGCAGGCAGAACTCATCTTCAGGATGCCGTTCCATTGACCTTGGGACAGGAGATAAGTGGATGGTACCGGATGATTGAACGCAGTGAAGAAATGATTAAGGAAGGTTGCCTTAAATTATTAGATATCGCTTTAGGGGGTACGGCGGTAGGGACAGGATTAAATGCCCCTCCTGAATTTGCCGAAAGAGTAGCTGAAAAGATTGCAGTCCTGACATCCAGAAATTTTAAAACTGCATCTAATAAATTCTATTCATTAACCAGTTTGGATGATTTAGTCTTCACACATGGAGCAGTTAAAGGATTAGCCGCAGATATGATGAAAATAGCAAATGATATCCGGTGGCTTTCCAGTGGTCCTCGCTGTGGGATAGGAGAATTGAATATTCCGGCTAATGAACCGGGAAGTTCTATAATGCCGGGAAAGGTTAATCCAACACAATGTGAGGCTGTGACAATGGTTGCAGTACAGATTATGGGAAATGATGTTTCTATTGGTATTGCAGCCAGTCAAGGAAATTTTGAGCTAAACGTATTTTTACCGGTTACTGTATACAATTTTTTACAATCAGTCAGGCTCTTAGCTGATTCTATCATTTCATTCAGCGAAAATTGCTTAAAAGGCCTCAGCCCAAATAAAGAAAGAATAAATTATTTTTTAAATAATAACCTTATGCTGGTAACCGCTTTAAATCCTATAGTTGGCTATGATAATGCTGCAAAGATAGCTCTGAAAGCATACCAGGAAGAGATAAGTTTAAAAGAAGCTGCTTTAAAATTAAATTTATTGACTGAAGAAGAATTTGACAAAATTGTTGACCCTGCCAAAATGGTTTAGGTATCGTACTAATTGTTTTACAATTCAATATAAGTATATATTGTTAGCTGCATAAATATTTTCATTATTTCATGTCATAAAGAGATATTAAGGAGTTTTACTATGGTGAATGTATGTATTTGGTATGACCAGACTTCAGGGATGAAACGAGCTTATGATAAAGGATTGCTGGATAAGAAATGGATTGAAAATTATTGTTTAAATGGTGGCAAAAATTGTATACGGAAGCAGCGATTTGAAGAAAAAGGATATGTTTCTCCGGATTATGTTTTACCGGACGGAACTGTTAATGAAAATTTAAAGAAAATTATTGAAGAAAAAGGTCACTTTTAACTTAATCGGATTTTTCTCTAAAATAGTCAAATAATTCAGCATTGGGAATATCTAACACTTTTTGACTTAAATCCTCACAGCTTTCTTTTTCAAAATCCAGAGATTTAACTATTTCTGGTTTTAGGAATATGCGAAGGTTTTTGTCTTCTGTTTTAAATAAAGCATTAATATTACCGGTTTGATTCTTTACTTTGATATTTCCCTTTCCCATAGTACAGCCGGTTGATATCTGTAGTCCATCAACAAAACAGGACATTGGTCTGCGGTATTCCAGCTCAGCCTCAACAGACAAATCAAAATATCCTTTTGCTTTTAAATTCTTGAGGGCTAAAAGACCCATTTTTATACCCAGATTTAGATAAGGACCTGCATGACCATGCAGTTTTATTCCACGTTCAATCATATCACCTAAGTTATCTTGATCTACAGAAAGTTTAATCATTTAACCATCCTCATTTGTTGCATCGATGTTTTAAGAATAAATACAAATTTCAATAAATGCTCGATACTGTTTTTATAAAATGTGTTACAAAAATTATATATGTAACACTAAACATAAAAATATTATCATAAAACAGACATATGTCAAGTAATTTTGTTTTTAGAGATTTTAAATTAATAAGTAAGTGGTTGCAATCACAAATTTGTTGTACTAAAATAAAAATAGTTTAGTTTATTAAGACATGTTAAAACTAAACATATTTAAATTAATAGGAAGAAAAATGAAATCTACATTGGAAGAATATCTTGAGAACTTAGAGAAGAGATATCGAGCCCATTATAATGTAGAAAGGAATAAAGAAGTTGCAGGAAAAGAATTAGATATTTATGCAATTTCCGTTATAGAACATTTCCGCCATGTCTTCACAAAAAAAATCCAGATTGACCATTATCAGGAAAGAGAAATAATATTAGTCAAGGGATTAAAAGAGTATGTACATCTTAAAGACATCGAAACATTTTCCCATTTGCTTATAGAAGCTACCAAAGAACTTGTTACACCTTCTTTTGAGGTTATGTCCCACATTATTAATGGAATAGTTGTTTCACCCAAGGGTTTTTCCGAAGAAGCTATAAAGGTTGCCCAAAGATTTAAATATGGTAGAACATTTTGTCTGGGAATCAAGGGGTGGTGCGATATTCGATTACTATTAATAGATATAAAAAATAATAATATCTATTGTAATGCTAAAGGAAGAGAAGTCATGAATGTGTATTCTTTTAATAGGGTGAAAAAGGAGGTGTTGTAAAAAATATCTTATAAGCAAAAAAACAAAATTTATTTTTATTCACCGGGATATTGATTATTTATTAATAATAAGTTAAAAAGGTCATATTTAAAAGTAATTAATGAGTTCAGGTATTTTTAGTAATTTTTCTTATCTTTTTTAAGGAGGTTTATTTTATGAATCTTTTAACCTTACTTATTATAGCTGTGATAGCATATATAATTGCATATAAAGTGTATGGTGGTTTCTTAGATAAATTGGTTGGCATTGACGAAAAAGCAAAAACACCTGCACATGCTATGACCGATGGATTAGATTATGTTCCTGCAAAAGCACCGGTTTTATTGGGACATCACTTTGCCTCCATTGCTGGTGCAGGGCCTATTACCGGACCAATCGCTGCAATAGTATTTGGTTGGCTCCCGTGTTTTATTTGGATAGTACTTGGTTGTATTTTTGTAGGAGGAGTTCATGATTATTTTGGTTTAATTACTTCTGCCAGACATAAAGGAAAATCAGTTGGCGAAATTATTGGTCAATATGTTGGTAAGAAAGCAAGAATGTGGTTTTTATTATTTGCCTGGTTAACACTTGTATTGGTTGTTGCTGTTTTTGCTATCTTAACTGCATCAGCATTCGCAGCGAATGCTTCAGTAGCAACCGCAGGTTTCCTGATGTTGCTAATTGCAATTGGTATGGGTTTTGCAATGTATCGCATGAATATTAGCCTGCCAGTCGTTACAGTAATTGGTGTTATTTTATTATTTGTATCTATCTGGATTGGATTAAATGCACCTTTTTTATATTTTAATCAAATAACCTGGACATGGATTTTGATTGCTTATATATTTATCGCTTCTGTTTTGCCTGTTTGGATGATGCTACAGCCCAGGGATTACCTGTCATCTTTCCTGCTGTATGTTGCACTGGCTGGTGGTTTTTTAGGTATAATAATAGTTAGACCTACATTAGCGTACCCTGCTTTTACTACTTTTAGAACCGGGACAGGATTTTTATTTCCTATGTTGTTTGTTACAATAGCCTGTGGAGCTGTTTCCGGCTTTCATTCCATGGTTGCCTCCGGTACTACTGCCAAACAATTGGACAATGAAAAAGATACTAGAATAGTAGGTTATGGTGCCATGTTAATAGAGGGTGTATTGGCGGTAATTGCTCTTGGAACTGCTGCTATTTTAACTCAACAGGGAATGACACAGGGTCTTGCTGACTGGGGAGGAGCAGTAGGTGTTTTTGCCCATGGTTTAGGTAAATTCATGGCTGGTTTTGGGGTACCTGAAGCGACGGGTACAGTCTTTGGCTCTTTAACAATTTCAGCCTTTCTTATTACCTCATTGGATACTGCGACACGTTTGGGAAGATATTGTTTTGAAGAATTGACTTCGGAAAAAATGCCTTCCATTTCCAATCGTTATGCAGGAACAATTGTTACTGTTGTAGCCGGAGGAGCATTAGCTATGAGTGGTCAATGGTCAGCTATCTGGCCGATATTCGGATCAGCAAACCAATTGTTAGCAGGATTAGCCCTGTTAAGTGCTACTGCCTGGTTAGCTCATTTAGGCAAGGAATATAAAGTAACTTATTATCCCATGGTCTTTATGATGGTTGTAACAATTGTTGCTTTAATAAATTTAGTTTTCAACAATTTCGGTAAAGGGAATATACTGTTAGGTTCAGTTTCTGTATTACTATTGTTCCTGGCAAGTTTTGTTGTATATGAAGGTTTCCAGGCTTTAGGTCGATTTAAGCAAATTAAAGCAGCACAAGAGAATAAATAATTAATATAGTTAGCTCAGAGGTTATTTTAAATATACTATAAGTATCCCGGTAATGGAAAAAAGGCTGGCAGTACCAGCCTTTTTTTATTTAATGCTTTTGAAGTTAAAATAACATAATATTTATATTGTTGTGATATACTAATTAACACAAGAAAGATGTTTAATTTATATTTCTTGTGTTAAAATGAAAAAATAATCAAATATTATTTGGTTTCAGATAAAGTGGTTTTTTATATCGCCAGGGATTTATAATATTTTGTATAAAATACATAAATATATAAAAAAATTATTGTAATATCAGGTAATATTAGCAGTGGAAAATAAGGTTTAACAGAATTACTTAGCAGACAGCCGGGATGGGAATCTTTTCTCTAAGTAGTATATAAAAATCCCTATCTGGAATATACTTATCATGATAAAAAGAAATAAAGCTTTAATCTCACCCCACTTAATTATTTATTTAAAGGCCTTTGCTTCAACCATTAAGAATATAATTATTCCTTACGGTAGGCGTTTGGAAAAAGAGATCACCTCCTTTTTTAATTTTAATAAATGAATTATATGGAAAATGAATGAAAAATGTAAGTTATAACAAATTTTGATAATATCCACAGATGATTTAAACATTATAAATAGGTCTAAAAATTTTAAGCGGTTGGTAAGAAATAAGCTTTGAATTATAGTATAAATTATGTATTATAACAGAAATTGTAAAACATTTTGATTAAATAATTGATTGGAAATAATTAATAATTATGTACTTCAATAATATAGATTATCCTGTACTTGGTTACTTAAGTGAAAAAAGATTTATTTCAATCAAGGAAATAAGTAATGAGCTTGGTGTTTCATGCAATGAAGTATTAATCCAAATACAGGAATTAAAAAAATATGGTTATCGTTTTTTAACTCATTCTGTAAATAAATATAGAATTATTTTTCGACCAGATGCTTTATTACCACAGGAAATAATTCATACATTAAATACAAGAAAAATAGGAAGAAAAATTTATTATTTTAATGAAGTAGATTCAACTAATATTGTAGCCAGAAAGATAATCCGAAATGGAGGAATGAAAACTGATGATGGAACAGTTATTATTGCGGAAAAACAAATTAAAGGAAAAGGAAGATTAGATAGAAACTGGATATCTCCTGAAGGAGGACTGTGGTTTTCTGTAATACTAAATCCCACTATTGATTTATTATATTTACCCCTCATTACATTAATGTCATCAGTCATTGTTACTAGAATTATCAGGAACTTTTATCAAATTAATGCAAAAATTAAATGGCCTAATGATATCTTGATAGATAGCCAAAAAATATGTGGTATTCTTACTGAAACCAGTATTTCATCTAATTCATTGGATTATGTTATAGTAGGAATAGGTTTGAATGTTAATATCAGTATAGAAGATTTTCCAGAAAACATTATCAACAACACAATCTCTTTAAAAAGTATAATTGGTGAAAATATTTCCCGAAAGAGAATACTAATAGGTATTCTGGAGGAATTTGAAAAATATTATGAGACCTTTAAAAAAAGCAATTTTACTTCAATTATTAATGAATGGAAATTATACTCAGAAACAATAGGTAGTAAGGTCAGCATTAATACAGGTAGGAATGTTATTACTGGAAAGGCTATAGATATAGATAAAAATGGGGGTTTGATTTTAAAGATGAAAAACGGTGATTGTGAGAAAGTTATGTCTGGCACTATTATAAGATAATGATGGAATATGGGGGTCAACCTGTTAAATGGAAATAATAAAGAATAATAAAGAGAGAACAGATATGAAAGGATTACTGATGCCAGAATCTGAACAGCAATGGATTATGGATATTACCAGTAATCATTTTGGAATAAACCAGCGAGTGATTAATCTTTTACAAGGACTGAAAGAGGTTCCTTACAGACAGGAATATGTAATTGAGAGAATACGAGAGATAGCCCTTAATGATTTATGGTTTTATAAAAATCACCCGGAAGCTGAAAAGGCTATTAGATTTATTTTCAGCTTATTTAAGATTACATTGTCCAAAGAATTAAATTATCAGGGTAAAAAGAGATTTCTTGATACACTAATAGAATTTATTACAGCATTATATGATGAGAATTCAGAAGGAATTGATTATGAATCTCTTAATGAAGATCTCTTGGTCTTTTTTGAGGAAAGCATTCACAAGGACAAAGAGTTGAGAATATATTCATCGTCTTTTTTCAAAAAGGTACCGGCAGAAATATTCAGTAATAGTTCTCATTTATGCAGATTTCAGAATTTGATAAAGAAAGCACTCGAAGAGAATTTAAAATTATGGCAAGAAAGTCTTGATTTTGCTGGCTGGTGCAAAAGAAAGGACAGTCAATTTTATAGGGAATATAAAGATAATATTTTACAAATAACAAATAGAGAGATCAAAATAGTTAATCAAACAAGAGAAGAACTGATTAAAGCAAAGACTTTAGAAGAATTTTTAGAAATTCATGATTTTGAAGACTTTATAAATAAAATGCATTCAATAAAAGAACTTAGCAAACCTAATTTAGAACAAATATACTTCATATTCTATCTTCTTGAATTACCAGAAATGATTTGTTTGAGAAAACCATTTCTGAATGAATTAGCTTATTCATTCAAAGCATTTCAAACGGAGATAATTGAAAAGGTAGATTTGAATAATTTTTTAAAACAGCTTTTTTTGATTTTAAACCTACTGAAAGAAAAGAATATGGAAACAATAATCGAAGTGCTGTTAAATCTTGGGAAAAAAGTATATTTGACTAAGAATAAAACTGATATAAATATATTTAATAAATACCTGATAGGTTTTGGTTTTGTTTCCCCCGGTAAATTACAAATAAATCAGGATTGGCAGATTGAAGCTAACAATAATCATATTAAAATGATACGTTTATATTTTGAACTAATAAAATGTTCACCAAGGGATAGCACAAGGCTAATAAAAGCTCTTATAGTAAATTTAAAGATTTATGGTGTATTTGTCAGGGACAATGATCTTTTTCAAAGAGATATCAGCCAGTTGCTTGCCAGCGATATTGAACCCAATTATTTTTTAATAAAACAGCTCGCCAGTCTGTTTCCTATTTACTACAATGACATTGGAGCAGAGGGGGACATCAGGCAAATCTCAACTGATGTAGATAAACTATCTTATAACAGTGATAATTTAATTCATTTTCTAAGAAAACAAGTTCATACAGAAAGTAATAATACCCAGATTGATTTGTTAAAGAGAATCCTTTATTTCTGGTATGATGGAAATAGTATTCCTTTAAAAAAATTACTCCCTGAGGATGTCCAGAAAAAGATCAGGACAAGTGGAAAATGGTTTGATCCAATTCACCAAAAAATTAATAAGATTTGTAAAAAAATGAATATTGGTATAGAAATGCTCATAGAAAAGCCCATTAATATTATAGAGTCTAATCTTGAAAATGATGACGAGGTAAACAATAAGCGTATACTATATACTATTAAACTATATCAACTTATAAAACATAAGTATTCGTTACATTTCAGTAATGCTATTAATGATTTGATAAAATCAAATTTTTTTACTGAAAAAGAAGTTAAGGGTCTGAAAAATAATATCGAACAGGAAAAGTATGCATTATCTATAAGAAAGATTTATAGCATGCTTATATATTTGAAAAAAGTTATCATAAAGAAAGAAAAAATAGAAATTAATGAGAGTATTTATTATAAAAGACATATTGCTTCCGGTATACCATCAATGTATGGCAATTATTCTGAAAAGAAATTTGAAGCTTTAGGATTGATGTTGAGGTTGGAAAGTCTGGCAAACCATCTGTTAAATGAATATATAAATCAAAGAAACCTTAATTATATGACTATTGAAGGATTTCATAATGCTGCAAAAATATTGAAACTATTTAAAGAGGGTTTAATGATTAATGGAATTTCCAATGAAAATTTCAATTCACACCTGGAAATGCTAAATTATAGCTTTAAAACAAATACTTTTTCAATGGGACAATTTGTGAATATTTTTTATTTTCTTACTTTAAATATCAAAGAAATAATTGATAGCTACTATATATTGCCGTTTAGATCTCCTTTGGAGACAATTATTCAGCAACAAGATATAAACAATAATAATGAAGAAAAGCAAAAACAGCATCTTTTAACTAAGAAGTCGGAAGAATTCTATCGTGATATGATTGTTTCTGCTTTTCTGATTCAGGATTTAGACAATTACCTTTCAAAGATATTGGATACATTAAGAAATATGACCGGAAAATTAAAGCCTGAAGTAATCAGAATGCTGCTTAACTATAACCCTAAACTACTCATCAGTTCATTTTATCAGAAGACACCAAAGGTTGATAATCAGATATTCTTGGGAGCCAAAGCATATTATTTAAAAAAATTATATTCATACAATTTTCCTGTTCCCCCAGGTTTTGTACTGACAACAGAATGGTTCAGGGAAAGGACAGCTATTGTTCAATTTCCTGAGATGTACAAGGTAATAATAGAAATGATAAAAGAGAAGGTACGTGAGCTGGAAAAAATAACCGGGAAAAAATATGGAAATCCTGATGATCCTTTATTGTTATCTGTTCGTTCTGGAACAGTAATACCTATGCCGGGAGCAATGGATACCATGTTAAATATTGGTATGAATGATATAATCGCCGAGCAGCTTAGTAAAAAAGGATTGTATGGTTGGGCGGCCTGGGATTCCTACCGAAGATTGTTACAACAGTGGGGAATGGCTCATGGGATAGCCCGAGACGAATTTGACAAAGTAATATTAGAATATAAGAGTATTTATGAAATAACTCAGAAGAAGGCTTTTAGCAAGGAACAAATGAAAGCCATAGCTTTCTCATATAAAGACTTATTGGTTAAAAATGGAGTAAGATTAGAAGAAGATCCTTTCAAGCAATTATTACAGGCAATTATTTTTGTATTTAAATCCTGGTATAATGACAGAGCTCAATTATTTCGTAAAAATCTTCAAATTGCTGAAGAATGGGGAACGGCAGTCATTGTACAGGAAATGATTTTGGGCAATATCAATGATGAGTCAGGAACCGGGGTAATTTTTACCAAGGTACCTTTCGAGAAGTCATCTGAAGTTGCCATATATGGTGATTTTACCCAACAAAGCCAGGGTGAGGACATAGTTTCCGGATTGGTATATGCATTACCTATATCTGAATTTCAAAATCAAAAATTTTCTAATTTAAGAGGGAATTCTCTGGAGAAGCAATTTCCTGAAATTTATCAGGAGTTACTCAGTTTAGCTCAGGAATTAATTTATCAACGTGGTTATGAACATCAAGAAATTGAATTTACCTTTAAATCCAGACGCAAAGAGGACCTTTTTATTTTACAAACCAGGCAATATTCTATAAAGGATGATGAAAAAACCTCAGTTTTTAAAGATCCCGCAGTTGATAAAAATTTGGTAGGAACAGGAATTGGGATTGGCAGGGGTGTAATTAATGGAATTGTTACTTTTGATATGGAAGATCTGAAAGTAATCTCCAAAAAGTATCCGAACAAAAACAAAATTCTTATAAGGCCTGACACAGTTCCAGATGATATAGAGATGGTATTTGAATGTGATGGGTTATTGACTGCTCGTGGAGGGGTAGCATCACACGCAGCTGTTACAGCTGCTCAGTTAGGCAAGATATGTGTGGTGAATTGTAAGCAATTAACTGTATTTGAGGGTGAAAAGAGATGTATAATTAATGACACAGAATTTAGAACAGGAGATAAAATTGCCATAGACTCTAATTTAGGGAATATTTATAAGGGTAACCATCCTATAACTTTGGAAAAAATTCATTATTTGTAAAATAGAGAAAGAGAGGAATTGTAAAATTGAATTTAAGTTTTACCAAAAGATCCTTAGGGATTAATGGATTAGGAAGAATTGGAAAGTTAACATTATGGTATCAAATAAATGAGAATCACTTTGATGGGTTTATCATAAATGTAGGAAGACCGGTTGGGAAAAAACTTGAGGATATTGCCCATCTGATAGCGACTGATTCTACATATGGCCCTATTGAAAGATTTTTATATGGATCAAATGGTAAAAAAGATGTGAAAATAATTGATAAGGATGAAAACCTTTTGGAGATATTTGGTAAACCAGTAAAAATATTGTGTAAAGCGAGGAATCCTAAAGATATAGAATGGAAAAAAAATGGAGTCAAACTTGTAGTTGACACTACCGGGGCTTTTAATGACCCTACTATTCCTGATGATAATCCGAAGGGAAGCCTTAAAGGCCATTTAACCGCTGGAGCCTGGAAAGTTATTAATAGTGCCCCATTCAAGATAAAGGATAAGACTAAAGAAATTCCTGAGGATTGCAATACTCTTATCTATGGAATTAACCACACTTCATTTAATAAAGAGAAAGACAATATTATTTCCGGGGCATCATGCACTACAACTGCTTTGGCTCATATGGTAAAGCCGTTATTAGAAAGAAGAGAAACCAGAAACATTCTAACTGCTTCATTGTCAACAATTCATGCTGCCACTAATAGTCAAAATGTACTTGATTCTCTACCAAAGGCCTATGAATCTGATTTACGCAAAAATCGTATGGTTTTTAACAACATAATCCTTTCTTCTACCGGAGCGGCAAGTACATTGGACAAGGTTTTACCGGAAGTTAAAAGAGTTGGGTTTATGGCAGATTCTGTCCGTATCCCAATTGATACTGTTTCCTTGATTATACTTAACCTTACATTTCAAGAGTACTTAAACAAAGACGGTAACTCAGCAATAGATAGAGAATTTTTAAATAGTCTATACAAAGCAACCGCAAATGGAGAACAAAAAAACCTTTTATGTTTCAGTGAAGAGCAAAACATTTCATCTGATTTAAAAGGAAAGCCTTTTGCAGTTATAATAGAAGGTCATGATACACATACCAGGACCGGTTTTATTAACCTTAATCCCGAGATGTTAGGTAAAATTGGTTTAGAAGCAGATCATATAGTTAATATACCGGTGACTCATTCTACTTTATTTGGCTGGTATGATAACGAATACGGCAGTTATGTCAATTGTCTGGGCAAATTAACTGTATATATTGATAATAATTTATAATTAAATCATTACATATATTAATAGATTTAATTATAAAATTTAACTTTTAAACATAAAAATTATATTAGCGAACAAGGTTAAATGGGTAAAGATAAAATTAATATACATAATATGACAGTTATATCAATGTTTTCTGCTCTAACTGTGATTGGTGCTTTTTTGTCAATTCCTTTTAGCCCGGTTCCAATAAGTTTACAATCCTTGTTTGTCCTTTTGTCCGGAATGGTTTTAGGGAGCAAAAATGGCGCCATCAGCCAATTACTATATATATTTTTGGGTGCGATAGGCTTACCGGTTTTTTCAGGATTTAAAGGTGGGTTGGGCATATTATTCGGCCCTACAGGTGGATTCTTATTCGGATTTGTTGTTTCTTCTTATATTGTCGGTAAAATTATCGAAAACTGCAGAAAAATAAATATATTATATTATTTTATTACAGGCTTATTGGGAGCGCTTATTTATTATTTAATAGGAATACCTCAATTGTTGTTAATAACTCAAATAGGAATAAAAGAGTCTATAATGGTAGGAGTTATGCCATTTTTAATAGGTGATATATTGAAAGTATTAATAGCTTCTATTATTGCTGTAAGGATAAAATTTATATTGGAATTAAAATAGGCAGCTATGATATAATTAATAACTGTTCGGGGCGTAGCGCAGTTTGGTACGCGCGCTTGGTTCGGGACCAAGAGGTCGGAGGTTCAAATCCTCTCGCCCCGACCTTAAATATTCTTTAAATTTATATAATATGGTTTAGGAGGACTTAAAATGAAAAGTTCACAAAAAATTGCTATTTTGGCAGAACAACTATATGAAGATCCTGAATTATGGTATCCTTATTATCGATTAAGAGAAGCAGGTTATGGTGTTGATATTATAGCTCCTGAAAAAAAGACTTATCTCAGTAAACATGGATTTCCGGTTGAGGCAGATTTGGCTATTGAGGATGCAAAAACAGAAGAGTATATTGGAGTAGTTATTCCCGGTGGATATGCCCCAGATTACTTAAGACGCCATTCAAAAATAGTAAATTTTGTACGAAAAATATTTGAAAAAGATGGACTTGTTGCAGCAATCTGCCATGCTGGCTGGGTTTTAATATCTGCAGGTATATTAAATGACAAGGATGTAACATGCTTTTTTTCTATTAAAGATGATATGATAAATGCCGGGGCAAATTATCTGGACAAAGAGGTAGTTATAGATCATCATCTGGTAACATCGCGTTCACCCAAAGACTTACCGGCATATCTGCCTGCTATTTTAGAAGTACTAAATGAATTTTAATTTAAAATTATATAAGGGGTAAGTTTTTTAATTTTTTATTATTACAGGATATATAAATGCGAAAAATTGTTTTAACAGCATTACCTTATTTTGCTCTTGGTTTTTTAATACTACTGATTAGTATAATATGGTGGCCTGTTAATGGTGGTTTAGTGCAATTGACTAATTCCTGGGTCGGGTTTTTTTTCATCTGCTCTTTCTGTGTAGTTTTTTTATTTCAGGAAGAAATTTATATTTTTCTTAATCAATACATCAAAGGCTCTTTATTTATACCAGGTACACCACAGCAAAAACATAGAGTTTTGCCTGAAATACTGAACAATGAACAAGAATTTCAGGAAGCAATATCCGGGACAGTATTGGCCTGGATGGAAAAAATTAATTTGGAAAAGGAAGAAAAGAAATTACAGGAGAACGATATTTCCCGTGCATTAGAGCAATATCAAAAAACCAGACAAGAGAGCATTAAGTGGCTATTTCTTTTTGCTGATAATTTTTTGGTTCAAAATAGCAAGGATGTTTTATATAAAATATATGAGAGACATTATGTCACTGAACAGATAATCAGAGAAATAATTAATGAAATGGGGATAGATAATACAGAATTAGAGGCAGCTTTAGAGATATTAAGTCACATGAAATTTATTAAAAGACAGGATGAGGAAATTATCATCACTGAAACAGGTTCTGCTTATTGTGCTTACTTAGAAAATACTATCTATAAAAAATAATTAAAAAAATATTTGTACCAGATTATTCTCCATTATTTGTCTTGTTTTATTGAAAAAACAAGATAGAAGGGTAAACCAGTATATATCACTAAATTTGTGATGATATTTATTCGAATATTAGCTAATATCTTGAAAAGGAGAATGATTTGTTTTTTTAATGATGAATATTTTGTCATTCCTTCATTTTTTTACCTTCCTGGTTTATATTTACCTGTTAGTATTTGTATTGGCAAGAAATACAAAATCTTTACTTAACAGAGTTTGTTCAGCTTTTCTTTTCTGTCTAGCCCAATGGAGTCTTATGCTGGTTTTTCTATATGCTCCCGGAACTCTTAAAGGAACAGCCTTTTTGCTGGATAGTATAGCATCCATTGGTTGGATTAGTTTAGCCAGTTTCTTCCTGTGGTTCACTCTTATCTTTACAAATAATAAAAAAGTATTAAGGGTAAAAATCTTTTATCCCCTGATTTTCTTTTTACCTGTGTTATTAATCTACCAGCAATGGAATGGTTTAGTATCCGCCGATTATATAAAGAAATCCTGGGGATGGGCAGGAGTATGGGCAGGGTCGATCTGGTCCTATCTTTTTTTTACCTATTTTATCACTTTTATTTTACTAAGTCTTTTTTTGATATATGATTTTGCTAAAAAAACTAAAAATCATTATAAACAAAAACAAGCAAAAGTAATCCTTAATACTGCTTTTATCTCCCTTCTGTTGAGTATTATTATTGAAATAGTATTACCTGAATTACAAATTATAAAATTACCTTCTTTAGCCAATATTATTATCTTAATTTGGGCAGGAGGATTAGTATATTCAATAGTTGAATACCAATTAATGACTGTTACTCCCAGCATTGCTGCGGAAAAGATTTTATCAACTATGGCTGATTCACTTTTATTGCTGGATAAAAAAGGAATAATTATGACTGTTAATGATGCTCTCTGCAAATTGACAGGATATAGAGAGGAAGAACTTAAAGGGAAAAAAGTAGACTTATTCTTTACAGAAAAGGACTTTTATCATATCCTTCTAAATGAATTCTTGAATAAAGATAAACTAACAAATAAAGATATTTTTCTCAAGTCAATAGATAATAAAATCATTCCGGTACTTATTTCCTGCTCTACTATAATCAGTGATGCTGGTGACCTGTCAGGTATTGTGTGCGTAATAAGAGATATAACCGGTCGAAAAAAGATGGAAGATAGTTTAAGAAAAAGCCAGGAAGAAGCCGCTAACTTGTTTCAAAACAGTCCTTTAGCAGGGATATATCATGAGAAAAGTGGTAATATATTAAATATTAATCAGAAGTTCACACAACTATTTGGCTATTCACCAAAAGAGATTATAGGCAGGAATATTAATGAAGGCATGATATTCCCGGTAGAAGAAACTGTTAAGGAAAGTAATTATTTAACTCAATTAACAATAGAAGGTAAAGATATTGAGTATGAAACTATTAGAAAAAAGAAAGATGGTACATTGGTTCCGGTTATCATTACTGTTGCCCCTATTGTAAATCAGAAGAGAAACCAGACCGTTATTGCCTTTTATCAAGATAGAACTAAATATAAAGAGATTTTGGAAAAGATAACAGAAAGTGAAAAAAAATATCATACACTTTTTGATAACATGCCTGCAGCATATTACCAGGCAGATAAAAATGGTAAGTTGATTATGATGAATCCAACAGGTATTAGGTTATTAGGATTTGAGTCACTTTCTGAAGTAGTTGGAAAAAATATGGCAGAAGATTTCTATTATAAACCCGAAGAAAGAAAAACATTTTTAAAATTACTGGAAGAGAATAAAGGTAGTATAAAAGGTTATGAATCTACTTTAAAAACCAAATGCGGGAATCCGCTGATGTTTTCAACTAACAGCCAGTATTATTACAATGAAGCCGGAGATATTGAGGGAGTTGAGGGCATCTTTATTGATGTCACAGAACGGAAAAAAACAGAAGAAGCTCTGAAAAAAAGTCGTGAAGAATTTGCCAGTCTTTTTGTTAGCAGTCCTGAAGCCCTGGTATATGTTGATGAAAATAGTAGCATAATAGATATTAATCCTCGTTTTAGAGAACTTTTTGGTTACTCTAAAAATGAAGTCAAAGGCACTAATATTAACAACGGAATGATTCACCCTGAAGAAAAGAGAAAAGAAGCCGAGTATTTATTTAAAAAATCTTTAATCTCAAATTATTATAATTATGAAACAATAAGGAAAAGAAAAAATGGCTCCATTATACCGGTTAGTATTTCAAGTTCTACAGTAATAATAGATGGTCAGCCCAAAGGTAGAATAATATCTTATTCAGATATTACAGTATCAAAACATAACGAATTAATTCAACAAGTCCTATATAATATTTCCAAAGCTGCAAATTCTACTGTTTCAATTGATATTCTTTATAAAATTATCCATACAGAATTAAGCAAACTTATAAATACAAATAATTTTTATATAGCACTTTTGGATAAAGAGAAGGAAGAGATTAATTTTCCATACAGTGTGGATGAATTTAAGCATATTCATCATTCCAGAAAAATTGATCACCAATCACTGATAGCTTATATTTTTGAAATCGGAGAATCGGTTTGTGTTAATCAGGAAAAAATATGTCAAAATCCATTATTAAAAAGATATAAAAAATGGTTTGGCAAACTGCGCAAGGCATGGGTTGGTGTCCCTTTAAAAATAGAAGGGGATACTATCGGAGGTGTTGTAGTGCAAAGTTACAATAATCCTGATTGTTTTTCACCACAAGATATTCATCTTATGGAATTTATTTCATCACAGATTTCTATTGCAATCAAGCGAAAGCTTGACGAAGAAGCTCTTCGTAAAAGCCAGCAAGAATTTCTCAGTCTTTTTCGAAGTAATCCTGAAGCGGCGGTTTACACAAATGAAACAGGAAATGTAATCAATATTAATTCAATGTTTACTGAACTATTCGGTTATTCTCTTGCTGAAATAAAGGGAAAGAATATTGACTCTGGGTTAATCCAGCCACCAGAATTGATAGATGAAGCAAAAGATCTAACTCTGAAGGGGATAAGAAAAGGCCATGTGGGATTTGAGACTACCAGAAAGAAAAAAGATGGAAGCCTGTTTCCGGTTTACATCAGTGCTTCCCCGGTTATTGTTAATAGTAATCTTAAAGGTATTATTGCAGTATATTATAATATTTCTGAGAGAAAAGAGACAGAAGAGAAGTTAAAAAAGTTATCCCGTATTGACTCTTTAACCGGATGCTACAATCGAAGATATGGTATGGAATTAATCGAAAGACAGATTAAATTGTCTAACCGCAGTCATTCACCATTATTGTTGGCATATCTTGATATTGACAATTTTAAATATATTAATGACAACTATGGACATTTAGAAGGGGACAGAGCTATAAAAAAGATTGCAAATATTTTAAAAGATAATCTTAGAGAAATAGATATTATCTGCCGTTTGGGAGGAGATGAGTTTTTGTTGTTATTCCCAAATAGCTCTTTACAAGAGTCCCCTTTAATCAGGAAGCGCTTACAAGAGGCTTTTTCGAAATTAAATATAGAAATACAGAATGATTACAGAATTAAATTTAGTATTGGATTTTCTGAATATATGCCTAATAATACCATGGATTTAGATGAGTTAATAGCTATTGCGGATAAACAGATGTATAAAGAAAAAGGAATGCGTAAAAAAAGATAGAATTATAGTGGTTTACTTTTTTAATTTTTCATATTATTTTTTTAATACAAAATTTAAAAAAAACATTTAAAATGTTATAATTTATAGTTAAGTATAATATGTTGTTTCATCCTATTTTTATTTTATGTAAGTCATAAAAGCATTGAAGCAAAATTTATAAGGAGAAGGAAATGA
>Ga0334892_1001196_pt1 | contig 23624 bp, 16 predicted proteins | sample GraSluR3_MG_4_FD_207213 | JGI IMG/M metagenome (GOLD analysis project Ga0334892, IMG submission 207213) | Sludge microbial communities from methane-producing bioreactor in Wageningen University, Netherlands - Granular Sludge_15_04-R3 | ecosystem: Engineered > Bioreactor > Anaerobic >...
GAATATTTCACCAACCATTATTTTGCTCCGCATTTTCTGGAAACATGGGCACAAAAAGTCAGAGAAGCAGGCATCAAACGAGTGGAAGGCCGTCTGATTTTAGATACTTCGATGTACGATTCAGAAATAATACCTCCCACCTGGGTTTGGGAAGATATGGGGAATTATTACGGTGCCGGAGCCAGTGCACTTTCGGTTTATGACAATCTGTTCCGCATTCGTTTTCGTTCACCTGCAGCGGCAGGATTGCCCACTGAAATTGTCTCCACGTATCCGGAAGTGGAAGGTCTTACCTGGAAAAATGAGGTGCGCTCATCTGATGTTAACAGCGATCTTGCCTGGATTTTCGGCAGTCCGCTGGACGGAACACGGGTGATTCGCGGAACCATTCCCAAAAACCGAAGAGCTTTTACCATCAGAGCTTCCAATCCTTTTCCGGAGCAACTTCTGGCGGATGATTTTCTGAATCATCTGGGTCGGGCCGGTGTGTTTGTATCGGGTAGAACAATAGCTGAAGAGCTTGGAAATTCTGCATTCAGCCAAATACACACAACGGAATCGCCAACACTGGCCGAAATTGTGAAGGTGCTGAATGAAGAAAGCGTAAATCTGTTTGCCGAACATCTGGTAAAACAAATGGCTGCTGAAAAAACCGGGCTGGGCAGCAGAGATGAAGGGTTGAGAATTATTGCTCAATTTTGGAAAGAAAAAGGCATCGGCACCAGTCAGCTTTTTATGGAAGACGGCAGCGGATTGTCGCATTTTAATGCGCTTTCACCTGAATTCATGAATTCGGTTCTAAGATATATGGCGTTAACAGCATCCGGTTCAACCGAATTTCTGGGGTCAATGCCATCGGCAGGGCAGGGTACACTTCACCACTTCAATCCACAGCTTTTTCCGGGCAAAACCCTGCTTGCCAAAAGCGGTTCCATGACCCGGGTGCGGTGTTATGCCGGGTATCTTCAAACAAATTCAGGTAAAAATCTGACCTTTACTTTCATGGTTAATCATTTCTCCGGCTCACACTTACAGTTGATTTCAGAAATGGAAAAATTATTGGCAGAACTTCTGCGCTAACTTATTGGTTTTAAATGACCAGCAAACAACCTGAAATTTTTTTTCATAAAAAATTACTTCAAAATATTGACTTGAATTATTTCTTGTCGTAACTTGTATGCATGTACCATTAAGTCGTATTAAACTGAAAAGTCTTATACCCACAAGATTTCAAAGTTATAGATATGAATAGGTTATGTAAGCTTGTAATAGATTTAATCCGTGCAAAAATCAGATAAAAACATCTGAATTTATTTGATTTCTGAACCAAAATTTTAAAGTGAAGGCACATGATTTACGAAACGCTCCAGATTCTGAAAGAACAACTCGAAAGCTATTTTTCCGATATTGGTTTGGGAAAAATAATTGTACTCGAAAATATTGCCCTGTGGGAATCGGGGAGTGAAGATTCTAATCGTGTGAATAACAAAGTTGTTGTTTCACTATTGAAACTTGAAGAAGTAACAACATTAAAAAACACGCCTCATTTTAATGTGAACGATAATAAAACTGAATATAAAAATCCTCCCATTCACCTGAATCTGTATCTTTTAATTGCTGCAAATTGCGATACTTACGATAAATCGCTGCGAAGCATTTCCAAAGTAATCGAGTTTTTTCAGGGAAAAAAGGTTTTTACGTCAGCCAATACAGTTTACAACCGCAGCAACGTGTCGTTTGATGTACTCGATCATTTCAAATTCAATCTTGAAATTTATACGCCCACTTTCGAGGAGCTCAATAATATATGGGGTACCCTGGGAGGCAGGCAATTGCCTTCGGTAATTTACAGAGTTCAGCTTATTCAGATTGAACAGGATAAAAAGCTGGCTGCTTCTGAAGTTATTACACATATCGGCGGAACCCTTAACGATTTAAAACAATGAGCTTTTCCATTCAATATACAGAACTTTTCAGGGTGAATATTTTTCACCGTTACTTTCTGGATAAAGGTTCGGTTGAATTCGGAACCATGAATGAAACAGACAAGGCAAAGCAACTTAACAACTACAATTTTCAAAGTACTGTCAAAATTGTTCCAACAGAAGAATCACGGCAAAAATTAAACGGTTACAACCTGGTTCTTAGAACATTGAATTCGGGTTTTACCGTTTGGTCTAAGGTTTCTGAAGCAGATGACAGTGAGCCGTTTATTTCGCTGGAGGATGATTTGAATTTTACTTTTCTGATTCATTTAAAGGATTCGGTTTTTTACAATTACACCGACCTGAAACTGGAGAATGCCGGGAAATTGTACTGCTTGTCAAACAAACGACTTGATTCTGAACCGCACAACTTCCCCTTGCTGGATAAAGCCGGCGGCAACTTTAATGTAGATGAAGGTTTTATTCTTTCCGGTGAAGGCGAAAAAGCAGAAAAAGCGTCATTAAATGCAGGTGAAAAAGAAAGACTTTTGGGCATTATCCGTATTTACATGAAAGGCGATAACAGTTCGCTGAATGTGACCAATGCACAAGGTAAAATTCCATCTTCTGCAAAAAATTTTGAGGTGGTGTTTAAAAACCGAAGTACCATCTGGAGGTACCTTTTCGACTCCAACCAGCAGGTAACCGGGGGCGACGATGTGAAAAAGGAGAACGGAAATTCAAAAATTTTGATTACTAAAAACGAGCATCCGCTAACCAAGTCGGGTTTTATTTCCCTTGAACTGGGCGGTGTTGAACTGCCCAATCCGGGTGTGGCAATTATTAAACCTGATACAGTTAACAACAAAATATTTTCTGAAATATACATGTAACATTAAAATCCAATGAATTATGGCAACAGCTTACAAAACACCAGGCGTTTACGTAGAGGAAATTTCTAAATTTCCGCCTTCGGTAGCGCAAGTTGAAACTGCCATTCCGGCCTTTGTGGGCTACACGGAGCAGGCAGTTGTCGATGGCGTGGATTACCATGCCGAAAGTATTATCAAACCCATCAAAATCGGCTCTTTGCCCGAGTATGAATATTTTTTCGGCGGAGCGCCTGATCCTACTACTATTGAGATTGAACTGAACCCGGACAACACGGTGAAAAAAGCGGTCGTAAACGGAGTTAATCTGCTTTACGATTCTGTGCGTATGTTTTATGCCAACGGTGGAGGCGATTGTTTCATTGTTTCGGTGGGCGACTTTAACGACCAGGCTTCCGGTGTTGACAAAGAGGCACTGCTCGGCGGCCTGGCTTCACTCGAAAAAATGGACCTTCCTACATTACTTGTCATCCCTGAATCTGTGCATCTGGATGCAGCAGAAGCGGGCGAAGTTCATGCGGCCATGCTGGCCCAATGCAACAAGCTGCAGGACCGTTTTGCAGTACTTGACATTGTTGACGGCGAAAAAGAAATCTCACCAACCACCGATCCCGTGGGTGTTTTTCGCGATAATGTGGGAATGAATTTTTTAAAATACGGTGCGGCATATTACCCGTGGATTAAAACCACACTGCCGTTTAAAATCGATTTCGATGCCATTGTGGGAGGAACTTACACCCAAAACGGAGGTGCTGTTGCAGATATTAACACCCTGTTTAACAGTGATATAGTTTCTTGTATTGAAAGCATTGATGCCGATATTGCCGCCAAATCAGCTCTCACTGCTCCATCTGATATTGCAATTAGCCAGCACGGGCAATTGAAAACGTATGCCGGAAATCTTTACGGGTATTTTAAAGGTTTTTTCGACCTGACGTTTACTGATAACGATACCAGCGACAAAAATTCTGCTGTCAGTGTACACGCCAAATTTGTAAAGGAAAATTCCAATTTTCACAGTTTACTGAAACAGTTATTTGAATACAACTTTTACAGTCAGGCCGGTGAGAGTAATGGAGGTCTTGAAACTCCAACATGGGATTCTCCTTTAATAGCAGATGATTTCGATACCGATTTCAATCCACTGGCTTTTATTGAACCGGATAATCATAAAAATGATATTTACACTTTCCCATCAACTGCTTCAAATGCAGCACCCTATTTCAGGGCATTGCAAGGGAAACTTGAAAAACTGATTTCCGGATTTTACAATGAATTGGTAGCTGTAAGAAAAAACCGTACAGACAATTTACTTGAAGTGGATGCAGTTTACAAAGGGATTGTAAATGCAATCGGAAAACAGGGAGTTGTTCTGCCGCCCAGTGGTGCTGTCGTTGGGATATATGCCTTGGTTGACCGTGAACGCGGCGTTTGGAAAGCTCCTGCAAATGTGAGTATTACAGCCGTTAAAGGTCCGGTGGTTAATGTAACACACGAAGATCAGGAAAGCCTGAATGTGGATACAGAAGCCGGAAAATCGGTGAATGCTATTCGCGCTTTTACCGGCAAAGGAACACTGGTTTGGGGCGCCCGCACGCTTGCCGGAAACGACAATGAATGGCGTTATGTTCCTGTACGCCGGTTTTTCAATATGGTGGAAGAATCGGTTAAAAAAGCAACTTCCCAGTTTGTATTCGAACCAAACGATGCCAATACCTGGGTAAAAGTGAGGGCAATGATTGAAAACTTCCTGTCGTTGCAATGGCGGGCCGGTGCGCTGGCCGGAGCCAAACAGGAACAGGCGTTTTATGTTCGTGTGGGACTGGGCCAAACCATGACTGCCGAAGACATTCTTAAGGGCTATATGAATGTTGAAATCGGAATGGCAGTGGTTCGTCCGGCTGAATTTATCATCCTGAAGTTTTCTCACAAAATGCAGGAATCCTAATCAATTAATATAAACTTTAAAAACAATAAATTATGGCAACAGCATATCCATTGGTTAAGTTTCACTTCCAGGTGGAGTGGAGCGGAACAAAAATCGGATTTACCGAAGTGTCGGGGTTGGATGTGGAAAGCGAAGTTGTGGAATACCGCGACGGAGCCAGCCCTGAGTATTCAAAAATTAAAATTCCCGGAATGCAGAAATATAGCAACATTACGCTTAAACGGGGCACATTTGCTACCGACAATGAGTTTTTCAACTGGTGGAATACCGTTAAACTCAATACCATTGAGCGACGCGACATCACTATCAGTTTGCTGAATGAAGAGCACGAGCCGGTAATTACCTGGAAAGTGAAAAATGCCTGGCCGGCCAAAGTGCAGTCAACCGATTTAAAGGCTGACGGCAACGAAGTGGCTATCGAAAGCATGGAAATTGTTCACGAAGGTTTAACCATTCAAAATGAATAATAATGGCTAACTACTATCCTCCGTTAGGCTATCATTTCAGGGTTGAATTCAACAATATTAAAGGCGAATTTCAATTCCAGTCGGTGGCGGGTTTAAATATCGAACTCGAAACCGAACAGATAGCCGAAGGGGGTGAAAACAGGTTTAAGCATAAATTGCCGGTACGCACCAAGTTTCCAAATCTGGTGTTGAAACGCGGCGTGCTCGTGAATTCCGATTTGATTAAATGGTGCAGAGACGCAGTGGAAGGTTTTGATATCATACCCACCGATCTTACCATAAGTCTGTTGAATGAAGAACACGAACCGCTGATAACCTGGAATGTAGTACACGCCTGGCCGGTAAAATGGTCGGTTGGCGATTTGAATGCCGAAGAGAGTAAAATTGCCATCGAAACCATCGAACTGGTTTACAACTATTTTAATATTCAGTAAAGATGCCCATCGAAATTAAAGAGTTGCACATAAAAATCAATGTGGATGAAAAGCCGCGTTCCCAAAATCCGGAAAAAATTAAACGGAGCGAACGTGATGATTTGATTGCAGCTTGTGTGGAGCAGGTACTGGAAATCCTTTCAAAAAAAGAGGAACGATAAAATGAGCGGAGAACTTACCAAGTTGAAAATAAAGGCTTTCAGCGACGAACAATTCTCGGAAGAAGTGGCCGACGGGGAGTTCAGAACGCTGCTGAATCCTGAAACCTACGTGTTCAAGTATAAAATTGAACAGAACGACGATCAGGCCTCGGGAACCAGCGCTTCGGCCCCGCGGTTTAACCGCGCTCTGCCGGAAGATCTGGAACTGGAATTTGTGTTCGACCGTACTGGTGTGCTCACCGATTACGGTGCTGCCGGTACTGCCGGCGACAAAACATTTAAAGACGAGGGCAGGGGGGTTATCGATGATTTAGAGCACTTTAAAAAAGTGGTTTTCGATTACAACGGCGAAGAACACAAGCCAAACTACCTCATTATTTCGTGGGGAACACTGCTTTTTAAAGGCAGCCTTTCGGAAATGGACATCACCTTTAAACTATTTAAACCGGACGGAACACCGCTGCGCGCAACTGCCAAAGCCAAATTCAAAGGGTTTGTTGAAGACAACCTGCGCGTGGCCATGGAAAACAGCAGCTCACCCGATTTAACGCATGTGAGGGAAGTGAAAAAAGGCGATACACTTCCGCTTATGACCTTTCGAATTTACGGCGATTCGAAGTATTACCTGGAGGTGGCAAAAGCCAACCGCATCACCAATTTCAGGAAACTGGAAGTTGGCCAGCGTATTTTTTTTCCACCCATTGAAAAAAGTTCCTGATTATGCCCGAAAGAGTTATAAATACAGCACGTTCGGCGAATTTGGCTACGTTTAAAATCCTGGTGGAAGGCGAAGAACTTTCGCGCAGCTACCAGGTGATGAATATTGTAGTGGAAAAAGAAGTAAACCGAATTCCAACGGCAAAAATTGTATTGCGCGATGGCGATCCGGCTTCTCAGGATTTCGAATTGAGCAACCAAAATTTGTTTATTCCGGGAAAGGAAATTGAAGTCAAGGCCGGCTACCATTCTGAAGAAGATACCATATTTAAGGGCATTGTAATTAAACACAGTTTGAAAATCAGGCCAAGCCAGGCATTTCTGATTGTGGAATGTAAAGACAAGGCAGTAAAACTAACCGTTGGCCGGAAAAGCAAATATTTCTACGAAAGCTCAGATAGTGATGTTTTGGAAGAAATTATTGATAGCTACGGGATTGAAAAGGATGTGGAAAGCACAAATGTGACGCATAAAGAACTCGTGCAGTACAACGTTTCCGACTGGGATTTTCTGGTTACCCGTGCACAAGCCAACGGAAAAATCTGTGTGGTGGACGACGGAAAAATTACCATTAAACAGCCGGAAACCGGACAGGAACCTGTTGAAACGGTTGCTTTTGGCGCTACATTGCTCGATTTTGATGCGGAAATTGATGCCCGCAACCAGTTTCAGAAAGTAACTTCCTATGGCTGGAACTCTTCAGACCAGGAATTTCTGGAAGCTGAAGCTGATAACCCGGGTGTGGAACTGAACGGAAACCTCACTCCTGATGATTTGGCTCAGGTGGTTGGTCTGGAAAACCTGGAATTGAAAAACGGTAGTGCAGATAGTTCTGCATTGCAGGAATGGGCCAATTCAAAAGCCTTGTTTAACCAGTTGGCAAAAACCAGGGGCCGGTTAAAATTCCAGGGTATTCCGGCGGTGAAACCGAACACACTACTTAATCTGGAGGGAGTGGGCGAACGATTTAATGGGAAAGTATTTATTTCTGCCGTTCGCCATCAGATTGCCGAAGGAAACTGGACTGTAGATGCTCAGTTTGGTATTAATCCAAAATGGTTTTCCGAAACATTCGAAATAAACGATTTACCGGCTGCAGGATTGGTTGCGGCTGTTAGCGGGTTGCAAATCGGCATTGTTACTCAACTGGAAAACGACCCGGACGGTGAAGACCGCATTTTGGTCCGCCTTCCTGTGGTTGACAGCCAGGGAGAGGGAACCTGGACACGAATTGCTACACTCGATGCAGGAGAAAACAGGGGCTCGTTTTTCCGTCCCGAAATCGATGATGAAGTGATTGTGGGATTTATTAATGACAATCCCAACGATGCAGTGGTTTTGGGAATGATGAACAGCAGCGCCAAACCGGCGCCTCTCACCGCAGCCGACGATAACCACGAAAAAGGTTTTGTCACCCGCAGCGAAATGAAGTTCATTTTTAATGATGATGAGGTGAGTGTGACGGTGGAAACACCCAACGGAAACAAACTGGTAATCAGCGATGCCGACGGTGGTATTAAACTGGAAGATGAAAATGGCAATTTCATTCAGATGGATTCTGGCGGAATTAAAATTGAAAGCGCTACTGAAATCAGTTATAAATCATCTACGGATATGAAAGTAGAAAGCGGTACTAATATGGAGTTAAAAGCCGGAGCTCAGTTTAAGGCCGAAGGTTCTGCCGGAGCAGAGGTTTCTACCAGCGCCGTTGCAGTAGTGAAAGGTTCTATTGTTCAAATCAATTAATTATGAATGAGAATAAATCATTTTTGGGAAGAGGATGGAGTTTTCCACCGGAGTTTAGCAAAGAAATCCGGTCAGTGAAAATGCTCGAAGATGAGGCGGATATCAAAAGCAGCCTGCAAATCCTGCTGTCAACACGGCTGGGCGAGCGGATTATGGTACCCGGATACGGTTGCAACCTGGAAGAACTGCTTTTCAGTCCGCTAAACCTGACGCTGAAAACGTATGTAATCGACCTGATTAAAACCGCCATTTTGTATCATGAACCACGTATCGATGTAAAGAAAATTGACATCGACCCAACAGATGAACTGAACGGTGTTTTGCTCATCAACATCGATTACATTATCCGTTCCATCAACTCGAGAATGAATATGGTTTTTCCATATTATAAAGAAGAAGGCAACGAATTGTAAGGCAAAAATTTATGGCTAATTGCGGAAAAGATATAGCACTTGCCCGTGAAGGGAGCGACCAAACCATACGGTTTATTCAGGCGCTGGATCCCGATTCGGTTAAACTGAATGATTTCAGTCTGAAAGAGTGGATGAAGTTTGCCTACCGGTTTGCCGGTCAGGTGAATTATTTCAGTAACCTCGATTTTGAAGAACCTTCGGGAAACTGGGAGGTTTTCTTTAAAAATGAAACCGAACTGGAAGATTTTCTGAAACGGGTGGGGGTGGAAAAGGATATCACACCACACCTTGCACTGTTCATTAGCTTTGTATGGTTGCTCGAATTTTCAAAAAAACGGTTTAACCGGCTAACCAAACGTCACCTCGATTTTTATTACCGCGAAATCCTGAAAATTGAAAAACTCCCGGCCACACCCGACAAAGTTCATATTCTTTTTGAACTCGCTAAAAAAGTAAACGAAGAGAAAATAGGTAAAGGAACCGAACTGGACGGCGGAAAAGATGCCAACGGGCAAAAGCGGATATACAAAACCGCAGAAGAACTTATTGCCAACAAAACCGCAGTGGCACAACTAAAAAGCGTTTACAACGACCATGAAAACAGTAAGATAAAAGCTGCGGAAATTGCCAATTCCTACGATGGTAAGGGCGAAGATTTTCCCGACAATAAAGCAAAGTGGTGGCCATTTGGATATTATGAAAAAGAAACGGAAGATCAAACGCGGGAATTTCCTGAACTTGATGACGCAAAGCTTGGGTTTGCTCTGGCTTCCAAAATTTTTCTGTTGAACGAAGGGGAGCGAAATGTTCAAATAACCGTTACTTTTTCTTCGGAAATTGATTTTGTTGGCACGAAACAGCTCACTGAAAACATAGAAATTTATTGCAGCGGGGAAAAAGAGTGGCTTGGACCATTTATCCCAAAATCTAAAATTGCCGGAACTACAGGTACAGAAGAGGACATAACTTTTGTTACCAAAACAAACACAAATAACCTGAAGTTTTCTTTCCTGATTGGCAGGGAAATTGAACCTGTAACCGTGTATCAATCAAAAATTCCGGGCGAAAAATTCGAAACTTCTCTTCCTGTTTGCCGAATCCTTTTTAAAACGAAAAGTAAAACCGGATACGCGCTCTACCGAAAATTCATTCAATATGAGGTTTCCAATATCTCAGTTAATACCGATGTGAAAGGGGTTCGCGGACTTGAAGCACATAACGACAATGGGAATCTACTTGTGGATAAACCTTTTTATCCGTTCGGCACCATGCCGGTAAAAAGTTCCAATTTCTACATAGGCAGTTCCGAACTTTTCCAAAAGACCTGGAATCAAATTGGTGTAAAAATTGATTGGAAAAATACACCGGACAGCTTTGTGGATTTATATTCAAAATATGAAGAGCCTTCAATAAAATCCAATTCACATTTTAAATCCAAAATTGAAATTCAGCATAAGGGAAAATGGGAACCCACACATTATCTCGATGGAAAGAAAAATAAAGTCGGGTTAGCTGAATTCGTGTTGTTTACACCCCATGTTAAGGGGTTTTCTACTAAATTCAAAATTGACAATTTTAATTATGAAACCGGCAAAAATGGTCCGGTGCGGATTTCGCTGAATCAGTCGTTTTACCACGAACTTTTTCCGCGCATTTACGCGTATGCAATTGCCAGTGGTGGCACAGCCCCAAAAATCCCCAACGAACCATACACTCCTTTTATTGAGTCTGTCACTCTTAATTACACAGCATCGGCATCGATGAATCTGAATTCCTCGGAAAAAGATTTTCAGCAGAACGCCGTGAAATTTTTTCACGAACATCCATTCGGTCAGGCCGAAAATCATCCATGGTTGAATAACAAAACGGCCTTCTTAAGTGATGATGAGAAAAAATTTCGACTTCTGCCGGTTTATTGTAAAGGCGGCGAATTGTATATCGGATTGAAGGATGCCGAACCGCTCCGACAAATTTCTCTGTTGGTGCAGGTACTGGAGGGGACCGAAAATCCGGAAGCTGATTCGTTTACCGGAAAGCAAAGGGTAGAATGGTCGGTGTTATGCCAAAACCATTGGCTCCGAATTGATTCCACAAATATGATATGCGATGAAACGGATAATTTTTTGAAGTCGGGCATTGTAAAGTTTATTTTGCCAAAGGAAACGACCACAGACAACACTCTGCTACCGGCTGAAATGACATGGGCTAAGGCAAAAATTCATAAAAATTACGATGTTGTTTGCAAAACCATTTCCATACATGCGCAGGCTGTTTTAGCATGTTTTGATGATCGTAAGAATGACCTCGCACACCTTAAAAACGGCCTCGAAGCCAATACCATCTCGAAAATGGTCCACAGGGTTTCCGCCATCAAAGGTGTTTCACAACCCTACAGTTCCTTTGGCGGGGTTCATGCCGAATCGGATGCCGCTTATTACCGGCGGATCAGCGAAAGACTCAGGCATAAAAACCGGGCGGTTACTTTATGGGATTACGAGCACCTGATATTGCAGAATTTTCCTGAAATCCATAAGGTTAAATGCTTGAATCACAGAACGGAAAATCATTATCTGGCACCGGGAGAGGTGCTCATCGTTGTTATTCCCGACATCGCAACCCGAAATGTGTTCGACTTGTTTCAGCCACGAATGAGTGCGGCAGCCCTGAACTCGGTACAGGATTTTATAAACAAATTGAATTCGCTTCACATTACAGCCAGGGTAGTTAATCCGCGGTATGAAGAAATAAAAGTGGTAACAGCCGCGAAATTTTATAAAGGATTGGATGAGTCTTATTGTAAAAAGAAACTGAACAGCGATATCATCCGGTTGCTTTCGCCGTGGGCATTCGATACAAAAGCTGCCATTCGCTTCGGAAACATGCTTCACCGCAGTGCGTTAATAAATTACCTTGAAAAGCTCAATTATGTCGATTTTGTTACCGATTTGAAGCTTTTTCAGAAGCCGGACACCGGAAACGCTTTTGCTGAAGTGAAAGTGGCAGCACCGTCCGGGCCGGAATCGATTTTGGTTTCAGTGCGCGAACACACAATCAGCGGCAGTTACTCCTGTGGTAAATCCATCGAAAAAGAAGAACCATGCCAGATATAAAACAACATATCAGAATTCCGAAAAACGTGGCTGCAAATAACGATTTGGATTTTTCGTTTTTGCGGCGAAAAGGGCTGGAATACATACAACAGCTTTCGGGACAGATTTGGACTGACTTCAATTCACACGACCCGGGAGTTACCATTCTGGAAATGCTGTGCTATGCCATCACCGATTTGGGCCAGCGGATAGAACTTCCACCCGAAAATTTGCTGGCACCAGAAAACAACGAGGATAAGAAAATTACTGAACAGTTTTTTACAGCATCGCAGATTTTGCCATCGGCACCGGTAACCGAAAAAGACTACCGTAAATTGTTTGTTGATATCGATGGAGTGAGGAACTGTTGGCTAAAACCTCATAAAAAATCAGTTTATGTAGATTGCAAACAAGATAAAATTTCTTACAACAAAGCTGATTTCCATTTGACGTTGCCTCAGTTTAAACAGGAATTCATTCTTAAAGGACTTTATTCGGTTTTGGTAGATTATGAAGATGAAATTCAGACTGAACCGCAGAAACAACAAATTCATGATGAAATTTTCCTCCGGTTTCACGCCAACCGGAACCTGTGCGAAGATTTGATTGAAGTATTGCCTGTTGATGAACAGACTGTTGGCATCTGTGCCATTATTGAAGTATTGCCCGAAGTGGATGAGGAGCTGGTGCACGCCAAAGTTTTAAATGCAATCGACAGATATTTATCGACAGGCATTCGGTTCTGGTCGCTTAACCAGATGCTCGGCAAAGGATATGAATCAGATGAAATTTTTGATGGTCCGCTGCTAACTCATGGTTTTATCGATATCGGGGAATTGGAAAAATCAGCCTTGCGGACCGAAGTGCGTGTTTCGGACATTATTCAGGAAATTATGGCTGTGGAAGGGATAACCCTGGTTCGCGACATTACTATAAATAATTGCATCGGAGATGAAGATGATGCAGAAAAATGGCTGATTTGCATTGACCCCGGTAAAAAACCTGTTCTTTGCGAAAAAAGTGCTTTTAGTTACTACAAAGGTCTTTTGCCTGTAAATGTGAACAGTACAAAGGTGGCCGAATATCAAAAGATGCTTTTGGAGGAGGAAAAGCAAAACCAGGAAGCAGCCAAATGGAACATGGAATTGGATATTCCTGAGGGTGAATTCATGAATCCTTCTGAAACTACCACAATTCAGAACGATTTTCCCGACACCTACGGCACAGGCAGGAACGGACTGCCTTCGGGGTTGCCGGTAAAAAGAAAAGCCCAGGCCAAACAGCTGAAAGGATATTTGCTGTTTTTCGATCAAATACTGGCAAGTTATTTTGCACATCTTGGAAAAGTGAAAGATCTGCTATCGGTAGATAACCGGCTTCGCAAAACCTATTTTACACAAGCTGTAAGCGATTTAAAAGATTTGCAGCAACTGGTAACAGATTATTCTATGGATGATCAGGAAGAACTAACAGAGCTTTTGTTTTCAGATTTTGACAACCATGCAGAACGCAAAAACCAGATTCTTGACCACCTGATGGCCCGCTTTGCTGAAAAACTGGGCGATTACGCTTTTCTGATGAAACAATTATATGGTGAGAAAGCCGGAGAAGTGGTACTGAAATCAAAAGAAAGCTTTTTAAGCGATTACCATTTAACAAGCAGGCAAAGGGGAAGTGCTTTCAACTATTTTAACCAGCCACCGGAGAATTTATGGGATACAAATAATGTTTCGGGTTTTGAAAAACGCCTTGCCCGGCTTTGTGGTATCAAAAACCATCACCGCAGGTTTCTTTCTGAATCATTTGTTGAAATCTATATGCCTGATTCTGTGGGTGAAGAAACCGTTTATCGCTGGAGAATCAGAAATACGCAAAACGACATTGTACTTTCTTCAACTGTAAATTATGAAAATGCCCTGATGGCAGGCCGCGAATGTAATCTGGCTGTTGAAAAAACTATTGAAACACCTGTCAGGGTTATTGAAGATACCTTTAAAAAAGAAGTTACCGATAACACCGTGGCCGGAAACTTTGAAGTACAGCTTTCGCCGGGAGGAAAATATTCATTCAATATTATAAACCCCAAAGCTAAACCGGGAACCACAGCATGGGTTATTGCCAGGCACTATAAATATTACCATTCGAAACAGGAATTGAAAAACGCCATTTTAGAATTGATCGGTTTTATTACCGGCGATTTTACGGAGGAAGGGATGTTTGTGGTTGAGCATATTTTGCTGCGGCCCGATGTTACCCAAACCGTTGTGCCGCATACACTGTTTTTCCCGGTTTGCACCGATAACTGCACAAATTGCAGCCCAATCGATCCCTATTCTTACCGAATTACGGTGGTGCTGCCCGGGTGGTCTTACAGGTTCAGTAACCCCGATTTCAGAAAATTTCTTGAAGATTTAGTTCGAAAAGAACTTCCGGCACACGTTTTGGCACGTATCTGCTGGGTTGGGAACAGGAAAATCAGGAACTCGGAAGATGTAAACGATATGCAGTTTTTTGAAGAATCTTTCAGGAATTTTCTCCTATCGAAAACCAGTTTAAAACAAGGGCAGGATGAAGCATCGTTAACAGAATTCATTAAAGCGCTTGGTGAGTTAAATACCATATATCCGCCGGGCAAATTAATCGATTGCAATGATGAAAGCGATGAACTTGAAGGCAGAATCGTTTTAGGCAAAACCAGTATTGGAAACTTTTAAATCAGAAAGTTATGGAAACAAAATTATCCGGAATTACCACACAGTACCATACATTTGTCGATAACCAGGTTTTAACCAGCAAACAGTTAAATCAGTTTATCAGCTATTTCGACGGACAGGACCGGCTTTCCAGGGTTCTGCTTACCGGAACAGGAATTGTTTGCGGGTTCAAAATCATTGCCGGGCAGGAAAATAAATGGCTGACCATTACCCAGGGGGTTGGTATTACTACCGATGGCGATTTAGTGACATTGCAGAATGACACTGGAAAATCATCTTTGAAATCAATCGATTTGAAGGAAATGAAATATACGCATTACCTTCCTTTCGATGATAAATCAGCCGGTTACGGGTTTTTTAGGAAAACAGTGATGGAAGCCGGAGAACAAACTGAAAAGGTAATTGATTTATATGAACTTTTTCCATCGGAAGTTGACAAGGCTGAACCATTGGAAAATCTAAATAATTTTCAAAATAAAGTGGTTTTGCTTTACATTGAAGCGTACCGGAAGACGGGAAATCTTTGTACTACCATTGACTGCGATAACCAGGGGATTGAGCAGGTTTCAAGGCTCCGCGTTTTACTGGTTTCACAACAGGATGCCGCTTATATTGCTTCAAAGGATTCCATTTTTTCAAAACATAATGTTTTTGAGTTCTTTCTGTCGTTGCCGAAAATTCATACCCGTAAAATTGTATTGTCGGGTGAAAATTCGGGGTCGCTGGAAATGCTGAAAAAAAGCTATTACGATGCCATAAAATCCGAAACACTGACCCGCCTTAAAAACGGATTATCCACCATCTTCAATTTATTTAAAATAAACCCGGCTACAGACGCAATTAATGATCTTTTCAATTTCAGCTCTTCCACCGTTCCTTCCGATTTCCAGTACCGGTTTGATGTATTAAACGATCTTACCTGTTCATATAACGAAATCAGGGAACTTCTGCTGCACACCCATGTGGAATGTTTCCCGTCAAACGCAGCTTTTCCGAAACACCTGCTGCTTGGTGAAATTTCAGGAAATGAAGATTTTCCGTCATTCAGGCACCGATTCTACAATTCAGCAGCCACGGGAAATGCGTACCGTATTTTGCAGAAAGTGAAACATCTGCTTGAACGGGTGCAACTGCAGGTAACCAGTTTTCATAAAGAGCTAAAGGCAAATGAAATAAAAATTATTCCATCGAAAATAACCGGAGAATTGGGCGAAACGGCCATCCCGATCTACTATGGTTCAAACGCTGCAATAAGAGAAGTCTGGAGTTTTGAAATGAGCGGGAACCTGAGCGCAAAACAGAACTTCGGGTATCATTTTGTACAGCCATTTACTGAAACCAATGCTCAAAACCCGTTGGTGCAAAATAACAGTAAATGTGATTTTTACCGCATTGAAGGACAGCTGGGAATGGACTATTCTGCAGCAGTTGCCGCTATCACCAAACTCATAAAAGTGTATGGGCTTGATTTTGAGTTTGTTCACTTTGATTTCGATAATGAAAGCCAGCAGTTTCAGATGATGGCAAAAAATGAACCTTCGCTGGAACATCGCGCAGGAGTGCCCAAAGGAGGAACTTTTGTATTGATTGCCAGCAAAAACAAAATAGTAGCTGATTTTGCTCTCGGTTACCGGTATAAAAAGGAAGCCGATTTGTTTTGTTGCACCATCAGGGAGTGCTCCTATCCATGGATTAGTTCGCTAAAATACCTGAACAATCTTACACGCAGCCAGAAAGGAACTAAAAAATTCAAAGTCATTCCAAAAAATTACAAACTGCAGATTTTAGAATACCGGATAAGCGAAACCAGTTTTGTGAAGGGAATAGAAACCATTGAAGTGCCAATGAAACAAATTGCCAAACGAAGGATGCACGCCATTACAGATGCCCTGAATTTAAGGTATCCGCAAGGGCTGGTTTTCGATTTCAACGAATCGCAAAAAAGGTTTGTGATTACCTGCAGCGGGAAAGACAAATTTTTGCTCAGGGTGAGAGACGCCACAATGAGCAACTCATCACCTGTGTATGCATACAGTCAAACCGGTATGCTTAAAAATAATCGGACACACCGAACCGATGCCATGATTTGCAGGGAGATAATTCGTTACAACAGTGAGTTTTACAAAAGATTGCACAACGAATTTGCTCCTCTTAAAAAAGACGACGACTACGGAATGTATTACCGGAAATGGGCCGAATGGGAGAGCCTTATCGATGAATTACGTAAATTGAACCGACCCAAACGAATTTTTAAAGATACAAGTGAAATGCCCGATAATATCAAACGACTATTAACCAGTGTGAAAAACGATTTCAGTAAAATAACATCGGGCATAAAAATGAAGTTGGATGGCGATTGGGTGAACGGTACATGGGTAAACGAAGAAATGCTGAAACAAAGCACTGCGGCAGGCGACGATGCGGTTTCACGGTTCATTCAGTTGCGCAAGCTGCTCCATAATAAAACCGGGGTGAGCAAGTTATCGGTTTATATTTATAACAAATCGTACCGTCCGGAGTATGACGGGTTGATTGAAAAATACGACAAAACAGTTGATTTCTATTTTACAACTCCAACCGGACCAAATGTGAAGGAGATATAATATGAACGGAGTGCTAAAAATAAGAGATGTCACCCGCTTTTATTGTACATGTTGTACGTTGCAAGTGACACCCTTATGGGGTAAATTTTCTCTACTTATTGTTGCTTATTCATTGTTACTAAAGGCAAAAACGGTACTATGTCCGCAATCTAACTCCATTCAGCTTCAATTTTTCAAACAACATTTTTCGATTCAACCAAACCCAGTAATACATCTCTGCATCAAGAATGTAAATATACAAAATATGGAAATGAAATCAAATAGTTTAGGATAAAAAAATATGAGAACCGGTCAAAAACATATCATCGATAAAGTTTTTCTGGAGGTCAATACCAGCCGGATGGAAACAGCCCAACACATAAAAGATTCCATTGGCCCGTTCATCGAGCAACATCTTTTCCCCCAGGTAGAAAAGCTTTTTGATGCCTGCAGAGAAAAGATAATTTTCCGGTTTGATAAAGTCGAAACGAGTGTAACTGTAAAAAGCGGCGGGGATATGCAGCAGTTAAAAGCTCTGTTATTAAAAGGGATTTCTGAAGCGCCCGGCATTTCAGAAATTCTGGAACACAGAAAAGCTGCGAATTCTATCGAAGATTCAAATTTTGTTCATATACAGGAAGACCAGAAAATTGTGTCAAATGAAGAGAACATCCGGGATGTTTTTCTCTTTTATTTGTCAACAGGAAATCTGCCCTGGTATGGCAAGGATGAAGAGATGAACACTTTCAGGGATGTTGCAGTATTTCAGGATGCATTGAAAGACGAACTTTTTTTTCAAAAGCTGAAAGAATTGCTGACTAACAACAAATTTGCTTTTAAACGGCTGACTTTTCAGTATTCACCGGAACATACGCAGGAATTTATAAAAAAAGTTTCCCCGGGTTTTTTTAAGGATGAAGAAAAGATTTCAAAGGTTTTACGAAATTCGGATATTGAATTACTGAATTCTGTTTATTACCTGTTTTTTGCTGTGTTGAGCACGTTCGATGCAAAAACGGTTGAACAGGCAGCTATGCATACCCTTATGTTGGTGAACAAAGAGTTTTTGCCTGAAACACAGCTGCCAAATGCAGAATGGTTACAGTTATTTCCCGGGAAACTGGAAAATTTCATCACCCATGAGAATGCTGCAGCGTTAAACAAAATTTTTCAAAATGTTCTGAATAAGAGTAAACTATCAAACAATCAGGAGTTTTTCAGGAAGGGGGATATAAGGCAGGATTCTCTTATATTGAAAGAAATAGTTGAAGATGAAATTCAGGAAAACACGGTCGCCGTTGGCGAAATCCCGGGAGATATTGTTCAAAATGCAGGCCTGGTAATCCTGCATCCGTTTTTGCCTGCCTGGTTTAAAAAAAGCGGCATTGCCGGAGCTGACGGAAAATGGATGACAAACAGCAGCGAACTTGCTGTTCAGGCACTTCATTATCTGGCAACAGGTGAAGAGGAGTTTTTTGATTGGAATATGATTTTCGAAAAATACGTATGCAATTATCCGCGAAAAATGCCCGTGAGAAAACAATCGATGTTGACAGAGCTCATCAGGGAAGAGTCGGAAAAATTGTTGAAAGAGGTAATTGGCTACTGGCCTGCACTTAAAAATACATCGCCCGGCGGATTGCGCCAGATGTTTTTGCAACGACAGGGAAAAATGTTTCAAAATGAAAAACAGTCGAAACTGATAATGGAGCGAAAGGCCCAGGATGTATTGCTGGATAAACTAAACTGGAACGTTTCGGTAATTAAGTTGCCCTGGAAAAAGGATTTGTTGTTTGTAGAATGGTAGTTTTTTTTGAATGTATGGTAAATTTTAAATAAGCTGATGAAGACTCATTTATTAAAACAGAAAAAAAGCGGAGGCAATCCGATTGATAAAACGCCTCAGTTTTTACGGAGCCTGAATAATTCAGGAGGTTTTTTACTCCCCGGTGAACAGGTTAACCGGTTTCAGAATAATGCAGGAACAAAACTTCCGGAGAAACTACGGCGCAAAATGGAGCTATCTTTTGAAACAGATTTATCAAATATTAAAATCAGAAAAAATTCCGGTGATGCTGTGAAATTAAACGCCAGAGCTTTTGCATCTGGAAATACAATTAGCTTTGCTCCGGGTCAGTATAATCCGGATCATGTTAATGGTCAGGAGCTTATAGCTCATGAGCTTGTTCACATTCTTCAGCAGAAAAAAAATGGTCAGGAATACCATAACTCCTCCCGGCAACCCATATTATTCAATTCTGCACACTTTGAAAGCGAAGCCGGGAATTTAGGAAAAATGGCTGTCAGAGGAAACAAAGTGGCAGGTAAAGTTAGTATTATAAACAGTGGTATGCCTGTTATTCAGAGGAAAGAGGCTAAAGAAGAAGAATCGGGTTGGAAAGATTATATATCTGGTGGGCTGAACATATTAAGCGGATCATCAAACATTTACGCTGCTGTGCCTGAATTGCAAAATGCTGTTGCTGTTTATAAAAAGTTGGCAAATGATGCTGTAAAGGCTGCTGAAATGGCAAAACAATCGAAGCAGCAGGTTAAGCTGGCATCACAAACAGCTCAGCATTTAAATTCGGTTGCTAAAACTTATGCCAAAGTCGCTCAAAGCAGTATTAATGAGGCAATAATTGCGCAAAAAAATGCAAAAATAAAGCAACAGATTGCAAATGATGCAGTGAGAGCTGCCGGGTCGGGAAAATCAAAATTTAAATCACTGCAGGCATCAAATGCGGCCAAAGAAGCCAACAGAGCTAAATATCTGGCAGGAGCAAAAGACAAAATTGCAAAGCAAGCGATTCAAAAGGCTAACAATTTTGCACAGGAGGCAGCAACGGCGCAAAAAAATCTAAAAACAAAACAATTATTTGCACAAAAAGCCGGTCGGTTTTCCCGAATCAAATCTATTAGGGCCTTCAAGGCAGTCAGCCAGTTTAGAACCATAGAGAAAATGGCGAATTCAGGAGTTTTTAAAACACTGGGTAAATTTAAATCGATAAATAAATATTTGGGACCAGTGGGGATTGGTGCCACATTTACCAGTAAGATGCTGACGAGTTACAATACGACCTCTGTCGGCAAAGCAGTAGATGCTTTGGGTACAACTGCAATTGACGTAGCCTTTGGGAAATCAAATCCTCTTGTAGCAGCTATTGATGCAGGTCTGGGGTTAGTACCCGGAGGCGATCGCATCAATATCGGGGGAACCATGAGCTCCAGTGTTTCCAGCATAACAGGTACTGCCGAATCAATTTTTACCGGCGATATTACAGGGTTGCAAAAATTTTATGAGGATTCATTGGCAGGCAAAACACCCTGGATTTATGAAAAAGCTTTTGAAGCCGGTGATTATTGGTCGGAACAGGGTGGTGCAGAAAGAGCAAAAATGGTTGGCGACTTTTATGGAGGCCCCGATACACGTGCCGGAAGATTATTTGGTTTTTTTGGTGCAATGCCCGGAATTGGTCATGCAGGTGAAGGCTTGGGATGGCTCGCATTCAAGGGCTACGAGAAAGGAAGTGAAGCAATAGATTATGCAGGTAAAAAATTGACTGAATTCGATGAAAAAATAATGCCTGAAGGCAGAACACTGAACCCAATGGTTGGAATAAAATCCATTCTAAGTGGTGAAAATCCATTTTGGTGATATTTGTAATTTGAAAAATTCGTATAATCAATATAGAAATTTTCTATGGAGTTTGAGAAACATTTGAATAATCTTGAGACTGCAGTACGTTATGCTTTGTCACAACATTTTACTCCCGGAACAGAGCATACTAATGTTTCTGTTAAATTACCCAAAAACAAAACCGATATCGTTCTTCGTTTTATTTTGGAAAATAAACTGAATGCCGAAGAATATATTTGTTTATTGCTTGCATTAGTTCCCCATATTTCGCCCAATTTTTTTAATGCTATCATTTCTGACTATCTCCCCAACGGGGGAGATTTTCCCGAATTCGGGGGTGTAAAAGGCAAAAATCACCGGGGAATCTTACCTACCGGAGAAACGGTTTTGTACATCCTTGCCGGAAATGATATTGAAAAGCGTATAGAAGTTTCAAAGTTGTTTGATGAAGACCATCTGTTTGCCCGCAAAAATATATTGTCTCTTGAAAATCCGGGAGACGGCGAACCTAAAATGAGCGGACGATTGGTGCTCGATGAAGAATATGTGGATTTGTTTACCAGCGGAAAAATTTCAAAACCCCGCCTTAGCAGCGACTTTCCGGCTGAACGCATTACCACTGAGTTGAAATGGAGCGACCTGGTGCTGAACGAAAAAACGATGGCCGGCATTAAAGAGATTGAAACCTGGCTGAAATACAACGACGAACTTCTTAGCGGCTGGAAAATGCACGGAAAAATCAAGCCGGGTTTCCGGGTGCTCTTTCACGGACCTTCCGGCACTGGAAAAACACTAACTGCCTCCCTTCTTGGAAAATACAACGGGCGCGATGTGTTCCGCATCGACCTGTCGATGGTAGTTTCGAAGTACATCGGGGAAACGGAAAAAAACCTGTCCAAACTGTTCGATAAAGCCGCCAACAAAGACTGGATTCTGTTTTTCGATGAGGCAGACTCGATTTTCGGCAAGCGCACCACCGTCCGCGACGCCCACGACAAATATGCCAACCAGGAGGTGTCTTACCTATTGCAGCGTATTGAGTCGCACGCCGGACTGGTAATTCTCGCTTCCAATATGAAATCGAACATCGATCCTTCGTTTACCCGACGGTTCAATTCAATTATCGGGTTCGACAATCCCGACACGACCGAGCGGTTGCAACTTTGGAAAAATTATCTTCCTCCTGTGGCAAAACTCGATAAAATAGTAAATCTGGAGGAAATTGCCCGAAAATACCATTTAACCGGCGCAAACATTGTTAATGTCATTCAGTTTGCCGGATTGCAAACCCTGGAAAAAAAATCGAATACCATTTCGTCAGAGGACCTTTTGAAAGGCATTCAGAAAGAATATGAAAAAGAGGGGAAAATGATGCGGCTGGAGTAGGTCTCCTGTACCTCTGGTGATGGTATGACTCAAAGTCATGCTGTCACTTGCCACACAAAGGGCTCAAAGGTTTGAGGGTTTGAAAGTTCGAGATTGCTTGAAGGTTCGAGGCTGGGACATAAACATATAAGCAGCAGAGTAACTACAGATTGGAAAGATTTTGTCAGGGGCGGAGATTGAGCAAAGGACTGCAAATCTGGGGCGCTAATAACTTTTAACTTTTGTAAATCAAATTCATTTCAGATAATTCTTGTCCAATTTGATGGATTCCGCTTAATATTTTTTCAGTTTGGTTTTCAGATGGTTTTTTATGCCCCTGCACATATTGAGACAATAAAGTTGGATTCATTCCAATTTTTTCTGCAAGAAATTTCGAATTCAGTACTTTGTAATATTGGAAGAATTGTGCAAAATCAATTTCAAACTTTAAATTTTCATGGGAAATAATATATTCATCCTCAAAATTTAATTGAGTTGCTTCGAGTGCATTATTAATGAGTTCAGGAATCGTTCTACCTGTTGTAAATATTTGATATTCTTCGGAATAAGCTGAAAATCCGGTGTCTGTTTTTTCAACAATTATTTTAATTTTTTTCTTATAATTTTTCATCTCATTAAATTTTATGTTCGTTTCATAATTACTCTTTTTAAAGTGTTATTCCTGCATCTTTTATAATCTTTTTCTCAAGTCCTTTTCCAACTTCCTGACTTCCGTGATTTGGGAAAATTATTATTCCTTTTTTCTGGTCATGTTTCAGTTTCACATGTGACCCTTTTTGTGAGATTGGGTACCAACCATCTTTTTTTAAAAGTCGGAATAGTTCGGAGCATTTCATCTGTTTGATTTTTTACCGCAAACACACAGAGACACAAAGTAAAAGTTGAAAATAATCACACTTCTGTGTGGCAAAATTTTGCCATGTTCATTTCATGCAGCTATATTTTTAAAATAACATTCAAAGGTAAATAATAATTTACTTTTTAACAAAGAAATAGTTTGAGAATTTTTTTTTCAACATTGGCTAAAATGGTTTGAGGCAGGTTGCGGGTGTGGTCCAATCCCGATGTCTGTCCGGAGCTTATCGCCGGGTCAGTTTCCACTAAAACAGGACAGGCATTGCAGACCACATAGAATCCTGTTTATTTTGCAACCGAATTTAATTATTATTTTCTATCATTTTTTGAAAGTACGGTATGATATCTTCTGAATAATTCATATTAATGTTATGTCTATTTAGAGTGTCATAAAAAGGAGGTATAAATTTTTTGTCCCTAACATGACTCTCTAATAATTCCCATATTCTTTTAGGTGTTTTATTTAAAGTGTATTGCAATCTTTCTAAATCACTAATGTGAATAATTGATAGTGGCTTTATAGTTATTTTATCACTACTGACCGGTTAAAATTCCAGTAAAAATGGGGCTACTTCCATAAGGTTTCACCCCAATGTTGTAAGTTTGTTTTGCTAAAAAAAAACTGCAACATGGGCAAAGATATAACAAAGAATTTAG
>Ga0334892_1001199_pt1 | contig 23582 bp, 17 predicted proteins | sample GraSluR3_MG_4_FD_207213 | JGI IMG/M metagenome (GOLD analysis project Ga0334892, IMG submission 207213) | Sludge microbial communities from methane-producing bioreactor in Wageningen University, Netherlands - Granular Sludge_15_04-R3 | ecosystem: Engineered > Bioreactor > Anaerobic >...
CATGACCTCGACGACCGAAGGGAGGTGCCTCGATGCTGATCTTGACCCGACGTGCGGGCGAGTCGATCGTGGTGACGACCTCGCAAGGCGACGTGGCGGTTACCGTGCTGGCGATCCGCGGTCACCAGGTCAAGCTCGGGATCGACGGAGCCCGGGCGATCCAGGTGGCACGGTCCGAGTTACTTACCTCCGGTCCGCTTCTCGACCTGGACAAGACGCGACGGTATCTCGACTCGAACAACGGGAGGGCCACACGATGACCAAGACCGCCATCAGCCGATGCGAGCGTTGCGGGTTGGAGCTTCACGGCGACCAGCCCGCGACCGGCGATTGCCCGCGATGCGGCGGGCCCGATCGGGAGACAACGTGGGTGACACGTTGGGTCGACCCGCCGGCCGCCCGCTACGCCGTCGACACCTCGACCGATCCGCCGACGGTGCGAGTGGGCGAGGGCGAGCTGGTCGACTTCCACGACGTTCTCGACGCCCTGGAGGCGACCGGCAAGACGGCCGTGCGGATCGTGGCCGCGACCGACCAGGCCCTCGACCGCGCCCGCCGGATCGACCGCCGACTGTACGAGCTTGGTTGGGACGTGCTGCCGTGGGAAGGGAACCGTATTTGCGGCGCTGGGCTTTGTCTGACCGCGGAAGCGGAATCGCGTCGAGACGACCCGGAAGCCTATGACGCCAGGATGCGCGACCTGATTCCCGGTTATTATCCTCCGCAGTATCCAATGATCGACGCCCAGCACGGCATTGAGTGGACCGAGGAGGACGAAGAGATCATGGACCGGATTCATGCCGAGCACCCCAGGACCGAAGAAGACCGTCAGAGGGAATTGGAGTTTCTGAGCCGCATCCGTCCCGGTACGCGAGCACCCCTGAGCGAAGCCTACCAGCGGAGACTCGATGCAGCCAGGCGAGGCGAGCATGGCCAACCAGAAGCCGACGGCCATGACCAAGGCCCGGGCGCTGACTGACCGGCCGCCTTCGGGGCATCCCAGAGCAGGGGGTTATTTGCTGGGCATTTGACGCTTTCCAGTCTCTTCGCGTGCCCACTACCCCTTGACCCCTTTTCGTCTGGTTACCCGCAAGGGAACGCAAGCAAAGAACCGGGCATCCAAGTAATTGCAAACGAATACGAAAGCCCGTAAAATACGAGTATGCCGCGAATCACGGGCTGAAAGTCAGGTTTGGCCGAATTAGGGTAAATGATCCTCACACGGTAGAAGTCGCTGGTTCGAGTCCAGTGCCGCCCACCTGTTCTAAGTCTTGATATTCCTTGCGCTTCGATGTCTTTCTGGGGACCGAGGCGGGCCGGAAGACTCGGCAGCCAAGGCGGTAGACACCGTTTCGTGGCGTGAGGAATCCAAGAGGGCCTCACTAGGATGGGGGGGCTCGATGGCCGAGCTTGCCCTGAGGTTTTCATTCTTGGCGGTCTCAAGTCGGACCGGCAGGCGATGATCCGCGCCGGGCTGCGCCGCGGCATTCTCAACGAGAGGGTGGGATCGTACGCACGGGCTCAAGCGGGTCATGCGTAACGCCGGCCGCCCGGAAGCCGCTCTCCAACGATTTGGCTGCCTCGTTGGCGGCAGTCTATAATGGGCCAGGTCGTCCGGAACCGGCATCTTGCCGATCATCAAGCATCAGGGAGCCGCAGTATGGCAAGTCGCTCATGGTGGGCTGTGCGGGCATCGAAACTGACCGCCGCGTTATTGGCGATTCGTCTGGTAGCCCTGGCCCTGCCGGCGGTCGAGGCGGGCGAGGCAGTCCTGGTCGTTCCGCCGAGTCCCGAGTCCGTCAACGCGGTCGTCCCGCTCGACGGGGCAATGCCGGAGGGCGCCGCGACGTGGCAGTTGGCCGAGTTGGGCAGCGACCTTGCGGTCCCGGCCCAAGTCGTTCCGGCATTGTCGCCAGAGGGGCTGAAGGGTAACCGACGGCTGGCGGTTGCGATTCCGCCCGCGGCGGGCGAGCGGGCGCGGCGTTTTGCGATCCGGCCGGGTCCCGCCCCAGCCGAGGGCTCGGGCTTCCGGCTCGAAGACCTCGACGACAAGTCGCTGAAGCTCTGGGACGGCGACGCGCCGCTTCTGGTCTACAACCACGGCCCGATTACCGCCGAGCACGTGCCCGAGAGCGATCCGAGGCGCACCCGGTCCTGCTATCTCCATCCGCTGTGGGGCCTGAACGGCGAGGTGCTCACCGCCGACTTTCCGCGAGATCACTATCACCACCACGGCATTTTCTGGACATGGCCCCACGTGGGCATCGAGGGCCAGGAATACGATCTCTGGGCCGATCGGGGCATTCGGCAGCAGTTCGTCGCGTGGCTCGCCCGAGAGACCGGGCCGGTCGCGGGAGTCATCGGCGTCGAGAACGGCTGGTTCGTCGGCGACCGGAAGGTGATGGTCGAGCGGGTCTGGATTCGGGCGTATCGGGCGGTCGGCGAATCGCGCGGCCTCGATCTCGAATTCGTCTGGATTCCGACCGACCGACCGGTCACGCTGTGGGGCGCGTCGGGCAAGAGCTACGGTGGTCTGACCGTGCGTTTTGCGCCGCCGTCGGCGAAAGACCCGGCCACGACGATCACGGTACCCAGCGGGCCGACGACGGGCGATCTGCCCGACACGCCGCTGGCCTGGGCCGACTTCACCTCGAGGTTCGGCGACTTTGCCGAGCGAAGCGGGGCGGCCGTGTTCGTCCATCCCGAGCATCCCGACTTCCCGCCCACTTGGCTGACGCGCCACTACGGCCCGCTGTGCATCGGCTGGCCGGGCGTCGATCCCAAGACGTTCGAGCCCGGCGAGGTGATCCGGCTCGACTACCGCGTCTGGATCCACAAGGGGTCCGTCGAGACGGCCCAGATCGAGCAGGCCTACGAGGCATACGCTCAGGGCGAAGCGATCGCGTGGGAGTAGCGACGCCGCATTCCGACGGCCGAGGTTTTATCACGACGATGTCGAATTCTGCACCAGCAAGGCGCTCTTGCGCTTGGGGAGCGGGTCGGCGCTGAGTTGGACCGCCTCGATGCACCGCCGTCGAATCACGACCACCTTGGCGTCGGGTGGCACCACCGGATGCACGGCGCTATGCACCTGGACTTCGGTCACCCCCAGGAAGCTGTCCACCGTCGCGTTGTCGCACAGCAGCGTCGAGGCCGTCGCGTGCGGGGATAAATGGAGGATGCCCGAAAGGATGTAACCCGGCAGGGTAGCGATCGCCCCATAGCGGACTTTCTCGACGTAGTTGTTGCCGCGGCGGATGGGCGCCTCGTGCTTGCCGGTAAGAACCACCATCAGGATGCGGTCCTTGCGCAGGGAAATCGCGTCGAAGCGAATCTCCGACGGATCGGGCCCCAGGGTCCTGGCTGTCACGTCGCGCAGTTCGAGCTGATCGGTTCTCCCGTCGATCAAAACGTCGGCCACGCGGTACCCGCGCGTGGCCATCTGCCCACGATAGCAGAGTTGAGGCGTGATCACGCAGACCGAAGTCATGTCTTGCTGAATCGACATAACCGTTCTCAGCGGAGTATTCGTGGCGATCGCCACAGCGCGTCGGAGACGAGGCCGGTTCATTCCAAGCATAGCCCATTGGTCGCCGCCGTGGCGCGTCGCTTGGCAATCGTTTCGATGGAATGGTGCTTCGAGAACAACACGGCGAGCCGTGCGCGGCCGGCGCTTGCCGCCACGAAGATCTCGCCCGACTGGCCCGCGCCGACTCGCGTCGGGTAAGATGCGTTTCCCGGCGGCTTGCGAGCGTGCCGAAGTGTTGCGGCCACGTTGAGACCGCCGGAACGCGTTTCCAACAAGAATACTCGCCGCGATCGTCTTGCCTCGTCGAAAAAGGACCCGCCATGACCACGCACCGCTTTCGCCGATTCGCGATCGTTTTCGTCGTCGCCCTTGCCGCCGTCGGTGCCACGACCCGACGCGCCCGGGCCCTCACCGCCGAGGTCAGGGATCTTCACGGTTCGCCCACGCTGTTCGTCGACGGCGAGCCCGCGGCGCCGCTGATCTTCTTCGGCTGGGCCCTGGGCGGCCGGACCTACACCTTCACGCTCGACACCGAGTGGAAGACCTACGGCTTCACGTTTACCGCGCCGGAGGACAACGAGGGCAACTTCGGCGTCCATATCCGCCTCGGTGGGAGCGGGCCCGGCACCGTGTGGATCGACGACGTGCGCGTCTGCGAAGCCGACGCGCAGGATGCCCCTTCGGCCAACCTGCTCCGCTTTGGCGGCTGGGAAGGGAGCAAGGCCGAGGTGGGGGAGGCATGGCGTGTGTTCACCGACAAGAAGAACTACGGCTCCGAGGCCGAGTGGGACGTGGTCGACGACGAGGCGGTTGAGGGGACTCGGGCCTGCCGGCTCGACGTCCGAAGCGGCGGCTCGTCGACCATGCACTGCCACTTCTATCAGACGGGCATGACCTGCAAGGCCGGCCGGCGCTACACGTACACGCTCAAGATGAAGGCCGACCGCAAGTTCCGGGGCGACCTGCTGGCGCTGCACCACGGCCCGCCCTGGACGATCTATGCGCCCGACGACGTCGATTCCTCCTATCAGGCGCAGGTGCGGAAAGCCGCGGGCGCGGGCGTCCACGTCCATTCGTTCGGCATTCCCATGCCCTGGCCCAAGCCGGGCGAGGCCCCCGATTTCGCCGGGGTCGACCGGGCGTTTCGGGCCACGCTGGCGGCCGATCCCGAGGCCCTGTTTCTCCCGCGGTTCGGAATGTCGGCGCCCGGCTGGTGGCAGGAAGCCCACCCCGACGCGTGCCTCACTTTCGACGACGGCCAGACCAAGGGCGAGTGCCCCGCATCGACCCTGTGGCGCGAGCAGTCGCTCGAGCGGCTCCGCGCGCTGGTCCGCTACTGCGAGCAGCACTACGGCGACCGCATGCTCGGATACCATCCTTGCGGGCAGCACACGGGCGAGTGGTTCTACCAGCGCTCGTGGGAGCCCCGACTCTCGGGCTTCTCGCGCGCCATGACCGAGGGGTTCCGGCGCTGGCTCGCGACCCGCTACCGTAACGACGCGGCCTTGCGGGCCGCCTGGCGCGACGACGCGGTGACGCTCGCGACGGCCGACGTGCCCACGGCCGACCAGCGCCGCGCAACGACCCACGGGCTGTTCCGCGATCCGGCGGGCGAACGGCGCGTGCTCGACTTCTACGAGTACAAACAGCTTGCCATGGAAGAGCCCCTGGAGGCCATGGCCCGGGTCATCAAGGAGGAGACCGGCGGCAGGAAGATCGTCACGCTGTTTTACGGCTATTTCTTCGACATGTGCGGAATCCCCTCGGGCCCGCAGATCAGCGGCCACCTGGCCATGGAACGCATGCTCCGCTGCCCCCACGTGGATATTCTCTGCTCGCCGATCTCGTACTTCGACCGCCAGTCGGGCGGGGCGGGGCTGTTCATGACGGCGGTCGATTCGGTCCGGGCGGCCGGAAAGCTCTGGCTCAACGAAGACGACACGCGCACCTACCTCACGCCCGGCGACGCAGGCTACGGCCGCGTCGACACGCCCGAAAAAACCCTCTGGGTGCACCGCCGCAACTACGGCCACCTCCTCCCCCGTCGCATGGCTTGCTGGTACATGGACCTGGGCGGATCGGGCTGGCTCGACGGCCAGGACCTTTGGGACAACATCGGGCGCCTCAAGCGTCACTACGACAGGGCCCTGCACCGGCCCGCCACGTTCGCCCCCGAGGTCGCCGTGATCGTCGACGAACGATCGCCCTACGCCATCGCCAACACCTCGGTCGTGATGCGCCCCCAATGCTACCTCCTCCGCGCCAAGCTGTACCGTATGGGCGCCCCGATCCGCGTGCACTATCTGGGCGACCTCGTCGCCGGAAGGGTTCCGCCGGCCAAGGTCTACATCTTTCTCAACCCCTTCCACCTCGACGAATCGACCCGAGCCGGCATCGGCGAAGCCACTTCGGGCAAGACGGCGGTCTATTTCTACGGCAGCGGGTTTCTCGCCGGCGAGGCCGACGACCGCCACGTGGCGGAGCTGATCGGCATGGGCGTGCGCCGCGTCGACGCGTCCGGGGCCGAGGTCACGCCGGTGGCCGGCTCCGGCGAATTGCTCGAAGGCGTGGCACGGGAACCGTTCGGCAGCAAGACGAAGCTCGACCCGCTCTGGGCCGTCGAGGCGGGAAAGAACGTCACGCCGCTGGCCGTCCTGGCAACCGGCGAGCCTTTGGCCGCGGCCGCGACGACCGTCCGGGGCCTGCGCGTGTACATCGGCACGACCGACGCACCGGCCGCGCTGCTGCGAAACGTGCTTCGAAAGTCGGACGTGCATCTGTACCTCGATTCCGACGACGTGGTCAGCGCCGACGACGGTTTTCTTGCCGTCACGGCAAGCGAGGCGGGCGTAAAACGGGTGACGCTGCCGCGCGCGGCAACCGTTCGAGATGTCGAAACCGGCGAGGCGATCGGCGACGACGTGTCGCAATTCGAGTTGCCCATGGTCCAGGGCGAAACGCGGCTGTTTGATCTGAAGCGGGGTGGATGATCCCGCGCGAGCCAGGTGGACGCCTACCCCCATCGGACCGACAGCCGGGTCGCCGCTCGCCCCGCGCGAGCTGCTCCTTTGGGGGGATGCGTAACGCACGGTAGTCCGAAACGTTGTGGGGAGGGGGGCCGTCGTGGTCCCTCGCAAGTGATTCCGTAACAAGGGTTTGACAATCCACCCCTGGAATCGGATGATGGGAGCGGCCCTTTGGTGCCGCGCACAGGCCCTCCGGTTGCCGGAACGCCGGGGGGAACTTCTGGCTGTGCGTTTGCGTCCAAAACAGTGAATCGGCTGTGAGCGACGAAGCCCAACTGATTGCAGAGACCCTGGCGGGTGAGTCGGCGGCGTTCGGGCAACTGGTCGAGCGATACCAGGACCGGTTGTTCAACACCCTCGTCCACGTGATGGGCAGCGCCGACGACGCGCTCGACGTGGTCCAGGACGCCTTCGTCCAAGCCTACCTGAAGTTGGATACGTTCCGGCAGTCCAGCACCTTCTACACCTGGCTTTACCGGATCGCCTTCAACGTGGCGGCCAGCCATCGGAGAAAGAGAAGACCGGCGGCCTCGGTCGAGCGGGCCCGGCAGGCCACCCAGTTCGAGCCGGTCGACGCCCAGCCCGGCCCGGAAGACGAGGTCCACCGAGCCGAACGGTGCCGCCAGGTCCGCGACGCCATCGCGGGGCTGAGCGACGAATACCGCAGCGTATTGGTGTTGCGGGAGATCGACGGATACTGCTATGAGGAGATCGCCGAAGTCCTCGATCTGCCCGTCGGCACCGTGAGGAGCCGGCTCCACCGAGCGCGGCTTCAATTGCGCGAGCAGTTGAAAGAGGTCCTGTTGGCCGAAGACTAACCCGACCGCAAGGCGGATTGGCGAACCATGAACCACCTGCCCGAAAACGAGCGCCTCGGCGCGTACCTCGACGGCGAGTTGACCGCCGCCGAGCGGGCGGAGGTGGAGCGCCTTCTGGCCGCCGACCCGTCGGCTCGACAGCTCGTCGAGGAGCTGCGCACGTTGCGCACGACCCTGCAAGAGTTGCCTCCGCTGAGCATCGGCCGAAGCATCCGCAACGAGGTGCTCGGTCGGGTGGAACAGCCGAAGGCGACCCTTGCCCCACGGCCGACCGACGGCGACGCGACCGAGACTCGCTCCTCTTGGCGCGCCATGGCCGGGAGGATGTTCCAGGCGCGGGCGCTGATCTGGTCGGGCGTGGCCGTGGCGGTTGCCGTCTTGATCTGGGTGATGGAGCCCGGGCGCCGCGACGACCGTCTTGCGATGACGGAGGCCGCACCCGAGGCCACCCCCTCGATGCGCGCTTACGACGACGCCGAGGCGACCGGCATGGCGATAAAGGAAGAACCATATCTCGCGCGAAAAGCCTTGCCCGAGGCGATGGTCGCCGAGTCGGCCCCGGCGGCCCCACGTGCCGCGGAACGGGCCGAGAGCGACACGTCGGGAATGGCGGATATGCCCTCCAGTGGCGAAACGCGCGGCCGCGGCGTCGGGCAATTGGCCGAGCAACCCGCCCCCGCGGCGCCCGAGCCGTTGGCCCTGCCGGCTCGGGCCGCACCCGTCGATCGGGTCGAAAAACCCGACGACGCAAAGCCGTCCGAGGTCGCCGAGAGCCTGCTGGTGGTCCGTTGCGACGTGACGGCCGAGGCGGCCCGCGAGCGTCTGTTCGAGCGGCTGCTCGAGTCGCGGCAGATCGCTCGCTCCGAGCCGCGCGAATCGCAAGAGAGATTCGCGGATGCTCCGGCGGCCGGTTTCGCAAAACGATCGGCAGCGAACGGGGTCGAGGCGGAACCGGGCGGTGAGGTCTGGTTCGAGGCCGAGGCCACTCTGGGCGATGTCGTCGCCCTCGTCGGCGAGCTCGAGAAACGGCCCGAGCAGTTTTCGACGTTGTCGTACGCCTATTTGCCTCAGACCTCGGCCGGGTCGTTCGGGGGCGCGTTCCGCGGGGCTGGGCAGCGTTTTGGTGCTGCCGAGGCGGCCGACGAGCGGGGCGACGCGGCCGACGTGGCCGAGGCCGAGGCGGCGCCGTCGAGTGCTTTGCCGTTCCAGTACCAGGGCCTGCCCGAGCTGCCCCCCAAGGCCGAGGTGGGCGCCGAGGCCGAGCGGCTGTCGCGGGGCGAGTCGGCCGCCCGATCGATGGGCAGGCGGCCTACCTTGCTCAGCGTGCCGCGGCAGAGGATCCAGCCCGCCCCGCGGCAAGACGGCGTGCCCGAGGCCACGGCCGCGCTCGACGACCTCGAGCGGGCGCTCTCCGAAGCGGCGGCCGACGAAGAGGAGCCGTCGGGCCGAATTCGCGTCCGCTTCGTGTTGAACGTGGTTGCCGACGAAACGCCTGGGGTGGCCGGGTCGAAGCCGCCGGCCGCACCGCCCGCCGAAGCCGCCGCGGTCGAGGCCGGAACGCCTGCCGCCGAGGCGCAAGCCGCTCCGGCCGACGGGCCGGAATGACACGGCCGGGACCGCGTTTCGCCTCGCTCAATCGTCCAGCGGCTTCACGCGGATGTTCTTCACGTACACCTTGCTGCCCGGATCATGCGCCTGGATGGCGAAGGTGCCGCTCGACAGCCGGCGGTCGCCCTCGACGTCGTCGGGCTCGGTGAAATCGACGAGCGTCTTTCCGTTGACTTTCGTGATGACGCGCTTGCCCCGGACGATGATTTCCTGGGTGTACCACTCGTCGTCCTTGGCGGGCGCCTCGAACACGTCGCGCACGCCGTACAGGCCGCCGCTCTTCTTGGGGTCGCGGTGCGTCTGGTTCACCTGGACCTCGTAGCCGGCCGACGGCCAGCCCGACTGCTGGTATCGGGTGTGAAAGTACAAGCCCGAATTCGAGCCGGGCGTCGTCATCACGTCGGCCTTGAAGTGGAAGTTCTTGAAGCGGTGGTTCTCGACCTCGCCCACGTAGAACAGGTGGGCCCGCGGGCCGTTGGCCACGATCTTCCCGTCCTCGATACGGAACGAATCGGCGTTTTCGCCGACCTTCCAGCCGTCGAACGACTTGCCGTCGAACAGCGCGACGAACCCCTCCTCATCGGCGGGGTCGGGGCCGGCGCTCGCGGCCCGGGGCACCAGGATCAACAGAGCCGTCAACAGGGCAAAGCGTGTCATGACAGACCTTCTCGGCAAAGCGGAACAGAACTGGGAAGACGCGAACCCTCGCAAGCTCGCCCGCGCGCATCGGCCGCATTCTCGCGGTCCGAAGTGTGGGAGCCCGCCCAATCGAAGGATAGCATCGGCTGCCCACTCGGCGTTGTCAAGCGATCTCGACCGCCCGGCCGGGCGGCGCAATGCGTTGGGATGCCGGAATCGGAGTCGGCCCCTGGATTTGACGCGGCCCACGGTGGATACTGATTCGTGAAACGCGAAGAGGCACGCGAGCCTTTTCTTCTGGATCCTCGTTCCTCGTGGTCGCCGTTGGTTCATGGAGATTGCACGCCTTCGCCAGTGTCTGGACGACCCGATCGAGGGGGCTGCATGGCTTCGCGGGCTGGGGTTGGTCGATTTGAAGAAGGCCCACGTCAACCTCGTCCGGATGGCCACGGGAGGCCTGACGCTCGATTTGATGGCCGTGATCTGCGATCAGCTCGCGTTGCACCTGCCGCGCTGCGCCGACCCCGACATGGCGATGAACAATCTGGATCGATTTCTCGCGGCCGCCCGAAACCCCCTTGCCGTGGGGGCATTGTTTGAACGTGACGCCGACGCCCTGCCCACGCTGGTGCAGATCTTCTCGACGAGCCAGCACTTGAGCGACCTGCTCGTGGCCGACCCGGAGAGCTACGACCTGTTGCGTTTGACCGAGGGCCAGCCCTCGTACCGGCAGGACCTCATCGACGATTTGGCCAGCGAGGTGGGCGCGCTGAAGCACGACCAGGCGGTGTTGCGCGCCTTGCGGCGGTTCAAGCGGCGGGAGATGCTGCGCATCGCGTACGGCGACATCGTGCGGGAGCAGAGCCTGCGGACCGTCACGCTGCAGCTCTCGTACCTGGCCGACGCGATTCTCGAGGCCGCCCTCATTGCAGCGTGGCGCAAGCTGCGCGAGCAGCGGGGCAACCCGCTGGGACCGGGAGGGGTCCCGGCGCGATTCGTCGTGCTGGCGTTGGGCAAGCTTGGGGGCGTCGAGCTGAACTACTCGAGCGACGTCGATCTGATCTTCCTCTACAGTGACGAGGGAAAGACCGACGGACGACGCTCGGTGACCAATGCCGAGTTCTTCGAGCGCCTGGGGCGGGAGCTGGTCCGTCTGCTCACCGAGGCGACCGATCTGGCGGCGGCCTATCGGGTGGACCTGCGCCTGCGGCCCGAGGGCGAGCAGGGCCCCGTGGCCATGAGCGTCGCGGCCGCCCTCGACTACTACGATCTGCGCGGGCGCACGTGGGAGCGCCAGGCCTACATCAAGGCCCGGCCGGTGGCGGGCGACCTCGAGGTGGGGTTCGAGTTCCTCGAGCGGCTCCAGCCGTGGATCTACCGCCGCTACCTGAGCCGGGCCGACATCAGCGGCATCAAGGCCCTCAAGCGCCGCATCGAGGAGCGGACCCAGCGCGAGGGGGGCGACGAGCGCGACGTGAAAACGGGCCACGGCGGAATCCGCGACGTCGAGTTCGTCATCCAGTTCCTGCAACTGCTGCACGGGGAAGATTCGCCCCAGGTGCGCACCGGTAACACCCTCGAGGCGATCGCCCAACTGGCCGGCGTGGGCTGCCTGACGAACCAGGAACGCACCCTGCTCGAGACGAACTACAGCTTCCTCCGCAAGATCGAGCATCGCCTGCAAATCATGTTCGATCTTCAGACCCACCTCTTGCCCGACGAGGCCGACGAGATGCGCAAGCTCGCCTTGCGCATGGGATATGCGGAGTCGGACTCGCGCACGGCGCTGGCCGCGTTCCGGCGCGACTATGCCCGCCGCACCGAGGAGAACCGGCGGATCCTCGACTTTCTGCTGCACGAGGCGTTTCGCGACGACGAGAAGGCGCAGGCCGAGGTCGACCTGGTGCTCGACCCCGATCCCCCGGAGGCTCGGATCGAGGGGGTTTTGGGCCGCTACCGGTTTCGCGACGTCCGGCAGGCGTACCGTCACCTGATGGCCTTGGCCGAGGAGAAAATCCGCTTTCTCTCGACGCGGCGGTGCCGGCACTTTCTGGCGGCGATCGCCCCCGATCTGCTCGCGGCGATCGCCCGCACGCCCGATCCCGACTCGACCCTGGTCCAGCTCAATCGGGTGAGCGACTCGCTGGGGGGCAAGGGCGTGCTTTGGGAGCTGTTCAGCTTCAATCCGCCGTCGCTGCGGCTGTATGTCGAACTATGCGCCTACAGCCCCTACCTGTCGGGCATCCTGACCGGCAATCCGGGCATGATCGACGGGCTGATGGACAGCCTGGTGCTCGACCGGCTGCCGTCGCACGCGTTGTTGCAGGCGACGTTGGGCGAGTTGTGCCGAGGGGCGGAGGACATCGATCCGATCCTGCACAGCTTCAAGAACGACCAGCAGCTTCGGGTGGGTGTCCGCGACCTGTTGGGCAAGGAAGACGTGCAGTCGACCACGGGGGTGCTCTCCGACGTGGCCCAAGTTTGCCTCGAGCAGATCGCCGCGCACGAGCAGGCGCGGCTCGTCGCCAAGTTCGGCACGCCCACGTTTGCCCGGGGCCGTCGTGCGGGGGAGCCGGTCGATCTGGCCGTCGTGGGCATGGGCAAGTTCGGCGGACGCGAGATGAGCTATCACAGCGATCTCGATCTGGTGTTCCTTTACGAGGCCGACGGGCACACGGTCCACGCGAACCGTTCGGGCGGGGCAACCACGACGAACCAGCACTTCTTCAGCGAATTGGGGCAGCGGATCATCAGGACGACCAGCCGGCTAAGCGCTTACGGCCGGCTCTACGAGATCGACGCCCGGCTGCGTCCGACCGGCAAGAGTGGCGCCCTGGCCACCTCGCTCGACGAGTTTGCCCGCTACTTCGCCCGGGGCGACGGGCAACTCTGGGAGCGTCAGGCGTTGTGCAAGGCCCGGGTCGTGGTCGGCTCGCCGCCAATCGCCAAGGTCGCGATGGCGGCGATCCGCCGAGCGGCCTTCGAGCACCGTTGGGAGCGGGGCCATGCCGACGCGATCCGCCACATGCGCCGCCGCTTGCAGGAGACGGTTTCGGGCGAGAACCTCAAGCGAGGCCCCGGCGGGATCGTCGACGTCGAGTTCCTCGTGCAGATGCTGCAGTTGAAGCATGGGCGGCGCAACCCCAAGGTCCGCGTGCCCAACACGCTCAGCGCCCTCGAGGCCTTGCACGGCGCCGGGCACCTCGGCGACGACGACTTCGAGCTGTTCGCCGCGAGCTACCGGTTCTTGCGAGCCTTGGAGGGGCGGCTCCGCCTGATCGACTGCGCCGCGCGCGACACGCTGCCCGACGATCCCACCGAGCGGGCCAAGCTGGCCCATCTGCTTCGCGCGCCGAGCGAAGCGGCCCTGCTGAGCGACTTCGACCGATACACGCGCGAAACCCGTCACCGCTTCGACCGGCTCTTCGACGCCGAGGGGAGCTGAGGGCACGGCCGGGCGTCGACCCATGACGCGTCGCATCGGGCCGGGGTTGCCGCCGCGTCTGCTTCCGGCTTCGGTCCGGCCCGAGGGGGGTGCGAGGCAACGACGGGCTCCAAGGGGCCTGCTTCTTGCCTTTTCGGGAGGCGGCTTACCGCGGATTCATCCCTCGCGTGGTGGGGGAGTCGATCGAACGGCGGGAAAGCGCGCATCGACAGCCACGGGCGAGGTTCTGGGCGGAGTCTGCCGGTTCGGCAAGCTGCACGGGCATTCCTTCCCCGCCTCGGGCGGAGAAAATCGTCATAGTTTTCCCCGCTTGCCCCTGCGGAAATGTCTTCCTAGAAGCAGCTATAAGTCATTTGCTGAAAATTACTTCCGCTCACTCAAGCGGCCTTGAAGCGTCGGCCGATACCGAAATCTGATCCTCGACGTGGCCGATGCATGAACTGCGATCGAGGAGCGTCAGGTAGCCGCAACGGGTTTTTTCGGGTCAAGGAGTGGCTCGACGGCCCTGGCGCGATCGACTTTTTGAACTGAGGGCGCCGACCCACCTGCCCATCCACCACCGCAACGTACGCCTGGAGTCGGTTCTATCCCATGGGAGAACCCATTTTGGGGACTCGCGATGCTTCGCATCCTGGCCGCATGCGGTGCTCCGATTGGCGGTCGAGTGGAAGGGAAACAAGCCCCCCGGTTCCTATTGAAGGAGAGTGTGCTCAATGAAAGGCAAGATGCTCTTAGGAGCGCTCCTCGTGAGCGCCGTCCTATGCAGCCAGGGGTTCGGTGCTGGTCTCCTGGGTGTCATGGACCAAGGCTGCGGCGCTTGCGCGCCTGCCGCGTGCGAGCCGAATTGTTGTGAGCCGTGCTGCGCGCCTCGTTGTGACCTGTTTTCCGGGTTGCGTGGGTTGTTCAGCAGGGGCGCGTGCTGCGATCCCTGCGGTGAGCCCGCCTGCTGCGAGGCGCCGCAGTGCTGCGCCCCCGAGCCGGTAGCCTGCGCGCCCGACTGCTGCGATCCGTGCTGCCGACCGGGTCTGCTCGACCGGCTGCGCTCGCGGTTGGCCTGCGCGCCCGACTGCTGCGAGCCGTGCTGCGAGCCCCAGTGCTGCGAAGCTCCGGCGGCCTGCGAGCCGTCGTGCTGTGAGCCCTGCTGCGATCCGTGCCGGCCGAGTCTGCTGGACCGGATCCGTTGCCGCATGGCTTCCTGCCGGCAGCCGGCCTGTTGCGACCCGTGCGGCCGGCCGCGCCTGCTGAACCTGCTCGACAACCTGTTCGGCTGCCGCCGGTGCTGTGAGGTCTCGTGCTGCGGCGAACCCGCCGGCTGTGGCTACGGCTGCGGCGACGGGGCTCCGATGGCGGCTCCGGCCGAAGAGGCCGCTCCGCTTCCGGCGGCGCCGAAGGGCGATCCCTCGGCTTCGCTGAGGCGGCCCGGCAGCATTCAACGAGTGAGCCGAAACGTGATTCGCTAGGCTCCACCGCGGTTGACCCGAGATACGCGGCCATAGACGGACGGGTCTGCCCGAGACGGCTCGGGCAGGCCCGTCGTCGTTTTCTTGGCTGCGCGGCCGGGCCCCGCGCGGCGGCCCGACGCCGCCACTTTCCTCCCGGCCGACGCCGCGATAGCATAGGGGCATCCGGTCGGGAACCCCCAAGAGGTGATTGCGAGCGATCTTGATGTCTGAGGATTCGGTCCCGACTCGTCCGGCTTGGTACGACGGTCCACTGATGCGGGCGGCCCGCCGCGAGCCGGCCGATCGCGTGCCGGTGTGGCTGATGCGCCAGGCGGGGCGTTACATGCCCGAGTACCGCGCGATCCGCCGCAAGACGAGCTTTCTCCAGTTGTGCAAGACGCCGTCGCTCTGCGCCGAGGTGATGCTTCTGGCCGTCGAGCAGTTGGGCGTCGACGGGGCGATCATCTTCGCCGATTTGCTGCCGATTCTCGAACCGATGGGCCTCGATCTGGAGTTCACCGCCCGTGAGGGCCCGGTGATTCACAACCCCGTGCGCACGCCGTCGGACGTCGATCGCATCGCCGAGCTCGAGAGCCTCGATCGGCTCGATTTCGTCCTCGAGACGGTTCGGGTCACGCGGGCCGGCCTGGCCGAGTCGCTCCCGCTGCTGGGGTTCTCCGGCGCGCCGTTCACCCTCGCCAGCTACGCGATCGAGGGTGGCGCAAGCCGCAGCTATCGTCACACCAAGTCGCTCATGTATGGCGACGGGGGGGCGTGGAACGCGCTGATGGAGCGCCTTGCCAGGGCCATCGCCCTGTACCTCAACGCCCAAATCGAGGCCGGGGCCCAGGCGGTGCAGCTCTTCGATAGTTGGGTGGGCTGCCTGGGGCCCGACGACTACCGCCGCTACGTGCTGCCCCATACGCGGCGGATCGTCGAGGCGATCCTCCCCGGGACGCCGGTGATCCATTTTGCGACGGGCAATCCGGCCTTGCTGCCCCTGTTGAGCGAGGCGGGCGGCGACGTGATCGGCGTCGATTGGCGGATCCGGCTCGACGACGCCTGGCGCGCCATCGGCGAGTCGAAGGCGATTCAGGGCAACCTCGATCCCGTGGTCCTGCTGGCGCACCCCGACGAGATCCGCCGGCGGGTGGGCGAGATACTCGGCCAGGCGGGCGGGCGGCCCGGGCACATCTTCAACCTCGGGCACGGGGTGCTCCCCGAGACCCCCGTCGCGCACGCCAAGGCCCTGGTCGAGGCCGTCCACGAACTGGGCAGCCGCACGTGACGGCGCATCCGCGGCCTCGCGCATCGCTCCGCGACGGCATGGAATCGCCAGCCATCGACGATCGCCCCTCGCCGGCCGGCAATCCGCCCCAGATTGACTTATCCTCCGGGTTTAACGGGCGGAACCTCGGGATCAAGCCGAGACGGCGGAACCGAGACGGGGGTTGTCGCGCGGTCGGGCGATCCCGGAGGCGGGCACCTTGCCTTACGGCGACGCCTGCTTTACACTCGAACCCTATGAGCGAGGTCATTCGGCAATCAGGCGTGACGGTCGTCGAGCTCGGTTCAAGCTACGACGCCCTGGACGAGGAAGCCCTGCGCGTGTTCGGCGAGACGCTGGTGCGGGAGGCCGAGCAAGCCGATCCGCCGAAACTGGTCGTCGATATGTCGAACACGACGTACGTGGCATCGAGCTTTCTCGAGACGTTGGTCCGCGCGTGGAAGCGCATCAAGCAACGGGGTGGCGCGATGGCCCTCTGCGGAGTCCACGACCTGTGCGTGGAGATCCTGGAGATCACCCACCTGAGTTCCCTCTGGCCGATCTATTCGACCCGCGACCAGGCGATCGATGCCCTGAAGTAGCGCGGCGAGGAGAAGAAAGCGGCGCAATGGTTTGCGGCCGAATTGAGTCGAGGATCCGCCGAACAGGAGGTTGCGCGCCGCGGCACCCCGCGTCGAGATCGCGCGGCCCCAACGGCCGGCGTATTTCAGGCGGGGGGGCGCCGGTAGTGCTGGTAGGCCAGGATGACCTCGTACAAGTCCATCGAGATCGTGATCTCGTCGTCGTGGAAGTCCCGAAGCCAGGTTCGTTCCGATCGCACGGCGTCGGCCAAGAGGGGCAGCACCTCGCCCAGGGGAACCGTCACCGTGTGCCGAGCGGCCTTGGCTTCCGCGGCCACGTCGTCGTCCTGGGGTCCGTAGTAGATTCGAAGCGAGGCGGAACTCATGGTACGGCTTTCCTTTGCGTTGGCAGACACGATCCGTGGTCGTTCGGACGTCGCCGGAACCTCGAAACGACTCGGCAGGGCTTCCTCTGCTTCCTCTTATATCGGCAGCAAGCGTCTTGTGGGTTTGAGCCATTTGTTAGAAAATGCGGCTTCTTCCGGATTCTCCTGCTGGCGCGGTCCTACCTTCTGAAGCGATTCTGTGCACCCTACCGTTTGGACGGGCAATTCGGATCGAGAGGGCCCGGCACCGGGCAATACGGGGCGAAACGGCTCGGCCATGCACCAGTAACTCCCTGAAATCAAACCTTTTGCGTCGAACGACGTCAGAGGCAGGTCAGACCTTTATGGGCGATCCGGTCACGATCAATCTTCGTCACGTAGCCAGGGGCCTCGGAATCCCGCTGGGGAAGGTCGAAGCAGTGCTCGAGCTGCTCGACGAGGGAAACACCGTCCCCTTCATCACCCGATACCGCAAGGACCAGACGGGCGGACTTGACGAGGAGCAAATCCGGCTGATTCAGTCGCGCCTGGCCAAGGCCAGGGCCTTGGCCGAGAGGAAGCAGACGATCCTCCGCTCGATCGAGTCGCAGGGAAAACTGACCGACAAGCTCGCCAAGCAGATTCGCGCCGCCAACACCGCCAAACGGCTCGAGGACCTTTACCTTCCCTACAAGCCCAGGAAGCAGACCCTCGCCACGGTTGCCCGCGATCGGGGTCTCGAGCCCTTGGCCCTGGAGATTCTGGAGGCCCAGCCGGCCTGCGCCGATCTGGACGCCCGCGCCGCTGATTTCGTCAACCCCGACCGCCAGGTTCCCACGCCCGCCGATGCCCTTTTGGGCGCGGGCCACATCCTGGCCGAGCAGTTCAGCGAAGCGGCCGAGCTTCGCCAGCGGCTTCGCGACATCCTGCAGCGGACTGGAAAGCTCGTCTGCTCCCGGGCCAGCGGCGACTCGAAGCCCGCCGACAAGGCCCAACGAGAGCCGGCATCGGCTCCCGCCGGTCGACCCAGCACCCAAGAGGGGGACAGTGCGACGTCGGAGCGCCCCGGCGAGTCGCGCGGCGTGGAGGCCGGCCTCGGCTCCCCCGAATCGACCTCCGCGGATCCTCAACCCGCTCCTGACGATCAGGCGGACGCCGCCAAGGCCGAACCGCGGGTGGAAGCTGCGGAAGCAGCCCCGACGGGCGAGCGGCCGGCCGATCGATCGGAAGACGCGCCGGCTTCGGAGGCGCGTGGGACGGCCGCCGCCGCGGCGGAGAGCGTGGAGACGGCCCCCCCGGTCCAACCGCCGCCGAGCGGCGACGTGGGCGACTCCGACAAGCCGATCGCGACCGCACCCAAGGCCGCCCGGAAGCAGCCGAAGGAGAAGCTCAGCAAGAAGGAGTTGAAGAAGAAGCGGGCCGAAGAGAAACGGCAGAAGGCGTTCAGCGACTACTTCGACTACCAGGAGGAGATCCGGAAGATCCCGCCCCATCGCGTGCTGGCGATGAACCGGGGCGAGCGGGCGAAGGTGCTGCGGGTCCGGCTCGACTTCGACGTGCCGGCCATGCACGCCGCGTTGGAGGAGCAGTGCGTGCCCTCCGATCATCCCCACGCCGAGTTCCTGCGGGGATGTGCCCGCGACGCCCTGGCGCGGCTGATCCTGCCGAGTCTCGAACGGGAGGTTCGGCGCGAGCTGACCGAGCGGGCCGAGACGCATGCGGTCGGGGTGTTTGCCCGCAACCTGCGAAACCTGCTGCTGCAACCGCCGGTTCGGGGCCGCCGCGTGCTGGCCGTCGACCCCGGGTTTCGCAGCGGCTGCAAGCTGGCCGCCCTGGACCAGTTCGGGAACTTTCTGGGCCACGGGGTGATCTACCTCGTCGGCAAGCCCGACCGCAAGGAAGAGGCCCGGCGGATCGTGCTGGAGCTGATCGAGCGCTTTGAACTCACGGTGGTGGTCATCGGCAACGGCACCGCGTGCCGCGAGACCGAAGACTTCTTTGCCGCGTTGATTTCGGAGAGCCTGCGAGACCGCGGCGTGGCGTACGTGATCGTCAACGAGGCGGGGGCCAGCGTCTACTCGACGAATCAGATCGGGCGGGAGGAGTTTCCCGACTACGACGCCTCGCTGCGCGGCGCGATCTCGATCGGCCGGCGCCTGCAAGACCCGCTGAGCGAGCTGGTCAAGATCGATCCGGCGAACATCGGCGTGGGCCTGTACCAGCACGACGTCAAGGCCAAGCACCTCGAGAACTCGCTCGACGAGGTGGTCGAGTCGTGCGTGAACTACGTCGGGGTCGACGCGAATACGGCCAGCCCCGCCTTGTTGCGGTACGTCTCGGGGCTGAACCAGTTGACCGCCCGCCGGATCTACGAGCACCGCCTCCAGCACGGTCCCTTCCGGTCTCGGGAGCAACTTCGCGACGTGCCCGGCTTCGGCGAATTGACGTTTGTCCAGGCGGCGGGATTCTTGAAGATCACCGGGGGCGACCATTTCCTCGACGTCACGTGGATCCACCCCGAGAGCTACGAGATCGCCGAGCGCGTGATGGCGAAGCTGGGATGCACGCCCGCCGACCTGGCGGGCGCGGGGACGGCGGGCGAAGTGGCCAGGCGAATCCGGGCGGTCGACGTGCCCGCCCTGGCCCGGGAACTCGGGGTGGGCGAACTGCTGCTTCGCGACATCCTGGCGCAACTGGCCCGGCCGGGGCGCGACCCGCGCGAAGACCTTCCGGCTCCCGTGTTCAAGCAGGGGGTGCTCAAGCTCGAGGATCTCACGCCGGGCATGGAGTTGACGGGAACCGTGCTCAACGTGGTCGACTTCGGGGCGTTCGTCGACATCGGCATGCACGACAGCGGCCTGGTTCACGTGAGCCAGTTGGCCGACCGGTTCGTGCGGGATCCTCACGACGTGGTCGCCGTGGGCGATATCGTGAAGGTGTGGGTGGTCGACGCGGACAAAGAGCGTCGGCGCGTTTCGCTGACGATGATTCCACCGGGCGCGCGGCACGGGCGCCGACGCGATGAGGCGGTTGCCGACGAGCGCCCGACGCCCCGCCGCCCGGCCGACCAGCCCCAGCGTCCGCCGCGGCGTCGATCGACCGGTCCGCAGCGCAGGCCCGAGCGCAAGGGGCCCCCCGGCTCGAAGCCGCCCGGCCCTGCGAAGCCCCGGTTCAAGCCCCAGGGGCGTCCCAAGCCGGTCACGCCCATCACGAAGGACATGATCGCCGGCAAGGAGCCGATGCGGAGCTTCAGCGATCTGGCCCAGTTTTTCCAGGGGCAGGATCCGCCGCCCGAGAAGGCCGAAGCCGGGAACAAGCCATCGAAGCGCAAGCGGCCCGATGCCGACTGCCCGAAGGGACAACAGAACACCGCACAGGCGCCGCCGGAGCCGCCCGACGACGCGCCGGCGCCGCAAGCGTCGGGGCAGGGTGCTGCGTCCGACCGCGGGCCGGGCGACGCGCCGGCGCCGCCGAGCCCGGCCGAAGCCGCGCCCGAGACCCCGCCGGTCGAGTCCGAATCGCAGGACATCCCTCCGGCCGGCGCCACGCCAGAAGAAGAACCAGGGGAAGGCAGCGGCTCGTAAAGGACCGCGCCACGATATGGACTTTGACGCACGACTACGAAAGGCGATCGAGCGGGGACACCGGACGGGCAGCGCCGAGGCGCGGCGCGAGGCCGAGCGGGCAATGTCGGAGCAGGAGCTCCGGCGATTGCACACCCAGTATCGCCTGGAACTCTCCGAGCACGTCGAGAGCTGCCTGAAGAAGCTCCCGCAGCATTTTCCCGGCTTTCGCTTCGAGACGGTCGTCTCGGAACGCGGCTGGGGCGGCGCGGTCAGCCGCGACGACGTCGGGCTCAGCTCGCAGGGGCAGCGAGCCAACTACTTCAGCCATCTCGAAATCGTCATCCGTCCCATCTCCGAGGTCCACGTGCTCGAGGTGGCCGCCAAGGGGGCGATCCGCAATAAGGAAATCTTCAGCCGGGCCCATTACGAGCGCCTGGCGGACGTCGACCTCGGCACCTTCACCGAGTTGATCGACCGCTGGGTCCTCGAATACGCCGAACTGTACGCGGCCAAAGGGTGAGTGAACGTCTCATGCCGCGCGGGCCGCAGATCCGACTGGGAACCCGAGCCAGCGCGTTGGCGCGCTGGCAGGCCGAATGGGTGCGGGCTCGCTTGGAGGAGCGAGGCGTCGACGTGGTCCTGGTCCCCATCACCACGGGGGGCGATCGCGAGCAGGCTCCCATCCGGGCGGGAAGCGACCGCGGCGTTTTTACCCGGGAGATTCAGCAGGCACTCCTGGACGGACGGGTCGACCTGGCGGTGCACAGCCTGAAGGATTTGCCGACCGAGCAGATCGAGGGGCTCGCCCTGGCGGCGGTGCCGCCCCGGGCCTCGGTGGCCGACGTTCTCGTCGGCGCTCGGGGGGGCTCGCTGGAAGAATTGCCCGACCGGGCCATCGTGGGGACGGGCAGCCTGCGCCGCCGGGCTCAAATCGGGCACATTCGGCCCGACCTGCAGATGCGAGACCTTCGCGGGAACGTCGATACCCGGCTCCGCAAGCTCGCGTCGGGCGATTACGATGCCATCGTGCTGGCCGAGGCCGGACTGCGGCGCCTTGGCCTCGACGTGCACATTACCCACGTGTTGCCCCTGGCCACCGTATTGCCGGCCCCGGGGCAGGGCGCCTTGGGACTGGAGATCCGCCTCGATGACGACCGCGCGCGACGCGCGATCGAGGCGCTCGACGATCCCCTGGCCCATGCCGCCGTTGTGGCCGAGCGCGCCATGTTGACTGCCCTGCAGGGAGGTTGCCTCGCGCCGATCGCGGCCTGGGGACGTTTCGAAGGCGACCGCCTCGTGCTCACCGGCCGCGTGCTCAGCCCCGACGGCGCCGAGAAAGTCGACGCCACGGCAACCGGCACGCGCGACCAAGCCGCCGCATTGGGCCGCCGCCTGGCGACCGAACTGATCGGGCAAGGCGCGGCGGAGCTGATCGCCCGATCGCGAGCGTAGGGGGCGCACAAGAAGGGCAATCGCCGGAACCCTTCCGCGGGGCACGTTTCCGAGGCCCGGGCACGATGGACGGGCGACGGCGGCGCGGCTATGCTTCAGGTCTTGCCCGCCCTTCGTCGAGTCGCTGGCGTTTCCAGTGCGGGGGGCTCGATTCTCCCCAGCCCGAGCCCCCCGGTCGCCACGGATTCGCCGCCTCCGACCTTCCCACGACCCACGGCCGAGGAACCCAAGGCATGCAACCCCAACTCACACGACGCGGATTCCTCCGCACCGCGGCGGCAGGTTCCGCCGCCCTCACTTCGCTCGGCCTCGGCCGAGGGCCGGCGGCGGCCGCGGAGCAGCCCGCCCAAGCCGACAGCCCGTTCACGCCGGCAACCATGCCGCGCGTCGACGTCCACACGCACATTGGCAACTCTTGGAACGTCCTGGACGAGGTGATCCCGTTGCGCCAATCGCTCCGGGAGCAGTGCCAGGTCGACCTGGCGATGTGCTTCAGCCTGGGGCGGGCCGAGCCGCCCGACATGGCCGAGCTGCGCCAACGCTACGAGGGCCGCATCCAGTTCTGCATCAGCGACTACGACCTGCAGAAGGGGCATCCATTCCGGTTCTCGCCCGACGATCTGGCGCACTGGCACGAGCAGGGCGTCGTGGGCTTCAAGTTCTATCCCGGTTGGCAGCGCGGCATCCAGATCGACCGGGAGTCCAACGATCCGATCTTCGACCGGATGGAAGCGATCGGCATGGTGGCGGCCTCGCCCCACGTGACGAACCCCTGCGGGACTTTCGGCCGCCGCACCGAGTGGTTCTCGGAGCCGGTGGAGTTCTGGCGACAGCAGCGCGCGTGGGAAAACGTGCTCAAGAAGCACCCGAGGCTCGTCGTGGTCAACGCCCACCTGCTCTGGCTGTGCTACTCCGACGAGCAGTTGGACTGCCTGCGGTACATGCTCGAGACGTATCCCAATCTGAACGTCGATCTGGCGACGACGCCCGTGTTTCTCCACGCCGTCGCGCGCGACAACCTGCGCGATTTCATGATCACCTACGCCGATCGCATCCTGTTCGGAACCGACATGGCCAGCTCGTGGTTCGTCCCGGTGCTCGACAAACGGCTGCCGAGCGTCCGCGACAAGGTGCCGCAGTACCAGCGGTATTTCGACTTCCTGGATACGGACAAGGAGCTGCCGAGCGGCATCGAGGACGAGCACACGATGCGCGGCCTGGCGCTGCCGCACGACGTGCTCGAGAAGATCTACTTCCGCAACGCAATGCGCATCTATCCGCACGTCGCCGAAGCGCTCGCGCAATTGGGGTATTTCGGCAACGAGTCGGCGAAATCGGCAACGCCCTCCTGAACGACCGCGCCCCGAGGCCATCATGACCTTCCCGCGACCGAGAACCGCATCGCTTGCCCTGGGCCTCGCCGGTCTGGCCGCGTGTCTCGGCCCCTTTCGGGTCGAGGCGGCGGCCGATCGTCCCAACGTGGTGATGATCATCTCCGACGATCACGCCTACACCGACTTCGGATTCATGGGCCACCCGCTGGTCGAGACGCCGCACGTCGACCGGCTGGCCTCGCAATCGGCGCGGTACGTGAACGGGTACGTGCCGTCGAGCGTCTGCCGGCCCTCGCTGGCGACGCTTCTGACGGGGCTCTACCCGCACCAGCACGGGATCCATTTCAACCATCCGCCGCCCGGCTACGCGGCCTTGAGCCGCATGAAGCACGACGACTACGATGCCGCGCGGGCCCGGGCCGAAGGGCTCATCGCCTCGGTGCCGGCCCTGCCGCGCATCCTCGCCGAACGGGGATACGACTGCCTTCAGACGGGCAAGTACTGGGAGGG